>Ga0099364_10010898_pt1 | contig 12469 bp, 12 predicted proteins | sample TergutTh196P3_FD_73070 | JGI IMG/M metagenome (GOLD analysis project Ga0099364, IMG submission 73070) | Microcerotermes parvus P3 segment gut microbial communities from Pointe-Noire, Republic of the Congo - Th196 P3 | ecosystem: Host-associated > Arthropoda: Insects > Digestive system > Gut ... | reverse complement strand
CGGCAATACTGTTACAGCCGATGTACCGGCGTATGAAGTCATAACGCTTGCGGTTGATTTCGCATAAAATATCAGCGCAAACTGTAAGGGCGGTCGCATCATTGATGATACCGCCCTTACGATAATAAATCGCGAATAAATCAGACAAATAAACCAAAGGAGAAATTTATGAAACGAAGATGGCTGTTTTTAATAACAGCGTTAATATTTTTATTTATTTCATGCGGTGACGCCGCGGATAATCAAGCGGGCGAGCAGAATCAGATTGAAAATCAGCAATCTGAAATTATTGAGGCTGACAATATCGAAGCGGTGACAGAAAAAATACCGGCAGATATACGTGACCCAAGTCATAGCAGCGCGTACTGAATATTAAATCGAGCATTTCGCCCGATTCGTCGTCCCTCAGGAATTTAGTGTGCAGTGACACGTCATAATATGCCGGGCGCAGAGTATAATAACTCTCGGCGGTAAGAGCCTCAAGAATTATGCCGGTTCTTTCAGGGTCGGCAGTTACGGGTATACTTATAGCAGTAGTGCACCATGCGTGCACGTGATTATAATACTCGCTCTGCGACTCGTCAAATTTGGGGTTGGGCAGTATGCCGAAGTTAAAATCATAAGTGCGCAGCGTAGTTACCCTGTCCATGCCCGCGTAAAGCCACAAGCCCCTGCCTTCGCTTAGCACGTCAAGCTGATACAGCCATATATCTGCGTGCTTTGAGTCCCAGTCCTGTGCAATCCATGTATTCGACCGGTCATTTTTCATGTCGAGCCATTTTTCGATTGTCGCCTGTATTATCGGATGCGTTATATTTAACACGGGCAAGTCTTCGTTATCTTTAGTTATCACGAAGTGTCCGGAGCTTACGACGTTTCCGTGTATCGTATGACCTGCGGTGAGAAGCCCGTATGAATCCGTGTCGTCCATGATTCCGTCGCCGTTTACATCGCGCGAGTTTAATTTAGCCATGTCCCACATTTTATCTACGGTCCATGTGCCGTCGCGCACAAGCTGATACGGGTCTTCCAGCCCAAGCTCCTGAATCACGTCTTTATTAAATAAAAATATAAATAAAGCGTCTTTATCTATAATAAGCAGGTCGCTTATGGTGAACATGACTCTTTTATTTATAGAAAGCTGTTCGTTCGCTTTTTGGTCCCACCAAGGCTTTTCCAAATCTATAAACGGCACGCTTTTCAAGTCGAGCAGCAAGCCCTGCTGAGCCAACTGCGCCGTCGCGCCCTGAAGCGGCACGGTATGCATATCATAGCTGTTATCGCCGGACTGTATGCTTCTTCTCGCGTCGTTAAACTGATTGCCCGTGAATATACCCATGATTTCTATATTAAACTGTTCTTCTACCGCGCGGTTTCTCGCGTATACCGCATCGTTTATTAAATCGCCCGTTTCTTCTTCAACCCATATATCTTTGGAGTACCAGTAAGAATTATAAGCCGTGCTGTTTGCAAGAATCGTAAACGCGTGTCCGGCAAAATCGCGCTCCGGCACATACGCCCGGAAACAACGGTTTACTGCTTGTGGCTTCGCCCCTTGTCGGTCAGGTGCTGGCTAACGCGGTTATGATTGCCGTGACGCTTATAATATTTTTTGCTGCCGGACTTGCCGGGTTTTATCCGTGGTTCAGCTATATCCTGTTTGCCCTGATAGCGCTCGGCTTGTTTATAAAAAACAGGCATAATCATAATGATAATACAAGTGGGGTTCTGGGCGTGTTCAGCATAGCGGCGCAAGCCGGGATTAAAGATAAATGCGCGTTTGTGCTTTTTGACAATGAAGAATGGGGGCTTTTAGGTTCGCTAGCGTTTGCGAACTGGCGGCGTAAAAATTTCCTAGGTAATAAAGAGTGCGACGTGATAAATCTGGATTGTATCGGCAATGCCGGCGCTTTGCTGATTGCCGTGAAGAACAGGCATGACGGCTGGCATAAAATGGCGGATTTTTTACGGGGCGAAGGCTTTGAAACAGTAAAAAAGCACAGCGTTATGATTTATTTAAGCGACCATGCGAATTTTAAAAGGGGCGTAATGCTATCGTTTGTTAAAAAATCGCTGATAGGCAAATTTTTATATATGCCGAGGATACATACAAGCAAAGATAATGTCTGCGATTTAGAGAATATAAAAAATTTAGGCGCGGCAGTTTATAAATATATATGCGGAATAATTGACGGGCGGGAAAATCATGAAATATAAAATCGGTCACGGGTATGATGTTCACAGGTTTGAAGATAACAGAAAATTAATTTTGGGCGGCGTCGAAATAGAACATGAGCGCGGTTTGGCGGGACATTCCGACGCTGACGTTTTAATTCACGCGGTAATCGACGCGCTTTTAGGAGCGGCGGGGTACGGTGACATAGGCGAGCTTTTTCCTGACGGCGACAATAAATATAAAAATATAAGCAGCCTGATTTTGCTTGAAAAAGTCGCGGCGGTTATAAATAAAGATTACGTAATATCTAATATAGACTGCACAGTTGTCGCTGAAAAGCCGAAACTGGCAAAGTATAAACAGGCTATGAAAAATAAATTGCAGAAAATTTTGCGGGCTGACGTGAATATAAAAGCTACGACGGAGGAAGGGCTTGGATTTACGGGCAGATGCGAAGGGATTGCGGCGTATGCCGTGTGTATTATTGAAAAAAGAGCTGATAAAATAGAACCGGAGAAACGAGAGGAGAAATTTATATGGTTGTGAAAGATTATTTGAAAAGGATAGGCTTTGAGCGCGAGGCGAAAGCAGATTTTAAAACGCTGTACGAATTGCAGTACAGGCATTTTTTGAGTGTGCCGTATGAAAATCTTGATATACTGCGCGGCGTTGATTTATCGCTTGACTGCGGCGGTTTATATAAAAAAATAGTGGAGCGGGGCAGGGGAGGCTACTGCTTTGAGCTTAACGCGCTTTTTAATTGGCTGCTCTGCGGGATTGGCTTTAAGACTAAAAATTATTTCGCGCGGTTTTTACTTGACGAGCCGGATATTTCTCGTGTAATGCGGCGCCACAGGATTATGCGCGTCGAGATAGACGGCGCGTATTATCTCACGGACGTTGGGGTTGGAAGCATAGTGCCGGAAAGACCGCTTAAACTGGTCGAAAACGAAGAAACGGAAATACGCGGCGTTATTTATAAATTTAGTAAAGAGCCGTTTTTAGGCTGGGTTTTGAATATTTTGAGAAAAGGCGAATGGACGCCGCTTTACGCGTTCACGGAAGAAGAACAGCAGGAGATTGACTTTGTTCAGCCGAATTTTTACTGCCAGTATCACCCGGATTCTATTTTTAATAAAAAGAATATGGTCGCAATCAGGACTGAAACGGGCAAGTATTCGCTTGACGGTAATATTTTCAGGCTGCTGGAAAACGGGAAATTGACGGAGAGAGAATGTACTGACGATGAGATTAACGGGATTTTGGAGAAATATTTCGGTATTAGATTAATTATATAATCTGCGGGAGTATATGTTATGGAAATAATAAGGGCAGAGATGAATGACACGGATTTGTTCAGTAAAAGTGAGCTGAATTTCGGGGCTTGTTGTTTTTTTACCCAAGACAGGGTTTTTAGATATTTTTTCGGGATAAACGGACGGGAAGCAATGCTTTTTGCCAACACTAATCAGTATATAAGCGAAGCAATCGACGCGTTTCTGTTTTATTCCGGTTTTATAGTGTCAATAAAAGATGAAAACGGTTGCGTTTTAGCTGCGAGAACGCAAAGCCGCCCGTATTTGTTTGAAATATCGAATATACAGCCGAGCCAGTTTTATATCAATGAAAAGAAACTCGAAAGCTGCAAAAAATGGATAAAAAGCCCGGAAGATATTTTTATTCCCATAGCCGTTAAAGACGGTAAGGTTATTTCACTTGACGGGCATACGCGATTAAGAGCGGCTCTTGATTTAGGCTATGCTTCTGTATATGTCTATCCCGACGAATACGATGATACTGTTTTTCACTTTTCAGATGAAGCGATGCGCCGTAAAATATACAGCGTTTCTGATATGGAGATTGTAGGAGATGAAGAATATAAAGTCAAATGGAATAAATACTGCGACGATTTTTTTGCTAATCTGTCTTGACTGCGATTAATTTATATTTATAAAAACAAGGGGTTAAATGAATAAATTAGGATTATACATACACGTGCCGTTTTGCGCGGGTAAATGCCCGTACTGCGATTTTTATTCCGTCAAAGCAGGAGAAAAAACGCGGGCGGCTTATGTTGACGCACTTATAAAGCAAATGAAAGAATACAGCGTACCGGCAAAAGGCACGGCGGTTGATACTGTTTACATAGGCGGCGGAACTCCGACGGTTATCGGCGTTGATTTGCTCGCAAAGATTATAAAAAATATAAATAATAATTTTGAACTGCCGAAAAAGCAGGATTTTGTTAGTTTTGAATTTACGGTCGAAGTAAACCCGGCGACTATTGATTTAAAAGGCTTGAAAAAACTGAAGAAAGCGGGAGTAAACAGGTTAAGTTTGGGCTTGCAGAGTGCGAATGATAAAGAATTGCGAGTGCTTTCGAGAAAATATAAATACGCGGATTTTATTGAGTGTTACGAAAACGCGAGGAGTGCCGGATTTGAAAATATAAGCATAGATTTAATGTACGGAGTGCCGACGCAGACAGTCAGGAGCTTTTATGAAACTTTGAAACGCACGGCGGCTCTCGCTCCGGAGCATATATCGGCTTATGGATTGAAAATTGAGCCGGGAACTTTATTTTATAATAATCTCCCGAAGATTCAGGAATATCTGCCGAATGAAGATACGGAACGCGAAATATATTTTATGTGCTGTGATTTTTTAAATAAACGCGGGTATAATCAATACGAGATTTCTAATTTCGCGAAGCCGGGATATGAGTGCCGGCATAATTTAAAATACTGGACCTGCGGCGAATATATCGGGCTTGGAACAAGCGCACACTCTTATTTTGGCGGCGCTCGGTTTTCGTTCAAGAAAAATATAAAAGAATATATAAGATGTTTTGACGATAATACGGATAAATTAAAAGACGCGGATATATTTGATTTGGACGGGTATAATTTATTTGATGAATATATTGAAATAAAGCAGAACGAGCGTATAGGCGAATATATCATGTTAAATTTCAGGCTTAACGCGGGGATAAATAAAAACGATTTCGCGAGATTGTTTTTAAAAGATTTTGACGAGCTATATTATAAAAAAATCGAGCCGTTTATTAAAAGCGGGCATATTATAAAGACGCTCGGCGGTTACGCGTTCTCGCGTGAGGGTATGTTTGTTTCAAATTATATTCTGGGCAGGATTATTGAGTTTGAATAATAAAATTATGCGGAAAACTATTGCATGAGATTATAAGTATCATCATAAATATGAAACCGAAATTATATAAAATAAATGGAGGATTAATTATGTTAAAGCAGGTCGAACTAAAAGACGTGAAAATCACCGGCGGATATTTTAAAGAAAAACAGGATATGAACGTAAATGTTACTGTTCCGGCTACTTATAAGCAGTTCTCGCAGACGGGGCGTTTTGAATCGTTTAAACTAAAATGGCGCAAAGGCGAGCCTAATCAGCCGCATATTTTCTGGGACAGCGACGTTGCGAAATGGATTGAGGGCGCGGCTTACACGCTGATTCACAAGCGCGACGAAAATCTTGAAAAGCTGATTGACGAAGTTGTGGACGATATGCAGGTCGGGCAGACAAGCGACGGCTATTTTAATGTGCATTATCAAACTGTTGAACTTGCCAACAGGTTTTCTAACAGAAATAATCACGAGCTTTACTGTGCGGGGCATTTTATCGAAGCGGCGGTCGCGTATAAGCAGGCTACAGGCAAAGATAAATTATTAAATATTATGTGCAGGTATGCCGATTATATCGAGCAAGTATTCACAGACCCGGCACGCGACGCGAATTTCAGGACCTGCGGGCATCAAGAGATTGAGCTTGCGCTTGTTAAATTATATCATGAAACGGGGAATAAAAAATATCTTGATTTGAGTAAATTTTTTATAGACACGCGCGGCACTCTTGAAGGCGAAAAACAGACGTTTATAAGCTGGGCAAGCCCTGCATACGGACAAGACCACGCGCCGATTGCGGAGCAGACGACGGCGGAGGGTCACTCTGTGCGCTGCTTATATATGTTTGCGGGAGCGGCTGATATTGCGCGTGAGTTCGGGGACTATAAATTAAAAAAAGCGTGCGAAACGGTGTTTGAAAATATAGTTAATAAAAGAATGTATGTGACGGGCGGACTTGGAGGCAATTACAGCGGCGAAGCGTTCTCGTATGATTATGATTTGCCGAACGAACTGGCTTATACTGAAACGTGCGCGTCGATTGCGATGATGTTCTTTTGCCAGCGAATGTATCTGCTGACGGGGGATAAAAAATATATGGACTGCGTGGAGCTTCAGCTTTATAACGCGGTGCTTTCGGGCGTATCGCTTTATGGGGACAGATTTTTTTACTGCAATCCGCTTGAAGTTCACCCGGACAGGCGCGATTATTTCACTAAAATAAAAAACAGCCAGTTCGCGCCCGATTATGAGCGTCCGGAATATTTCGGCTGTTCATGCTGTCCGCCGAATGTGATTAGGCTGATAAGCTCGCTTGGGCAGTATATGTATCACACAAATAACACGGGAGAAAAAATTTATGTTAATTTGTATAATTCGAGCGAGTATAATTATAACGGCGTGAAAATTGTGCAGGAAACGGATTATCCGAGAAGCGGCGAGATAAAAATAACTGTTGAAACTGATAAACCTGTAGAAATTTTATTGCGTGTGCCGGACTGGTGCAAAACTGCTGAAAATAGAAACGGATATATCAGCAGAAAAATAGAACGGGGAATAGAACAGGCGGAGTTTACGATTAATTTTGATATGCCCGTCGCCGAGCTTTACGCGAACCCGAAAATTCATCAGAACGCGGGCAAAATCGCGGTAAAACGCGGACCGATTGTTTACTGTTTAGAGAGTATAGATAATGGGGAGAATTTAACGTCTGCTAAAATTTCAGGCAATTATAAATGTGAAGCCGGTGAGCTTTACGGGAATAATATAGTTAAAATAACGTGCGACGGAGAAATTAATTCTGAAAACTCGTGCGAGTTATACTCTGAAACGCCGTTTAAATCGGAGAATAAAAAGCTGACGCTTATACCATACGCGGCATGGGCAAATCGAGGCAGAAGCGAGATGATTGTTTGGATTAGAAAATAAAAAAAGCAGGGACGGAGTTAATAACTCCGTCCCGTTTATATTATTTATCAAGTTTTATCAGAGTCAGCGACATCGGTTCGAGTTTTACATTTAATTTTCCGTCTTTTATTAAACAGCCGTCATAGCTTTGCGTTTTTACGCTGTCCGGATTTTCGAACGTGTTATGCGCCGTGAATTTGTCTGCCGTCAGAATTTCCGCAGAGTTTAATTTTAACTCGCCGCCTTTTATTTCTATTTCGAGTTCATGAGATTTTACAGGGTCGATATTCGTTAGCGTTATATTTACGCCGGTATCATTCAGAGATGCGGTGCTTGAAACTGCGGGTATGCGGTCGGATTTGCCGTCAGCTTCGAAAATATAATCAGGAGATTTAAAATAAGTCGGCAGGAGAGCCGCGTCGTGATGAACCGTGTAAAATTTAAACGCGTGATAAGTCGGCGTCAGCAGCATTTTTTCTTTGTCCGTAAGAACGACTGATTGCAGGACATTGACAGTCTGCGCGATATTCGCCATTTTTACGCGTTCCGCGTGCTTATTAAATATATCAAAGTTGAGCGCGGCGAGGAGCGCGTCGCGAAGCGTGTTCTGCTGATATAAAAATCCGGGGTTCGTGCCGGGTTCAACGTCCGTCCAGATACCCCATTCGTCAACGACAAGCGCGACGGCTTTACCGGGGTCATATTTATCCATGATTGTGCTGTGACGCTGTATCAGCTCGTCCATTTTCAGCGTCGCTTTCAAAGTATTAAAATAACCGTCCTCGTCAAAATCGGTCGCGCTGCCTTTTCTGCCCCAGTTGCCTGTCGGCAGCGTGTAATAGTGCAAGGACAAGCCCCACATCATATATCTTACTTCGCGCATGAGAACTTCTGTCCAGTGATAATCGGCGACGTTCGGTCCGCACGCTATTTTATGCAGCCTGTTTCCCGCAAAGTTACGCAGATACGTCGCGTATCTTTTATACTCGTTAGCGTAATATTCGGCAGTCATGTTTCCGCCGCAGCCCCAGTTTTCATTGCCTACGCCCCAGTATTTTATTTTCCACGGGTCAGCCTGCCCGTTAGCCTGCCTTAACTGCGCCATAGGCGATAAGCCGTCGAACGTGATATACTCTACCCATTCCTGCATTTCGCGCACCGTGCCGCTTCCTACGTTTCCGCAGATACAAGGCTGGCACTCAAGCTGACGGCAAAGCTCGAAAAATTCGTGTGTGCCGAAGCTGTTATCCTCGACAACGCCGCCCCAATGCGTGTTTATCATTTTTTTGCGCGATTCTTTTTTGCCTATGCCGTCCATCCAGTGATACTCGTCCGCGAAACAGCCGCCGGGCCATCTTAAAACAGGGATTTTAATAGCTTTCAGCGCGTCTATTACGTCGGTTCTCATGCCGTTCACATTGGGTATGTCCGGATTATCCCCTACGTAAAGCCCCTCGTATATACAGCGTCCGAGATGCTCGCTGAAATGCCCGTAGATATTTTTGTCGATTTTTACGCCTTGCCAGTCCTTTAAAATTAACATTTTTTCCATAAAATTACCTCTCTTATATTTTAATTTACATAGCCTTTGCTTGTATCAAGTGTAATCGTACTTGTCGCGCCGTCCCACTCTACGAATATATCAAAAATCTGCATAATATCGCGGAGCCTGAAATAATTATTCCCCTCGATATTATACGCCGTAAACTCTACAAGCTCGCCGTCAAGATAAATTTTTGAACTCGTGGGAGTTACGGCTTTATTGCCTGAACTTGCGCTCGCTGCCATTTCGCCGCCGTCAGGAGCGTAAGCCGCGCCGCTCGTTAAAATTATAGCGTTATTCGCGCCGTCCCAACCTACGCTGAATTGCTTCTCCGTGCCGTTGAGAACATAAGCTAAATCGCGGAGCTTGAAATAATTACTGCCGTCTATATTATACGCGTCAAACGGAGTATTTTCGCCGTTGACGAGTACACGCGAAGCCGTAGGACTTGCGGTTTGAGTTGCAGGAGTTGGTCTAGGAGTGGTAGTTGTTCCGCCGACTGCGGTAACGCCGACGTTAAAATTAGCTGCTACTTGCACAGGAGTATGCCTATCTTCGGTTGTACCGTCGCCGAGTCGACCTTGACCATTAACTCCCCAAGTCCAAATTGTACCGTCGCTTTTCAATACTGCTGTATGATGGTAATCTATTGATACAGCGGTAATACCGCTTAAATTTGGGACTTGCACAGGAGTTCTGCTAAACCAATCCGTTGTATCTGTATCGAACACTAAATTATGATACCCCCAAGTCCAAACGGTATTGTCATTTTTCAACGCTGCCGTACGTGAGCTGCCTGCCGATATTGCTGTAACTCCGCTTAGATTTTGGACTTGCACAGGAGTACGTCTGCTCGAAGTTGAACCGTCGCCGAGTTCACCATAGCTATTATATCCCCAAGCCCAAACCGTACCGTCGCTTTTCAGTGCTACTGTATGACGATAACCTGCCGATACAGCGGTAATACCGCTTATATTTTGCACTTGCACAGGGACGTGTTTATCCACGAATGTATCGTCTCCGAGCCGCCCGCTCTCATTACTTCCCCAAGCCCAAACAGTACCGTCGCTTTTTACCGCTGCTGTATGAGTGCCGCCTGCCGATACAGCGATAACATCGGTTAGATTCGGAACTTGCATAGGGTAATGTCTATTTACGGTTGTACCGTCGCCGAGTCGACCTTGACCATTACTTCCCCAAGCCCAAACAGTACCGTCGCTTTTCAACGCTACCGTATGTGAGCTGCCTGCCGATACAGCGATAACATCGGTTAGATTTTGCACTTGTACGGGAGTAATTCTACGCTCTATTGTACCGTCGCCGAGTCGACCTTCAGCATTAACTCCCCAAGCCCAAACCGTACCGTCGCTTTTCAATGCTGCTGTATGATAATCACCTGCTGATACAGCGGTAACTCCGCTTAGATTTTGCACTTGCACAGGGGTAGTTCTATTCTCCTCTGTACCGTCGCCGAGTCGACCTTGAGCATTAACTCCCCAAGCCCAAACAGTACCGTCGCTTTTCAACGCTACTGTATGAGCACCGCCTGCGCTTATCATAGGTGTTGTGGTGAAAGTATCGCTCGCGAATACACCGGGCATTGATAAAAGAGGTATCAACCCCAACATCATTGTAAAAATTAGTATAAAACTCAAAGCTCTTTTTGTGTTTTTCCGTTTCATAAATATAACCTCATTTCATTTTTTTTATTTTTTTATAATAATTATAGATGATTTAACAAAAAAAGTCAATATAATTTATTTAAATTTACTTAAGAAAAAGAATTTTTGTACGATATATATAACAAGATAAATTCTGAATATATTTTAATTAGTATAAATGAGGTAGAAGTATGAACATTTCAAAGATTAACAACGCAAACGCCGCTAAAATTTATGCGGAAGCAAACAAAAAAACAAATCAGGAAAAATCTGGTAAAAACGAGGGGCGCGTTAAGTCAAGCGATGCGGCTTTGGAAAAAGACCAGATAAACATTTCGCGCGAGGCGAAAAGCATGAATGTTCTGGACTTTGTAAAAGACAGAATTAAAGCCGAAGCGAACAGGGAAATACCCGCTGATAAAATTAACGGTCTGAAAACCGCGATTAAATCCGGAGAGTATATGATAGACACGGATTCGCTTGTTTCCGCGGTTTTGGACGGCAAAATTCAAGTTTAAAATAATTAAAAGGAGGTTCGGCATGAACTTCGTAAATTTAATCAATGCGCTCGAAACCGAAGCCGAGTTATATAAAAGGTTCACGGAAGTAGAGAATGAAAAAACCGCGGTAATTATCGAAGGCGATATTGAAAAACTGGACGCAATACTGAACCTTGAGCAGGAACTGCACATGAAAGTTCAGAATATCGAGAGAACCCGCTTGGCGGTTATGAAAAGCATGGGTCTTGAAAACAAAAAAATGCTTGATATTATAAAATTGAGCGAGGGCGAACAGAAAGAACGGCTTGAAAAAGTTTTCGGCGATTTGAACGAGTATATAAGCGCTACGAAAAAGATAAACGAGCATAATACTAAACTGGTGAAATCAAGGCTTGAAATAATATCCGCGGTGAATAATTTATATATAGACCCGGAAACAGGCGCAAAGGCGAAACAGCCGCGAAGCTCAAAAGGCGAAGTGATATACGGGAAAGACGCTAAAGTTTCGCGTCAGTCCGGCGAATTTGAGCGCGCCGTAGTAAGAAAAAAATTATAGTTTTACCGGGATGAATTGGAGGAATAAAATATGGCGATAAGACCGACGTTTTATGGATTTGAAATGGCAAGAGCCGCGCTTTTCGCGAGCCAGAGAAATATTGACGTGACAGGGCAGAATATAGCTAATATTAACACGGAGGGATATTCGCGCCAGAGGGTTAATCTTTCGTCCGTGGGAATGGGCGGTCTGAACTGGAAATATCCTGTTCACCCGGCGCAGAACGTCGGACTGGGCGTGAATGTTGACAGCGTGAAAAGGGTGCGCGACGAGTTTCTGGACATAAGGTACAGGACGGAAGCGTCGCAGAACGAAAGGTTCGGAGTGATAGCCGAAACGCTCACTTCAGTAGAAAATATACTCGACGAGTTTGTCATGGATAATCTTTATTCGACGCTGACTGAATTTATGAACGCTCTGCAGAATTTTCACAGGGAGAGCGACGAAGTCGAATTTGCGAGCCTTATGAGGAACGCCGCGCTGAAACTTACGACGACTTTGAATAAAGTATCGAACGATATTTTTGACGTTGTGGAAATGCAGTTACAGCAAATGGAACTGGTTACGAAAAACGTGAATAATATAGCCCGTCAACTGGACGATGTAAACAGAGAAATAAGAATGCAGTATCTTTTTAATCCGCTTTCGGTTTCAAACGAGCTTCTGGACAAGCGTGATTTGCTTCTTGACCAGCTCGCGACGTTCGGCGAAGTCACGATAGTTCATGATAACAGCGGACCTCCAAACTCTTTGGGCGAGGGTACCCCTACAGGCGGAATATGGGTGTTTTTCGGCGAGGTTGATATCACTGACATGGATTCGACCGACCCGGATTCTATGATAGCTCCGGGGCTTCTTGTACACGGCAACGAGCGCGGGCATTATACGATAGAGTATGATATAAACGAAGCGAGGGAAAATTATATTGAAGGCGTCGACGGCGAGCCTGTCCGGTTTATTTGGGGCGAAG
>Ga0099364_10010897_pt1 | contig 12469 bp, 7 predicted proteins | sample TergutTh196P3_FD_73070 | JGI IMG/M metagenome (GOLD analysis project Ga0099364, IMG submission 73070) | Microcerotermes parvus P3 segment gut microbial communities from Pointe-Noire, Republic of the Congo - Th196 P3 | ecosystem: Host-associated > Arthropoda: Insects > Digestive system > Gut ... | reverse complement strand
CAGTGCGGCCAAGTAATTTTCATGGCGCACGTTGCCGCCCGGCGGTCGGCAACCTACCTGTGTTGAACAAACTTGCACACCTACTGCAGCAACGTCCGCTGGATTTGATAAACCGACCCAGTTCGGGTAGAATAGCAACAATACGCTCGTCGATTTGTTCCGATGTCCGAAGTTTTTCAAATCTATTGTCCATCGTGCAACAGCAAACTGAACGCTAAAGTCAGTTTGATTGGACAGACACGAAATTGCCCCAAATGCAAAACGCCGGTTTTGATTCAACAACGTTTTGATTTGGACGCTCCGATAACAGAATCATCAGGAATCGTGGTGGCGAATCCCGATTCAGTGCAAGTGCCGCAGTTGGAGTTTCATAACCGATACTTTGTTATCGGTCTTGACAGAGTTATTGCCGTCTGGGAGGCTAGCAAAGGTTGGCACGTCAACGTGGGCACCGGTTTCGCACCGGCACGAAGCAACATCACGGCAATTCCTGACCAAGGAGTCTTTGCGTTCGTCGAAATGGTGATGAGTTCAGGTATTCCTCAAAAATTACAGATATCAAGAATATCGAGCCGAGGAGCACTTACAGCACTCTTCCGTGACGCTCATGCAATCCTCGGCAAATTGGAAGAATCAGTCGATTTAACGACGGCGCAAAAAGATGCGTTTTTGCGGCATTTACGCCAAATGTTCATGTCGAGCGTGTTAGACAATGCCAGCGATGTAATAGCCTATTTGACCGCACCATCGTAGGGCTTCGCCATCATAAATTTGCCGCTTTCCAAAATGAACAGCGCATCAACTAACCATCTGCTCCACGAGCAGTGCCGTGTGGACCAATTTCAAAAAAAGACGTTCCAAACGTTTCGCAAGTTCCGACGGGGTTGTTTCCTTCTATTTTTTCAACGCCCTTTTAATCTGCCGAACCGCCTGACGAAGACGATCTTCCTTTTCGACGAGAGCCATCCGCATATATCCTTCTCCCGCCTCGCCGAAAGCAGAACCCGGACTCACCACAACATCCGCCTCACGCAACAACTTCATCGCAAAATCAAAGGTGCTCATCTTCGCTTGCCACTCCGGCGGAACCTGTTGCCACACGAACATCGACGCTTTCGGCTTCACCACGTTCCAACCCAGCCGCTCCAAACCGCTGCACAAAACGTCCCGACGCTTTTGGTAAATCTTCGCCTGCGATTCCACTGCATCGCCCGCATGCCGAATCGCCGTAATCGCACAGATTTGCAACGCCGTAAAAACACCGTAATCGTAATACGTCTTCACCGTCGCCAATGCCCTAACAATTTCGGCATTGCCGCAACAATAACCGACACGCCAGCCCGCCATATTGTAACCCTTGCTCATCGTCGTCGTTTCAATGCCGACTTCCATCGCTCCCGGCGTGGACAGGAAACTCGGAGCACGATAGCCATCGAAACATATATCACCATAAGCCATATCGCTGATGACCATAAAACCGTACCGCCGTGCCAGTTTGACGAGGTCGACGTAAAACTCCGGTTCGACTACCGTTGCCGTTGGATTATGCGGAAAATTGACAATAACGACTTTGGGCTTCGGCGAAATGAGTTGACACGTCGAAGCAATGTTCGAAAGGAACTTTTCCGGTTTGGTCGTGTCTAGTGTCAAGGCATTGCCGGAGGCGAGCATGACAGCGTGAAGGTGCGCTGGAAAATAGGGTGCTGGTACAATGGCGGTGTCTCCCGCTCCGAGCAGTGCCAGACAGAGGTGGGAGAGTCCTTCTTTCGAGCCGATACACACGATGGTTTCGGTTTCGGGATCGAGTTGTACGCCGTAGTATTTTGCGTATCTTGCGGCGACTTCTTTCCGCAACTGGGGAATTCCTCGTGCGTGACTGTATGCGTGCAGTTTGGGATTTTTGATGACTTCGGTCAACTTATCGGTAATGAGTGCGTGCGGCGGATCGCTGGGACTTCCCATCCCGAGGTCGATGACATCGGCACCGGTGCGTCTCTTTTCGTATTTGAGTTTGTTTAACTCAGCGAAAAGATAGGGCGGCAACCGTTTCACCCGCTCGGAAACGTTGACGGTAAAGGGCGTAGTATTTTCCTGCGGCTCATCGTTTGCCGAATCTTGAATTTGAAATTCGTCGTTTGGTGTCGATATTTTTTCCATGCACTGAATTTACCGTAGTAGAGGGAAGTTGTCAATCTTGTCTGCAAGGAAGTCCAGTAGGTGTGCAATATCTGCTTTTGGCGACACAGGTAGGCAACCGACCGCCGGGCGGTTGCGTCGGCGATAGCCGACAGAGAATAACCAAACGACTCTCGGTTCCAGTGCGGACTACCGCACGTTGCCGCCCAGCGGTCGGCAACCTACCTGCGTTGAACAAACTTGCACGCCTACTGGCAAGGAAGTCCCTGTGCAAAAACTCTATGAAGCAACCCAGTCCGTTAACAAGTTTTCTCCATCCCAGTTTTTTCGCTGTTTGCGCCCCAAACAATGATAGCATTTTTCGCCGAAAACGATATAATGGCGACATGCGTTCTTGTGTCCTCCTTACAACTCTGCTTGCTGTAAGCGTCCTCGCCGGATGCAGAGCACGTTCCATCGTACCGCCCAACGAACAGACCAACACGCCAGAGGTTGCGCAAAACGACTCGAACACGACAGTCCCTTACGCCCTGCTCGAACAAATGGTCGCGGCTTATCAGGGTGCCAATTCCTACTCGGATCAGGCAACCATCCAGATCATCGGAAAACTGTCGCAGACCGACATCATGCCTACTCCCCGGAACTGTATCGTCGCCTTCCAAGCTCCCAATAGACTCCGGCTCGATATCAATAAAGGACTCTTCGTCTCCGACGGCATGGATTGTTACGCACAAATCCTATCATTGCCCCATCAAGTTTTGCATTTTTCTCCACCGGAACAATGGACGCTCGAAACGCTTTTTCAAGACATTCATCTCGATGCCGCAATGGAATTGGGATTGCCCGCCTCAGTGTTTCGTTTTCCGCCGCAACTAATCCTGCTCTTTGCGAATAATCCGCTCAACACTTTTTGTCCCAGAGGAGCAAAAGTCGAATGGATCGAACAACAACCCATCGGACAAACCATGTGCGACGTAGTCCAGATAAGCCATCTCGACGGCAGTCGAATTTTTTGGATCAGTCAGGAAAATCACGCGTTACTACGCATGGACTATCAGCCGGTCGGCTTGCCCGTTCCTGAAGGTTTTGACAGCATCGAGGCAATTCGTATCGAAATGACCGATGCCCAATTCGGTTGGAGTCTTCCCCCGGAAACATTTCAAATCTCCCAACCTTACAATGCGGTGCTGGTTCCTGAATTTCAACCTGATGCGTCCGATCTGCCCACTACGGAAGAACATCGCCATCGATTAAAATTGATGACGGATAACGATGTTTATCGGTTTGTTGATACGCACATTGAGTCGGCAATTTCGGCGCAAGCACCGCCGAAATCGGCACCGAAAACGTTCACTCTGTCGCCGCTCTGGACGCAGCCGCTGGTCGGTGTTGCTGCAATGGCAGTCCTGCCTGACACTCCCCCGAAATTGCTGATCCCCTACGAAGGCAATGTGATCGCAGTGTTAGATTTGCAGGGAAATATCTTGCAAAGAATCTCGCCGGAAGGTTTGGAAAATGCTATCATTATGAACGTTCAAAGCAATTCTCATGCAGAAGAGCGAAGGATCGGTATCATCACGTTGGACGGCAAGTTTCATCTTTTTGATGAATCCTTCAAACCGATAACGTTCAATACCCCGGAAATCACTAGGGACTTTATGTTTTTCCCTGATAACAGTAACGAATTGCTTTTGCTGGCAGTTACGAAGGACGGTGCGGGAATAATCCGTGCTGTTGACATACGACGGGGGGAAACACGTTGGGAGTATTCCTTCGAGGGGATTCCGAATCAACTTTCGTCGGCAGTGTTGGACGGTCGGAACTGTATTTTGGTTTCTCGGACGGCGGCGCAGGATTCGATTTTGAATCTCTTTCTCGACGGTACGGCATTGGAACCGGTGGAGATGCCTTTCGGAAGATATATCATTTGGTTTCGTATATTGGGTTCGACAATCTACACCGTTTGGGAAAACACGGACACGGGCGACATCCGCTTTCTCGGACTGGACAGACGGGGAAAGAGTCTGTGGAGCCGGTTATTGCCGACCGGTGAGTACGAAGTGGACCCTGTTTATGTACCCGGCAAGGAAAAATGGTTTGTTCCGCTGCCGAGCGGCGAAATTTATGTGTTCGATATGATAGGTAACATGCTTGACACTTTTTCGCTCAATGTAGTTCCGACGGGGCTATTCTGCATAGAAGTGGACAACGAGACCTTGTTGATTGTTGCCGACGGCGAAACGGTCTCGGCATGGAAGATGTCCGCACAGAACAAACAGAGCCGCAACTTTTAGATTGCGCATGAAGTCCGTAATTTAAAAATTGCGGCTCTGACAACATTCCCGTTTTACCCTAAAAAACAAAGCAATGTCATTTCGACCGTATTATTTGGGAATCATCGTATTGGCAACCATTTTCATTTATGGGGAGACATTCGTACCGGCGCAGACGACCGACTTTGCGGCTTGGAAAGATGCCGACAATGCCGATAATGTCCCCGATTGGGTCCGACGAATGTTAGCAAGGGACTTCCGGGACCTCACCGGCACCGCCCGCGAAGAGTTGCTCGACAAACACTTTTCAGCACTCAAAGATATTGCCGCAGATTCCGATGTCGTTCCTTCGACGCGGTACAATGCGATGCTTGCCGTCGGATTACTGGATTCAAGTCCGGGCAATCCGCCGATTGCGTATCCTGCTGCTCTGCCGTATCTCGTCGAGATTTATCAACAAGAAGACATTCCCCACTATCTCAAATATGGCGCATTGCTCGGTATCGTCCGCCACGCTTTTTGTGGAATAGAGTCTGCCCAACAAGACAAAGTCATTGATCTGCTCCTCGAAACAGCGATGACCGAATTCGAGCCGACAGAGGTCGTTTTGAACGCCGCTCCGCTGGAACCGGAGGTTTGGGACTGGTTCCGGCTCACAGCACTCGACGGACTCACCGCGATGAAAACTGTCGGAACGGACGACAATGTTGCCATAGAACTTTTGGCATTGATTAACCGCAAATCGCAGAAACTTGAAAATTTGGGACGTAGTTTGGATAGTCTCACGCAGGAAAACTGGCAACAGATTCGCCGGACAATCGCACTGGCATCCAAAGCCGCCAAGACGCTCGGCGATCTGGATTACAAATCGGCAACGGAAATCGACGCAGAAAAAATGACCGACGTTCTTATCACGCTGACCAAAGCCGTTTGTGATATTTTGTCCAAAATTGCAGATTCTGTTGGGCGAGATGGTGCGTCCATTAACTCCTCTGCCTTGCTTGAACAGATTGTGTTGAATGCAAAAGTTTGCACTCAAAGTGTCGTTTGGGGAATGAGGAGCGGACTGATGGCGAACAGACCGAATGAGAACTCTTTTTATGCCTCGCTCGAAGATGATGATCCGGCAATAAAGCGGCTGGATACACTTATGGCGGAAATCATTGAACTCACAACATTTTTTGACGAAGGAGAAAAAACAAGGCGGTCGGTTGCGGTGCCGAATCAGCCGAAGGAGTTTAGATTCGATCTTTTAGAAATTCGCGACGCATTGGCAAAATGTTCGGAGGTTCTTGAGACCATTCAGACCGATACAAAAACGGACGCAACGGAGCGGTTGTAACGCTTATACCGAAAAAAAATTTGCGGAAAACTTTACGTAACCCTTATTTTTTTGCTTTTTTGCCTAAAGTAACCTATGCTACTGCGTGGAGAATCACTATTCGACAAACAGAGCCGCAATCTTACGATTGCGACGCATCATTACGCAATCTTACGATTGCGGCTCTGCTTCGTTGTGTGTTTAACTAGCAGCCGTGAAACCGATTCAGCACCACAACCGGACACCGCTCTTCCTGCTCCTGACAGGACTCGGTTGCCTCTGCGCCCTCGCCGGTTGCCAATCGCTCCCACGAAGCGGATTCGACCCCAGCGGACAACGACTCTTCGAATCACGCCCCTTACTAGATTGTCCCCTTTTCAATCGCTCATCAAGTTCCCCCTCCACAACCATCAGCAGCACCCCGACTCCTATTCCGATGCAACCGTCCAACGGCGAAAGCACCACCGGGGCGACCGTTTTCACTCCGCCGCCGACCGCTCTGCCCGGCAACTTCGGTGCCGCACGTACCAATCCCGCCGTACCGCAACTCGGCTCCACCGCAACCACCGTACCCCCCGGAACACACGCCGTTACCACCGCCCTAATTTATAATCCCGAAACAGGTACAAGAACCGCCTTCGCAGAAACAGGAGGATACGCACTGCCAACCGTGCCCGTTACCGGACCCGCACTCATCATGACACCACGAGAACAAATCGCTCCGCTCGGCAGCGAAGTCGTACTCATCGCCAGCCGACTCGGTGAAAGAGACCGACTCGTGACCAATGAAAAAATCGAGTGGGCTCTCGAAGGAGTCGGAACCATTGAAAAAATCGACACCAGTTCCTGTTGCGACGTTCTGTTCCTCGATTACGAAAAAGCAAAAAAAGTAACAGAACGCTACGCCATCACGAAAACGAGCAATGTTTATCAAACGCTGGATCGAGGCACGCCCGACACAACCGACGATGTCCATCTGCTTCGAGGACAAACGTGGGTCTCCGTCAATTCGATGCGGGAAGGAACCACGCACGTCACCGCCTTCGCTCCGAACATGGCGGATTGGTCGAGACGCACCGATGTCGGAATCATCCATTGGGTCGATGCCCGATGGATTTTGCCGCGACTGGCAATTGCGCCGGTCGGTGAAAGCCGGGTGTTGACCACTACGGTACAGCAGGCGACCAACGGACAACCGCGGCAGGGCTGGATTGTGCGGTACGAAATCCTCAATGGACCCGCCGCTGGACTAGGCGGTTCCGGTGCGCAAATCGAAGAAGTCGAAACCGATTTTTCAGGGCAAGCGACGACGATTTTAACTCCCGGCACTCACGCGCCGGGCACGAACACGATTGGAATCCAAATCATTCGTCCGGCAGGATTGGACGGCGACCGTCGTGTTACTGTCGGCAGTGAAATGATTCGGCAAACGTGGTCGGGCAATCCGAACATTTTGCTGAACATCACAGGTCTTTCTGAAGCACGGCTGGGACAGGATTTGCTTTATGAAATCACTGCCGAGAATCGGACTTCTTCGACGGTGCAAGGATTTGTTGCGTTGCCGATTCCGCCGCTTGCTTCTTATATCCGTAGTGAGCCGGCGGGAGCGATGCATGGTTCGACGGTACTCTGGGACGTGAATTTATTGCCGAACACCACGACGAAAATCAATGTTACATTGCGGCAGGGAACGGCAGGTTCGCTTTGGTTGCGCCCGGAGTTTCGTAGAACGAGTCCGGCGCAGACTCCGGCGGCACAGCCGCCGGCTCCGGTGACTCCCAGAGAGCCGGCGGCTGTGCCGCCGTCGGGGGGCGGTGCAACAGTATTTCCGGGAACGCCGCCGACTCCCCCACCAACACCTCTGCCGACACCGCCGACTCCTCCGCCAGCAACGGTCTTTCCGGCTGCACCGACGGTTCCGTTATCGGTGGCGATCGAGCCGAATTCGCTGGTTCCTGTAACGGCGGGTGCGCCTGTTCAGTTTTATTTGCGTGTTACCAATACGGGAACGAGTGATGTTAGGGACATTGTTGTGTTGGTTCCTTTGCCGCCGGAGATTCAGAGTCGTTCTGTTAGGGCGTTATCGGATCCATTGACGGTGGATGGCAGACCTCCTACGCCTGCTCCGCCGGAGGATCCGAAAAACTTGGCTGCTGGTTTTACGCCTAATCATGAGTTTGGATTTCAGATTCCCTCGCTGGCACCGGGCGGGACGGCGTATGCTTTATTGGAATATCCGACGATAGGACAGCAGGGTTACAACATTACTTATAGGGTACAGGTCGCCGGTCAACAAGTTTTGCAAGGGTCGCAACGCATTGCGCCGTGAGTTACTGTTGTTTTGTAATAGCCGGAAGTTGGGATACACTGTTTGGAGCATAAACTATGTTCTTTGTACCCTTTGTGTTTTGCGGGGTTACTGCGCTGGCGGTAAAATGTTTACTCGGAACAAGAGAGCCGCAATCTTGTATGCTACTACGTGAAAAACAGAGAAATGTCGGGCAAAATCAGGAACAAAAACGAAACTCGCACGCCTACTGTAACGCACAATTGCGTCTCTTGACTTTCCCGCCGAAAAGAGGACAATGACAGCAACGTCGTGTGATTTTTCCTCCGCTAATGACCGTTAACAAAGAGTTTCTCAAGAATTGTACTGACAAATTCCACAAAGCCATGAAAGGAGCAGACCGACGCATCGTCGTCTGCGCCGGTACAGGTTGCGTCGCCGGCGGCGCAATGGAAGTTTTTCACGCCCTCGAACAAAAAATCAAAGAATCCGGCATGGAAGTCAAAGTCCTCCTCAAATACGAAGACGAAAACGCCGACGACGGAAAACCATTCGCCCGACTCTCCAAAAGCGGCTGCCAAGGATTCTGCCAACAAGGTCCCCTCATCTGCGTTAATCTCGATGTCGCCAATCCCGACGCAGACGATATTCTCTACACCAACGTCAAAGTTGCCGACGTAGACGAGATCATCGAAACGACCGTCAAAAACAAAGAAATCATCGAGCGGCTGCTCTACGTTGACCGGCACAACAAAAACCGCCGATGCCACGGACATAAAGACATTCCCTTCTACAAACAACAGCACCGGATAACACTTCACGCCTGCGGCATTTTCGAACCGGAAGACATATATGAGTACATCGCCAACGGCGGTTACGATGCCGCCCGACGCGCCTGGACGGAAATGACTCCCGAAACGGTCTGCGACGAAATCGATGTCTCCGGCTTGCGCGGAAGAGGCGGCGGCGGATTCCCTACCGGTAAAAAATGGAAGTTCGCCCTCAAAGAAAAGAGTCCCGTCAAGTACGTCATCTGTAACGCAGACGAAGGCGACCCCGGCGCATTCATGGATCGCAGCGTGATGGAAGGCAATCCCCATTGCGTCGTCGAAGGTATGATGATCGCCGCCCAGGGAATCGGAGCGACCGAAGGATACATTTACGTCCGCTTGGAATATCCGCTTGCAGTGCAGCGTATGCGGAAAGCCCTTGCCGATGCGGAGGCGTTTGGAATTTTGGGGGATAACATTTTTGGGACTGGTCGTCCCTTTCACATACATCTGATGGAAGGGGCGGGGGCGTTCGTCTGCGGTGAGGAGACGGCACTGATCGCTTCCATCGAAGGAGATAGAGGGATGCCGAAGCCGAAGCCTCCGTTTCCTGCTCAAAGCGGATTGTGGGGCAAGCCGACGATTATCAACAATGTCGAAACGCTGGCGGCGGTGCCTTACATTATTGCGGAAGGAGCGAAGAAGTTTCGGGAAGTCGGAACCGAAGGTTCCCCCGGCACGAAAACGTTTGCTCTTACAGGACACGTTGTCAATACAGGTTTAATCGAAGTGCCTTTCGGTGCTACGCCGCGGCAGATTATCTTCGACATCGGCGGCGGTATCATCGACAACAACGGCAACATTGCCGACGATCAATTCAAGGCGGTGCAAATCGGCGGTCCGTCCGGCGGGTGCTTGACGGAGGAACATCTCGATTTGCCGTTGGACTTCGACTCGCTTCGTTCTGTCGGAGCGATGGTCGGTTCCGGCGGACTCGTGGTGATGAACAAAGGGACGTGTATGGTCAAGATGGCGCGGTTCTTTATGCAGTTCACGCAGAATGAGTCGTGCGGTAAATGTTTGCTTTGCCGGGAAGGAACGAAACAGATGTTGGCATTGCTTGATGACATTATCGCGGGACACGGCTCGCAGCAGACGCTTGATTTATTGGACACGGTGGCGCATACGGTGGCGAAGGGTTCGCTTTGTGCGTTGGGCAAGACGGCTCCGAATCCGGTGCTTTCGATGATGAATCATTTCCGTGCGGAGTTGGATGCTCATGTATTCCAGAAGCGTTGTCCGGCGGGTCAGTGCAAGGAGTTGGCGAAGCCGGAAATCTTGGCGGACAAGTGCAAGGGCTGTACGGCATGTGTGAAGAAGTGTCCGGTGGATGCGATTACCGGCGAGCGTAAGATGCCGCATAGGATTGATGCCGACAAGTGTATCAAGTGCGGAGAATGTGCGCGGACGTGCAAGTTCGATGCGGTCATCGGGGTGTAAAATTGTGCTATTAGCCGCCTCGTCTGCGAGGTGCTTATACCCGTTCCGTTTCATTTTCCCTTCTATTTATACTATGTCACGCCAATCATTGTACTTTATTTTCCTTGCGAACTCTTTGCGTCCCTTGCGTACTTTGCGGTTAAAAGAAAGGATTTAACCGCAAAGAACGCAAAGAATCCACAAGGAACGCAAGGAAAAACGTCCAATTTCTCTCCGTGTACCGTCTATTTTTTTCACACGGAGGCACAAAGGCACGGAGGAGAGTGTTCCTGCATCTTGTTTCCCTATAACTCCGTGTCTCTGTGTGAAAAAACATCTATTCTCATGAAGCCGACTCTAAAATGCGGTCAATGAATTTTTTATGAAATTCGCGGCAATTTTCGAGTCCGAATTGCGGCGTATCGACGATCATGGACAAGGTCGTTCCGTCGTTCTGTTGAATCACACCGCTGCAAAACGGAGTGTTGGGACGAACCGGCGGTGCGCCGATAATCCGATGAAGTTTTGCGCCGCCCGCCTCAATCGTGCCGCTGTCCCTGAATCGCTGGTAGGGTAACATTTTGCAGGGATTGCCGATGTTGGAAAAAACAGACGTTGCAAGGCAGTTTTTAGAAGAAAGAATCATCGGAAAAGCAAAAGGAATCCGCCGAACCATGTCCACGCCGGTGATAAACATTGCTCCCATCGACCATTTTTTGGTTATGTCAATATCACCGTCTATTGCTTGATAGAAAAATTCAGAATCGACACATTCCGAAGCGCGGCGGTCAAGGAACGCATAGCCGAGCATATTGGAGGCTGGAATATCACAATGGATCGGCTTTCGCAAATTAGTGGGAATCAGCAAGCGGACCCAATGCCTTTCCGATTTTCTCTTGACATCGAGCCAGTCGCATAAGTGTTGAAAATAAAGACCGGTAAGATATGAGTTCAACGACACACCGAATGTTCGGGCTTTTCGGCGAAGACGAATGGTGTCCGCATTGGTTATGGTTTTCCAAAGCAATACGGGGTCGCCGCATTTGGCAGTTTCCGATCCGGTATCGATGCCATTCTGCGGCGTGAGTCTGCACACGGGGCGGCAAAACCAGTGCCGCAACTCCCTCAGAAATGACTTGGTAATCGTCCAACCGGAAAGCGGATGCGGAAATTCGATGTGAAGTTCAGTCCTCGAAGTAATCCGCTCCGGCAGGGGATGGGTTACGGTAAAATCGGTGTCATCGCCGACCAAACGTGCATACTCTGCCATCCAATTTCCCAAAAATAAAATAGTGCCGAGTCCATCGCAAACCGCATGGTGTACATGCAGGCGAAGAGCAAAGCCGTCCGTCATGGGGATATAGCGGCAATGTACTCCTGCTGTTTTTGTAATGTCCAACGTAGCGATTTGTTCGATTCCTTCGGAAGCCGAGGGATCCAAGATTTCGCCATCCGTTTCTGTGATGAGGCGGGGTGATTCGGGAGCGTGAGTCCAACAGTAACGGTTATTGCGCCGTCGCACAACGGCACAAAATAGAGGTTCATGCAAAACCGCCGTGTTAAATGCTTTTTCCAGTGCGCACAAATCGACTCCGCCTCGAAACATAAACAAAAGAGGCATCGTCATATTGTAGCCCAACCGGCTATCACGCAAAAAATACTCTTCAAACGGACTCGCCGGAATGGGAAAAACATCATTAGACATCACTGAATCAAAATTATCGCTGCCTGCCATAAAGAACCAGATAGTCCATGACATGCCGCAGTGTCGGGAAATCGTCCAGCGATACGTTGTCCTGAACTTGTATTTCGAAGCGTTCTCCGAGTTCGCCGAAAAGTTGCGCCTTCTTGATACTGTCGATGCCGAGGTCGCCTTCGAGGTCAGCGTCAAGTTCGACAATTTCTTCAGGATAGCCCGTCTGTTCGACAACGAACTCAATCAAAAAAGTTTTTAATTTCGACGCATCGAGTTGGGAACTCGTTACCGGAGCGGCGGCGGGTTTGGTCGCAGGTTTTGCCGTTTCCTGTGAGGGTGTTGCCGAAGAACCCCGTTCACGACCGTACCGCACCAGATAATCCATGACATGCCGCAGTGTCGGGAAATCGTCCAGCGATACGTTGTCCTGAACTTGTATTTCGAAGCGTTCTCCGAGTTCGCCGAAAAGTTGCGCCTTCTTGATACTGTCGATGCCGAGGTCGCCTT
>Ga0099364_10010896_pt1 | contig 12470 bp, 6 predicted proteins | sample TergutTh196P3_FD_73070 | JGI IMG/M metagenome (GOLD analysis project Ga0099364, IMG submission 73070) | Microcerotermes parvus P3 segment gut microbial communities from Pointe-Noire, Republic of the Congo - Th196 P3 | ecosystem: Host-associated > Arthropoda: Insects > Digestive system > Gut ... | reverse complement strand
GCCCCGTCACATTAAATCTTCGCATAAACTGCCGCCCCTCTCAGGTTATTTCCGCGCTTTTGAGAATGATGATATTCTTTGCATTATCCATAGTGCATTTAGCCTGAGTATACACGATTAAATGTCAACAATCAATCCTGTTTCATATCCGGCGGTCAGTTTCTATAAAAGTGTTACAAGTCAGACATACCACAAAACATGCGTCATTGCGTCATAAGCCTGCCCTGAACTTGATTCAGGGAGGCGCAATGACGAGCTTGTGTGTGGCTTGTCGCAAAAAAACTTTGGTCATATCTGAAATTATCCTTGACAGAATAAAACTAATGTTTGTACACTGTACACTATAAATGCATGTAAGGAGTGAGGTTATGGCTGACACAAACACAACGCAAGACAGGAAACCCGCGAAAATCCTTCTCAAGGAGATCGCCGACAACGCGACCCAAGACGCCGTGGACGCAAAAAACAGGGGAGAAAAAATCGGCTGGTGCGCGTCCAACTTCCCACAGGAAATACCGACGACATTGGGGATCCCCGTCGTATTTCCGGAAAACCACGGAGCAGCCGTAAGCGCGAAAGGCGGCGGGCTCAGGATGTGCGAATACGCTGAAAACATGGGCTATTCAGCAGACCTATGCTCATATTCGCGCATAAACTTCGCATACGCTGATTTGAAAGAATGCCCCGAACTCGATATCCCGCAGCCGGATTTCCTGCTATGCTGCAACAACATCTGCAACTGCATGATAAAATGGTATGAGAACATCGCAATCGAACTTGACGTGCCGCTCCTGCTGATCGACATCCCGCACCTCGACGGATTTGAATGCGACGAGGACCGGATAAAATACATCAGGGCGCAATTTGACGATTGCATTGCGGAGCTTGAAAAAATCACGGGCAAAAAATGGGATGAAGAACGCTTCAAAGAAGTTATGGCAAATTCCCAAAGAAGCTCTCGGGCGTGGCTCAAAGCGGTCGATTACATGAAGTATACTCCGTCCCCGTTTTCAGGGTTCGACATTTTCAACAACATGGCCGTCGCATGCGTCGCCCGAGGCACCGTCGAGGGCGCGGAAGCATTCGAGCAGCTTGCCGATGAATACGAGGAAAACGTTAAAAACGGCGTTTCCACATTCAAGGCCGAAGAGGAATACCGCGTGCTCTTTGAAGGCATCGCATGCTGGGCAAACCTCAGCTTCACGTTCAAGACCCTGAAAAACATGGGCATCAACGTGACTGCCACCGTGTACGGCCCCGCTTTCAGCTTCCTATACAACAACGTGGACGAGCTTATGGCGGCGTACGCATACGTTCCGAACAGCAACGTGTTTGAACGCGAGACGGAATTGCGCGTGGCCGACGCGATCAAAAACAAAGTGGAGGGCGCGATTTTCCACATGAACAGGAGTTGCAAGCACTGGAGCGGCAACCTATACGAGATGGAACGCCAGCTCCGGGAGCAGGCAGGCATCCCCACTGTCGTTTTTGACGGCGACCAATCCGACCCGCGCGTTTTTTCGGAGGCGCAGTACATGACCCGCGTCCAGGGCCTCGTCGAAATAATGGCGGCGAATAAGCGCGCGTAGCGCGCAATGCAGAATGCAGAATTGAGAAATAAGGACGGAGAACAAATGAGAAATTTATCCGATATACTGTCAGAATTTGCCGAAATCGCGTCAAACCCAAAGGCGCAGCTTGACAAATACCTTAAACAAGGGAAGAAAATAATAGGTTGCATGCCGTACTACTGCCCCGAAGAGCTTGTGCATGCCGCTGGCATGATTCCGTTCGGGATGTGGGGCGCCGAGGTGCAGGTCTCCGAAGCAAGGCGCTACCTCCCGGCGTTCATATGCTCCATCATCCAAACGACGCTCGAACTCGGAATAAAAGGGGAATATGCCGGCCTTTCCGCCGTGATGATCCCCATCCTGTGCGACAGCCTCAAAAGCATGGACGGCAACTGGAGATACGGCGTGAAAGATATCCCGATCATACCCGTCGCGCACGCGCAGAACAGAAAAATCCCCGCAGGCGCCGAATTCACGGCGTCACAATACAGGAAAATCAAAACAAAACTAGAGGAAATATCCGGCAAAACCGTCAGCGGCGACGATATTCGCACCGCCGTCGCGCTTTATAACAAAAGAAATGCCGCCGTCCGCCGTTTTATTGACGAGCTGGGCAAACGCCCGGGAGCCATCAAAGCCTCGGAGAGAAACGCCGTTTTCAAGGCCGGCTATTTCATGCCCGCCGACGAATACGCGGAAAAAGTGGGCGAACTTGCCGATAATCTTGCCTCATCGCCCTCGGCGGAGTCTTCCGGCACGTGCCTCGTGACTTGCGGGATAATGGCCGACAATACCGGCCTGCTGAAAATACTTGACGAATGCAATGTAAACATAGTCGATGACTTAGTCATGCACGAGTCGCTCAGGTATCGTTTCGACGCGCCTGAAGCGGACGACCCGATCATGTCGCTTGCCCTCATGCCCGGCATCGTCGAAGGATGCCCTATCCTGTACGACCCGGGAAAAAAGCGCGCGGAAATGCTGGCCGACGTCGTCCGCCGGAGCAACGCCGCAGGAGCGCTCTTCGTCTTGACCAAATTCTGCGACCCGGATGAATATGACTATGTGCCGATGAAGAAGGCGCTGGACAAAAATGGCATTAGGAGCCTTCAGGTTGAAGTGGATCAGCAGACGACCGACGTGGAGCAAATAAGGACGGCCATCGAAACATTCTGCGAGATGCTAAAATAGGGAGTATCGGTGCCTGCTCAGAACCTTGCGCTCGAAAGACGTTTATTTTGATTCCTTTCGCGATAAGTCGCATCCATGCGACCTAATCGCGGCGCTCCGCATCCATGCTCCGCTTCTCGGAATCAAAATAAACGTCTTCCTCGCCGGTTCTGAGCATTTAATCATAAAACAAAGAACCGGCGGGACTGTGTTGTGTCCCGCCGGTTCTTGAAATTGATTATTTAGTTGTTTTTGGACTCTTCGAGTTTTCTTTCTTTTGTCTTCATGATTATGCCAGCTCCCGCAAGGGTCAGCCCGAGCATCAGCATCAGCCGCGCCTGCGCTTCGGCGGTACCCGTCTGCGGCAGCGCCCTCGCAAGCGGCACGTCCCAATCGAAGAATACCCACTCATCCAGATCCGGATCATATTCCCATCTGCCGAGCGGCACGCCGTCGGGATCGAGCTCTATCCAGCCGTCGCCGTCTTGGAGAAGCGTGTTGCCATCCGTGGTCGGGACCGGCGGCTCATTAATGTCCGTTCCGCCCGGTTCGGTCGGTTCAGTCGGTTCTGTAGGCTCTGTAGGATCGGTTGGCTCAGTCGGTTCGGTCGGTTCCGTAGGCTCTGTAGGATCGGTTGGTTCAGTCGGTTCGGTCGGTTCGGTCGGTTCGGTTGGATCGGAAGGATCCCCGCCGCCGCCGGTCTGTTGCGAATTCGTGAAGGTGATAAACACGATATTATCATCTTCAATTTGGAAACGAGAGCCATTTGTAACCGCCGTTCCTCCGGTCACAGACGGCGCATTAAACCCGCTGGGAACGGACTCAGTAACGGTATAGTCCACGTCAAGCTCCAGCCCGCGAATGGTCACTTCGGTGTCATGGGTAAGGGTGAACTGGCCTTCCGCAAGGTTTGTGGGGGTATATACGCCCTCCCCTGCGGACTTTATCACCTCTATGCTCGTATGCGCCAAGTCTACCGCGTCTCCATTTGCGTCGCTCACGGTGAAGGTCACTGCCCTGCTCGTGCTTGGGGCCGCAAATGTTTTTCTGATTTTCAGAGTACCGGATTCGCTTTGGTCGTAGTTTTCAATCTTGATTTTATAGGCGCCGGCGTCCTGGTCGTATACGAATCTGCTGTCATTAATAACACCTTTTTCGTCAACGGAGAATTCGATGTCTCCGAGATCAATGTAGCCGTCAGGTGTTTCTTCCCTCAGCACATAGTTTACGTCGAAATCAAGCTCAAGCAGTCCGGTCAGGCCATCGGCATCGCTTATTAGATCGCCGACTTTAACCAATGTCGATCCGTTCTTGAGGAAGAGTTCAAACTTGACATCCTCAATCGGCGCATCGCCGTCCGATGCGTCAACCTTGAGGATTTGCAGATCTGGAGGATTTTCGGGGTCGTTGGTGAGAACATAGCTGTTTCTGTATCTGGGAAGGTCGGTGCCCCATACTATTACAAGCGTGTCGCTATCATGAGGCAGAGTCACGTTGAAGTCGTAATAAATCGGGTTATTATCCGCGTCTACCAAAGGAAAGTATCCTGGAGGCGGCGTCTGCTCATACAGTCGGTACACTCCGGGGGGCAGGGCGATTGTATACACGCCATCGCTCGTAGGTGTCATATTGAGCATGAAACCCCAAGCTCCTGATGTATACGCATCGACCCTAAATGTGGCGCCCGTGAGCCCCTTCAGATCGGAGTGGCCGTCCCCGTCCCAACCCTGATAGGCGCGGTTGTCGGCTTTGAGGATGCTGACGTCTATGTGTACTTCTCCGGGCGTATAGTTGAAGACGGTGGCTGTCGTGTTGGCGCTGCCGTCCACAATCACTTTTATGACCCTCTTCGCATCCCCTCCTATGATATAGCCGGCCGGGGGCTTTGTTTCGACTAGCGCGTACTCCCCATAGGGAAGATCGCCGACACGATGAAGCTTGTCCAGGGTGATTTCGTCGATGCCGATTACAATGTCCCTAATCTTCGGGGCTTCGAGATAATCGGTATATGTAAATGATTCTTCCCATCTATAAAGCGCAAACTCCGCGCCAGGTATGTAGTTTGCCTTGCTGTCCGTCTTCGCGATTCTGAAAGACCCTCTGCGCTCGTTGGCGATTGTTTCAATATGTACCGTATAGGTGTCGTTTGCGCTGATTGTGACGATTGCCACGATCTTGTCTTTCGCCATTGGGTCATGTCCCACCGGTACAACTCTCTCCACGACGACGTATTTTTCGCCTCTGTCAAAGATTTGGGCTGACTTGTAGCTATTGCTGCTGTTTAGAGTTGCACGAGGAGTTCTGCCGTTGGCCGTGAAAATGCCAGTGGACGGATTGCCTGTTACATACACCGTGTCGCCTTCCTCAAAGTCGTAGACCTCGAAGACCACGCCTGTCAAAGCTGCGCTTGTCAAAGCCTCGCCCTCTTCGTTCACCTTCACAATCTCGATCATTTTTTTTCTTGCGGTCGTCTCGGTATTTGTGAAGGTTAGGGTGAGCCGGTAATTCGCGGCTGTGGTGGATGACGTGGGTTTCATCAGCTTGAATTCGACGCCAGGGTAGGGGTAGGCGTTGCCGTATTCGCCTTTATCGGGCTTTGCGCCGTCTTCGGGCAATGCGGCGTAGCCGAGCGGCTTGTAGAGCGAGTCTACTGGCGGGGTTTCAGACAATTTGACAAAACTGCCAGCGTCGTCAGTCACTAACCCTGTATAGGAGATGGCCGTATTGCGGAAATAATCATCATCACCGGTGCGGTCAAAATTCTCCACGATGGCAAAGGTTTTGGTATGATAATCTGGGATTGTGTTAATCAACGAAGTTAGCGAGGTTGTGGTGTCGTTAGTTGTTTGCCCGCGCGTCCGCGTGATATCGTCGTCAATCAGCTTATACACGCCGTCCGCGACCTCGTAGAGGCTGAAGCTGAAGTCGGTAGTGGGGCCTGTTCCAGACGCTTTTTGCAAATAAAGCTCCGGATATCTCTCGATTGTGTTGACATAGCGCCTGTGTATGTTTGAAAACTCTGACGTTACCTTAAATTCGTGCGCAGGATAAAATCCGTTGTCCGTATCAGGGGTGCCTAATTGCTTTATCTCGTCTTGCGGCGTATACGTACCGCCGGTATCCAAATCCATCAGAGCTTTCCCGTCCTGCCCGCTGTACGCGAGATAGCGTTGGTGCGCGTAGGTGCCGGGCCCTCCGTCATTTACGCCGATTGTCGTGCTGTAGCGGAATCCTGCAGCAGGGTCGTTCAGCGAGGGGAAATCCTCCACGATGACAAAGGTTCTGCCCAGCAGATCCAACGCCGATACAGGCGACCCCGGCGCGCCTAGAGCGTTGCGTATGTCGGTCAATATATTGGTACTGCTGTCAGTAGAACTATTCGCCCTTTCGAAGCTTGCCACAAATTTGTGCGTGTTGTCAGGATCGGTGATTTCGTAGATATGGAAGGAGAACCTATAGTTGGATGGATATGTGTCGTTTGATTCCGTCAAGGTTTTACTGACGCGTACAGCAGGCGGCGACTCTTCGTTGGTGAACGTGCGGCTCACGTTGGCGTTGGTCAATTGGAAAGCCAAACCTGGATATACGCGATTTGCGGTTGCGCTCCAAGTACTACCGCTTGCCGCAGCATGCGTAGTCTCGTTGTAGCTGAAGTAAAACAAGGTACCCGTATTTATGCTTGTCCTGTTTGCCAACAGCGTCGAAGCCTCCGTTCCGTTCGGGTCTGTCAGCGCAAAATTAGTCTCGACAATCGCGAAATATTTGTTATACCAACTACCGTACGGATAATGGGTAGAGATAATACTGAAGATATCTAGGCTGGCTCCTACATCTATCGTGAAGGTGTCCTTATATGTATATACATAGCCACTGTCTTCGGTTCTCTCGTACAGTCTGAAAGTAAAGGGAGTGCCTGCAGCTATGGTGCTGCTGGCTTTCGTGATCGTGACGTTGGGCGTGCCGATGGGCGTCACTGATTGCCCATTGGAAAACATGAGCGTCGGCGCGCTTGTGAGCTCGATCAGCGTGTCGAAATCAAAGCTGTACCCTACGTAATGTGGCGTGTCCGCCGCAACAGTCGTCGTTGTGGCTGCCGGGTTATATTTAGGAACAGGCGGCGGTTCAGCGCTGCTGATCGCATAGCGATACCGTGTGCCGCCGAGTCCTGCTGTAGTCTGATTTTCCGTATCAGTATATCGCATAGAAATGTTGTTTCCGTCGTTTCTGCCCGTATAGCCTGTTTCCCATTCCTCTACGACCACGACGCGATAGCCTTGGCCCAGCAGCACCGCATGATCCGAGGTGAACGTGACGTTTATGCCGCTGCTCGTTGATATGACATCTGGCGATACGGTCACGGGTATGATGTCATCAGGCGTACCATTTTTGACTAGGTATACGGCTATGGGAAACGTGTCGCTGGCTACCAAACCGCCGTTTGCCGCAGATACGTTGTATGTTGAGCTAAATCTCTTGGCGATATTAAACTGTATCGGCCTTTCGGTTCGGGCATTGGTGAAAGTCACTTGGGTCGCGGGGCCTACGCTGTCAAAGCTGAACCGGTAGCCAACGTAATAGTCGCCATCGTCGCCGCTTGTCGGTTTGTTGGTTGTGCCCGCCGCCGCTGCGTGTTCCGAGCTGAATTCGCTTTTCAGGAAATACTGCTCCACGCCGCCGATGTCGGATACTTTCGTCGTCTGCGCGGCAATCTTATCGCCGTCCGGCTTCTCGCCATAGTTCTCCCATTCCTCGATGAGGACGATATCATAACCGTTGCCATAGTATTCGTCGATATCCTCTTTGGGGATAACCACGTTAAACTCTCCGTCTATCTTGACAGTCCGTGCGTCGGCGATTTTCATTAAAACGCTGCTCCCGTCCACCACATATGCGGAGAACGTGAAAAGCGTGTCCGTGCCCGTACTGCCGAGATTCACGCCAGTGGTCACGCCTTTTTTCAGCACCTTAAACGACATCTCTCCGGGTATGGCAGGGGGCTTGTTTATGATCTCCAATTCGAGCTTCGGCCCTTTGCCGTCTGAAGTCTCATAGAACAGCAGATCTTGGTTTGGGAGCAAATTCTGTTCCGGATCATCTGCCGCTTCGTTGCTCACGCAGACGAGATAGAAAGCGTTTGTCACAAAGGGCAGCGTGACATATGCGTTGCTTGTGTCGCTCAATGTTATCGTAAGGGCAATATTGTCTACATAGTCCGCAGCGGTGTGAATGTAGAAATCGTCGCCCACCAGCACGATACCGTCGTCAATAAGCACGCCATCCGCATCGCGCACGACAAACTCCGCCGTGCCGGTAGGCGAAATGACGGCGTAAAGCTCGCTCGGAACAGGATCGACGGTTGGCCCAAATTCGACTTTGTAGGGGCCGTATTTGTATGAGCCGTCCGCGTGTACTGTTGTCGGCTGATCCAGATCGACAAACGTTATCGGGAAGCGGACTTGGCCGGGAATGGAGCCTTCGTCGGAGATTAGCTTATCGTACAACGTCCGCGCGTTGGTAGGCAGTTCGTCAATCAACACGGGCAAGTTGTTGCTGTTTTCTTCGGCGTAATTAGTGTAGTGCCAAATGGCGTACTGGGTGGCGTAATAGGCGTACAGTTCGCTCTCTACTTTCAGTCCCCATAAAAAGTTAAGCTCATCCAAGTCCAGCACAGGGTAGGAATTGTTCAGGATACGCACGATATCGGGCGAAGCAGGCACGTCTGTCCGCATGTAGTAATGGGTGACATCTTGTCCTCCTAGAAACGGTGTTTTGGAGTCGATGCAGAACGTGGGTATATTATCCACATAGATGATGTTGTCGTTGCTGTCCTGCCACGCTAAGTAGGCGCCTTCTTTGGAGGCACCGGCGAAAAGCCCTGGCACAGCTCCAATAAATGTTGAAATAAGCATCATCATTGCGATAAAAAATGATAATGCCCTGTTTCTGCTTATTCCCGTAATACTGTCGAACCAGGTTATCTTCTTTTTGCTCCCATGAGATAAAATCTCATTAAGTCGACGTTTTGCGGAATGTTTCAAAATCAACCCCTTCTTTCTGTAGTAGCTTCTCATCCTAGGTTTTTTTAGTGTTCCTTCGTCCGTAGGGGCTGATGGCAATCAGCCCGCTTAGGAGTGCCGTTCATAGCGGGTCGATTGCCATCGACCCCCTACAAGTCTTCATTATACACTTTTCACTAAGTTTTAATTTAGACCTCAAATGTCACATTAATGTTACAAAACTGTTAAATGTGCAAACTTTTATGCACTCTTTTAGCCATTATGGACAATCGGAGCAAAAAAAACAAGAAAATCGTTCCAACGTCTACTACTCCCTACTCGACAGCACAATCGTCAACTTAAACGTTTTTGTTAGGACGATTTGGCTCGTGGTATTCTGATTGCCTGTATTATCCATAGATGATGGGCTGATTTTTTGTTGCCATATTGTTGCCGAGTCCATTAAACGATTTCGGTAATTCGATCATTATTTCGCTCATAATTCGCTCATTTTTGGTGAGCGAATTAAAAATCACCTGCTTTTCTGTATACCGCATTTTTTGTTCCTCCGGATGATTCCAGCAAACCAACTTCACAAAGCCTTTCCAAGTATCGCCTTGCTGTTGCCGTTGATTTGCCGGTTAGTTCACAGCACTTTTTATTTGTTATCGCGTCATTATAGCGCAAATAATTGATTATTGCAGCCATTTTCTCCATTTCCTTTTCGCTCAACAATTCGCTCATAATTCGCTCATTCTTTGTGAGCGAATTATCATTTCGCAATAATCTCAGATACTGCTCACATGGTTTACATAGCACAATGATACCAGTCTCTGATATATCATACTCCGGAAGCGGAGTGTTTGCATAACTCTCACAAGCCTACCTAATCTTATCAAAACCCCTGCCCCATCGCTCAATCATACCGCTCTTAAAGAAAATTTGTACCAGCTTTGGGTTGAACGGTTTCGACGAATGCTTCTCAAAAAGCTTCTCGGTTGTATTAAGTCCGGCTGGCATCATCCCGTCGTTATATACTCACAGCGTTTCCATGACTTTGAGCAGAGACTGGTAGCTGTCCACATCATGGTATTTTACTTCATCCGTAGAAAACTTGTTGAAAAGCAGTTTAGCGCAATCAATTTTCGCTTTTTCTATAGGGCGAATTTCAAGGTCATCCATTGTGCCTTTGGTTTCGGTTTTGGAAACATTGAAGTCTGTGTCTTCTTGCGAACCTTTTGTTATGGTATAGGACAATCGGGCTACTCTCAAATCAATATCAAGGGCTGCGATTGCTTTCTTTGCCAGCACTTCGCCATTAAATTCTACAGTATAAGCATATTTCTTGTTAATACGCTCCCATAACTCCTTAAACAGTTCCCAATTAGCCGTGTTTATACCGTCTGGTTCTGTTTTAGTGCTATGACCGTCGGATGTCATTTCCTTGAGTATACTTGGGCCGAATATGGCTTGCACGAGCTTGTGAACACTCTCTTCAATCGGCGCAAGCTCCGGTTTCATCGGTGCAAAAGCACCTGTTTCTGCCGCCGCGCGGTAAGTTTCAGTAACATTTGCGATAACCGTGAGCATATTTATATCATGCACATAAGTTTCGCCGAGTGCATCGGTGTCATGGCGTTCACCGATGCTGTTTACACATAAATGTTCCATGAAGTGTTCTTGCGTGATTTCAAAGGATTTTTTCACGCCCTCGCGGATGGCGATGCTCGGTACAACTACAATAAACTTACTCCAGCCGTAACTCTGATAAAGCTCAAACATGGTCTTGATATACACATAGGTTTTGCCCGTTCCTGTTTCCATTTCCACATCAAGAGACACCATGCCAAGACCTGCGGCAAGGTCGGTGGAATACTTGATGTTTTTGCTTATTTCTTCCAATAAGTTCAGCGCTGATTCTATATCCGAATCGCTCAAGAATTTCAATTGTACGCATATCAACAGTTGAGTTGGATGGATTTTTCAGATGCAATTTGCATTACTGCATCTGCGGTTGTACTTGAGCCACTAAAGAAATCCTATACAATTCACCCAGCCCATCTATAGCGCTTGCTGCCATCGAGCTGCTTTTTTAAGACTTGATATGCGTAAATAGAGAAACACGCCGCCGCAATGGACAACCTATCGCCCTTTGTTATAGTTGCCGTCAAATCGTCTTTGACGGTTTTGTTTACGTTATCAAGCATTTGTGGCTGTTGCATATATTCGACTTCCAAGTGATATTTCAAATCATTCTTCATGTTGTTGAAATAATGCTAGTTGTCAGTGATTGCTTTTGATGCGGGTTTTCTTCCGGGTTTTTCATTTATAGTACGCGTCGGCTTCGATGCATTTTCCGGTATAGCCCATGATTTTCCGAATTGTTTAACACCATCAATCATCTCTGCTTTGCACCAGAACTGTACTTGCCGTACCGATACATTCCATCGCTCTGCCATTTCTTTTGCAGTCATATATCCGTTCAACTTTTCCACATAAGCCTCCGCATAATCAAAACATAGTTATGGAAACATTTAGTATCAACGAGAATTATTATATTCGCTTTTGTGAAGAATATCAAGAATAAAAGCATTGGTAAGCAGCGTCTGGTGCTATCACCCCAGAGCAAATGCTCCTTCTCCAGAGTTAAGCGACTTCATAAAGGGTTTCTCACGCCCTGGTCCCTACTCCCACTCGACACCACAATCGTCAAATTAAACGTTTTTGTTTGGTTGATTTAGCTCATGGTATTCTGATCGCCTGAATTATCCATTGCCGATGGGCTATCTGATTTTTTGCTGCCATATTGTTGCCGGAATTCCTTGGTTGCTGTAGTGGCATAGTCCAACAACACTACCGCTCCAATGCTTCAACTATAGCGCAATATCATTAGTTTGTGAATGCTTTTTCATACTTTATTACTTTTCATTCGCTACCGTAAATGCATTCGCCCATCTTCGCCCATGTTCGACCATATTCAGCCATATTCGACCATTTCAATCATCTTTGGCTTTAACGTAAATCTTATCACTGGTAACGCCATGCGGTTCTAGGAGACCAACTTCGCATAACCTTCTTAGATACCTCTTTACAGTCGTTGCAGACTTTCCGGTCAGTTCCCGCCCCTTCGCACTGTCAATACTCTCGTTTTCATGTAAGTACTCCAAAAGAGCACTCATTTTGCTTATTTCAGCTTCGGTCAGTACTTCGACCATTTTCGTCCATCTTCGACCATTATTTTCGGTCGAACCTCCGGCATGTAGTAACATCATATACTTCTCACTAGGCTTACATAGCACCATGACACCGGTCTCTGATATATCATACTCCGGAAGCGGAGTGTTTGCATAGCTCTCACAAGCCTCCCGAATCCTGTCAAAACCTCTACCCCACCGCTCAATCATACCGCTCTTGAAGAATATTTGTGCCAGCTTTGGATTGAACGGTTTCGACGAATGCTTCTCAAATAGCTTCTCAGTTGTATTAAGTCCGGCGGGCATTATCCCATCGTTATATACATAGACCTTATCTTCATATACGCTGATTTGAATAGGATTGCATCCTCTGTAGTCTTTATGTGCAATAGCATTTAAGAGAATCTCTTTAAACGCATCAGGAGGAAACATGTATCGCTCGATTCGATGTATACCCTCATAATCAATCAAAGCCTTCATATATTTAGAATAAACCAAATCCATTGTTTTATCTACTTGCTCGATAAGCGAGCCGTATA
>Ga0099364_10010895_pt1 | contig 12470 bp, 6 predicted proteins | sample TergutTh196P3_FD_73070 | JGI IMG/M metagenome (GOLD analysis project Ga0099364, IMG submission 73070) | Microcerotermes parvus P3 segment gut microbial communities from Pointe-Noire, Republic of the Congo - Th196 P3 | ecosystem: Host-associated > Arthropoda: Insects > Digestive system > Gut ... | reverse complement strand
GAGAGGATAATATTGTTTCGCCCCCATGTCATTCTGAAAAGAGGTAAAGCAAATGAAAAAAGCAATATCCTCATTATTTAACAACAAAAAAGCAAGTAAAGACATCGAAATGCAACTGGCTACGCTTACCGCGATATATAACTCATTACCCGCCTTGGTCTATACCAAAAACCTCAACAACGAATACACAAGCTGCAATGAGAAATTATTACAGATGGCAAACGCAACCCAAGAGACGGACTTAGTTGGCAAAGAACTCTATTTGCCTGAAAGGTTCGGCTCGGAAATGTCGGAGATATTGAGCGACATGACGGATGACAACAAAAAAGTGTTGTCTGAAGGTATTACCATCGTAAAAGAAAATTGGGTCACCGATCTTGAAAAAAAACGGAGAGCGTTTCAACGGATTTTATCCCCTTTAGTCCAAGAAGGCAAAATCGTAGGCCTTTTGGGGATCGGCTTGGATATCACAGAGCGGAAGCTGGTCGAGGAGGCGGCGGAGCGCACGGCTAAAAGGGTTGAGGCGATTATCGAAAACATTCCGGGCATGGTATTTCAGCACATCTATAATCCGCCCGAATTCAGATGTTTGTATGTGAGCGAAGGTTGCAAAGAACTCACGGGTTATGACGCGGAGGAGCTTTGCAGCGGCGCGGTCAAGTTTTTTGATTTTATCCATCCCGATGATACGGAGGGCGTTGAAATCTTGAGTGCGCAAACGCTCGAAAAAGGCCTGCCTTATGAAAACACCTTCAGGATCACAACACGGGACGGCACGGAAAAATGGATATGGGAGCGCAGCCGTGTGATCGAGCAAAAAGCGGACGGCACCCCGTATATTATAGAAGGTTACCATACTGATGTTACCGAACGTATGATGCTTGAAGCCGCAGAGCTTGCTAATCTCGCCAAGAGTGAATTTTTGGCGACGATGAGCCATGAGATCCGAACGCCGATGAACAGCATCATGGGTTTTGCGGAGCTTGCCGCAGACAGCGAGACATTGCCGCAAATAAAAGACTACTTGGTAAAAATCACAGAAAGCACGGAATGGCTGCTGCGCATCATAAACGACATACTTGATATTTCAAAAATAGAATCCGGCAGAATGGAATTGGAATACGCCCCCTTTAATCTGCATGAGGTCTTTACGCGCTGTCAGTCCGTTATCCTGCCGCCCGTCAAGGAAAAAGGGCTTGATCTGCGGGTCTATGCCGAGCCAACCATTGGCAGAAAACTGATGGGCGACCCTGTGCGCTTATATCAGGTTCTGATGAACCTGTTGTCAAATGCCGTGAAATTTACCGACGGCGGCACGATAAAATTCTTGGCGCATATCAAAAAAGAATATGAAGGTAAAGCCCTGATTTGTTTTGAAGTAAACGACAGCGGGATCGGCATGAGCCCGGAACAGATAGAGAAGATTTTTGAACCCTTTATACAAGGCGACTCCAGCACGACGCGTAAATACGGCGGCACAGGATTGGGGCTAACGATAGTAAAGAAAATCGTGGAGCTTATGGGCGGTACGCTAAGTGTAAACAGTACGCCCGGCGTCGGCAGCAGGTTCAGCTTTGAAATACTCTTTGACACAGTAGCGGCGGACAGCGAGGTTCCGGTACAAAGTAATTTGACCGTTATCGAAAAGCCGTCTTTTAACGCGTTTATTCTGATTTGCGACGATAACCAAATGAATCAGGAAGTGATCCGCGAACATCTCAGCCGCGTGGGGATCCATACCGTGACGGCGGACGATGGTAAAGAAGCCGTTGAGATGATCCGGCGGCGTATGCAAAAAGGCGAAAAACCGTTTGACTTGGTATTTATGGATATGTTTATGCCGGTCATGGACGGTATCGAGGCGGCCACAAAAATAGCGGAGCTGAACACAGGCACACCGATAGTTGCGATGACAGCAAATGTAATGACTTCCGAAATAGAAAAATACAAAAAACACGGAATGGCAGACTGCTTGGGTAAACCCTTCACATCAAGGGAACTCTGGAATGTATTGCTGAAATACCTCACGCCCCTAACCCCTGTCGCGGGATATACACCACCCGCAGAGCAAACCGCGCCAACGAATCAGCCCGCACCCGCGGCACAAACCACACCAACAAATCAACCCGCACCCGCAGCACAAACCGCGCCGCCGCAGCCGATTGTTGAACCCGAGGTTGAAATGCAGCAAAAACTACAGCTTGATTTTCTCAAAAATAACAGTACAAAATACGCCGAAATAGTCGAGGCAATAGAGTCGGGTGACATAAAACTCGCGCATCGATTAGCCCACACACTAAAAAGCAACTCGGCTCTGCTTGGCAAAAACGGACTAAGAAAAGCGGCAGAAAAAGTAGAAATGCAGCTATTCAGCGAATCTGCCGCCGCCTCAAAAGCCGCCCTCGCCATCCTCGAAATCGAACTATCCGTCGTTCTCCACGAACTCCGCCCACTACTCAACGAGGATTAGAAAAAGTGTAAAAACTGTGTAAAAAACCACGCTTGTCCTTGACATGATTGACATAATGTGTTTTAATCTTCTGTGGACTATGACTTCGATAGTCCCGAAATTTTAAGAAGGAATGTGATAAAATGAAAAAACAATTCAAACGCATGACGGCTTTGCTGCTTACAGTGATCATGATGCTCGCCGTTATCCCTGCTATGGCATCGACATACGCAGACATCGAAGGCCATTGGGCGGAGTTCGACATCAACTGGGCATTATCCCACGGTTATCTCCCCCCCACCAGCGCGACTACTTTCTCACCCAGCCAGCCCACCACCCGTGCGGAATACATCACTGCGCTTGCTAAGGTCATGGGCGCAAATGTAGACGCTTACACACAAAGCTCGTTCACGGACGTGCCGAACAGCCACCCCTCGATGCCCTATATCCAATGGGGCGCGGCGCACGGTATCGTAGATGGCATGGGTAATAACCGTTTTGAGCCCAACGGCCAAATCACGCGTGAGCAAATGGCTACCATGATGTACCGTTCAGCCATTTTTCTCGGCAAAGGCCCGGCGCCCGGCTCTGCATGGATGGTTCAGCTCCTGTATGCCGATGTCGCCGACATCCGTGATTGGGCGATAGAAGGCGTGACGTTCTGTTTCATGAACAATGTCATGGGCGGTATGCCCGGCAATATGTTCTATCCGAGAGGCAATGTCACAAAAGCGGAAGCCTCGTCCATTCTTTTCCGTTTTGACGCAAACATAGTCGCCGGTACCGTTCCGCCGCCCGTGCCCATTGCCGGCATGATCCCCGACGCGTACAAATCAGCGGTCAGTGTCAACGCTTTTGTCTCGCTGTGGTCACAAAGGGAAGACGGTTCCGACTTCTTCGGTTATAAAAACTTCTCAAGCACGACTAAAGTCTTCACCGACATCTTAGCCGCGATAGACACAAAGACCCTCTCTTTGGCAACCAACGCCGGCAACTGGATGGCTGACTTCATCTTCATCGGCGCAGGCACATCAAGGGTAGGTTATGAATTCAAATTCACAGCGACTAACGAACTCCTGCTCCGCACCCCCGACAGCGGCGACATCCGCCATGTCAATTTGACCAGTCAGGAATACAATTCCCTCAAACATTATATCGAGCAAGTCAGGCTTGACAACTTCGCGCATTTGACAAATCCCGCCCGCCCGACATTTAACGTCCCCGCAGGTTATTCGGCAAGGGTAAACGCGTTCAATACCCTCTGGCAGACCACAGATGACGGCGCTGATTTCCACAGCGCGATGAATTTCGCCCCGGGCAGCTCCGTATACACTAGGATCGAAAACATCCTTAGAGGTAAGGTGTTACTACCCACAAACAACACCGGCAACTGGTTCCCGGACTTCTCCTTTGTCCCCTCGGGCGCCACAGGCGGATTAGACTTCCGTTTCTACAGCAATTATGAGCTGATCCACAGAGCGTCAAACGGGCAGCTTTACAGAGTTGACCTTACGCAAAACGAATTTAACACACTCAAAGACTATATCGGGCAAGTCCGCTATGATAACTGGGAACATCTGAAACCGGTCTATCCGAACCCGCAGTTCATAATCCCGGGCGGGCATATAGCTGTTCTTGAAGCATACACCCATTTCATGCACGCGACAGACGGTACAGATCGCATCGGCTCAACGAACTTCGCTCCGGGCACCACGGCATACAACCAAATCGCAGGATATGTCAATGGACGTGAGCTCAAAGCTATCAGCAATATCGCGCCGAACTTCATGCCCGACTTCTCATTTGCCGCGCCGGGCAGCTTAGGAGACCGTTATGACTTCTACATGACATATGATCATCGCTTAGTATTACGCACACCCGGCGGAGAAGTTTTCAAGGTAGACATCACGCAGGCAAACTATTTCGCGCTGAGAGAAACCATCTGGGATCTTCGTTATGACTACTTCGACATGGACGAAAAATACCTTGACCCCACAATAATCCTGCCTGCGAACTATAACTTCAGGCTAAACGGTTTCGCAACGGTCTATCAGAGCGCGGGTGACGGCTCAGACTTCATCGGCAATGTTGATTTCCCTGTCACTTCCCCCGAATACAGGCACATGGCAGATCTCTTAAACGGAAAAGAGTTGATGATTGTTGCCAACACAGGTAATTGGTTCGCGGATTTCGCATTCGTAACATCCGCAGGCGGCGTAGGCCCGCAGTTCTATTTCTCGCAAGAGACGCTGCTGATCCGCCCGATGGGTACGACCCACATCTTCAGAGTGGACCTCACCCCCAGCGAATTCAGCGGCCTCCTGTCCTACATCGGAGACCTCCGCATCAACAGATTCCCGGTAACACCATAGCAAATATTAACAAAAAAGGTGCGGCTGATGCCGCACCTTTTTTTTGTCCCCTAATCCCTAAATCTCAATCATCCCACTAAAACAACTCGACACGCCACAGGTCATAAAGATATCGCCGTCTTCAGTGCAGCGCACCATTATATTCCCGCCTTTGAGTTTGACCGTAATATCGGTATTCACATCGCAATACCCGTTAAGTATCGCAGCGGCGGCGGCGGCACAAGCGCCCGAACCGGAAGCTTTGGTCTCGCCGTCACCCCGTTCCCAAACCCTTAACAATAATGTCGAGCGGTCCAAAACGTGCACAAACTCGGTTTTGACGCCGTTGGGAAAAATCGGATGATTCTCAAACGCGGGGCCGACCACAGAAAGATCGATGGAGTGGAGGTCTTCCACAAAAACGACGCAATGGGGTTTCTTCAACGCCAAGCAGTTGATATTAAAATCCCTCGCCCCGATAGTGACAGGCATATTCTTGACCATCCCTGCGTGTTCTTTTAACCCCACAGCTCCGCCGGGTGATACGACCGTACCCCAAAAACCCGCCGGCAAAGTGAGCGGTATCAAATCCGGCGACCAAACCGCTTTACCCATATTTGTCTTAACGGCTGTTACCTTGTCGCCCGTGGTATAGACCCACATCAGATGAACCACACCGTCAGCCTCTATCGTCAGCTCCGGTTTCCGAGCAATACCACCGTCGTACAAGTACTTGCAGACGCATTGCAGCGCGTTCCCGCCCATACTGCCGCTGCTGCCGTCCATATTATACATCGAAACAGACACATCGGCATTATTTGACCTCTCGATAATCACAAGCCCATCCCCGCCGATACCAAGCTGGCGGTCACAGAGACGGATGCTGAGGCTTTCGGGATTTGCGGTCGGGCTTTCGGGGCTTGACGGGTCGATATTGCGGCAATCCAAATAAATATAATCATTGCCATAGGTCTGCATTTTTGTAAACGGCAGCTTCCAATGCCTGTTCTGGCGCATATTATTGATATCAACAAGCTCTATCGTCGAAGCGGAATACTTGCTGAGCAGGCAGTCAACAACAGCGTCGGCAGTGTCTACAGAGGTCACGCAGGGGATCGAACGCTCCACCGCCTTGCGGCGTATCTTTGCGGCGTCCTTTTCAGGGTCGCGGCCTTTTTTCGAGGTAGAAATAACATAGTCAACCTTGCCGTTTTCAATAAGCGCAAGGCTGTTATTTGAGCTTTCATAGATTTTATCAACACGATGCGTAAACAATCCCGCGCTTTCAAGGCAAGCCGCCGTACCCTTGGTTGCATATATCGAAAATCCAAGATTAGCGAACTTCCGCGCCACAGAAACAGCCTCCACCTTATCCTGATCCCTGACACTTATAAAGACGCCGCCCTTTTTATTCATCTTATAACCCGCCGCCAACATCCCTTTATAAAGGGTCTCGTCGCGTGTTGAGGCGATCCCCAAGACCTCACCCGTGGATTTCATTTCAGGGCCGAGCTGTGAATCTACATTTAAGAGCTTTTCAAAAGAAAACATAGGCACTTTTGCGGCAAAATACGGCGATTTCTTCAAAAGGCCAACCCCAAAACCCATATCACGCAGCCTCTCGCCCAGCATACAGCGCGTGGCAAGCTCGATCATCGGCACACCCGTGACCTTGCTGATATAAGGGACGGTCCGTGACGAGCGGGGGTTGACTTCGATGACATATAATTCTTGGTCGCTGACATTTATTAAAAGCTGAATATTGACGATCCCGACCACCTTTAGCTCTTTGGCGAGCCGTTTAGTGTGGTCGATAATTTTTTCGCTCATCTCATCGTCCACATTCCACGCCGGGTATTCCGCGATAGAATCCCCGGAATGTACGCCCGTGCGCTCAACGTGCTCCATAATGCCCGGTATAAGGACATCGGTACCATCACTGATAGCGTCGATTTCAAGCTCGATCCCGCGCATATACTTATCGATCAGCACAGGGTTTTCAATGTCGTGCCGCAGGATGATCTCCATATATTCGCGAATATCTTCTTCGGAATAAGCGATTATCATATTCTGGCCGCCAAGCACATAAGAAGGCCGCATCAGAACGGGATAACCGATCCTCGCCGCCGCCGCCAGAGCCTCGCCCTCTGTCATAACCGTTGCGGCTTCAGGCCTGCGGAGTTGTAATGTCTCCAAGATTTCTTCAAATTTCTCGCGGTCTTCGGCGGCATCTATGCTCTCGGCAGGTGTCCCGAGTATTTTCACACCAATACCGTCCAAAAATGTCGTCAGCTTGATAGCCGTCTGCCCGCCAAACGCAACAACAGCCGCATAGGGTTTTTCGGTCTCCAAAATGCTCAAAACATCTTCCTGCGTTAAAGCCTCAAAATACAGCCTGTCCGCAGTGTCAAAATCCGTCGAAACGGTCTCGGGGTTATTGTTGACGATTACGACATCATACCCCGCTTTCCTCAAAGCCCAGACACAATGCACGGAAGCATAATCAAACTCGATGCCTTGCCCAATACGGATCGGCCCCGAACCAAAAACAATGACGGTTTTTTTATCGGTTTTCCTAGCGGCCTTAAACATAGCGGCCTCGTTTTCCGCATCATAAACGGAGTAAAAATAAGGCGTGTCTGAGGAAAATTCACCACCGCAGGTATCAACGATTTTATACGACGCCCGCAGGGGGTTCTTGACGGTTTGCCCCGACAGGCGCTCAATGACATTATCCGGCCAGCCCATTTTCTTAGCTTCGGCATAAAGGCCGTCGTCAAAATTATCCGCAAGTTTCTTTTCCATATCCGCCAGATTCTTCATTTTTTGCAAAAAGAAACGAGTGATTTTGGTAATATCAAAAATCTGCTCAATCGAAACGCCACGCCTGAGCGCCTCATACACCACAAAAATCCGTTCGTCCGTGACATCATGGAGCCTCGCGATGACCTCCTCGTCAGTCTGTGCGCTTAAGGTTTTGTCAATGAAACAATCCTTGCCAATCTCCGCGCCGCGCACGGCCTTCATCATAGCCTCCTCAAAAGACGAGCCTATCGCCATGACCTCGCCCGTGGCTTTCATCTGTGTGCCGAGGGTGCGATCGGCATATACGAACTTGTCAAAAGGCCATTTGGGGAACTTGACGACGATATAGTTTGGCGCAGGCTCAAAAAACGCGCCTCTTTTACCCGTTACGGGGTCTTTGATCTCGTCAAGCGTATATCCGATAGCAACCTTTGTGGCGACTCTGGCGATGGGGTAACCGGTCGCTTTGGAGGCGAGGGCTGATGAGCGCGAAACGCGGGGGTTGACTTCGATGACCATATATTCAAGGCTGTCCGGCTTCAAGGCAAGCTGAACATTACAGCCGCCCTCTATCGCCAACTCACGCACGATATCAAGCGAAGCCTTGCGGAGCAGTTGGAATTCCTCGTCGGTGAGCGTGAGTGTTGGCGCGGCGACTATGCTGTCACCCGTATGAACGCCCACGGGGTCTATATTTTCCATCGGGCAAACGATGACCGCGTTGTCCTGCGAGTCACGCATCACCTCAAACTCGATCTCTTTCCAGCCCGCTATGCTCTGCTCGACAAGCACCTGACCGATAGGTGACATCCGTATGCCGCCGCCCGCGATCTCCGCGAGCTGTTCAAAATTATGGCAAGTGCCGCCGCCCGATCCGCCAAGCGTAAAAGCGGGACGGATGATAAGCGGAAACCCGACCTCACGAGCAAAAGCATTAGCATCTTCAAGATTTGTCACAACCTTAGAGGGGATAATAGGTTGACCAATCTCGATCATCGTATCCTTAAAGATTTGGCGGTCCTCCGCCTTGTCTATCGTCACGGGATTAGCCCCGAGCAATCGAACCCCATGCTTATCCAGAAAACCGGACTTAGCGAGCTGCATAGACATGGTAAGCCCTGTCTGCCCGCCAAGCGTAGAGAGCAGGCTGTCAGGCTTTTCTTTTTTGATGATACGCTCGATAACAGTGATAGTCAGCGGCTCGATATAAATCTTGTCCGCGATATGATTATCCGTCATAATTGTAGCCGGATTCGAATTAACGAGCACGACCTCAATACCTTCCTCGCGCAACGCCCTGCAAGCCTGCGTCCCCGCATAATCAAACTCAGCGGCCTGCCCAATAACAATAGGCCCCGACCCGATAACCATAACCTTCTTAATATTCTCATTCAGCGGCAAAACTTCATCCTCCTAAATCCTAAATCCTAATTAAGTAAGTTACAATTCAGAGGTTGCGATTTTGGTAGCGTTAGTGGAGCGCATTAGTCCGCTCACGGCGAAATTGGAGCAAAAAGGCTTGCTGTGATTAGTGGAACATGGCTCACGTCAAGTTTTGCAAGCCGCGGAAATGAGCCTTTGAGCGGCTTTGCGTGGAAGTTTGCGGACAAAATCGCAACCTCTGAATTGCAACAATAATAATATTGCATTTAAGCTCTCTTGTCAATGCTATTGCCGAGTTACAGAAAATTTGCTATAATGAGCGAAGAAGGAACACATAGCACAGCGACGGCTGCTTAGGAGTTAGGAGTTGTGGTATGTGATTCCGTAAAGCGGAGCATGGATGCGGAGCGCGCTTTTTATCGCATGGATGACGATAATGAGCGAAGAAGGAACACTTAGCACAACGACGGCTACTTACGAAATTAGGGATTAGGGCAATGAAAAACTTTTATACCATACAAGAGTTTTCAAAAATTACCGGCGAAGATGTTTCCAAACTTCGCTTTTACGATAAAATCGGCGTGTTTACCCCGATAATGCGTGACCCTGACAATAACTACAGATACTACACACTCGCGCAGATACCATCGCTCAACTTCATCGTTATGTTAAGCGACCTCAACGTCCCGCTCAAAGATATCGCGAACCTGCGAAATCACAGGACACCTGCGGAACTCCTAAAAGTCCTTGAAAAACAAGAAAAAGTTTTAGACATGGAAATGTGCGCCCTGCGTGAGCGTTACTCAATAATACACGCGCGGCGCGAACTCATAAATTATGGAATTATCGTATCAAACGGTTTCACCGCCATTGACGGCAACAGGGTCGCTTATGATGCGATACCACAAGACACGGCACCCCCGGCTAAAAAATTAGCTAAAGCGGCAGACAAAAAAACGCAACCCGTCAAAATAAACGAGCAGTCAATAGCCGTTTTATGGAGAGAAGATAAGGAATATCACCTATGGCCCCGCAATGAATATAACGTAGGTGACACATTTCTCCAACCCCTTGCGGTTTTTATTAATCAAGCAGCGGAAAGGCGTATCAATCTCAATTTCCCCATCGGTGGATATTGGAACGACATGAAAGCCTTCCTCGCCGCCCCATCGCGCCCGGAGCATTTTTTCACAATAGACCCCTTCGGCGCAAAAGTACGCAGAGAAGGGAAGTACCTGATAGGTTTTAATCGCGGATATTACGGAGACATGGGTGACCTGCCTGAAAGAATGAACATTTTCGCCAAACAAAACACACTAACCCCCTCCGGCCCCGTATGGGTAATGTATATGTTCGACGAAATCTGCACCCACGACTCCTCCCGCTACCTAGCCCAAGCCTGCGTAAGCGTAAGCAAAACCAAAAATTCCCCTCTGGGGAGGGGTGCCCCGTAAGGGGCGGGGTGGTTCTGCGAGGCGAAGCCGAGCAGAGTTCCCCCGCAGGACAACTCCTAACTCCTCATTCCTAATCCCTAATCCCTAATCCCTAGTCCCTAATCCCTAACTACGATGCCAACAAATCCTGCATCGCGTACATCGCATGGCGGATCGCTTCGTCCGAACGTTCGCGGCTGCCCTTGATGTGAAGCAATTCTGACTTGGAGTTTTCAAGAATCTTCTCCGCCTCCAAAACTATTTTCGCTTTCTCATAATAAGCATTTTCAGTGATTTTCTTCGCGTCCGTCTCAGCGGCAGCTTTGATCCGCTCCGCCGCCTCATTTGCTTCGGCAATAAGATTTTTCGCCAAAATCTCCGAATTTGCCAAAACTTTCGTGATAACATCAGTGGCAGAGCTGTCACTGATGTGGTTCTTGATGTAACTGTTCGTGCCGGAACTTTCCCGCGCCGACAGCTCATTATACATCTCGGAGAGCTTATCATATTTGCCTTGTACGGCAGTGATTTCATCATATGCCTGTTGATACGCCAGCGAGAGGTTTTCTACATAGCGGTCAACCTGATCCCTATTATACCCGTTTTTCTGAGTTTCAAAAAGAACCCCCGCCTTAGAGTTTTTCATCATTTCTTTCATCATCGCCAACTCCCTTCTTTTAACGTGTTTTAACTAATCAAAGCATAAACTATAAACATGGTTTAATGTCAATAGTTTTTAGTAAAATTTTTCAACTTTTTTCCGTCCCCCGCAGGAAAACTCAAACATCAACTAAATGTCATTCTGAACGCAGTGAAGAATCTAACCCCCGTCCCCCGCAGGACAACTCCTCACTCCTCACTCCTAATTCCTAATTATTAATAATATTTTTATTAAATTTCTCTTGTGTTTCAAAAAAATCGTGATAAAATTCTATTGTCCTATTGAAAGATGGGTGGAGCGTATGGAAAAGAATAATTCAGGCACTATACTCCTTGTAGATGATTCCGAGCTTGATGTCGTTTTGTTGACTGAAATCCTCAGCGGCGACTACACTATTCATGTGGCAAAAAACGGGCAAGAAGGGATAATAAAAGCGGTCGAATTAATGCCGGATATTATCCTTCTTGATATTGTCATGCCGGTCATGGACGGTTATGAGACGATAGCTAAGCTAAAAAACATCGAACGCACACGCGCCATCCCTGTCATCTTCATTTCTGGGCTTGACAAATCCAAAGATGAGAGGAAAGGGCTGTCATTGGGTTGCGCGGATTACATTACCAAGCCATTCCACGAAGATATCGTCAAGCTGAGGGTTGATATCCAGTTCCGGATACTCAAATACATCCGCACAATAGAAGTTTTGAGTTTGGAGGATCAGTTGACAGAAATCCCCAACAGGCGCGGTTTTGAGGAGCGTTTCTTATTAGAATGGGGACGCGCGATTCGAGACAACTCGCCGATCAGCGTGCTCATCATTGATATCGACCATTTTAAGAAAGTAAACGATTTGTACGGCCATCTTCAAGGCGACTTAGTGTTAAAAAGCTCGGCAGAGACGATAGTTAAGATACTGAAACGTGTGAGCGATTTTGCCGCGCGATGGGGCGGCGATGAGTTTATCGCCTTACTGCCCAACACAAACCCGGACGGAGCGGACTTGGTCTCTGAGATCATACGCAAAACCTTTGAAGACAAAACATTTCCACTCCACTACGGACTCTTCGCCAAAATAACCGTGAGCATAGGCGTCTACACCCGCATCCCCTCAAAAGACTGCTCAAAAGACGACTTCATACACCTAGCGGACGATGCCCTCTACGCCGCAAAACTGGCAGGCAGAAACAAAGCCTACAAAGCCAACGAAGGAGCCACCCCCACCCCGGTAATGGATATAGTGTAGCAATTTAGGATTTAGGGGTTAGGATTTAGGATTTAGGGAAAATTCCCCTCTAGGGAGGGGTGTCACGAAGTGACGGGGTGGTTCTGCGAGGCGAAGCCGAGCAGAGTTCCCCGGCAGGGCATTCCCTGTTCCGGTATTGGAGTTA
>Ga0099364_10010894_pt1 | contig 12470 bp, 19 predicted proteins | sample TergutTh196P3_FD_73070 | JGI IMG/M metagenome (GOLD analysis project Ga0099364, IMG submission 73070) | Microcerotermes parvus P3 segment gut microbial communities from Pointe-Noire, Republic of the Congo - Th196 P3 | ecosystem: Host-associated > Arthropoda: Insects > Digestive system > Gut ... | reverse complement strand
ATCGAAGACTCCATCACAATCGTGGAACAAATCGTGGCGCCGGAAGAAATTACCCTCGCTGAAACTATCGAAGAGATTGATATCAAAGACGATGTTTCTATCCCCGAGGAACTAATAGAGACTAAAGAAATAATATTATCAGAACCCGTCGATGAAATTGATATCTCTATCCCTGAGGAGCTTGAAGAGACTGAAGAAGTTGTATTGTTAGAACCTGTAGAAGAAGTTAATATAGAAGACTCCATCGCCATCGCCCGACAAATCGGGGAACCGGAAGAATTTACCCTCGCTGAAACTATCGAAGAGATTGATATCAAAGACGATGTTTCTGTCCCCGAGGAACTAATAGAGACTAAAGAAATAATATTATCAGAACCCGTCGATGAAATTGATATCTCTATCCCCGAGGAGCTTGAAGAGACTGAAGAAAGTGTATTGTTAGAACCTGTAGAAGAAGTTAATATAGAAGACTCCATTACCATCGCCCGACAAATCGGGGAACCGGAAGAAACTACCCTCGCTGAACCTATCGAAGTAATTGATATCAAAGACGATGTTTCTGTATCCGAAGAGCTTATAGAGGCTGAAGAAAGTGAACATGTTCTGAAGGATGACTTAGATTTTTATTATTTAGATAATATTCCAAAAGAACAGCAAGAAGATAGTTGGGATGTTTTAAAAGATTCTGAGCGAAGAAATGTTCTTGCACAGCTAATAAGAGAATATATATCGGAACCCTCTTTTTGGGATAAAGGAAAAAATGAGGTTCACCCTGAAAAGGATATTAAAATAATTGATGGTCACAAAGATGTTCAAGCTTTTGATATTAAAGAGGAAACAAAATTCAGAACTGAAACAAACAGTGAAACTCAACCATGGCAAACCGATGTTGAGAATTTAACTGAGGATGACCAGTTTAAATTGACAGAGGTAAATGTAGAAAACAAAAAGAAACAAGGAGAAAAAAAGACAGCCAAAAGCGCTGAAAAAACTCTCAAAAGCTCAAAAAGAAACAATGTAACAGCGGTTGACGAAAATTCAATAGATAATGAAAAAAATAATATTGATTACAGTGAATCAGGGATCAGGATGACAGATGATTCTTCTATTGCCGTCAAACTGGTCAAAGAGAATTTGCATGCGTCTTCAGCAATGATAAAAGACGCTTTATTTGAATTTTGCTGCAATGGGTTTAAAACAATTGGCGAGATGTCGTCAGCCCTGTTACGACCGGAATCATCAATAAAAAGAATTATCATCCGGATGGTCAAAGAAGGAACGCTTGAAGTAAATGAAAATAACGCATACCGTTCAGTTCAAGGTATAGTAGGCGATGCGTTGTAGGGGCGGCTCCGCTTACAATTCACAATTTACAATGCACAATTCACAATTAAATACATAATGCCGTTGTAGGGGCGGCGAGTGCGACGATCACTCTGCATAGCGAAGGGGCGCCGGAAAACGGTCACGGTAGGGGCTGCCCGTTTTTAACAATCTTGACCAGCGCTATATAGAATTGTATGTATGACTACCATTGATCGTTTCTACTTTTACCTATTTTTGTAATACCTTATAATGTATACGAGCAAAATGAAAAAAAGTACCCCAGCAAATAATAATAGAGAGAATACTATACCAATCGAACCACGCAAAAAACCGCAGGTATAATTGTCAAATACTCCAAGTACTCCACATTCCCTGTCTGGATTTAATACAGATTCTCTTTCCTCTGCCCACGTACAAGCCGTTATCAAAAGAAGACATAACACAATATAAACCGGTAAAAACCATGATTTACGAATACGTTTTAACATAAACATTCCTCATTTCGTTCAATAACTCTTTAATAACATAATATGCGCAGCTTTTAGAATGGGTAACACCCAAATCGCTACAAAATAAGTCCAAGCTAGTACACCCCAAAATGCGATGCGGAGTTTTCCGAAAATACACCCCAAGCGTTGTATGGACAACAGCCCCGGTCGTCCATACTCCATTTAATATACATATTCAAGAGATGAAAGCGGCGGCAAAGGTTTTGTCCTGTTATATAGGCAATGGATTGAAAAAGATAAACGCCATTGGTATAATCGCCAAACCCGGGCGATTTGGCGGTACGTACACAGGGATATTGTTTTTAATCTGTACCATTATCTTTGAATGACATATAGAATCAACGGAGGAACGCTCAATGAGTACAATAATGCTCTATCACGGGACATCATACGATTTTGACGCCATTGACTTGAAGCATGGCAGACCATATAAGGACTTCGGGCAGGGGTTTTACGCATCTGCTAGCATGGTTCACGCAAAGTCAATGGCGGAGAAAAACGCCGACATGAGAAAATCAAAGATACGGCGGTACGATTCCAAGCATAATCTTATTGAGAAATGGTTATACCAATACCAATTCGACACGGACAAAGCCGCTGGGCTAGCGGTCAAAGAATTCGTCGAAGCTAACAGAGAATGGGGACGGTTAATCACACTGTGCCGAAACAGCAGAGATATTCCGCATAAATATGATATTGTTATCGGTCCGACAGCCAACGATTACACCAATCCGACCATTCAGTTCTATATGTCTGGAGGCGTCGGCGAAGTCGGAAGCGATGATGCAATTGACGAACTGGTTAGGCTTCTTTTGCCATACAAATTGCCATTACAATATTTCTTCGCAACCCTGCGTGGAGTTGATTGCTTGACCATTGTCCAAAAGGAGAGATTCTGATGAGCATTGAACCGAAGAAAGCGCAATACTGCGCAGACATAGTTGCCACAGCCGTTGTGTCACAATATGCGAAAGAAAATGGTTTGTCGCCTATGGAGGCATTGCGCATAATTATGGAGACAAAGACTTATGATTTGCTTCAAGACTCGGAGTCCCGGCTATGTTTTGAAAGCGCCGAAAGCATTCTGGATTTGCTTCGCGCTGAAGAGCGGGGAGATTGGGACGAATGGGAGAAAGTATAGAAGGTGACGACGATGCCATTCGAGAATTTTAACCACGTTTTGTATATGCAAATCCGTGTTGCGAACCTATACCGAAAGGTTCACAATATGTCGGTCGTCGAATTCCTTAAACTTGACCGAAAGATAGACTTTTTATCGTATGTCGCGGATGCCTATGAGCCGTTCCACCTCACGGGGGACGCTGGCATCCTTGAAGAGGTTGACGACTATGTACGCGGAGTTATGACGTAAGTAGGGGCGGCGACCCTGTCAAGCCCGTTTTATTAACCCTTGCCATCGCTATATAGAACTTTGGCAGACCTGTGTGTCTGCATAGTCCGCCCTGCCTATGGCAAACAGATTTCCATATCCAGAGCGAACTGGCTCGCCTCTGCCCTATCTCTTTTCTTCAAATGGATACAGTTTTACTCCCAGTCTGGTAAAATGCTTATTATTGAACGATGCAACATTATCGGCTTTTACTTTGCCCGCCGATACTGCAATATAACTATCAGCAAAGACGCTGTTAGTCGCCCTTGCCAATGATATTGCCGCTATTGCTTGCTCTTTATCCAAGACTCGCAGGTTGGGATACGATAAAATCGCTTCCAATACGTCCAACACCTTGTCATTTTCAATTTTATAGCGTTGACCCAGAACCCAAGCAATTTCAAAAAACACTGGCGGTCCTGTAACAATATCGACCTCTCCATTCTGCGCCTTAATCAGTAATTGTTCCGCTTGGTCCGCTTGATTCTCATTATCAATCTCTGCAAATAACCTTATAAAGACATTAGCATCAACAAAAGTTAGCATTCGTTCTCTCCAATCACGTGAGCCGAAGCGACTTCCACAGCCAAAGCTAAGTCTTTCTTGGGATCATAAGGCTCTTTAATAAATCCTTTGTAATCAAGCAAACCTTTTTTCGGTCGTTTAAGAATGTATCCATTTTCCGTCCTTTCACCGAAAATCTTATCTCCGGCTTCAAGACCATATTCGACTCGCAAATCCATCGGCAAAGTGATTTGCCCTTTTGTTGAAATCGTCAGCATGTCTGGCATGTAATCAATCCCTTTTCAAAAAATAGCATTCAATAAAAAATACCTACTTTGAATAAAGTAAAACTTTTTTATTTGTATGTCAAGGATTTTTTTAGGTGTATTAGAAATGAAAGCAGCGAGCGTGTGACGTCCACTCTGCATAGCGAAGGGGCGCCGGAACGGTCCCGGGACCGCCCGTTTTTCAAAAGCCTCTACCCCCTAAGAAGGCTGTATACGTCCGTTCCCTTCAATGCACTGTTTTGAGCTGCGTAATCAAGCGCTTTTTTGCCATATTTGTCAACGGCGTTGACATTCGCTCCTTTTTCGACCAGAAATCGCAGTACTCCGGGATTTGAGTTGAATCGGGCTGCCAACATCAAGGGAGTATATCTTGAGTACAACCTACTATCGTTACTAGCGGCGTTTACATCCGCTCCTTTTTCTATCAGAACTCTCAATACTTCGGGATTTGAATTGAAACGGGCGGCGAACATCAAGGGAGTATATCTTTGATACCACCTATTATTGTTGTTAACGGCGTTGACGTTCGCTCCTTTTTCGACCAGGACTTGCAATACTTCAGGATTTGAGTTTTTCTCAATAACGGTCATCAATAGAGTATTTCCACTATCGTCAACAGCATCAATTTTGGCGCCATATTCAATTAGGATTCTAATAACTTCGTAATTTAAGTCATGCTCGACAGCCAACATCAAAGGAGTTTTCCCTCCAATACATTCGTTTATATTTATGTCTTGTATTAGCCGAGCCACTTTCTCCTCGCTGACTTCCGCCGCTGAGGGCAATAGTTTAATTTTCTCAAGCCTACTGTCGGAATTTCTTGTGATAAATATGAACGGTATAAATATAGGCGCAACAATAAATAGTAAAAGAGATGTCATAACCTCTTCACATCCATCGCGATAATAGAATTCCTCTGCCCATGCGCAATTCGTTATCAAAAGAAGACATAACACAATATATACCGGTAAATAAAATGATTTACGAATACGACTTAACATAAATATCCCTCATTTCATTCAACTAATTCTAATATCATAATATGCGCAGCTTTTAAAATGGGTAACACCCTAAACGTTACATAATAAGTCCAAGCTAGTACACACCAAAATGCGACTCGGCGTTTTCCGAAAATACACCCCAAGCGTTGTATGGACAACACCCCCGGTCGTCCGATTTTTTATAAACGATGATTATGGATATTTTTGTTTTGTCGGGCGTCATGGATGTAGCTCAATGAGCGTGTAGGGGCGGCGACCCGCCCAATGTCATTAACTTTAGATGATTAACAAGTGAAATAAACACTTTATGTGTTTTCGCTTTTTTGATGCGTAGAAATGGTTGCCACGTTGCGTTAACTCTCATAGCAGGGAGAAAGCAATAGCCCCGAAGGGACGTCATGTCTCCCGTCCTGAAAGGACGCATCAGTTTGATTGACACAGATAGAAAAGATTTTCTCTCTCTGTGTCCTCTGTGCTTCTGTGAGAAATCAATTCTTTTCAACAAAAAGGTTAAGTTAATCTCCTTTTTTGTTTTAGTTTATCTATATAAAAGGCGCCTCGGCGGCGACGTCATACCGCTTCGGTGCTTATTGTGACACGAAATTTAAAATTTCCAAAATGAGCTTGACTTTTTCAATGCCACGGTATATACTTGTATTATCCGTTCGGTTATTATAGCGGATAATACAAAGAAAGGAGGTTCCTCTATGGAACAGGAACTTAAACACGCGCTTGAAGAACTCAAAAACGTAGAAACAGGCGATGTTTTTGTAGTGCGGGATTTATGGGTAGGCCATATTTGGAATCGGATATCAAGAGCAGACCGATTGCTGATAGGGCGGCTTTTCTACAACGCCGTTATGAAAGAAAACCCTTGCCCTGTTGAAGTGCTTGAAAAAACAAAAGACAAGTTACAAAAGACCGTCAAATATAAGAAGTTGTGAGCGTAACACTCGCTTTTTCAAAGCGTGTGACCCACTCTGACACTTTCCGGCGATGCCGACAAAGTGTCGCGTGGGCGCTGCCGCAGGCTTTCGCCACCGATGGCGGCTCATCGTCCGAACGGAAAGCCGACCGCGTGACCGCGCCGCCTTTCCGTTCGTCCGCTTCGGGCTTCGTGCAAATCGCCTCGCCTGTGTGTGTCGTTTTGCCATAGCCCGATGGGGAGCGTGTGATAATTGGAACGATACGGCAGGTGCAGAGAATTTATACTTAAGGAGTATGATATGGTAGCATTAAGCGATATGGATATTATTGAATATGGCAAAATGGTTTCTATTCTCTCAAAGAGGATGATTTCCAACGCTGTTATCGCTGAAGAAGCCGCGCAAGAAGTATGGCTTGCCGTCTTGAAAAGCCTATCCTCATTTAAGGAAGAGAGTAAGCTGTCCACATGGATTTATGCCATTGCCAAACGGGTAATCGCCAAATACGCCGCCAATGAGCGGCATCATTCCACAGAGTTTCTGCATGACTACATCACAGGAGACGATCGTGATATCCCCGACGACGTTGATATGGATAATGACTTGTGGATTAAGTCAGAGTGTGATCGCTGCCTAACTGGGCTGTTCCATTGTCTGTCGAACGAAGCCCGTATGATTTATATATTCAGGGATGTTGTTCAACTTCCCTTTGACGAAATAGCAGCAATCATAGGAAAAGATGAGCCTACAGTCAGAAAAACCCTTTCGCGTTCCAGAACCAAATTGCGTAGCTTCCTGAACGGAAATTGCAGGATATTCAACCCAAACTCCGAATGCAAATGCCGTATGAATACGCTTCTTGAAGGTATTGACCTGCCAACCGAGTACCAACGGATAAGGGATATAGGAAAGCGTATATCCATCTTCCGTCAAGTTGAGGAAGTCCTACCTACAAAGAATTATTGGGAAAATCTCGTTCCTTGATGTCACAAAATCCGTCCTGCCTTACACTAATCTTATGAAACCAAATTTAAGGAGGAAATCACAATGGAACTCGAACAAAAAATCAAAACATTGCAAACCTACTACGCAGCGGCGTTAGCCGACACAACCTTGCGCTACGGCAAAGCGGGCATACTTGACGAGGTAACAGCGCAAAAGCGAGCGGAGCAAATGGCAAGCGGAGCTGTACTCGCGGAGCGTTTCGGCGTGAAAGAGCCGCAAGACGCTTTCCTCAAAACTGCCGAGATGTACGGTTGCGCCGATTGGGTCTGCGAAAAAACAGAGAACGGCTTTACCGCCACAGCTACCAACTGTATATTGTGTGCTATTTCCAAGATGATGGGTGGCGTGTTCAGCCCGTGTCAAGTACATTGCTTATCGCCGATGGAAGCTATGCTGAAAGGCGTCGCAAACGATGCGGAGTTTGCAGTGGAAAGTACGCTGTGGGACGGCGACAAATGCACTGTGAAAGTGACTTTGTAAGAACAGCATTCTGTAGTTTGAGAACTCGAACAGGAGTGCGATGTAAAAAGGCACTCGCGCCCCTGTTTCGCATCTGAACAGTCCCACGTAAAAGGATATATACTGTTTCCGGCGTATTCATTACCTCGAAAACGTATTTGAAAGCAATTAAGGGTGCTTTTAATAAGGAGCAATAGCGGATTATGAAAAACAAAAATTTAATAATTATTTTAGTGTTAATCATCGCACTATTTTCGGCAGTGTGCGCTTTTATCGGTGTCACCACAAGCGATGGGGCGGGCGAGCATACGTTTACATCTATACATGGAGAAGAAGTTACCATTTACGGCAAGGGAATCTACAAAAATGAATCACTTTCAATGGCTTCGCAAGTCATAGCGCAAGACTTTGTGATTCTGGTGATGGGAGTTTCCGCTCTTTTGATTTCTCTATTCTTTGCGATGAAGTATTTAAAAGGGCTATTTGCATTGGCAGGTACGCTTGGCTTTTTCCTTTACACCTATATGTCTTACGCAATGACGGCCAACTATAACAGTCTTTTTTTGGTTTATGTCTGGCTGATGACGTGTAGCTTGGCGGCGTTTATTCGGTGTGCATTAACATCGCAGGCTACGGATTGGAGAACTGTTTTACTGAAAAGCACAAGCTGAAATTTTCAAGTATTTTTATGCTCGTGATGGGCGCAATGGTCGCGGCCATGTGGCTTGGAAGAATCGTGCCGTCGCTGTTTGCGGGAACGACGCCCGAAAGCGTGGAGCATTACACGACATTGATAATACAGGCGATGGATTTAGGTATAGTAATTCCTGCCATGCTCATAGCGGGGATTTTAACACTCAAAAGAAATCATGTCGGGTATTTCCTTTCCGTGCTACTATCCGTTAAAGCGTTGACGCTGCTTACATCCATCACCGCCATGATGATAAGCATGGGAAGCCACGACGTACCACTGACAATCGTTGAAATCGTTGCTTTCGGTGCGTTTAATCTGATTGCGCTTGCTAACGTAATTTTTGCGATTATAAGTGTTAAGCAACCTATTCGTTATGGCAGTACCTAAAGTTGTACAGAGGAAATATCAATGAAAAAGAAATATATTATTCTTTGGCTAACTTACATTGTATTGCTAATTATAACAGTTTTATCTACCCTTGCAGCTATAACTGTTACAGGCGGTGGAGCTTTAGATTTAAGCAATATAGCCAGAGGTGTGCTAATAATCATTGATATTGTTTCCGGTATTGCATTAATAGTGGTTGCACAAAATACGATACAAACAAAATAAAGTTGGCTAAATGGATTAGAATCTCCAAGAGATAAGCGAACACCTCATTCTTTGAAATGTCCGTTGTGTTCGTCATTGACTCGCCACTATTGGCAAGGCGGCGTTTGCTCCGAGAGTGTAGTTGTCGTCAAGGATTGCGACTATTTCAGCGTTATACTGCGCTCGTTTCCTGTTCTTCGTGCGCTCGTAATATTGCTTCTGCGCCCCGCTCTCTATTCTTTGCTCGTAGGCTCTGCGGAAGCGTTGCCGCCGTTCCAATACCTTTTCTTGTTCGGCTTTTTCCTTTGCTGTCAGCTTCTTTTGTTGCTCCATCATCGGCGGGATATACTCACCGATAAAATTCAAGTGGATTTCAGCCGCCTGCGGCGAATCAATCGCCCCCTTGCGGTCACGCTCATGCACAGGGACTATGACGTGATTGGTAGCGAGGTTCATGTGGATATGTTTGACGACCGGTTGGAGATTTATTCTCCCGGCGGTATGGCTGATGGAACAATGATACAGGAACGCAATATTGACAACGTTCCATCTACACGCAGCAATCCGATAATCGCAGAAATATTCCATCGGCTTGATTACATTGAACGTCGCGGTAGCGGTCTGAAAAAGATACGGTCGGAAACGGAGAATCTGTACGCCTATACCGAGGAATTCGTGCCGGAGTTCCGCTCTACAACGACCGCGTTCCATGTTATTTTTCGGAACATGAATTACGACTTGCATGGCGCCAACCAAGTCACAGGTCAAGTCACAGGTCAAGTAGCTGACGATGATAACCGAATCGCTTCTCTGGCTAATTTTTGTGCGTTAACACGTACGAGAAAAGAGATGCAAGAGTTCATTGGAATTACAAGCCGTGATCATTTCAAAAAGACATTTTTAATACCAATGCTTGATGAGGGATGGTTGCGAATGACCATACCAGATAAACCAAACAGCAGTAAGCAAAAATACATTAAGGTTTGATGTTTTTTGATGAAACAGATTGATTCAATTAAGCCTTTTAACATAAATACTCAAGAGATGAAAACGGCGGCAAAGGTTTTGTCCTGATATATAGGCAATGGATTGAAAATGACAAACGCCATTTGTATAGTATCAAAATCGTGACGATATAGCTACAACCCATCCAGTTTTTTCAACCTCGACCATCGCTGCATAGAACTATAGGGGCAGACCGTTTTTCAATATTTGCCAAAGCCTGTTCTACCCATGGCGGACAGATTCTCCAAGTCAGGGGAACGGCGTTTTGTTGCTTGATGTTGAGAAAAGCTTTTGACGCGCTTCTCTTAAAAATTGCTGTTATAGACAAAGGTTAGATTTGACAATGCCCTGCGAAGAGCAGCAAGTTCATCTTTCGAATATTTTTTTCTTATGGTCGTATTAGGAATCCACAACGATAAAAGCTTCGGCATTTGCAGGAGGAACTCTAAATCCTTTATTGGCGTGTTTCCGAGAATCGACCCGCTGATTATCAACTGCTCAAGATTCTCTAAAGATGTAAGCGGCGAATAATCCTCAATTCGCTTAAAGTTTTCAACATATAGAACAATAAGGGTTTTCAGTTTTCCAAGCGTGGATATATCTTTAACGCTTGCGCCTGACCCAATATAAAGATAATTCAACTTTTGCAGATTTTCGAGCGCTGACAAGTCTGAGTACGCTCCCCACTTAAAACGCAACTCCTCTAAGTTCTCCTGACAACAGGCTGCATCGAATAGCGATTGTGGAACGCGAGAGTTAAAATGCAACGCTTTGAACATTTTTGTATTTGTTCGCAAAAACTCAATCCATTCCGCCAAGACGCGCTTCTTTTCGCGGTCGCTATAGTAACTATCAAGTTGCGTACAAGCAACGCATAACTTCTCTTGACCTTTGTAATCCTTTATTTCTCTTGCAAAGTTGATCTTATCGTCATTCAGATTTAATGGCGGAAAACCACCGATATCATTAAAATACCCTTTATTTTTTTGTTTTTCCGTCAGAATCGGCATTAGTATCATTCCTATACTTAAAATATCTAATAATATAGTCGCCTACTTGTTCTAAATCTTGTTTGGCAAGTTTAGAATATCTGATTTTAGCCACTATAACGCTCCTCGAAATGTTTTCTCACTTCATCCGCAGGAACCCACCCGATTTCCTCGCCTGAACGCCTTCCCTCATCTAATTCTGATTTCAATTGACGCCATGCAAGCATTTTTTCGTATTCCTTGTATTCATCAATGTCCAGAACAGCATAACGCCCACGGCCGTTCTTTGTCAAAAAGACAGGAGAACCGATCTCGACATCGCGCAATACCGCGCCATAGTTCCGTAAATCGGAGATTGGCTTAATGTTCGGCATACAATCATCACCCCCGATAATAGTATACACAAATTTTTCGTAAAATCCATCGACATATTTTAAGACATATTGAAATCAATTCGTTATCAATTTGGTTTACACTTTACCCAGAACATAATATTGATAATGGTTTATATTATGTCATAACTAGCGATTTCTGGCGCTTATCACCGGAATATTAAATAACTGAGCCCAGAGATATACGCTTCTTTCCTGAATTAACGGCAACGAGGTATCCTTGCACCACCATTGGTTGCCCGTAAATATAATCAGATCAGGGTTACGCAAGAAAGACAGAATATATGGCAAAGACAGGAAAGCCTCGTAGCAGATTATAACCGCAGCCTTGCGACCATCCGGCAAAAAGAGAACGCCATCATCCCACAAATGCAGATTCGCTCCGGTTTTCGCAAATGGACCGTGATACATGGAATATGGAACAGGTATCCTTTGAGCAATCGTTGTCATGGCGTCTCCATTTAGCAATATCATCGCATTGTCGTATTTATTGCCGTTACCCGTCGGGATTTCCCCTCCGAATATAGCTTTTTGATCCGCGCGCAGCAGTTTGCTCAGTTCCGTTTTCCATATATGCAATCCCGAGCTATTCAACCTTCCGGCTATCGTCTCCGGCAAAACTATATACCCGGCTTTCATTTCCCGGATTCCTGCCTTTCGGATATCGCTGAAGACCGTTTTGAATCGCTCATAATCGCTTACAAAATCGTAACTTCCGCTTCCTAAACGTCCAAATGAGGTATCCATTGCGTAAAACCCGGACGGCGGCGCCGGATTACTTAACGCGCCTATGCCAAAGATTGGGAGCAAAATGATAATGGCAATAAAAGACAACGCTATTTTTTTGTTCGCCGCGCAAAGAGAATAAATAATAATCATTGACAATAATCCTATCCAACCCCAAGCGGGAAATAAACAGCCCGACGCTGCCAAAGGATTGACTACGCCGACGAGCGCGATAGGCGGCAAAAAATAAGCAAAAAGAAAAGCCGAGCAAAGACAAATTGCTTTTTTATATTTATTCTCGCTCCAGAAGACCAGAAACGGAGTTGACGCCGCTACGCCCATAACTATCCACAAAACAAAAGCGTCTGCAAGCGTATGCGTTTCCGACAAAAACACCGCCGCTCCAGATACAAGTCCGCGCGATATTGTCAAGTGATATGCAAGTACAACAAGAAAAGCGGATATTCGCTCTTGCGCCAATGTCCACAGTACGGGAATTAACAAAGCCAAAACCGGCAAAGCGAGGGAATTAGTCATACAGTAAAATCCGGTAATTCCCGAGGCGCTAATAAAAAATAAATCGCTGTATTTTTTAGCAAAGCTTATCGCATTTTTCAGGAGGTTCAATTTTTGCTCTTTCATTCATCTTTGAATCAAGAAAATATG
>Ga0099364_10010893_pt1 | contig 12471 bp, 7 predicted proteins | sample TergutTh196P3_FD_73070 | JGI IMG/M metagenome (GOLD analysis project Ga0099364, IMG submission 73070) | Microcerotermes parvus P3 segment gut microbial communities from Pointe-Noire, Republic of the Congo - Th196 P3 | ecosystem: Host-associated > Arthropoda: Insects > Digestive system > Gut ... | reverse complement strand
GCCACGTTCTGTGCGATGAGGTGAAGGTTGTTGTTGAACTCGGTGTCGCTGGGCATGTTGGGATTGGCCGGGGATGAATAGCGGCCTGCTATGTCAAGGTACTCGGAAACTTTCTGTCCGATCGGGTCTGTTGAAGCTGCAGCTCTGGTAGCGGGTGTGCTGGGAACTCCCGGATCCGGGCCTGTGAAAGCCCATGCTCTTGGGTCTGTAACTCTGAAGTTAAGGAACCTCGCGGCGGCTTCCCCGTTCCTCGAAGCTCTGCTGATGCCCATCATCTGGCTTGCCTGACTCCATAAGCCGTTGCTTACGGCCGCATTCGGGAACATGATCAAGCCAAGTTCGTCAGTAGTTGCATTCTGGTAATTGATGAGCTGATTTGACCATGCCGCTGTGACAACTGTCCTTCCGGCGATGAGGGCGGCCTGGGATTCATTCTGCTCGGAGTAAGTGGCTGACATTGCCGCAGGAGGGATGAGTCCCGCATTGCGCCAACCGGCCCAGAGTTCAAAGTATCTGGTAACATCGGCGGCTGATAGCTGTGTTCCCCTTCCGTCGTATAACGGTGTGCCGTTATCTCCAGCCCAGAAGCCAAAGAAGAAAGAACCACCAAGGGTTGCACTGTAATCGGTTAAGACCCAGGTGTTTGCGGGAAGCCTGGGCTGTACCTGTCTCATCCATGCTTCAAATTCGGCCCATGTCATGGCTACATTCGGAAGCGGGGCGCCAGCCCTTTCGATTGCGGTTTTATTGTAGATAAGTGCCGGCATGTTCATACCAAGGGGGAGTGAATAAAGAACGCCGTTCCTTGTCCCGAGCTGAATGGCCGCGGTGTCGAGATTCGAAGTGTCGATGATGCCTCTTCTGACAAAGTCATCCAGCGGCATAAGGTAACTCGGCAGATCGGGTGCGTTTGTGTAATCATCATCAATGCCAAGGTTGGAGAATGTACCGCCAAGCTGTACGATATCCGCCGCATTGCCGCCGGCAAGCTGGGTGAGGAATTTCGTGAAGTGCTCGGTGGTTCCGGGTGCGGGTTCACCGGCAACAATGATGCCTGTTTCTTCCGTGAATACGTCAATGCCAAGCTGAGTCATCCTGATGCGGTTCTCACCGCCCCAGTACGACCACCGGACTACCTGAACGCCGGAGTCTCTGGATGAGCCGCCGCCTGCAAAAACGATTGTGCTTGTAATTACAAGTACAGCCAGTAACAAGAGTAATTTTTTCATGTATAACCTCCAAAAATATTTTCCGGGGTAAACTACCCCTTAATGCCCGTTGTTGCGATTCCCTGCACAAAGTACCTTTGCAGGGAGAAAAACAAAATAAAACATGGGAGCAAAGACGCTACCGACATTGCAAACATGGGCCCCCATGAAGAAACGCCTGTGGAATCGAGAAAGAGCCTTAGGCCCAGAGGCACCGTGTACATGGTCGGTGAGTTAAGGTAGATCATCTGGCTGAAAAAATCATCCCATGTCCAGAGGAATGTAAAAAGCATGGTAGTTATAACTGCCGGCATGCTTAAAGGAAGTATTATTTTTGTGAAAATTCCAAACTTACTGCAGCCATCAATGCGTGCCGATTCGTCCATATCAACAGGGAGGGATCGGATGAACTGCACAAGGAGAAAAATAAAAAAGGCATCCCCTCCGAAAAATTTTGGAATAATGAAAGGATAGAAGGTGTTGATCCAGCCAAACATATTAAAAATTATATAACGGGGGATCATCGTAACATGGCCCGGCAGCATCAAGGTGATCATCATTATGGCAAACCAGATTTTTCTGCCGGGGAATTTTAGCCGCGCGAAGGCATAAGCCGTAAGGGATGCAAAAAGCGAATTGATGATCATGCAGCTAATACATATAATTAACGAGTTAATAAAAAAGGTGCTGAAATGAACTATGCCTATTCCTTCCCATCCTTTTATGTAATTTTGCAATGTCCACGTTTCCGGCAGAAGGCTTGGATCGCTGAAGATCACATTCCCTTCCTTGAACGATGCCATGATCAGCCACAAGATCGGGTAGATCATTGCAAAGCCGAGGACAACGATAATTAAATGGGTGAGTAATGTTTGTATCGGTTTTTTCTCTTTCATTATTCACCGCTCCCGTATGTTACAAGGTTGCCTGAAGTTTTGAAAGTCAAAAATGTCAGAACTGCGATTATTACAAGCAGTACCCATGCCATTGCCGCGGCATATCCCATGTGCAGGTATCCAAACCCTCGTATGTAAAGGTAGAGGCTGTAGAACATGGTGGAATCTATGGGCCCTCCCGTACCGCCGGAAACAACGTAAGCCTGTGTAAAAGACTGGAACGCACTTATCATCTGCATTACAAGGTTAAAGAAAATTATAGGCGAAAGGCAGGGCAGGGTGATGGAAAAAAACTGCCTAGTTTTTCCCGCACCATCAACACTTGCCGCCTCATAATATTCAGTTGGAATTTGCTTTAAGCCCGCGAGGAAAATTATCATGGGAGACCCGAACTGCCACACCGAAAGAATCACAAGAGTATAAATAGCGTATTCAGGTGTGGATATCCACGAGGGGGGATCAAGCTGGTTATTGCTGATCATTCTGATTATCTGGTTGATGACCCCGTCCCCCGCAAAGAGCTGCCGCCAGAGAACAGAAATGGCAACCGAGCCGCCAAGAAGAGTTGGGATATAGTATACCGTACGGTAGAGTGGAATGAATTTTAGTTTCTGATTCATCAACATGGCCACCGCGAGGGCAAAGACCAGCTTGAACGGCACGGAAAGAAAGACAAACCGGAAGGTAACAAAAAGCGAATTCAAAAACCTTTCGTCCCTTGGGAATTCAGCATTTCCCGTAAACATGACTATATAATTCTTAAAGCCCACCCAAGTGGGAGGTATGATGATGTTGAACTCTGTAAAAGAAAGGTAAAGTGAGTGAATCATGGGGTAAATTGTCAGGAGGAAAAACCCGAGGAGCCAGGGCAGGAGGAAGGCATAGGAAGAAGCATAATCCCGTAACTGCCTGCCGGATATTCTTTTTACTGGTTTCATTTCCTTCTCCTCCGCTGTGGAAGTTTGTATTTTAACAGGAAATAAATAGACCGTCAAGAAAAGATCGCGAAGCTCGCAGGGTAATCAATTTTCAAAAGCATATTATGGAATTTACCTCACACAAAGGCACATCGAACCTTCGGTTCGCGGCACAAAGATTGGAATAAGTCATGGTATTACCACTCTTCCTTTGAGTCTTGACTTCCTGTGGAAGTCCAGTCTTTGTGTGAGCTAATTCTCCTAGAAATTGTCGTTTATCTGAAACTATTCACTTAGCACTTTTTTCCCTTTTTATGATACAATCTTTGTGTGAACATTGTCCTCTTTGACCCCAGTGAAATTGGAAAACCTCTGCCCCGGCGGGATGAGCGTACTCTGCACCTTCTCAAAGTGCTGCATAAAAAGGCAGGGGACACTTTTGAGGCGGGGGTTCTTGGGGGGAATCTGGGGCTGGGACGCATAGACGCTGTTCGGCTGGATGGTTCTGTGATGTATTCGCTGGATCTGAGCGATAAGCCGCCTTCGCGTAATCCTGTGCGAGTGGCTGTCGGGTTTCCCCGGCCCATACAGATAAGGCGGCTTTTACGGGATCTCTCCAATCTGGGGCTGGAGGCGGTTGACCTTATCGGGACAGAGCTTGGGGAAAAAAGTTACCGGGAGACAAAGCTGCTTCATGATGGGGGTGCCAGGGCGGCTCTGATCGAGGGGGCTGTTCAGGCAAGGGATACAAGAATCCCCGTACTGTCTGTTTACCAGAGCATGGAAGAGTGGCTGGTACAGCGTCCATGGGAGAAACCTCCGCAGCCTGATATCAATAAACAGAAAAATAGTTCATCAAACATTGATGGGGCTTCTTCCGTTTGGAGTGTGTATGCCGATGCAGCCTTTTCCCGAAGACCGCTCTTGATAGCTCTGGACAATGTGAGCCCCGAAGGCTCTCTTGTTCATCTTTCCGCGCTGGGGCAGTCTGTGGTTCTTGCGGTGGGCTGTGAGAGGGGCTGGTCGGACAAGGAGAGGGAAGGGATGGAGAGGACAGGTTTTATCCGCCTTTCCATGGGCAGCCGGGCGCTCCGCACTGAAACAGCCTGTACCGCTGCCGCTGTATTGGCTCTGGAAAAAATTGGTGTATTGGGCTAGGATCTTACGATGAATCAGAACGAAATAAAAGAAAAGCTTCTTGCCATAGAAGATGCCCCGCTGGATTTTACCGTGATCTTATCCGGAAAGAAAAGCAAAAGGGTCAACGGCCTTTACAAGCCCGACAGCCGGGAAATTATCCTGCATAACAAAAATTTTTCCGAGGATAATCTGTTAGTCTACACTGCCATTCATGAATACGCACATCACCTTCATGCCTGTAAGAGGGGAGGGCATCTGTCGCCAAGGGCCCATACGGCCGAGTTCTGGGCCATACTGCACGGGCTTCTTGAAAAGGCCGAAGCGAAAGAAATATATAAAGACGTTTTCTCCGGTTCCCGCGAACTGGAAGAGTTAACCGAAACCATAAGGAAAAAATATCTAAGCGAAAACGGCAGCCTTGTCAAAGAACTTGGACAGTTGCTGCTTAAAGCTCACGATCTGTGCGAGGCCATAGGAGGCCGCTACGAGGACTACGTTGACAGGGTTCTCCGCATTCCCCGACAGGCCGCAAACCTCGCCGTCAGGATGCATCAGTACAACCTTAACCCCGAGACCGGCGCCGACAACATGCGTTTTCTCGCCGGCATAACTAACGAAGAAAAGCGTCAGGCCGCCGAAAATGCACTCCTTTCCGGCAAAAGTCCCGACATTGTAAAAACCGCCCTCAAGGCTGATCCCGAAGACGAAGACCCCCGGCACAGGCTGGAAAAAGAAAAGCTCCGCCTGGAGCGCACCATTGCCTCGCTTTCAAAGCGGCTGGAAGAGGTGGAGAGGGAGCTCGAGGATCGCTGAGTAATGGGCTGGAGAAATTAAACCAAATAATTATTGACAGATGCACATAAAAGCACTATATTTGATGTGCGTCTGGAAGGAGTCGCCAAGCGTCTCCCAGAGCGATACAAGTATCGCATCTCCAGTCGCTTTTTTTAAGGATTCTGATGTTTTTTTGTTATCTTGACGAATCTGGAACTCCAGAAATACCAGGTACTTCCTCACACTATATTCTTGTCGGCTTGTCTATTCCGGTAAAATACTGGCAAAAAGTTGAGCAGGATATAAACAGTATAAAGCATAAATACGGATTACATGATAAGGAAATCCATACCGCATGGCTTAGAAGGAGATATATAGAACAGAGAAAAATATCAAACTTTGATTTACTACCCATTGATAAAAGGATTTTTGAGATTGAAAAATATCGCCGGGCAGAACTGCTTAGGCTGCAAAAAGTCAATAATAAACAGTATTCTCAAACCAAAAAGAATTACAAAGAAACAACGGATTATATACATTTAACTTTAGAAGAAAGGGAGAATTTCTTATTAGAAATTGCCTCTGCTATTTCCGGTTGGAATTTTGCTACACTGTTTGCCGAATGCATTGATAAAATCTCCTTCGATCCAAGACGTTCGGCAATGTCAATTTCAGAGCAGGCCTTTATGCAGGTAGTGACTCGTTTTGATTTTTATCTTCTAAATTGCACTAAAGAGATGAATGAGAAACAATATGGCCTCTTACTACATGATAATAATCTAACTGTCGAAAAAAAACATGCAGAGTTGATGAAGTCATTCCAAAAGAAAGGCACATTATGGAAAGACATTAATCACATTATCGAAACACCGCTTTTTGTAAATTCCGGTTTAACTAATATGATTCAGCTTGCTGATTTATGCGCTTATGCTATAAGAAGATATTTGGAAAACAATGAAAATGAATTATTCGATTTGGTTTTTCAGCGGGTTGACATAAAAAATGGAAAACGTGTTGGAATCAGGCATTTCCCAGGCTCTGGTTGTAATTGTGTAATTTGCCAGTCTCATAAATAAAAAACCATGTTCCTCCCATTCCACCCCCTGATCAACAAATGGTTTAACGAGACCTACGGCAAGCCTACTTTGGTACAGGAAGAAGCCTGGCCGCTCATTGCCGAAGGAAAGCATGTACTGGCAATTGCGCCTACCGGGAGCGGTAAGACACTGACAGGTTTTCTTTCCGCTCTTTCGCGCTTTGCAGATGGCAGCTTCCCGGCAGATAAGCTTTCGGTGCTTTACGTGTCGCCCCTTAAAGCGCTTAACGAAGATATTAGGCGCAACCTGATCTCGCCGCTGGAAGGCATATGGAACTGCTTTGAAAAGGACGGTCAAGTTTTCCCTTCAGTGCGTGTGGAGACCCGTTCGGGAGATACTACGCAGACGGAGCGGCGGCGTTTTCTGGTTTCTCCGCCATCCATACTTGCGCTTACGCCGGAAAGTCTGGCAATTCTTCTTCTTAACCGCCGGGCAAGGGAACACCTCTCTCATGTACGCTGCCTGATTCTGGACGAGATTCATGCGAGTCTGGGAAACCGGAGGGGGGCATTTCTCTCATGCCAGGTAGACCATCTTTCTCTTGTTGCCGGGGAGTTTCAGCGTATCGCACTTTCCGCCACAGTTAATCCCCCGAAGGCGGCGGCGGAATTCGTTGGCGGCTTAAAAATCAATACAAGGGGAAGTCATGAGAAGCGAAAGGTCGTGATCGTTGCCCCGCCTATCGAAAAGAAAATTTCTTTCAAGGTGGAGTTTCCCGAAGGGACTCCTGAAGATGCAAGGCAGAAAACAATTCAGGAAAAGATCAAAAAAGGAAAAGACAGGGACGATTTTGGCGAACGTTACGATACCTTTATAGCCTTTGCAATAGAACGAATCAGAAAAAACCGTAGCACCCTCATCTATACCGATTCCCGGAGGAGGGCGGAGCGGATATGTTATTTGATAAATCAGACAGCCGGGGAAGTGCTTTCGTTTACGCATCACGGCTCCCTTTCAAAGGATTTACGCAGGGCAGCGGAAAAGGCACTGGCCGAGGGGAAGATCCCCTGCGTTGTGGCTACTTCGTCTCTGGAGCTGGGGATTGATATCGGAAGCGTGGACGAGGTGATCCTCGCGGGGAGTCCCTTCTCGGCTTCTTCGGCCCTGCAAAGGGTGGGGAGGAGCGGTCACGGCGTGGGCGAGGAGAGCAGGGGTATACTCTTTCCTTTCCACGGCCTTGACCTTATTGCCTCTGCCGCTGTGTCCGGGGCGGTTGATGAAAGGGAACTGGAGGAAAGTACATCTCTGGATAATCCTCTGGATGTGCTTTCCCAGACAATACTGTCTCTCTGTACCGAAGGAGATCGTTACGAAGATGAGTTATTCGCCATAATTCAGGGTTTCTATGTTTTCAGAACCCTGCCCCGCATGGCGTTTGACGCTGTAGTGAGAATGCTCTCCGGGGGATATGGCGAGAAACGTCTCCGGGAACTTCCCCGCCGTCTTTACCGGGACAGTCAGACAGGGTTATTGTCTGTTGCTGCCGGAACACAGACCCTGCTCTACACTTCCGGCGGAGTGATTGCAAACCGGGGTTACTTTGCCCTGCGCCTGGCATCGGGCGCCGAAGACGGTGGCAGCAAGATTGGTGAGCTGGACGAGGAATTTGTCTGGGAGCGCAGGGTAGGGGACTGCTTCAACTTCGGCGGCCGCTCCTGGCGGATCAGCGCAATCGGGGCGGAAGCCGTAGAGGTTTTTCCTCTTGTCAGGGATGCCGGGTTCAGCCCCTTCTGGAAGGCTGACGGGATGGGCCGGGGCAAGGTTATTTCACGGCGCATTCTGGAAATCCTGGATTCATTTGATAAAGAGGAAAAGAATAAGGGAAACAGGAATGGAGGCAGACAGATAATATCGAAGATAAGGAATCTTTCGCCTGACACTGTCAGTGCCCTGGAATCTTTCCTGAAAGCTCAAATTTCTTTTCAGGGTAAGGTGCCGCTGCCGGGCCCTGCCTGTATGCCTGTGGAAGTGATTGACGATCCGTCAGGGGGAGCAGATGCAAGACTCGTTGTCTTTCACAGCTTCCGGGGCTCGGCTGTCAACTATCCGCTTTCGTTATGCCTCATGGGAGACCTGGAAGAGCACTGGAATATAAGGGTGGAAACCACTGTTGATAATAATGCGGTCATGCTCAGGCTGCCGCGTTCCTTGCCCCTAACGGCAGAAAAGACAATCCGGGAGAGCCTAACCCGTCTTGGCCAGGGAAACAACCTTGACAAACGCCTGAGCGAGGTTCTTGCCTCCTCCGGTGTTTTTAATGCAGCCTTCCGGGAATGCGCCGAGGCATCCCTGCTCCTTCCGCGTTCTCCTTTTGGCAAGAGGATACCACTTTGGATCACACGGCAAAAGTCCAAGCGGCTATTTGATTCTGTTTCCTCGTTAAAGGATTTTCCCGCTGTAACCGAGGCCCTGCGAAGCTGCCTTCAGGAACGTTTCGATATGAACGGTTTCAGGCTTCTTGTTCAGGAGCTTCTCGATGGGACCGTTAGTCTTCCCTTCTTCATTACCCGCAGCCCCAGTCCCTTTTCCAAAGAGCTGGTCTGGCTGGAGACCGGGGCTCTGCTTTACGAATACGATGAGCGCAAGGATCTGCGCCGTGTTTTTTCTACAGAGTCAAGTTCTAAAGGCCATGCTTCCCTATCCGATCTTGCCATTGCCGAGGCCCTGATCCCAGGCGCTTCCAGACCCTTACTGGATAAGGAGTTAACCGAAGATTTCTGCACCAGACTCAGGCGGGAAAAAGAAGGATGGGCTCCCGAGGACAGCCTGTCGTTATGCGAATGGGTTAAGGAGCGGGTCGCCATTCCTGCCACAGATTCGGGCGGTAAAACCACGGACAGAAAAAACTTCGAAGAATGGGAAAGACTTCTTGAACATGTTCCCATGGAGCTTAAAGAGGAGCTAAAAAACGATCCCGGTCTTGGGGGAAGGCTCTCTGTTATGAGACGTCCCGGCGCTTCCCTTGATCTTGTGGTTCACAGGGACTGGGTAAAAACCCTGGAGGCATCTGCGGAGGAGCTGGCAGAAAAAGCATTGGCCCAATGGTTCCGCTCCCAGGGGCCAGTCACTATTTCAAGAATTACTGAAATTTTCGGTCTCTCTCCGGCGGATGCAGAAAAAGCCATTGATGCGTTAGTCGAAACCGAAGATCTGGTTCGTGATGTTTCAATCGCAGATGCCGGTTCCTCACTGGTATGCGACAGGGAAAACCTTGAGCTTTTATTGAGGCTTGGAAGGAAGAAACGGAGGGAAGGGATAAAGGAAAGACCCGGCTGGCTGCTCTTGCCATTCCTTGCCCGGCGTCAGGGTCTTTTGGCAAGGCAGGGGCGATCCGGGAAGCCTGCCTGCCTGGATCCTGTCCCCTGGGATTTGCTGTCGGGATATGTTGCACCTGTTAAGCTCTGGGAGGCGGAGATCTTCCCTGCCCGCTGTGATGATTATAGAGGAGAGTATTTAGACAGGGAAGTCCGGGAAGGCCGCCTTGTCTGGTACGGTGCGGGAAAGGAAAAAGCCGGTTTCTGCGCTCCCGAAGACCTGGATCTGGTGTCAAACATTCAGACAATTCCCGATTTCCTGCCCGCAGGGTTTATTGACATACCCAGAAGTTTCTGGCAGATCAGGGAAGAGCTGTCACAAAACTCAGCGGAAGTAACGGCGGCTCTCTGGAAAGCCGTATGGCAGGGCGGTCTTTCGGCTGACACCTGGGAGCCTCTGCGTCTGGCTGCCGGCCAGGGGTTCCGCATCGAAAATCCTCTTGAAGAAAATGGTGAGCCTGTTACTGTAAGCCCGTTCGGTCGTTCCGGTACCAGGCTCCCCCGTTCAATCAGGGAACGCTGGAGGGGAGGTCCTCCGGTAAAAGGCAACTGGTTTTCTATTGTTGGAGAATTCGATTTCGCCACCGGAGAAACCCACGCCGAAAATCCCCTGGAAGAGGACGAACTAAACCGCGCCAGAGTAAGGCTCCTTATAAAACGTTATGGCATCCTTTGCCGCCCGCTTTTGGAAAACGAGCAAAAGAATTTTTCCTGGTCAAAGCTATTGCCTGCCATGAGACGCATGGAATTGGCGGGGGAGCTTGCGGCTGGCCGTTTCTTCAACGGCATTAATTCGCTTCAGTTTGCGTCTGCTGGCATTGTCCGCGATCTGGAAGAGGCCGAGGCGGAACAGGGCGTATACTGGATGAACGCAGCAGACCCTGTAAGTCCCTGCGGCATAAACGGCCTTACATCCCTCTTTGAAAAGAGTTGCCTAAAACTACCCGCAAGGCTCCCGTCATCGAGAATCTGTTTTAAGGGATCGGAACTAATTGCAGTGTCAACCAGGAATGGCAAAGAGCTGGAAATAGACCTTTCTCCGGAAAAAGACTTTCCCCCCGAACTGCTCGATTTTATTACTTTCTCAAGACACCGTTTTGTATACCCGGAAAGCAAGATCCTGATTGAAAAAATCAACGGTGCTTCCGCTGCTTCCTCCGTTTTTGCGGATAGGCTAAAAGACCAGGGCTTTGTAAGCGACCGGGGACGGCTCATCTTGTGGTGATCTCTGCTTACTTTACGCAGCACTCGACAGTTACATAAATATACTTATAATAAATTAATGTATTGAGGTGCGGTATTGATTAAAAAAAGGACACTGGTTGTAATTTTCTCCGTTTTTCTGGTTTTAGCCGCCGGTGTTGTATTTACTTACAGGTATTTCGACAGAAGACTGACGGATAACAGTATAGGAATTGTGGTTCCCGAGGATGATGTTTTTAATCAGGAAATTGCGCCGCTGCCGGAAGGAATACAGATCCTTACACAGGAAGAATTTTTGGCGGCGATGGAGCTGGAAGCTGTAGAGCTGACAGATGAGGAATTCAGGCAGGCTATTGAAAGAGAATTTGCTCCTGATAATACAGATGGTGCGTTAGGCGTAACATCTCTTTTTCTGGCTAATGACAGTATATTTCAGCGTGTGGCGATTTCTGACAGAATCCTTAATGTCCTGTTCATTGGTGACGATGCCCGCATCGATGAGGACCGCGGACGTTCCGATTCCCTTGTCCTGATATCATATAACCGCGACACACGTGTGATAACGCTTACTTCATTTATGCGTGACATTCTTGTTCCGACAGGCATAAGGGAAATATATTGGAATCGCATCAATGTGTTACACGCTATTGGCGGGCCTGGCAGAATTATTAATCTTATAAACAATCTTTTCTCGCTTGATATCCAGCAGTACGCTGTTGTCAGGTTCACAGGTGTGTTTATGCTTGTAGACGCGCTGGGCGGGCTTGAAATGTATCTAACCCATGAAGAGGCGGCGCTTATTAACAGGATCTTCCCGGATTATGATCCGGTCTTTGCCGGCGATAATCTATTGGACGGACGGCAGGTGCTGGCCTATTCACGCATGAGGATCATTGATAACGATCTGGCTAGAACACAGAGGCAGAGAAATGTTCTTAGTAATATTCTTTACAAATTACTGGATACAAGCAGCATTGGAGATATTTTTACCATTGTATCTTTTGCTTTGGATCATGTTGAAACTAATATTCCGTTGACTGAATTAATAACAATAGGCGTGGATCTGTTTTCAGGGCCGAGGCCGGTTATAGAGGAGCTTCGTATACCAATTGACGAGGGTTTTGATAATGCCATTTTCCTTGGCGCTTATATTCTGACAATAAATTTTGAAGATAATATCAAGGCTCTTCATGAAACAATTTATGGCAGCTCTGAGGGCGTAAGGATCCCAAGCTTCACTCTTCCTGTAATGGATGAACCGGAAACAGAGTCAACTGATGATGCTGTAAATACAGATGAAGATACAGATGTAACTGAAGCTATGGATACTGACGTTTAAAACTTTTAACTCTGGCACTTGGAGTTGTCCTTAGGGATGACGCTTCTCCCCTTGCTAGGCAGCAGTGGGCAAGACCTGCAATCATGGCGCCGTTGTCGCCGCAGAGGGAGAGGGAAGGAAAAATGCAGTGAAGATCCTGCCTCTCTGCCAGAGCCGCTCTGAGGTAAGAGTTAGCCGCCACGCCTCCCCCTGCGACAACGGTGCGAAGACCAGTGTCCTCCGCTGCCCGAAAAAGGCTGCGCAAGAGAATGTCTACGGCGGTTTTCTGGAAGGATGCTGCGATGTCTGCAGCTTCTATATCTCCTAACTGAGATATAGAAGCCGTGCGAAACTTATCAAGCTGGTTTATTGCGGCGGTTTTAAGACCAGAGTAGGAAAGGTCGTAGCGGTGATCCCCCTTGTGAAGGCTGGGTAAAGGAAAGTTAAAAGCGGAGGGGTTACCTTTTTTTGCCAGTTCGTCGATTACCGCTCCGCCGGGATAGCCAAAACCGTAGTGCTTGGAAACCTTGTCAAAAGCTTCGCCTACGGCGTCGTCTATGGTAGCACCTAACACAGTTATATTGTCAAAATCGTCCGCACGGCA
>Ga0099364_10010892_pt1 | contig 12471 bp, 10 predicted proteins | sample TergutTh196P3_FD_73070 | JGI IMG/M metagenome (GOLD analysis project Ga0099364, IMG submission 73070) | Microcerotermes parvus P3 segment gut microbial communities from Pointe-Noire, Republic of the Congo - Th196 P3 | ecosystem: Host-associated > Arthropoda: Insects > Digestive system > Gut ... | reverse complement strand
TCATCAATACGGGAAAAGGCAGCAGAAACCAAAATCAAAGAATGGGAAGATAGAGTAACTAATAATGATGCCGGTAAAAAACACGGCTGGCACAAACTTGAAACGGATATTTCAAAATGGAACGGTATAACTCTGCCTTGCGATTTTTCTGAAGCGGGATTAATTGATTTTAATGGAATTGTTTGGCTTGCAAAATATTTTGAAATAACGAATTATAAAAATCAATTTTCAGCCGGTGATGAAGAGTCTAATATTTTTCTTTGGCTGGGGACAATTACTGATGCCGATACGGTTTTCATCAACGGGACAGAAATTGGAAATACAGGCTACCGTTATCCGCCGCGAAAATATCAAATAAAAGAGGGAATTCTTAGAGAGGGGAAAAACCGCATTGTAATAAGGGTTACCTGCAACAACGGCGAAGGCGGCATTACGCGCGATAAACCATTCCGTCTTTTTTCGGCAAGGAGTTTGACGGGTTTAGCCCTTTCCAAACAAACTCCCAAAGGAGCCCGTAAAATTACACAAGCCCGACAGGCTCCCAGGGACAAACGGCAAGGAAACAAAAATACTATCGGCTCTTTAGAATTTAAAGGATTATGGAAATATAATATCGGCTTTTCTGTCCCTGATACCCGCCCTCAAGAATATTTTCCAGAGCGGGAACCCGCAGGCCCTTACAATGCAATGATTGCTCCTATTTTGAAATACCCGTTAAAGGGCGTTATCTTTTATCAAGGAGAATCAAACCTTCATAATGCGCATGATTACGGTAATTTATTTATATCAATGATACAAAACTGGAGAAAAGAAAATAACAACGCTTCTCTTCCCTTTCTTTTTGTTCAGCTCCCGGTTTTTGGAAAACCATCTTTTAATAATGAAGCTTCAGAATGGGCTGCGGTAAGAGAATCTCAAGCAAAGGCGCTCTCCCTTCCTTTTACAGGAATGGTATGCGCTCTGGACATTGGTGAATGGAACGACATTCACCCGGTTAATAAGAAGGATATAGGCTGCCGTTTATTTCTTGCAGCGGAAAAATTATTATTAGATAAACAAAACACATCGCCGGGCCCCGTTCTTCATTCTTATAAATTACAAAACAATTTGTTGTATATATTTTTTGATAACTGCGGCAAGGGATTAATAGCCAAAAACAATATTTATCTTAGCGTATTATCAGAAGAAGGCCATATAAGGATACCTGCCCAAATCGAAGGAAAAGATAATATTTTGATTAATTTAGATAATATTAAAGATTTAAAAAAAATATTTTATGCATGGGCTGACAATCCAATAGACAGGCATTTATCTAATAGCGATGACCTGCCCGCGCTGCCCTTTAAAATAGATTTATCCTAAAAAATGCGGCTAATATACTCCTCATTCATTAAATTATAGGCTATAATCTATGAATGAACATCCTTATAATCGGCGGGGCCGGATATATCGGCAGCCATGTAACAAGAGAATTCCTTGATCTGGGAAATAAATGCGCCGTGTACGATAATCTATCCAGCGGGCTTAGAGAAAATCTTTTTAGAGACGCAGTATTTATACACGGCGATATTCACGATTACCCGTTTTTGCTGGAAACTATGAAAAAGGGCAAATTCGACGCTCTTATACATCTTGCGGCTTTTAAAGCGGCAGGCGAATCTATGCTGTCGCCGGAAAAATATTCCCGCAATAATATAAGCGGAACCATTAATATATTAAATGCTGCAAGCGAAGCAGGTATTAAAAATATTGTCTTTTCCTCCAGTGCAGCAGTCTATGGCGAGCCTCAATATCTCCCAATAGATGAAAATCATCCTGCTATGCCCGAAAATTATTATGGATTTACAAAACTTGAAATCGAACGTATTCTGTACTGGTACGATAAATTAAAAAGTATAAGATATGCAAGCTTACGGTATTTTAATGCCGCAGGCTATGATTTAAAAGGGCGTATAACAGGGCTGGAGCAAAACCCGGCAAATCTGCTTCCCGTGATAATGGAAACGGCTTGCGGTATGAGAGACGGATTTCAAATCTTTGGGGATGATTATGATACACCGGACGGAACCTGTATCCGTGATTATATTCATGTAAACGATCTGGCTTCCGGCCATGCTGCCGCACTGGATTATATAATAGAAAAAAACAAAAGCCTTATTTTAAATCTTGGAAGCGAAGCAGGCTGTTCTGTCAAGGAAGTATTGGAAACCGCCCGAAAGATTACAGGAAAGCCAATCCCTGCAAAAGTAAACGACCGCCGCCCGGGCGATCCTGCAAAACTTTACGCATCAGCCTCTTTAGCAAAAAAGCTTCTGGGATGGGAAACCAAATATTCAAGTCTGGATACCCTAATAGAAACAAGCTGGAAAGTATACAATGATAAAGCCGGTTGCTTTACGGACAGTACGGGATAACGCAAGGGGCGCAAAGAAAAACCCTTTGCCCCCTTGTGTAATCTTATTTCTCTGTTAAGTTCTTGACAGCATCCCAATCTTGCGGCGGAGGTTCTTTAATGAATGTTTCACAGCGTTTGATATACAATTCTGCAACTCCGTCCCGGCTGTTTGCTTGATACAATGAATTAAAGACCTCCATTGCGCCGGAAAACTGCTTGCTTTCAAACATATCCAAAGCGGATTCCCATTTTTCTACAGCGGCAATTTGATCTTGCGAGGCAGCAGCCTTGTTCTGCAGTATTTCAAACAGGCGGACAGGGGTGTTAATCCCTACTACCCTTACACGGTCTAAACGGCGTATTAAGAATTCATCGCCGATTTTATCCCTTGTGTATTCGCTTGTTAAAATACCGCCGGTATTATACTGTTTGTTTACCCCTTCAAGACGGGCTGCAAGATTTACGGCATTGCCCATTATTGTGTAATCCATTTTGTTTTCTGCGCCCATATTTCCTACAACCATATCGCCGGTATTAATTCCAATGCGGGTAAATACCGGCATCGGGCTTAACTTTTCTTCTTCTATTAATTTGTTAAATTCAATCTCTGCATCCTTCATAGCGATCGCGCTTCTAACTGCAAGAATGGCATGATCTTCTGTGAACAACGGCGCTCCAAAGAATGCAATAATAGCATCTCCTTCATACTTGTCTATTGTGCCCCGGTTTTCCATGATTATATTGCTCATCTTTGTAAGATATAGATTTAAAAGCCTTACCAACTGCTGCGGATCCAGCTTCTCGGAAATAGTGGAAAAACCGCGAATATCTGTAAATATGGCAGTCATCACGCGTTTCTCACCGCCAAGATTTAATTTGTCAGGGTTGTTAATAATATCGGTGATAACTTCTGGAGCAAGGTATTTAGAGAAGGCGTTATGGATAAATGCCTTTTCTTTGCTGGCGGTTAAAAATTTAATTACCATAATTGATACAAAGGTTAATGTAGTTGAGATAAGCGGGACAGAGAAACCGATATATACTTTGGTAATCAAAAAGAACGATACAAAGAATGCGCTTAATACGATAAGACCCGAAATCCCTATAATAATGGATATATGCGTATCATAATGGCTTACAAAGAACCCTATTAGAAGTGAAAACAATAGAGCGATAATAAGGGGTATAAACCACGGGGCATCATCTACAAATTCCCCTGATAGCATCATATTTGCCATAACGGCATAGGAGCCGACATTAGGATAATTTTCCTGAAATGTAATAAGCCCGTTATCCGTCATTGATGTAGCATCAGAGCCGATAACAACCCAACTGTTCGCAAGCCCTGCGGCGGCTGTACGGATATCCTTCATTCGGGTATACTGCGCACGGCTGGCATCAAACAACTGGTTTACAAATTCTGCAAGCGCAGGATCGTCTACATCTTCCATGATGTAATCATGGTACGGACCGAAAAGGAACCTTTCGCAAGAATCATAAAAATCCTGCCTTGCATTTACCCACTCTTCCCCTGCCGCGCTGTTATTTGCAAAAGCTTCGTTTCTGATTTCTCTCTCTATAAAGTAATAATCCCAGGGGTTGTAGTCCTCATCGGAATAAAAGAAAAACCCCCATTCTTCCATTTCTATTATGTTGTGCACCAATGAAGCTTCTATCAGCGTATGCTGTATTAAATCCCTTAAAGACATCATGTTATAGTCATAGAAACTCTTCTTCGCCCATTTTAGAAGAACCGTACCATCCTGCGCACGCGGAATACGAAGGATTTCTTCGTTTTCGTTTTTCAGCATGATGGTTCTGTTGGAAACTTCGATTGATGTATAGCCAAGTTTTTCTTGTAAAGACCTTAATGTCAATTGCGTATAATAGTTGTCCTGATATTTCAACAAAAGATTTACACGCCGCCTAAGGCCGTCAATATCGGGACCCGCATTTACAAAGCCCGCCCCCTGCACGCGGGTCATTAATTTTTGAATCGCGGGAAACACGCCTACCATTTCGGGAGTTTTCCCGTCTTTCCTGCTTTCTACTTTAACCGAAGCAATATTTTCGGCAAGATAACGGTCGATTTCGGCATCGGTCTGGAACTCCGCATCATCATCAAAAATAAGCAGGTCTTTTGAAATGAAAGACAATGTAAGAAACGAGTTTCCGGTAAAAGCAAGAGCCTGCGCAAAGTATTCATCAACGTCTCTGCCCAGATTATATATTGCATTTCTAAAATCGCCCCCTGTTTCCGCAGTAGCATTGCGAATCCCCCGCTTAATGATCTCGCGTTCCTGTAAAGTTGTATTGGGCTGAACATTGTCTACTGCCGACATTGCCGCCCGGTTGATTGCATCAATACCCGGAAAAAGATATTCGTCAAATACAACCGAGGCATAATCCGCATCATATCTTGCAGCGCTTTCATCAAGGTAGCTCAAGTCGAACGCTATGGTCTCGACTCCAAGCTCCTTTAATAAAATTACAATGTCCCCCATCACCTCGCGCTTGAACGGGAAGCCGCCCGCCCTTTCCATTGAATCATCGTCCAATGCAAGGACAAAAACCTTCTCGTTCTCTGTCAATGACGGCAGAAACCGCAAAAACAGATCGAAAAACTTATTGTCCAATGATGTGAACAGCAATAATGAGGATAACGCAAATGCAATGAGCGTTACCCTCACAAAAGGTTTATTTTGTTTTGCTTTACTCATAAGTTGTTATTAGATTAATCCTCGTATTCTTCATCATCAATAGGCGGAGCGGATACCGAGACGCTGGCTCTGGCCGATGCCGTATCTACCCTTCCCGCCGTGCGGCTTGAAGCCGTCGTATCAGAAGTTGCTACGGTACTGCCGGTTTGCCCAAGACCTGCGACAAGATCTTCGATTTTTCCGGTTTGACCGGCAGGAATCGTATACTCATTTCTTCCGTCAGAAAGAACAACAGAAGCCCCTACAGGAGTCCGTATTTCGGTATCGGCATAAAGAGTGTCCCTCATACCCACAGTTACGGCTGTCCATCTTCCTGCGGAATTCCACTGCACGCGGCCGTTAACGCTGACAACAGTAAATGTTTGGGCAAAAACCGAAGCCGCCATAACACACGCCAAAATTGCAAAAATCACGATTTTTTTCATACTAATCTCCTTGAAATAAAACTTTCTATATTTCTAATAAAACTGTATCACACAATGAAAAAAAAAACAATAGAAAAAGTAAAATTATTGAGAAATGTACAATAAAACACAGTGCCGCTCTTTTACAGTTAACAGTGAACAATTAACAGTGAACAGTGTCCCTGTCCGCAATCTCCGCTGTTGCTACCACGCCCAGCCGTCGTACCTCGCTCTTTATCTGTTCCCTGTTCACTGCTCTCTGTCGCTCACTCTCCGCGACATCTTCACTGTTCACTGCATCACTGCCCCCCCAGCGCCGGACCCGGCAAGTTATTAACCATAGGCCCACGCAGAATAGGATACCCCCTGCTCGCAAGCGTCGTGAAAATCCACGCACCTGTCCAGTAATCGTCGGAGAAGCCAAGACCGCCCCACAAAGCACGGTATTATAGATTTTATTTTAATTTTTAGGGATAATATATTCAGATGAAAAATAAGCAGCAAAGAGAAAACGCAAAAAGGGCAAGAAAGGCGGCAGACATATTGTTTCCGGGTGAAAAGTGGAAAACTGTCGAAAACAGTATATATTTGTCGCCAAATAGAGCTATTGGGGATAAAACAAGCTACAAAGACGAGTTACGAGATGCACAGATTTTACGCGATTTTGGATATACAGTTTATTTAGTGCCTGATGTCCGTAGCGCTCCGGGTAAGAAATATGACGCTATCGTAAATGGGCTTAGATTTGAATTCAAGAATGTCAGCGGTAACGCAAATACTCTTGAACACCAATTTTTACGGTCTCGCTTACAGGCCCCGAATGTTTTTATTAATTTGGAGAAATCAGAGCTTTTCTTACGAGAAATCATATCTGTCTTGTATGGAGCTAGAAATAAGCCTGAAACAAATAAAATTCATGGTTATGCACATTATAACAAGTTCAAGAGTGGAAGGATTATTTTAAAAATAAAGGAAAAAGAAAAGTTGATCTATTTAGATGTGGATAACCTTAAATTACCAAGGAGATAAAAAAACACCGCCTAACTACTCATGAGTAGCAGGCGGGTATGGTACGAGGGGGAATATTGCTACCCCAGCCCCACACTATAAATATACCGCATTCTGGAAAAATTGTCAAGACATTTCCCTTAATCTGCCCTCAGAATACGCCGAAATTCGTAATAGAGGTATATTCATGATTTATGAGAAATGCAGGGATATTTTGCTTAGGGAGTGTGAGCTGGTTCAGAATGCTTCCATTATTCAGGAGAAAATCCAGCAGGCTGTTACTAATAAGGATTGGGTTGTTTTTGAAGACAACCTTAGCGCCATGCACGCCATAGAAAGCAAAATGGAAGGACTGGAGTTTGAGCGAGATCAACTTTTTAATGTTTATGAAACAATTTTGCATCAAAAAAGTTTTGCGCATAATCTGGATTCCAAGGGAAGATTTTACAAACTTGTTTCTATCTTGCCGGAAGACCAAAGAAATGATCTGTCTGCTATTTATCGCAGTTTAAAGATCGAGGCTTTGAAACTCCGTATGGCAAATGATACTCTCATGACTTACCTCATTGGAATTAAGGCAACCCTTAAAGACTTTTTTGATCTTGCGTTTCCGGAAAGAGCGGGGAAGTTGTATACAAATTACGGAACTCAAGTTTCGCATGATATGCGCAGCATGGTTTTGAATGCGCAGTTCTGACGAATTAAGATAAGGAGATCGACATGACATCGACATTTATGGGATTGGAAATTGGAAAGCGGAGTATTCAGGCGCATCAGCAGGCGTTGACTACTACTGGACACAACTTGTCTAATGCGGAGACAAAAGGGTATTCCCGGCAAAGGGTTGAGTTTTCTGCGTTTGAACCTATTTATATTCCCGGACTTAACCGTGCACAGACTCCCGGGCAGATTGGACAGGGTGTGACCATTGAACGCATTGAAAGAATAAGGGATCAACTTTTAGACAGAAGAATTATTCAAGAAACTAATCTTCAGGGTTATTGGGAAACTCGCAATAAATATATTTCTGATATGGAAAAAATGCACATGGTTCCGGGAATGAATTCGATTAACAGCAAGATGAATACATTTTGGGACGGTTGGCAGGATCTTGCAATGGGGCCGGCTGATAATGAGAATCGTGTTGCGGTAATTGAAAGAGGCAGAACTTTAATCGATTCAATTAATGAACAATTTAACGGTCTTAGAACTCTTCAAAGCCAGACTAACACTGAAATTGAGATGACGGTTTTTCAGGTAAACGATCTTTCAAAAAGAATTGCCCAGTTAAACGGCGATATTACGCGCATTAAAGCGCAGGGAGATAATCCCAATGATTTAATGGATACACGGAATAGATTGTTAGATGACTTGGCAAAAATTATCGATATTACAATTTCAGAACAAGACCCTGATGAATTTATGGTGCATACTAGTGGCCATGTTTTGGTTCAAGGGCAGGTTGGCAGGCAATTTGAATTAAGAAAAGATATGGATACAGAAGGTTTTGCGCACATTTACTGGCAAGATACTAAAGACCACATGGTATTTACAAAAGGCTCGCTTGGGTCGCTTTTTGAATTAAGAGATGTAACAATTGAAAAAGAAATTCAAAGTTTAGACAGCATGGCAATGAACTTTACAGATCTTGTAAATGAAATCCACCGCGATGCTTACGGCGCAAACGGAAGAACAGGGCTTAACTTTTTTACAGAACAACCCTTCGTTTTAAATGTTAACGGAAACTATGACAGAAGCGGTGACGGCGTTTTTGATTCAACTTTCGTGTATAGAATTAACGGACAGAACAGGCTTGAATCTCAGGCTATGCCGGGTTTTGAAGGGGTTATCACTCTTTCCGCATCTGACAGACAAGTGGAAGTTCCTTATTATTCAACGGACACCGTTCAAGATATAGTTTCCCGCATAAATAATTCAGGTGCGGAAGTAGTTGCGCACTTGAATAGAGAAGGCCGTCTTTCGTTAAAAGCAACAACTTCCGACCTTGTTGACGGACAAAGGGTTAACCCTGATTTTGTTATTCGTCATGTTGAAGATTCCGGGCACTTTTTAGTTGGGTACGCCGGCATTCTGAATGAGTCAGGTGAAGATGGCGCATACCGCTGGGATCAGGCGGATGCTGTAACGCTTTTAAGGGGCGGCGCTGAAGATTATGCGGTAGCTCCTGTAGCCCATCCCTCAGGGTGGATGCGGATAAACCCTGACCTGTTACGCGATCCTTCATCTGTAGCTGCGGGTTTTGGGTTAAACGGAAACCCCGCTAACCCCGGCAACGGAGATGCGGCTCAGGCAATTGCATCGCTTAAAAATACGCAGGTTATGATTGGAAGATTTGCAACATTAGATGACTACTTTGCAGATACAGTAGCGCGGATTGGTTTGTTAGGCGAACAGGCGGAAAGAGCGCTTATAACACAAGATAATAAGATGAAAGAACTTCATGATATGCGCCAGTCAATTTCAGGCGTAAATATAAATGAAGAATTAATAGCAATGCTACGGTTTAATCATGGATACCAGGCTGCGGCAAGGTATATTAACACCGTAAACACTCTGTTAGATACATTAATTAACAGAATTGGAGTATAATTATGAGAAGAGTATCAAGTGACATGGCATTTACCGATCACAGTTTTTATCTGAATCGGCATGAAGACAATTTATCTAATGCGGCTAACAGGCTTAACAATAAAACCAGACTGCATAGATTAAGGGACGATCCTATTGCCGCAGCTCATGCAATCAGGCATGAATCATACCTTGCGCGATTAGAAAGATTTGAAAAAAATACGGAATATGCGCGGGAGCATTACAATAACACTCATGATTATGTAACAGAATCTTTTTCTGTTCTTCATAGATTAAGGGAGCTTGCTGTTCAGGGAGCTAACGGCACTTATGCACCGGAAGATCTTAAATTAATGGCTATCGAGGTTAATGAACTTTTAAAAGAGTTGGTTTCTGTTTCCAATATTTTAGGGCCCGATGTTAAACAGGCATTTGCAGGCGACAAAGTTTTTACAGAACCGTTCAGAATTGTAGAGGGCAGGGTAGACGGCGGTGATGAAACAATGATTGTCCGCGTTGAGTATCGCGGAGCGGGCGCTTCAAGGCAAGTTGAAATTGGTGACGGAATGTTTGTTGAACTTGACCTTGGAGGCGGAGATGCTTTCTGGGCGGAAAAAATGCACATTGTAAGCAGAACTGATGCAACAGATTACAGAGTTCAACAGCCGGGTTCTTTCTTTATTAACGGTGAAGAAATTAAAGTAAATGTTGGTGACACGCTCCCCGCTATTGTTGCAAAAATAAATGATTCGGGTACGGCTGTTAAAGCGTCGATTGATCCTGATTCAAGGGGGCTTGTAATTGAAGGAACAACTGCGCATTTAATTACGGCAGAAGACGGAGTTGACGGCGCAACTGTGTTACGCGATCTTGGAATTATAAGCGGCAACATGGTAAACAATGCGCCAAACTGGGCTCCTGATGCAATGGTAAGCGGTGGATCAATTTTTGATATGGCTATTCGGCTTAGAGACGGCTTGTTAAGAGGGGATCAGGATTTTATTGGCAGTCAGGGAATTTTAGGCATGGATCTTTCCATCAAAAAAATGGCAGAAAACGGAGCTTTAATTTCTTCACGGCATGAAAGAGCGGAAATGGCGGGCTTGCGCATAAATAGTCAAATCCCAAATGTTTCTGCAATGTATCAAAGAGAAGCGGGAATTGACATGGAAACTGCGGCAATGGAACTAAAAATGGCGGACTTTGCATATCAGGCTACTCTGCAAAGTGCATCCCGCTTGCTTCCAACCACATTGCTTGATTTTTTAAGATAATGTATAATGTATTTAGATAAGGAGTCAGAATGAAAGTTGATACTAAGGCGTATGGGCAAATTGAAGTTGACGAAAAACAAAAAATAAAAATTCCGCAGGGTCTTTTTGGTTTTGAAGGTTATACTGATTTTATATTGATGGATGCGGAACAACAGCCCTTTTTCTGGCTGCAATCAATCAATGAGGTTGATATTGCGTTTATTTTAATAAATCCATTTCTGTTCCGCCCGGATTATGAAGTTAATGTTGGCAACGATGAACTTGCGGAAATTGAAATAACTTCTCCTGAAAACGCGCTTATTTTTTCTATTGTTACAATTCCGCAAGACGGCGGCCCCATGACAGCTAACTTACAAGGTCCGCTTATTATCAATAAAGAAAAAATGACAGGTATGCAGGCTATTCTTACGGACATTAAATGGAAGACCAAGCACGATATTATGGCGGAATTAAAAGAGGCAGGAAAATAAATGCTTATACTGTCCAGAAAAATTAATGAAAAAGTTGTAATTGGCGACGATATTTCCGTTTCTATTATAGAAATCCGCGGCGACCAAGTCCGTCTTGGGATTGATGCGCCAAAAAAGGTGAAGGTTTTTAGGCAGGAAGTGTTTGATGCTATTAAGGCTGAGAACTTAGCTGCTACTGCGAGCAAGGCTGTGATACCTGCTGTGGATTTTGGGAAGACGGTGTAATTCCTCGCGCAGAGGCGCGGAGACGCTGAGGACGCAAAGATTATTTTTTTTTATTTGTATGAAATTTGTTAGATATTATTCTATTATTTTTGAAGATAGTGATGTTGTGGCGGTTAATAAATCGTCTGGGATTTCTATTGGTGGGGATAGGTATGATGAGACTAGGGAAAGATTGGATAGATTGGTTGAGAGAGAGTTGAATGTAAAGATATTTACTGTGCATAGGATTGATAAGGATACTTCTGGGCTTGTTGTATTTGCTAAAAATAAAGAGATGCATAAAAAATTGTCTATGGCTTTTGAAAATCGTAATATTGATAAAAAATATATTGCTGTTGTTCATGGCAGGCCGTCTTGGAAAGAAACGGTTTGTGATCTTGCTCTTGTTCCAAATGGTAACAAAAAACACATGACTATTATTGATAAGTTTAAGGGTAAAAAATCACTGACTAAGTTTATTTTATTGTATAGTGCAGGTAATTATAGTGTTTTGGAAGCAATACCGGAAACAGGAAGAATACATCAGATTAGAGTCCACGCCGCGGCTATTGGGCACCCTGTGGTGTGCGATGATTTATACGGAAAACCTAACCCAATAAAATTATCCTCATTTAAAAGAGGTTGGAAAGGTGACCCGTTTGAAGAAAAACCCCTGTTATCTCGCCTTGGTTTACATGCATTAGAATTAACTCTGCCTGACGGAAAAATATTGCAAGCGCCGCTTGCTAAAGATATGAATGCTTTGATTAATCAGTTGAGTAAGAAATAAATTCATTGCCTCGCGCGGAGGCGCTGAGATGCAGAGAGCGCGGAGGAAGTGGCAGCTAGTCCCTGCGAAAACGGCAGACTGTTGTGTGATTAACACACAACAGCCAGCCGTTTACTCAGGGTGGTTAGTGAGTAGTCTAGCGTTCGTAAGCTATGCTTGATACCATCACGCTATGCTTTCAAACAACAATCTAACAACTACCCACTATCCACTACACACTAATTGCTACACACTAATCACTAAACTAAAAAGCCCGGACGGAACGAACTGAACTGAGGTAATTCTTGAAGTCGATGGACCGACCGCCATTGCTGAAATTCTGAAGCCACGCGTAAGTAAGATTGCACTGCGACGAAGACCAGAAGTAACCGGTTGTCGGCATAGCAGTAATACCATCTTTGTCATTGAGTTGTGCTCTATTCTGATACAGCCAATATAATTCTCCTATACTGGGAAGAAACCAATCGCTTGCCGTGCCTCCTGCATAGTTGTTTGCGGCTCTGGCTGCGTTAAGATATTTAGGGGTTTCTGTTGAACTGCTATAAAATGCAACAATCAGTTCTGTGTTCTTCCTGCCCATGCCTATATCAGCATTTATTGCAGTCATTTGATCTGCA
>Ga0099364_10010891_pt1 | contig 12471 bp, 9 predicted proteins | sample TergutTh196P3_FD_73070 | JGI IMG/M metagenome (GOLD analysis project Ga0099364, IMG submission 73070) | Microcerotermes parvus P3 segment gut microbial communities from Pointe-Noire, Republic of the Congo - Th196 P3 | ecosystem: Host-associated > Arthropoda: Insects > Digestive system > Gut ... | reverse complement strand
GCTTCCCAAAGCCAAAAATATTTGGTCTTATATCCGAACGGAGCCTTATCGTCCTTATAAAAAGTATTATTGTTAGAGTTTCCCGCCGCGGCGCAAATCACAAACTCTTTACCCGATATAATCAAACGTCTTAAAACATTCGCCATTATTTCACTCTGCGTCCGAATAGTGTTTACGGCGTTTGTGTTTCCTCTGCTTGCCCCGTAAATCATCGCACCGTCAGCATAACCCATGCTCAAGTTTATAACTTTTACATTGTCGTTAATCAAAGCGCGGAAAGACATAATCCAGTCATTTAAGAAATGCGTCTGAACAGACCCGTTTTCTGTTATTGTATATGACTGCGCGTAATAAAGTATCGCCTTATCGCCCATAACGCCGGAAATACCCTCGTTGTTGCCAAAAGAAGCAGCCATTGTCCCCGCAACGTGCGTACCGTGATTATCACGCGGGGTAATAACTATATTATCATAAGCCGAATTAGAACTTCCGCTCAACGATAAACTGGATATTAAAACTCTCTCAAAATCCAAATCGTTATGCGAACGGTTAGGCGGCGAATCTATCAGCCCTATTTTCACATCGCTTAATTCGTTTCGATAACCCCATGCCGCAGGCGCGCGTATCGCTTCAACGCCCCAATTCCTGTCACGCGGCGCGTCCATATTCCACGAATCGCCGCCCCACGGGTCATTCGGGAAGTACGGCTCTTTATACTCAATCTCTCCCTCAAACGTACTCACTTCCATTTCCGCAAGCTGATTAAGATAGACATTCTCAACGATTTCATGCCGCCGCATATCACGCATGAGCCTGTTTAATTCTTCGGAATCCATTGAATAATTGAACCGTATCTGCCAAAAACCTATATCTTCCATAGCCGTAATTATAACTGCGTTAAATTCACGCGCCAAGGCTTCTGCTTGGGTCAGCGTCGTTCCTTCGACCGTCATTACAATCAATTCATTATTAACGAATGTAATACCCGTATCTTCGTCGTAATCGACGTATTCTGATTCTTTCACGATTTCCGGCGAATAATCAGGGAAATATATATTTAACCCGTTCGCAAAGTACATATACAAAGGGTACGCTATAAAATTGACCGCCGCGATAACTGCAATAAGAACCGCCGAAATAATAATCCATTTCTTTGCTTTGGATTCCGGCTTATTTGGTTTCGGCGTTTTTTCGCGTTTCATCGGTCAATCCCTCCGTAAATTTAATATATTAATATAATGGATACGCGGCGGTAAACTCGAAATTCTTGCCGTCCGTACTTTGATAGTTCAAGCGTTCACTCCCGCTGTTTGTCTGCACGGTTATCCCGAACATTCCCGCGCTCACGCCAATCACTTCGCCGTCAAATCCCCGGATAACTTTTCCTCTGCCCCCGTCCGTAGTAAATAATTCGCCGTCGCTTATATAAAACAACGTATTACCTTTGAACAGCGAGAAAAATCCGCCGTAAAGCGTGTCGCTTGATAAATAATCCCCTGCGCGTACAGATTTGCCCGTTCCTTTTTGATAAAACAGTTCTCTGTCCGTATTCACGTAATATACGGCTTTGCCGTTATCCGTCGGTATAAACTGCGATACATCGCCGCTTACCAACTCCACAGGTTCAGCGTTGGTTTTCGAGCCGTCGACACGGCTGATTCTGTCGCCTCTCATATATATAATTGTTTTTCCGTCGTCGGCTATATAAGCTGACATAACGCCCCTCGCCACGATTCCGCTTACTTCAAACTTATTATCTATACGCCTTATATTACTCTCATCATCGCGGTAATAGGTATCGGCGAAAGAAGAAATTCCGATTGCCTGCCCGTTATTCACCGTTCCACTCGGAAGCAGAAAATTAACGACATTGCCTGATAAACTATCGCCTTTACTACCGTTCCTGCTGATATACGACCTGCCATCTCTCGTATAGACGGCTTGGGTTAAATCTTTGTTAAACGCGGTTATATATGAGTTGGAACCCAAATTTTCCCGCGTGTCTGAATTATCGCCCTTTTGAACATAAAGCGTTCCGTTCCTGTTATAATAGATATATTTCGCCCCGTCAGCAACCGCAATCGGGAAAACGTCCGTACCGATTTCTTTCTTTCTTCCGTCATAGATATAGCCTGTTGTTCTGCCGTCGTCCGTAAGCGTGTAGAAAACAACCTTACCGTCAGGCGACACTACGAAACTGCCGTATGCGTGAAATTCTCTCTCAATCACAGTCGTTTTTCCGTCCCTGTATAAGCACAGTTCGCCGAACCCGTCAAAAGCGTTCCTTACAAACGCTATCCCTGCGCCGGAAAAAGAGAACCGCATTGAATACACACCATCGGCGACCAAAGAAGCTCTGTTTTCCACAAGATACATAGAACCGCCGCCGCTGTATATATTGCTCGATTCACCTACAAGCGCGACAGCTTTTGCGCCGTTACCGTTCGTAGTTGATTTATGAGGAAACCGTCAATCGAGGTTTTGCCTTTGCCAACCGGCTGAATAATCACATCGCTGCCGCCCTGCGTTATGAATATCGCGCTTTTAACCTTCTCATATTTTGCGGGCTGAAAAATGTTTACGGCGGCGATTACCGCAAAGATTAAAATCGCCGATACAAGCGCGGGTTTGACGTATTTTCTCGGATTAAAAGAACCGCGCGCCGATTTTTGGACGGCAGAAACAGGGGCGCGGACAATTTCGTTCGCATATTCAATTTTTGTGCCGCAAGCGCCGCAAAAACTCATTTTAGCGGCTACCTCTTTGCCGCAATTCGGGCATTTTATTTCGTTCAATTTTCATTCCCCTCTATCTTTTTATTTAATTAAAATCAAAGTATAAATTTGTCCATCGAGAAACACCACCAAAAACATTTATCAACGGGTGAATTTCTAAAACGCTGTCATAGTTATCATCGAGTTTTATTTTTTCATAAATCAAATATTCTAACGCATTTGAGGACATTCTGTTTTGCGATTCTAAAATATAACGACCGTATTCATCATCTTTATTTTTTCCGTATACGGCATAATCCCTGTCGTAAACAGGATAATCTATCTTCTTTATTTCCGCGAGAGAATATGACAGCGCCGCCTTACCTATATCATAAGATTCGTTTGAATATCCCCAACCGCGCGCAACAGCGTATTCCGAATAGCCAAAGCGTCCGTTTAACGTAATAATCTGACGGTTATTATTTATTTCAAACATAGCGGATATATTTGGTCGATACTCGCCAAATTCACCGGAAATCCGAAACTCGCCGACAAATTTTTTATCGGTAATTTTAAATCCGTCTATATTCAGCCTTAGTGTTTGCTCTATGTTATCATACCGAATAATATACCAATCGTCCGAATAAATCGGATAAGAAAAACCGTATCTTAATCTAATATCGCCATCCCATGCGCTGCCTTGTTTTTCAAAATTCCCGGTTATTTTATATGAATCAGAATTATTGCCGCCTTGTAAAACGGCTTCAAGATTAGCGTTTTTGCCGTCAAGTAAAAATTGATACGATATAACAAAATCGTCCGCTTCATAGATTTTATCTATTTTACGCGCAATAACCATATTATTTTTAACCCATACAGTCATACGCAATAATCGTTTATTCCCGTTTTTATTCATAAAATCGTCGAACGAATCGTCAAGGTAATCGAGAAATTGTTCAAAATCATAATCTCTGTAAAGATAAATATTGTTTGCGGTACGATAGTGTTCTATAAATTCTATAAAGTTTTTATTTTTGCGGATTTCTTTGATTGCCGCAGTTATAAAGGGCGATAAATCCTCCCCGTTAAAATCGAATGTGTATTGGTCGCATTTGACAGTCGCGCTGCCGCTTGATAATTCTACGCCTTTTTCTATTTCAGCTATTTTTTTTGTAAGTTTGAAATATTCTTTAATAAGGTTGGTGAATGTCGTTTTTAAAGCCTTGTCATCCAGCGCAACGCCGTTATTTGTGTATTGCACATGATAATTCGACAAATCGGGTAAAGAAAACGCGAGGTTTTGTCCGTCAAATACTCCCACGCCGCGAAGTTCCGTTCCCGCAATATCCGCGGTAACATCTGCGAGAAATTTCGGCGCTAATGCGTAAAGGCTTCCCGAATAAGATAAATCGGAATTTTCCGGATATGCCCCCTCTAAAATCATTTGTTCGCTCGGAGTGTAACCGGCGTCGAAATCAATTTTATACCCTTTATCCCCCGAAATATTTTCGGTCAGCAGTTTGAAAAAATTAGCTTCGGCAGTTTCGTATGTACCGTTCCCGAATATCGGAAACACGCCAATACGAGCCGTTGCTATAACACCGGCGGCTAACAAAACTATCACGGTCAATATTGTAAATAAAGGTTTTCTAATTTTTCTTCTCGGTATTGCCGGAACAACGAACCGTTCTTCAATCTTAATTTCACCGCCGCAAGTACCGCAGAATTTCATTTTGGCGGAACTCTTTGCCCCGCAATTCGGGCATTTCACCTCATTCACTTTCAGATACCTCCGATATTTCTATTTTTTGTCCGCATGACGTACAGAACGCAAGACCGCTCTCTAATTCAGTCCCGCACCCGGTGCAAAACTTTTTTTCAATGTTTGGCTCAACGTCAACGGTCGCAGTATCGGTTCTTGCGCCGCATACCCCGCAAAACGCCGACGATATTGGGATTTCGGCAGTACACGCCGGACATTTCTTTACGCCTTTTATCTGCCTGATAGCCTCATTATGATTTGCTATCCGCTCCGCTGCCGCCGTTATAGAAAGGCATAGTTTCCCGATTGGCGTTTCGGAATCCGGCGCGGCAGATTCGTAGTACAGCCTGCCGATTTGCGTGTATAGTTCTATAATCTGCCGATTTTCTTCCGAAATCATCGAGTTAAGGCGCGCCGTGTCGGTTAAATCTTTTGTACCGCGAACGACATTCTGCGTCGTTTCGGTGATTTTTTTGCCGATATTATCAAAGATAGGCATTACTAACACTCCTAAAAATATCTGTTATTGTTTAATAAATTTCGTATTATTCATTGACTTTTGCTCCGCACTTCTCGCAGAACGATAACGTCTTTTCAACGGCTGAACCGCATTTGGCGCAAAAACTCTGCTGCGCGGATTTATTTTGCTTGCGTCTGTCCATCGCTTCGCTGATTTTACGTCCCGCAACGTCTACACCCGCGTCAATGCCTTTTTCTATTACCTTTTCTATTGCGGAAATGATGAATACCCCGGCTGCGCTTATAGCGATTCCGGCAATCACCCCAAGCACGACGCTGTACTGTAAACCCACCACAATACCAAGCAGAACGCCGATAACTACGCCATAATGCGAGTAAGTTCTTCTCATAAAATTTACCTCCTTAATATTTTCCGGTTGAATACGCGGCGTTCATAAACCAGTTAGCGAGTTCAAATTCTCTGAACTGCTTCCCGCCTATTTCAGCGTAAACAACGACATACCGACCGTCATTCAACCCGTAATTATCTGAAAACTGAATCAAAACGCTCTCGCCGTTCGGGGTTTTCCCGTTAAACTCGACGACATTTGAATACGCGCTTGACGTAAACTTCGTCCATTTTTTGCTCTTGCAGTAATCGTCAAGCAAATCGCCGTAGGTTATGTTTATGCCTATACCCGAAAGCCCTATGTCGGTCTGTTTTACCTTTTTAATATCAGCGTTGTCAAAACTCTTGAATACTCCCCAGCCGATAATCACGATAATTATCAGAACGACCAACCCGACGATGTTGCGCGTGTTTGTGCCGGAAGTCTTTTTTGCTGCCGCTTGCCTTACGGCGGCATTAATATCCGGCTCGCATTTCGCTCCGCACGTTCCGCAGAATTGCGCGGCTGCGTTGTTTTCCATACCGCAGGATTTACATTTATTCATAATATATGACCCCCTATGAAACCGCTGATACGCTGGTTTTTACGTTCGGGTCAGCAGACCGGAACAATGCTTTTATCGTTTCAGTCAACGTGACCATTTCTTTTGTGTGAGGACAAACCCCGTCGCTTTGCGTCCATGAAATGAAGTTGAACAGCGCGACAACCCCGTTTTCAACGTCGTCAAACCTCATTCCCGCCTTAATGTGCGGAATGTTTCCTGTCGCATAGGCAACGTCAACAACCCCGTAAGCGAAAACGAGCATATCACCGTTTCTCACGCATATCCAACCGCTTTTCCAAGCAAGGCGTTTGTTCGCTTCGGGGAAATGCGCCTTGATTTTCAATATAAGGCTTTCTTTAGCGGCGTTTGAGGCAAACTGCCAGACCTGCGTCGTCATTTCCTGTTCGAGTTTGTAGCTGCCGCCTGAAATTATCCTGTTTGTACCGCGCCGGATAAACCGCATAAAATAGTACAGCGGTATCCCGGCTGCGAAAAGCAGGGCAAAAATTATTACAGCATCCATTAGCGATGCACCTCCAAATTTATATTATGATTCTCAACATTTCAATAACTGCCGCTGTTTTCCAATTTGGATAACACAATAAAGAGTGTGTTACATGGGCGCATTTTATTTATATATTTATATGAGGGAGGATTTTCTATTATGAAAACCACAGAGCCAATCCGCAGTAAACATCAAGTCCGCGAACTCGCGGCATATTATCTGAAACGCGGTGAAATCCGTAACCATGCGCTGATAGTCATGGGAGTACACACCGCGCTCCGTATCAGCGACCTTTTGCGTCTGCGCTGGGAAGATGTCTATGATTTTGAGAACAAGCGCATACGCGACAGCATAACCGTCGTTGAGAAAAAGACTAAAAAATCAAAGATTATCGCGCTTAATCCGCAAATCAAGACTGCCTTGACTATCTATATCGCCGCCGCAAGACCCGGCGCGTTCATCATCGAAAACAAACTGACCGGCAAAGCAATCAGCCGCATACAAGCCTACCGTATTATACGCGCCGCTTCCGAAGCGTTAAAATTCGCGTGCCGCGTTTCCTGCCATTCACTCAGTAAAACTTTCGGCTATCACGCATGGAAAAACGGCGTTTCCCCGGTAGTTATCATGGACATATATAATCACAGTTCGCTTGCCGTCACGCAACGATATTTGGGCGTTACGCAGGACGACAGGAACGCGGTCTATCTCAGCCTTGATTTTTCATGACAAAGCAAACTTTCAAACTTGCGGGGACAAATCCAACCGCGCCTTGTTATTATAGCATATCACGCCGCAAAATTCAACATAGTTTTTTTAATTTGGTGTGAATTTTCTTTATTTAAAAATATTTCTCAACCTAATGCTGCGGCGACGCGCTAAAATCTTATATTTCCGTCATATACAAGGTCAATCTCAAACGGGATTTGCTCTAATACTGCGTCCGCTGATTCGTCCTCGTCTTTGAGAATTAAATAATAATTTCTGCTTTTATCATACGCCATATTTTTCAACGTAAATTTTTCTTTATACACCCGGTTTCCCGGCGTTTTATCGGTACTGTCAGCGATTATTATATTCTCATTGGATATGCGGTTTCCGGCTTCGTCTGCGAAATATGCCGTAACTCGAAGCGGCAAATGCTTATCGTCTGCCGGTTCGTTCTGATGAAACGAAAGCTGCGTTATAACGCCCGTGATTTTCCTCGAAAGGTTCGTCAGTTTCAGCGTAACTTTCTTCGCGCCCATAGAACGGCTTGCGTTTTTGTCGCTCTTGAATTTTATAACGGGAATAACAATCTCTTGCAGACTCGCGCCGCCGTGAACGTAACGACTGCCTGCGCCTTGTATCTTAAAACAGTTGGTTATACGCGGCAAAACGGCGTACATTCCGTTATGATTTTTCGTTAGATAATCTATTGAAAAACTTTGCGTTCCCTGTTGCGCGATGTTCTCTTTGGCGAGAATATACCGCCGCCCGCTTTTCACCCCTGCCAACGATTCTTTCGGCGTTTTATCGCGTTCTTCAAGCGGCGAGCCGCGGTAAATATAGCCGTGGTCTGCCGTGATAATTATATTTATTGCGCTTATATCGTTGCGGAGTTTGCGGACAAGACCCGATAACTCTCTGAAAGTCTTTTCAGCTGCTTCAAAAACTTCGTTTTCTGTCGCCGCGTTGTCGCCCCTCGCGTCAATCGCGTTATGATAGATATAGATTAATTTCATACCCGCGAAAATTTCCGACATCTGCGTTTTATTTAATTTTATAATGTCGTCGTACTGAACGGCAATCGCTTCATGCTTCACAAGTTGGAGTATTTTCTGCCGATTTTCCGTGCCTTTCGTTGATATACCGCCGATTTCAAAATCGCCTTTTTCTGTTATATCAATCTGTTTATGCGGCAGAAGCGAAGCCATGCCAAGCGCAGTATTTGACGGAATAACGCCGAACATTGCGTCAAGTTTGCTCTCGCCGCGCTGCTCACGGTTTAAGACCGCATTTAATTCAACCGCCGATTCATACCGTAAACCGTCTGAAATTACCACGATAATACGCTCGTTATCTGCGATAAAACGGCGCGCATATTTATAATAAAATTCTTGCTGTGAAGTTATTTTCGGCAGTTCCCAACGCTCACCGCCGTCCCAAAACGCGCACCATTTCATTGACAGTTCGTTCAAGAACCAGTTCGTGTAGCTGTTTTCGAGCATATCTAAAAGATTTTTGAAGCCGCTGTTTTCGTCAAGCAGGTCATAAGCCGTGATAAATTTGCGGTAAGCGGTATCAAATTTATAATATATTCTTAAATAATCATTAAAAATTTCCGACGCGCTTATGCACGATAAATCCTTGTGTTCCATCGCCAACTCAAAGTATTCGCAGGCAAATAATAAAGTGTTGTACTGCGCTTCAAACTGCGCGTAATAGCGGCGGTTTTTGCGGCAGTCGATTATTTCACGGTAATATCTAAATTCTTTGGCATTATGCGCGATATTTTCAAGGATTCGGGCGATAACGGCGCGGTCAAAATCTGCGAAAGTGTCGCAGTCCGCGATTTCGTCAAGTAAATATTTCGGCGCAAATTCGGGCAATCTTAATATTCCGGCGGCAAATTCCGCAAGCTGATTATAGTCCTCCCAATCTTTGCTGTCGCGCATGAAATTATCTGTAAAAACATAGCAGTTCGGGTTTTCTGAAACATATTCGCGCCATTTGTCCGGTATTCTTTCGCCTAAACTGTGCGATAAATGACTGCACAACAATAATACTGCCAATTTTTCAAGGCTCTGTTCAGCAAAATTATATCCGTAAAATTTACTGACTATCGACCAAAAAGCGTCTGAACAGCCGAATTTACCGATACTTTCATAGACTGCATTTTCGCCGCGAATCATCTCGATTAACAGAGTCCGCGCTATACCGTCAAGATTCGGCGCGGGTAATCTGCACAGTACAGACACCACGGCGAGGTCGATTTTCGGCTCTGTATATTCGGTAATTCCGTAACTTTCAAACTTTTTGCTTCGTTCTGTACTGCGGAAAAACAGCTTATATTTTTCAACCGCGCTCCGCAGGGCAGGGTCAATGCCGAAATTAAGCAAATTCAAAGAAGTTTCGTCCGCACCAAAAATCTGACTGAATTTTATAACGTCGTTCAGCCAGTTATCCCGCGCATCAGGACGCGGCAACGGCGAATAAATCAACAGATTGCTCTCGCGTTCTGTATCTTCGATATATAATTTTACAGCGAACATATTGTTGTCGTAAAGTTTGACGATTTTCACGTTTTCAATCGTCAAAGTGTCGATAAAATCGGCGAAAACGCCCTCGTCGTCGTACCAAAAGACGATATTGCGCTTACTACATTGAACGAGTTCGCGGGCAAACTGCCGCTCCAATGATTTTTTCACTTCGGTTAGGTTCACTTTTATATCCTCCCCAATAAATCCATAACTTCGATTTTACCGTCGCTTTTCGGCACTTCCACGCCTTGAAACTTCGCGTAATTTACTCTCACGCCGTCGTCAAGGTCAAGCCCAATCTGATGCAGCGCGAAGTGCGAAACGATTTGGTCATAGATGCTGTATTCCTCGATTTTATCCTGTAAAAACTTGATTTTCTTGCGGCAGTCAGCTTTTTCTGCGTTATCGTTGGTTTCGCCGTAAAATTCTTCGAGCCGTTTTACTTCCGCTCGGTACGACGCTTGAAGCGGGTGCATATACTCGCCGCGCGCCAATCCGACCGTGTATTTATCGTAGCGGTGCAGGTAGAATAAGCCCTTGAAAGCGTCCTTTTTGCCGCTGTCAAACTGCCAGTAAATCGGGCGTTTCTGATAAATTTTTACGTGGTCTTTATAGAAATCGTTGAGAAAATACCGCCGGATTTTATCGCGTGTCGAGCCGTCGCTGTCGGGATATAAAACATTTGCTATATAGTCTAAATTCGCGTCAAGCGTACTTTCGCCGTAAGCCGCGCCGACAAATTCGCAGAATAACAGCACAATATCGTTGTCAAAATAGTCAATGTGATTTATCGGGATTATATTGTACTCCACAGGTTTAAACTTCGTGTAACGCGACCTGTCGAATTTGCCGCCCGCGAACACAATTCCCGGCTCGTCAAGGCTGTACCGCCCGAACATACAGCCCACGGCATAGCTGATAAAACTGCGGATTTCCCGCGATAAATCGGCTTTTCTGACCGTCACATCTTTGTCGTCAACTTCCGGCGTGAGTTCGTCCTGCAAGCCGTAGATTTCGATAAATATTCGGTTGAGTTCTTCCTCGTTGAGTTTGAGGGCTGCAAAGCGTTCGTTGCACTTTTGCTCCCATGCGGCGAATTTATTTTGAATTGTGTCACCAGTGTTGACACTTTTTAAAAGCGGGTGACGCTGAAAGTCCCATGATGTTTCAAAGCTGTCCCAATCTGCGCGGGAAAGGGCGATGTTTTCTTGCACAAGTTCGTCTATTTGTGATTTGTTTTTTTCGCTAATTTTTAGCGGTATATTTCCTACATTATTCGGATAAATTGCAAGTGTAGGATTTAATATTTCAAAGCATTTGTAAGCAAAATTGGAATTAAGCAATCCTAATATAAAGTTATAATTATCAGCATTGGGGAATGCCGATGTACCTGTACTATCAAACATACTGCCTTTGTTCATATAACGCGCTGAAAAACGACCTGAACATAACTTTGACCAAGTAATTCCTTGAATAAAATAAAATTCTCTGTTGTCATGCCTAAACCCCAAATTACCATTCATATCTTCTATACTTTTATTAGAATAATTTATAATTAATTCATTATTTCCGTACCATCTTCTAAAATCGCCGCCCTTGTAAATAAAAAACCAGTAGTGTTTATTTTGCCTTAACACATCAGCGCGGCTTATATAATCTATGCTTATTAATTCTATATTTACCTCATACCATGAGCGAAAATATTTGTCATTATTTCCGGTACAAATACCTGCCATAGGTTTACAAAAACTTGATAAATACTCGTATTCAAAAACATTGATGAAAGCGCCACTCACCCAATAAGCAATCGGAGTTCCCGGAATTTTCCCAAAACTATTATTCTTAACCGCATACCTATTCTCGCCCGCCAAAAAAGCGTTCTCTTTCGCCTGTTGACTGCCGAAATCAACCAACCGAGCATAAGTCGCAAGATAATTTTCTACGTTCGACTGACGCGCCGTAAACGCCGTCGTCTGCACCACTTCGCCGCCGATTTCCTCGAACGCTCTCGCCCCCAAATGCGCCATATTTACGATGTCTTTCGCGCCAATCAGCTTCGCTCTAAACTTCTCATAACTTGACAAAAACATCCATGAGTGCATCGTTATCATCGACAAATAGCCGCTTTTTTTGAGCAAATCAAAATTGCGTTCAATAAAAACGACGCACAAATCGCTTTTGCTGTCGGGATAATTTTTCTTAATCCACTCCATTTGCGGCGGTGTGGGCGACATATACGGCGGATTTGTCACTACAACGTCATATTTCTGCGCCAACAATCGGCGGTAATTCCATGCGTTCAGCTTGCGCTCGTAATTCAAATCGTCAAACGTAATTTGCCCCGTCAATTCGGGCTTTTCGCCCAATTCGTCAATCTTCAAAAGCGAACCAAATTCCATTAATTCGCTGTCATTTTTCGCAGAATAAATCATAGGCTGCGGCACATTTTCCTGCCGGAAAAATCGGCGGCTGTAACTTCTCGCCTTAATCATCAGCGCAAAATAAGCAAGCTGACAGGCGCGTTCGTCAATGTCTAAACCGTGCAGATTATGCCGTAAAATCAAGTTCGGAATATCGCGCTGCGAGTAACCGGCGCTTTCGTAAATCTGATAAAGCACGTCAAAAGCGTACACTAAAACGTGACCGCTACCCATGCACGGGTCAATCAGCTTTATATCTTCCGGCGATTTCACGGGATTTTCAGAGCGTAAAACGCGAAGCTGTTCCGCAACTTCCGGCTCTTGTTCGGTTTCATCAACGTAATACTGCCATTTTTTACGCAGTTCATCGTTGGGATTACTCTCTAACCACAGCCGCCCGACACTATTTTCGACC
>Ga0099364_10010890_pt1 | contig 12472 bp, 14 predicted proteins | sample TergutTh196P3_FD_73070 | JGI IMG/M metagenome (GOLD analysis project Ga0099364, IMG submission 73070) | Microcerotermes parvus P3 segment gut microbial communities from Pointe-Noire, Republic of the Congo - Th196 P3 | ecosystem: Host-associated > Arthropoda: Insects > Digestive system > Gut ... | reverse complement strand
CGTAACTTGCGGCAATGTGGGCATAAGTGCGATATTCACGCCAATATTCAAGAGCTGCCAACAGCATTTCTTCGAGGGTTAATTTTGGTTTCCGTCCCCCTTTAGATAATTTTTCCCCCAGCCGCGGCCGCAGTATATCCAACATTTTTTCAAATGTCGCACGCTTCACACCCGTTATACGACGAAATTGCTCATCGCTGTATTTTTTTAATGTTTCATATTTCATATCTAACATTATACACTGTTTTTAATTGTTTCGCAAGAGGTCTATTCAAAAAAGCTCCCGCAAAGAATGGCGCTTTTTGACAGGGTGGTATTTTTTTAATCAAAAAAGGTTAGCTGACTATTGCTATGTTTCTTTCAATAGTCAGCCAGACATAGCTCTTGTTTCATTTTTTAACCAACGCCGTGAAGCCCAAGATAAACCCGGCGACTGCCCCAACGCCTGCCGCCACGCCTACACCGCCCGCAACGGCAACGCCAAGGCCAATGCCAACGAAAACAGCCAATGCGATTAAGTCAACGATACCGCCCGCGACCATTTCCAGCTCCTCATCGTCCAGCTCGTCGGTTGGCTCTAGGATTTCTTTGCCGATGTCCAGCATATCCTGCCGGTCAAAGACAAAGCCTTTTTCCTTGCCGTATGCGATTAGTTCTTCCGGCGTACCCGTAGCCAGTTCCTCCAGCCGCGCTTCCATTTCCGCATCGCCCTCCGCCATTTTCATGAAGCCGAAGAACGCTTGCGCGCCGGGGCTTAGGGCGGCTTTTGGCTCCGCCATCTTTTTCTGCATCCTGATATTCAGAAGCTCCCGCGCTTTATTCTGACATTCCCGCAGCGCATCCGGGGAAACATTATAGCCATGCTCCTGCGCATACGCCGCCAGCGCATACGCGTCACTGCCAAAGCCTTTTACTTCGGCCTGACGCTGCTGGTTTTCAGCCAAAAATTTAAAGAAACCTTCTAAATCTTTTGTGTTCATATAAAAATCCTCCTTCCTCAACTAAGCAGAAGACTATTTTTTGGATAACGCCGTAAAGGCTAAAATGAAACCCACAGCCGCGCCGGTCACACCCGCGCCGACTACCACGCCGCCCGCCAATGCGCCCACCACTGCGGAGCCTGCAAGTATAAAGACACAGGCAGCAATCACCGCCGCCGAAGTGCCGCCCGCGACCAGTTCGAGTTCCTCATCGCTAAGCTCGTCGGCTGGCTCGAGTATATCCTTGCCAATGTCTAACATATCCTGCTCAGTGAACACAAAACCCTTCTCCGCGCCGTATGCGATTAGCTCTTCCGGCGTACCCTCGGCAAGTTCATCCAGCCGCGCTTTGACATTCTCGTCTGTTTCAGCCAGTTCTACGAGCGAGAAGAACGCTGTTGCGCCAGGGCTTTTGGTTGCCTGGGGACCGGCAACCTTATTTTGCAGTTTGGCTTTCAGCATTTTCAGCGCGTCATTTGTGTATGTACGCAAATCCTCCGCCGAAATGTCGTATCCCAGTTCCGTAGCGTAAGCCGCCAGCGCATCTGTATTTCCGTTAAAGCTTTGTACCTTTTCTTGAATAGCTTTGTCGTTCGCCATCTTCTTGAAAAACTGCTCCAACCTGTCTTTTTCCATAATATAACGCTCCTTCCTCAACAAGCTTATTTAGCTAACGCCGTAAAGGCTAGAATAAAACCAACGGTCGCGGCGCCGCCCGCCGCACCTCCTACGACAAGGCCGCCAGCGACACTACCCGCGACAATGAGGCCTATAATGATGGCAAATCCAACCGTTATTGTAACTCCTCCGGCAACCATTTCGAGTTCCTCATCGTTAAGCTCGTCGCTGGGTTCGAGTATATCCTTGCCGATGGCAATCAAATCCTGCTTGGTAAACGTAAAGCCCTTCTCCGCGCCGTATGCGATCAGCTCTTCCGGTGTACCCTCGGCAAGCTCTTCCAGCCGTTTGGCGACACCCTCGTCGGTGTCTGCCAGTTTTGTCAGGGTAAGGAAAGCCTGTGCGCCCGGGCTTTGGGCTGCCTGGGGACTGTCAGTCTTTTTTTCCATCTTGGCGCGCAGCATTTTCGCTGCTTTATCTGTGTATATACGCAGCTCCTCCGCCGAAATATCGTATCCCAATTCACCGGCATAAGCCGCCAGCGCGTCTATGTTGCCGCCCAAGCTTTTTACCTTTGCCTGAACGGTTTGGTCCTCCGCCATCCTCTTAAAAAACTGCTCTAATATGTCTTTGCTCATAATGGGATCCTCCATTCTTAATCTTTTAGAGCGATTTAGCTAAAAATTGCTTTAACCACAGCCAGCACACCTAGAGCTGCCCCGCCCGCGGCTGCCCCTAAGCCTCCGCCGACCACTACCGAGCCTGCCACCACGGCCCCGATACCGAGGAAAATACCGACAACTGAGATAGCGAGTAAAGAAGTACCTCCGGCAACCATCTCCAACTCTTCGTCGCTAAGCTCGTCGCTTGGCGCGAGAATTTCTTTGCCGACCTCCGCCATATCCTGTGCGGTAAAGATGAAACCTTTTTCGGCACCGTATGTAATCAGGTCGTCTATTGCATCAGTACCAATCTCTTCGAGTTGTTTAGCGACGCTCTCGTCTGTTTCGGCAAGCTTTGTGAGGGCGAAGAACGCCTGCACTCCGGGGCTTTGGGGGGCGGCTGGTTGCTGCACCTTTTGCAGCCTGTTTTGCAGCAGCTGGTTGGCGTTGTCTTTATATTCCCGCAAATCCTCGGCAGAAATGTTATACCCCAACTCCCCGGCAAACGCCGCTATTGCGTCCATGTCTGCGCCCAAACTTTCCGCCCTGGCCATAAGCTGCGGATTATTCGCCAATGCACTTGCAAACCGCGCGATAGAATCATTGTTCATGCAGAAACCCCTCTTTCTAACTGTTTTATCAGTAAAAACTAACCGCCGAATGCCGTGCCGTCCGCAGCACACATACCGGCAGCACAGCCAACGAATACCAACGCCGGCCGGCCTTATATCAACTAAGCCGCCGGTGGTGGGAAAAGTACAGGTTTACCACCACATGATTTTCGCCGCCAAAAGCCATAATTATCCGGTAGCCATTGCATCCCCATTCAGACACAACACCGGATAAGATACGCGATAATGGCTATTCGTGCGGATTTACAGCTTATTTATCATTTTATAACAGAAATTTTTTGGATTACAAGCCCCCTTGGTGGTAAACCTGTGCTTTTTTTCACCAAAATTTTTCACTTTCCGCAAGAAAGGAGCGTCGAGTGGTCTATTTTTAGCCGCCTTGCCGCTTCCCTCGCTGAGATTTCCCCCTGTTCCCATGCCGCCGGAACATCCGGGAACATTGGCCAGAAGCGGCCTAAGATAAACAAAAACCGAGTGCGCTTGATACACACTCGGTTTTGCATACATTACCGTTTGTTGGCTTGTCTGTCACGTTTATTTGTGTTTTGGTGGTTGCTTCCCCTATGCACTCTGTTCATTTGTGCCCGGGTTATCATTTCCGTAGCCCTCGAGAAGGTTGATTACCCCCCAAACCGCAAGAGCGGCGCCTATGCCGATAACTATGACAGAAAGCACATCCGTCATCTCTGTGAAAAATTCGATAATAAGCATCCTTTCATAATAATTATGAGAACATTGTTACCCCTAAAGACGGCGGCCGCCACGCTTTAGATTTATCTCAACAGAGCCGCAAAGCCCTGATTACAAATAAAAAAGGCTTATCCGTATAACGGCTAAACCTCAATTACATCATATTTGTCGTTTGCTTTTAGCTTTAACTTTGTGTTCAATAATGCCGTCACATCAAGGGCATTACTTTTTTTCGCGTCCGCTGTATACTTAAAATTCTTGTGGCTGAACGGGTCGTATTTTTTTGAGTAAAACGGACGCTCACCGCGCACACGAAGTATACATCTATCACCCGGCATAACCGCAATTTCGTCAACGCTCATAAGGTCTTTGCCCAGCTTTTGAAAGTTCTGTCCGTGGCTTTCTTGTGTGCCTTTTGTAATGGACGTATTGTACAGGTCGATGGTTTCCTTTCCGAGCATTTCCGACATATCTTTTAGCGTTGTTTTTTCCTGCCCGCCCAAGAATAAAGTGGCGTCACAATTACCCACAATCGTATCCATATTATCCTTGTAAATTGATTTTAACTGGCTTAACGCCTGCAAAATCACGCTGACGGAAATCTCGCGGGAACGGATTGTGGCAATCAGTTTTTCAAAGTTCGGGATAAGCCCGATATTAGTAAGCATCTCATAAACACAAAGTCTACTATTCTGCGTTCCCGATGAAGTTATAATAAATCACAATCTCCCTCGGATTAACCGAACTCGCGGAAACGGTTATATGGTCTATCAGCTCTGCGGCGGTCGCGCGGTCTAATTCGGTTATGTTGACGTGCTTTTTCATCAGGGCGATAAAAGTTTCAACGTCACTCTCGGTCTGGCTTTGCTTTTCAATAGATGCAGATAACTGGTTTGCCTGCTTCATAAGCTCCCCCTTTTCCGCTTCATACTTCCGTGCGTACTCCGTGAAAAGCCCCGACGATTCACCGCCCAAAACAGATTTCTCAAAGGCCGCCTGCAATAGCTTCTCCAATTCCGCAAGCCGCTTGTTGACCTTTTTGAGCGCGTTCCTGTCTGCGTTTAACTGTGTGCCGCTAGATTGCTCCTTGATAGCGTAAAACCGCTCCCTTGCCGCATTTTCGTCTTGCAGGACTTCACCGGCCTTTTCGCGTATGCCCTTGCTCACAATCGAAACAATATCCTTTTCCGATATATAGTGAGAAGCGCAGGCCGTCTTGCCCTGTGTTGAATAGCAAGCGCAGTTGTATCCGTCGTGCCGCCGCCTTTCGCCCGATTTTAACGTATAGTACGAATGATTGTGTCGCATTTTATACCCGCAGTCCGGGCATACCAGCAGCCCCGTAAGCGGCAAGACCTCGCTTTCCTTAGTGCGCCTGACGCGCCCAAGCGACTGAATCATATCATAGCACTTTTGCCAGTCCTCCCGGCTCACAATCGGCTCGTGCGTGTCCTCAACGATAATCCATTCGGACATAGGTTGTCTGATGCGCGTATGGTTTTTATAGCTGACCGCCGTTTTCTTCCCGTTGGCGGTATCGCCGCGATAAGCGGGATTCTGAAACATGATGTTCAAGCTGTCTTTGTTCCACTTATTTTGCCTGCTTGGAACATTGGTCGATTTCCCGTTTATTTCAATGCTGTACGCGCTCGGTGACAATATCCCCTTTGCGTTAAGTTTTTCCACAATCGCGCCGTATGAATACTTTTGCAGCCGCATTTCGTAAATCCACCTGATTATTTCCGCGGCGTAAGGGTCTATAACGAGCCTGTGCTTGTCATTGGGGTCTTTCCTATATCCATATGGGGCAAAGGTCGCGCGGTATTGGCCGTTCTTGGCGCTGTTGGCTAATACCGTGCGGATTTTTTCGGACGTCGTGGCGGAGTGCCATTCATTGAAGATAAAGTAAAACGGCAGCATTTTCAAGGCGGGGCATTTGGGGTCTATTGTGTCAATTCCTTCTTGGATGGAAATAAATCGGATACCCATTTCTTCTATCCTCTCGAAGTAATCGCCGCTTTTTACCCAGTTGCGCCCAAATCTGCTGGTGTCTTTTATGACGATAACATTGATATTCCCGTTTTGGGCCTCGGCGTACATATCTTGGAAACCCTTGCGGTTAAAATCCGTGCCTGTGCGGTTATCGTCATAATAGATTTTTGGCTCCCGCCAGCCCTTGTCTTTCACGAACCCTTTTAGAATGTCAATCTGATGGTCGATTGACAAGGAAACGCCGTTTACCTTGTTGTCCCTGTCCTCGTCGCTCAAACGGGCATATATCGCGGGACGCCACGTTTTTGTACTTGCCTCATGCGCCAACATCTTCATCCGCTCCTTTCTTTCGGCGCAATAAGGCGGTTTACCTATATAAAAGTATATAAGCAAACCGCCTTATCGTCAAATGTGCGCCCGCGTTATTGCTATATTTCTACAAAACGGCGTAATCAAGCCCCATTTCCCTGATTACCTTTCTTTCCGCAAGCTTCACTAACGTGGTTTTCACGTCCTTATCGCCGACAAATACGCTTTTCACAATGTAATCCTTACCGCCTATATCATATCTGCGCACGGCAGGGGGCGGTGTTTTTTCTAAACGCTTTTCCGTTGCCATATTCAATCCCTCCATAAAATTTCACTCTACCGCAACCCCACGCTGACCGCCAACGCTCTGTCAATCTTCTTCATCGCATCGCTATCAAGCGTCCCGATGTATTCTTTCAGCCGGATTTTGTCAATCGTCTGCACTTGCTCCAACAGGACAAGCGAATTACAGCCAAGCCCCTGCTGTTTTTTGATAAGGCAATGCGTGGGTAGCTTTGTCTTTCCCAGTTTGCTGGTGACGGCAGCCGCTATGACCGTGTTGCTGTGCTTATTCCCGGCGTCGTTTGAAAGGATAAGTACCGGGCGGCTGCCAATCTGTTCTGAACCAACGCCAAGCATCAAATCAATGTAATATATATCACCACGCCGTATTTTCCTACTCATATCAGTCCCCCTCGCTTTTCTTCCGCGCTTGCTCATGCGCTTTGACGTCCCTTTGTGTGCAATATTTAGTGATAACCTCGCGAACCGACCGGAGTGGGATTCCTTTCCCGCCGCTGATTTCAAGAGCTTGCTTCATTGCCGCCGCAAATTCGCGCTCCGTGTAAAGCATCAGGCTCCCATCATCGTAGCGGCTGAAATATATCCCCAAGCATCCCATATCCATATCTTCAACCGTATCGTCCGCAGATTTGGCAGTCCACGAAATCCCGGACGAACCGCAGTACGGGCAAACCAGATTCATGTTTTCCGATAAAACCTCACCTACAATAAAACACCTTTTGCAGTTTTGGCATCCATATTTGCAATAGGTATCCTCGAAATAATTGCCGCGTATATTCCTTGCCATTGCCATCCCCCATTTCTGTGCTGATGGATGCGGCAATGCTAGAATTTATCCCGTTTTGCCGCATATGTAAAGCCAAGCGCAGCCCCGAAAGCTGTAAAAAGCTACTTTGTGGCATAATTACCCTTAACTGGCCGGATTTGCGCTTGGCATATATCTGAAATGCCTTTATTTGTCCTCGACGCCCAAGACAGTGGGAAGTCATCAAACGGCGGCTTGCTGGCCGCTCCACGGGAATTTCACCCCTCCGAGGTTCTCTCCGAGCCGCCCCCATTGCGTGATCCGAAATAAATCGGGCTGTGGCTGGGCGGGAGTATCATTGTCCCCATTGCCTGTCGTCGCCGTACCGGGGGCAACCCGATATCTTTAGCCGGAGGTTTCTCGCTCACCGTGCGGGGAAACGGAATAACAAGCATAAAAAGCTGACCTTGTTTTCGTTTGTCCCGCGCGGTATCATGGCGCAACCGCTAACGTGGCTGCCGCTTTTCACACAGCGGCAATGGGAATGTGCTTGATGAATGGGTATTCAATTTTCGAGGTGCGCCCATTCCCCGCACAAACGGAGAACAGGTGAGGGGCAATAATTACCCTCTCACCTGTTTCCACACTCAGGAGCCAAAAGTGTAGTCTGACTTAAAAAGTTTTTATCTGTTCTTGAATTTTTGCTACTGCAATATCAACGCTGAACTTTACAGCGCGTTTCGTACAACCCTCCATCTTGGCAATCTGCTCATATGTAAGCCCAAATTCATGGTACAGGATGAACCGCCGCCGCTGGATTTCCGGCAAATTCTGAACCGCCAACCGGAGCATTTCGTTTTGCAGGCTGTCAAAGACGGTTTCCTCCACGCCCTTTTGCGGGTTAATCGCCCGGTCGTGGAGGGTTTCATCCGTCAGGACGGATTGCTCTATGTGCCGTTCATCCCAGCGGCGCAGATTGCGCTCCGCTTTCACGAAGCGCTGAAATTCAAGATAGACAGGTCGGGATACTTCGGTTTCCCGCTGGATGGCTTGTCCATCTATAAAGGAACAATAGTAGTGCGTTATACCCTCGATAACCTCAGTCCGCAGGGTATAATGGGTTTTGTTATCAAACATTGCCTTTCCTCCATTCGTTTTTGAAAATCCAAAAACAAATGGAAAAGGCGGGGAACGGCAGCCGGGGCCGCTGTATCTTAAAGGCCCGGTGCAGACTCCGGGCAGCCAATGCCCGAAACGGTGGTTATTGTTGTCGGCTGGCTAAAACAGGCCGATATAGATACATACCGACCTGATGCGTTGTGGTAAGCGTGGATAAAACAACACGGCGGCACCCTCCCAATGCCGCCGTGTACCGAAAGAAGGAATATGAAACACATCCTCCGAAACCCTGTTTTCAAAAAGGAAACGGCGGCTTTGATGATGATATATCAAATGTGAACGAACATGAACGGCAGCTCATGTTCAGTTCAACACAGGTTGCGGAGCAACCGCCGCGCAGTTATGCTGTTACACCAAAATACATAAAACATACTGCTTCACCGCGATTAATGTAATACCGTTTAGCAATCAAAACAATGTTTTGATTGCCCGCGCATAGCGCGGTTGCGGCTTCGCCGTGAAAACGGATATTGTACCATAGCAGCGCCGCGTTTCACGCGGCTATGGATTGCCTTTTAGGCAATCCAATCAAAAAGCAATACTTGCTTTTTGATTGCGGCTTGGTATAATATATTGGAAGTCGTTTTTAGAGGGCAAAGCACCGCCGTTGCAGTGAACGGCGGCGCTTCATTATGCGCCCTGCCCGCCTTAATTCAGGAAAGCTTATGCGCGATTATTCTGATATGTGATTTAACTCCATTTTTTTAGACTAAAAGCGGTTTAATGAATTAACTGAAATGATATTCCCCTCCCCAATGCAATAAATGTGATATCCGTTGCCCCAATGGCCTGTTGTAATATAACCTGCCTGATCTATGGCCGTCCCAATATCTAATGTATTAAGCGGTTCTCCAATGCTGCCGCCATATAATTTGATATAGCTTTCTTTTTGGGTCCACAATTCACAAAACAGCCGTTGCGGTGAATGAGATTTAAAAAGCAGGTCCATTTCCCTATCTGTACAGACACGCCTTGCAATTTTAACATCGTATAGGCGTATGTCTTGGATATCTGCCCCAACCTCTTTAGCGGAAACAGCACATACCACGCCATATTTGCAATGGCTCATATTGAAATATATGTTCTGATAATCCACTAAGTATGGTTTGCCGTTAGCGCTGTAAATAAAACGCGGCGCTTCTGAAATACCATACTCCTTGTATAACGCGAACATTAACAAACGGTATGCCGCCGCACATAGAACCCTATCGAGATCAAAACGATAGCGCTTCGCCCTTTCACGGCGTTCCGGCGGCATTAGCAATATGCTTTCATCAATGAATGATGAGGATATATCCGTTAAGCTTTCAAACAGGTAAATCATGTGATTGTTGTCCGCCCGCGCAGATAATTCACAATATCGCCGACAACAACGAATTTCATAATATGGCGGTCAGGTATCTCGATATCAAACTCCTGCTCAAACATCACCGCGAGATTGATGACATCAAGTGAGCTTAGGCCTAAATCATCAACCAAGCTGTGGCCTTCACTTACGGTATCCGGATTCATTTCTACCACCGTACACAGTATTGCTGCAACTTTCTCCAGCATAACTAACCCTCACATTTCTTATAATTTTTTTTGTTGTCGTTTTTGGGAATTCCGTATCGCGGATAATCACACGCTGAATATGCTTGTAGGCCGGGACTGTTTTATTATAGCTTATTACAGCTTGGTCAAAATGCTCTTGAAGGTTATCTGTCCCCTGTGCTTTTGCCGTATCATAATCGGGGAATATTTCTGCAATAATGATATTGGCACCGCCATTTTCGGCAGGGCCCTCACGGACGATTACTTCCCTTATAAGAGGTATATTCGACAGGCTTGATTCCAGCTCTTCTGGATGTACATTCTGGCCGTTAGCCAAAACGATGATGTTTTTGATACGGCCTGTTATATAAACAAACCCGTCTTTATCTATCCGCCCAATATCCCCTGTTTTAAACCAGCCATCCTCGAATACCTCTTTTGTCGCCTGCTCATCTTTGTAGTAACCCAGCATAACATAATCGCCCTTAACTTGCATCTCGCCAATACCCGAACCGTCGGCATCGTCAATTTTCATTTCGCATGACGGCATAAGAAGCCCTATGCTCTCATCCCGTTGGTGGCGGTTTCGGTTTATTGTAACGATAGGCGAACACTCTGTAATGCCATATCCATTGAGAACATCAATACCCAATGCGCGGAGGTATTTGATATACCTATCTTCTAAAAAGGCGCCGCCGCAAATTATCATGCGAAGGCTGCCGCCAAAGGGCTTCAATACCGACGCAAACAGCTTTTGCCGCAAGTCAATCCCCAAAGCAAGCAGAAAGCCCGATACCTTAATCATCAAACCCAGCAGCTTTGCTTTTCCGGCTTTTTCCGCGCCGTCAGCTATTTTTTTTACAAAGGTTTCTACAAACAGAGGCACGAGGAATAGGTGTGTCGGCTTGTATTTCATTAAATCGTCAGCGATATATTTTAGGCTGCGGTTTATGCAAATACAGCTTTGGATTATTAACATATCAACTATTGCGGCGGTAAACCCGAATGAGTGGTGCAGGGGGAGCAAAAGAATGTTTACCTTGCCGGTAGGGTCAACATATTTTGCCGCGTCAATGGCATTGACGGCTACACTCCTATGCGTGAGCATAACACTTTTATTTGCGCCCGTCGTGCCGGAAGTGAAGAAAATAGCCGCCAGTGCCGTATTTTCTATTTCATTGTCAATGAACGCCGTATCGCCGGACGCGATCAGCTCCCTGCCTTTGCTGCTCAAGTCATCAAGAGTTAAAATCCCCGGATAGCTTCGTTTCATGTTGATAAAGGTGACGCCATCAAGTGCGTCTTTAATTTGTTCGATAACATCATGGTAACTGTCCGAGTACACCAGCACGTTACAATCGGCTTTTAAGAACAGGCTTTTTACAGTATCAGGCGGCAAATCCCTGTCGATTGGGACCATGACATTTGAACCGTTCATAACGGCAAACGCTGTAACAATCCAGCGGTAACTGTTTTCGCCCAATATAGCAATATGGCTCCCGCCCCGCAGGCCGAGCGAGTAAAACGCCGTGCCAAGGGCATCAATGTCCTCTTTGAATTGCTTATATGTAATAGTAATATCTGCCCCGCTTTCGGTATAACGGAATGCTTCGCCGTCAGGGTTTGTTTTCGCCGAATGATGCACAATAGCTTTGAGGTCATAAAGGTTTTCCCGGTCATAGAGGGGGTAGGGTTTGTTGTGCATCATCTTATTTCCTTTCTATATATTTATAGTCGTAAACAGATACTTTTTCCGGCAATCGCTTTATTGCATTAGTAATTGCTTCTTTATTCATACCGGATGGCTCGCTTAACATTTGCACAATCGAGTTTACTGTTTCGCCTGGTATCATCTGTATTTTGCTCAAGTCTAATTCTTTTTCTGAAAACAAATAGCCATCGTCATACATAATTTTTGCAAATTCTTTCATTTTATTTTTAAGACCTTCTTTGTATTTTTTGTATTCTTTCATATTTTTAATTGCTTTTATTATTTTGCAAATATAGACTATCGGATGTAGTATCGTGCTTATGCCTTTTGTCTCTTTTTTTACATATTCACTAAAGTAAAGAGATAACAGCTTAGTTACTACATAAGTTCCAAACTCTTTATCAATCAAAGGAGTTATTCCTCTGTTATAAATGGTCATAAAGCTATCAAGATTGTCTACATGAAGATCAAGTATTGACATGGGAGGCGCTTCGTTTATTTTACATAGTTTTATATTGTACAAAAATAGCTCGGATAGTAATTGAATTGATCGCGCGCCATGTTTAAACGTAGGGTGATATAAGAGCGCATTGGTTATGTGCTTGTACCCTGTTATTTGTTCTTCTAATAATTGTGGTTCTTCACAGCAGGGGTTGTATATCTTCGCTGCTTTGATGACAAAATGATAATTGACAAGTAGTGCTCGTTGCTTTATTTTTTGATCTAAAACTTTTTTGACTGATTCGTCTGATTTGTCTGAAAATGAGTCTTTATCATAGTTAATCGATTGAATTTCGAGTTTCGCAAACAAACGACTTAGGAAATCTTCGCCTTTTTCTGCTTTCTTTGCCTTCTCCTCGAATTCTTCATATGTAGTGGATGTTCCACCTATAAATATAAATACGTATTTTTTTGGCAGCTTGTTTTCTTTAAAACTCTTATCGCAAAATTTCCCATCCCACATAGGCATGATGAATTTTTGCAGCCACCAAAGCTGTTTTATATAAAATAGAAATGTCACAAAAATAAATGAAAAAGTGTAGCACCTAGAAGATGAACGGCGGTGGGTATACCACAAGCAGTCAAAAAAAGAAAATGTGGTAAACTGTATGGAAAAA
>Ga0099364_10010889_pt1 | contig 12472 bp, 12 predicted proteins | sample TergutTh196P3_FD_73070 | JGI IMG/M metagenome (GOLD analysis project Ga0099364, IMG submission 73070) | Microcerotermes parvus P3 segment gut microbial communities from Pointe-Noire, Republic of the Congo - Th196 P3 | ecosystem: Host-associated > Arthropoda: Insects > Digestive system > Gut ... | reverse complement strand
CATGAAATTTCGGAAATAACCCACTGCAAACTGGTCGCACAATTGGGGTTTAACGTTTGGCGTTGATTGAAACCACACGTCCAAAGGTGAACCTGCCGCCGAGTTGGACGCCAACTGAACAAATTGCGCCGTTCGCGAATAGCTCGCCTTAACGGAGTTGGCGCTGTTCATTTCATACACCATTCCGAGACGCGGCTCCCACCTGCCCGTGTTGTGATATACCGCACCCTTTTTGTATATTGCCGAATCTTTGACTGCATAATTTTCCAACTGATACGTCTGAGCGCCGTTGCCTATATTCTGAAACAGCGTGTAGCGCAAGCCGTATTTGACAGTCAGTTTTTCGCCTATTTTGTTTTCGTTGGCTGCATACCACGCATGTTCAAGGGCATACTCCTTAGGTTGTGAAAATTTCGCAATAATGGAATTTTCCCCTACTCCGCCGCCTTCTCCCGGTATAATCATGTGGAATAGAGGGTGATAGCCGAATTTAACATTATTGTTGGGATTGGGCTGGTATGAAAAATCGGCTTTAAAGCCCAAATCCTGTAATTTTGACGACCAATCCATTGCAATCTGTTCGCTAAGTTCGGTTTTCAGATAATAATCGTAGAAACTACCGATAAAAGTAACATTTGAGAAGAGTTTCGGCGAAAAAAGATGATTCCAGCGCATAGTTACCGTTTGATTTCCAAAATCCATTCCCGCCATGTTCATGCCGAATTTATCGCGCCCAAGATATGCGGCAAGAAAAATACGGTTTTTATCGTTGATGCGGTAATTAACTTTTGCGTTTGTGTCGTAGAAATAAAGCGTTGAATTTCGCAGGCTTTCATCGTTTGACAGGGGAAGGAAAACATCAGCGTATGTGCGCCGTCCCGATACCAGATAACTCATTCTGTCCGAAAACAGAGGTCCCTCGAGCGTCAACCGGCTTGATATTGTTCCGATTCCCCCCGTTGCCGAAAAGCGTTGATTGTTACCGTCTTTTGTCCGCACGTCAAGTACAGAGGATAGTCGTCCCCCGAAATTTGCCGGAATATCGCCCTTGTAAAGTTTCACGTCCTTTATGGCGTCATTGTTGAAGACCGAAAAGAAACCTATCAGGTGGGAGGCATTATAAATGGTAGTCTCATCGAGGACAATCAGGTTCTGGTCGTGGCTGCCGCCGCGCACGCTGAACCCGGACGACCCCTCGGAAGATGACTGTACGCCCGGCAACAACTGTATTGCCTTGATGACGTCTACCTCGCCCATCAGCGCCGGAATACGCCGAAGCATTTGCACCGAAACCCGCTCAACGCTCATTTCCGTACGCGACACGTTGGCATTTCTTCTTTCGGCTGTTACTATCACTTCCGCCAGTTCGTTGGCGTCCGGCGCGAGCCTGACGTTCAGCCTTATGTCCTCCGTCAAATCTATTATCTGCGTGTTCCGTCCGTATCCTATGAAAGAGAACACAAGATTGTATCTCCCTTCGGGCAATGTGAGGGTATAAAATCCGTAAGCATTGGCGGTTGTCCCCGTTCTTTGTTCTTCCGCATATACTGTAGCGCCTATCAGGTCTTCGCCGGTTGCGCCGTCAGTAATGTTGCCGCTGACGGTAAAACGTCTGTTTTGCGCCGACAACTCAACGCTCAACAACAGCATCAATAATATGGTCAGATGCTTCATTCTTTTAATGTTAAAATCTGCCGTAAAGTTACGGAATTTATTTGTTTTGTCAAGGTCATTCTGAGCGAGTATAAAATTCAAGCACATCCATTGCAAAACGCGCCGACACCGTTGTTTGTCCGTTGCCCATTTCAATTCCTACTTCAATGGCTTCAATGATTTCCGCTTCGGTTGCTCCAATGTCAAGCGCCTGTTTAATATGCCATTCCATGCACGATTTACAATCTATTACCACAGAAATACCGATGGAGATTAACTCCTTCTGTAAGCAACTTATATTTCCGTCTTTATAAGTGTATTTCTTAATTTTGCAAAATTTTTGATGAACTTCCGACCTTTTGGAATAAATAGTTTGTGCAATCTTCCTGTCCCTGGTTGTTTTTTTATTTTTTTCCGTGTTCAAATTTTCCATTTACTCTATACTTTAACAAGATGCAAATTTACAAAATATTCCAAAACTTTTCCTATCTTTGCAAAGTGAAGTTGTGAATTGCACAGAAAATCGCAGCAATGCCGGAAACAAAAAATCGGTAACACATCTGAATACAAAATTTTAAAATATTGATTATCAATGTGATTGAAAAATAGTACAAAAACCCTATCTTCGCAATGATGGCTGAAATTCAATCAGTTATGAAAACGACACCCATACAGGAATCATATTGCCAAATGTCAAATGAAATTACTATTTACACAGACGGAACTGCCGGCAGCAACCCCGGTCGGGGAGGATATGGAGTAGTTTTGATTTACGGCAAACACAGGCTTGAAAAATCGGGCGGATTCAGGCTTACAACAAACAACCGAATGGAACTTATGGCTGTGATAGTTGGCTTGGAAGCGCTGAAAATACCTGAAAGCAAAGTTGTTATTTACACCGACTCGAAATATGTTGCGGACGCGGTTGAAAAAGGCTGGCTGTTTAAATGGGAAGCAAAGGCTTTTAAAAATAAAAAAAATCCCGATCTTTGGTTAAGGTTCTTAAAAGTTTACAGACGGCACAACGTAAGGTTTGTTTGGATAAAGGGGCATTCAAATATCGCTGAAAACGAACGATGCGACCGATTGGCAGCCGAAGCATGTTCAACTATGGAACTTATGGAAGATTCAGGATATATCACTGATTCAGAGAATAGTGTTTTGTTTTGATGCACATAAAATTAAAAACAATGAGAGGACAAAAAGAACTTTACGACCTGCTTGAAAAACTGTCAATAGACTTTGAATATCACGAACATACTCCCATAGCAACCATTGAAGCGGCATTAATTCACTGGAAAGATTACAATGCGGGGCGATGCAAAAACATCTTTTTTCGCAATCACAAAGGCGACAAGCATTATCTTGTTGTTCTTGAACATCTTGCCCAGCTAAAAATTAAAGACCTTGAACTGAGGCTAAAACAAGGAAAGCTGACTTTTGCATCAGACAAAAGGCTTAACAAATATTTGGGTGTGCAACCCGGGTCGGTATCGCCGTTTGGGCTTATTAACGACAAGGAAAAAAACTGCCGTTTGTTTATTGACATTAATCTAAAAAAACACGAACGGCTTGCTTTTCACCCCAATATCAACACTGCAACACTGATTATTAAACAATCCGATTTTATATCATTTCTTAATCATATAAATGCCTCTTACGAGTATTTGCAACTCTGACCATTATATATTTTCACAGTTTTATATTTCTTCGTATTCTTTTTTGCCGGCAAGGGTTTTACTGAACAAGAAAAATTCTGTCGGGCAAGCGAGGAATTACTTTTTTCTCTGTTGCAACGCTAAATAGTTTTTCAACTGCTTCCCTGCCTTTAGCGCCTAAACTTAAAGTAAACTCATTCACATACAGCCTTATATGATTGTTCATTACTTCTCTGTCCATTTCCTGCGCGTTTCCGGCAATAAAATCAAGCGAAATTTCGGGATAGTTAATTGCATATTCAAGGCTTCTTCTTAGTATTCTGTTCACTTTTAGCGCTACATCTTCCGGAAAGGTTCTTTTTATCACAATCGCCCCCAACGGAACAGGCAGATTTGTAAGTTTTTCCCAATACTCGCCCATATCGGCTATTTTTATCAAACCGCGTTTTTGATAAGTGAACCTCGTTTCATGAATGATAAGTCCGACATCGGCGGCGTCATTTATTAGCGCCTCTTCAATACCGGAAAAAAGATACTCTTTTTTGTTGCGACATTCGGGATAGGCAATACTAAACAGAAGATTTGCCGTTGTATATTTTCCGGGTATCGCTATTTTTTTTGAAGCCATTGTTGAAGCATCAAACTGACGCTTGCTTATGAGCAACGGACCCGCTCCAAACCCGAGAGCGCTGCCGGAATCGAGTATCATATAATTATCGGCTGCATAACAATAGGCATGAAAACTGATTTTTGTAATATCAACCTCAGCAGACATTGCTTTGCTGTTGAGTTCTTCAACATCGGCAAGAAAATAATCAAACTCAATGCCTTCGGTATCAATGCGCCTATGAATCATGGCATCAAAAATAAAGGTATCGTTAGGACATGGAGAGAAACCCAGAGTTAGTTTCATAATAGTGAAAGTGTTTCAAGTATTTCAGAAAGTTTTGTTGTAAGGTTTTTAAGCGCTAACGGAATATTCCATTTGGTTTTGTCGCGTAGTCCAACCATATTGGAAATAGCTCTGACGGCTATAAACGGCACGTTTTCAAGCGAAGCAACATAAAAAAATGCCGCGCCCTCCATTGTTTCAATGTCAGGATTAAATTTAGCCGTCAGTTTCTTTTTAGTCGCTTCAGAGCCTGTTGCAGTATTTACCGTAATTGCTTTTACAGGTTTTACAATCGGCATAAGTTTCTTACAGAATAAGTTATCGCAATAAATAAAATCGTTTTTAAAAGGAAATTCATTGTCCGACACAATACCTGCTTCGCGGAGAGTAAGAAAACGATTACCGTCTTCAACTCCCGCATCGGCAAAACAATCGGAAACAGGCATTACCACATCGCCGATTTTAAAAAGAGGATTAAAACTGCCGGCAATACCCGCATTTATCACAAGATCGGGAGGTTTATTAAGCGACAACCATTTCGACATATTCCAAATTGTAGCAGCTGTCCCTACTCCTGCCAAAATAATATCGGTATCCGTTTTTCCGGCAAATCCGGCAACCTTTGCAAGAACCTCAGCCTCAACAGAAGTGGAAGTTATATATAATATTCTGTGAATCATATTTGCAAATATAGTAACTATGATTCACATTTTCTAAAGCCCAACATATATGCGAATAATAAACCAAATCTCTTTCCTATGCTTTTGCATTAAAAATAATGCCTATAAAAAATAATTTTTTCATTATAGTGTGGTTTTAAAAATTTTTATTACCCATTTTTTTGTTCCATAACAATTATAAGTCGGAAATTTGTAAATTTGAAGTTTATAAATTATCCGATGATATGAATATTAGAGATCTTATACAAAAAACAAGAAGTTACAGACGGGAAAAGGTAATATATAATGAATGGTAAACAATGACATACGCTGAAACTATTGAGTTTTTTTATTCTCAACTCCCTGCGTATCACAGAATAGGGAAAGCGGCTTATAAGGACAATCTATACAACTCTGAGATGTTAGATGAGTATTTTGGGCGTCCGCATCGCAAATACCTTACCGTACATGTTGGCGGAACCAACGGAAAAGGCTCTGTGTCGCACATAACGGCGTCTGTTCTTCAGCAGGCGGGTTATAAAACTGGGTTGTATACTTCGCCGCATCTTAAAGATTTTAGGGAAAGAATAAGAGTTGATGGAGAGATGATTGACAAGGAATATGTTGCCTCGTTTGTTCAAAACCACCGCGCAATTTTAGAGTCGCTTAAGCCATCGTTTTTTGAGATGACGGTCGCTATGGCTTTTGAATATTTTGCCGTAAAAAAAGTAGATGTTGCGGTTATTGAAGTCGGCTTGGGAGGGCGGCTCGATTCTACAAACATCATTTCGCCTGTCGTTTCGATAATTACAAACATCGGGCATGACCATTCTGAGCTTTTGGGCGATACCCTTGAAAAAATTGCGGTTGAAAAAGCGGGTATTATTAAACCCGGAACGCCTGTCGTAATTGGCGAAACGACACAGAAAACATGTAATGTTTTTATTTCCACAGCTGAAATACTGGAGGCTGAAATATTTTTTGCTGATAAAAACTACGATTCGTCTCTTGATGATTTTGATATTCGTGCGCCGTTTCGAGGCTATAGCGTAAAAGAGCGGAAAACAGGGAAAATATTCACAGGAAGTATCCCTCTTGGCGGCGACTATCAGCAGGCAAATCTGAGAACAGTGTTTCAGATATGGAGATGTTTAGAGAAAAAACTGAATATTACCGAAAAATCACTAACAGACGGCATCAGGAACGTTATTAGCAATACAGGCTTGCAAGGGCGCTGGCAAACTCTCAGGGAAAACCCCGCGGTTATTTGCGATACGGGACATAACCTTGAGGGATTGGAGTATGTTTTAAATCAGCTTGATAAACTGCCGGCAACCAAACGCCGCTTGGTTTTGGGATTTGTAAACGACAAAGACGTTGATAAGATTCTGCCTCTTTTTCCCAAAAATGCGGTTTATTATTTTACAAAAGCCTCGATTCCAAGGGCAATGAATGAGAATATACTTAAACAAAAAGCTCTTGCCGCCGGTCTTAAAGGATACGGCTTTCCATCGGTAAAAGAAGCTTACGCCGCGGCTTTAGCCGATTCCGACACATCTGATTTGATTTTTATTGGCGGCAGCTCTTTTGTTGTTGGCGAGGTTTTGTAAGCGTTTGTCGGAAATGCTGTCAATGTTTTGTTTCAAACTATTACCGCCAAAAAATATGGCGGGAACAATGCCCGAAATAGGATTATATAATACCGATTGTTCAATTTTTCCTTTGGGCAAAAAAGCTCTTTTGGTGTCAATGGAGTTGAGTATGTAAAAAACTACACTCAAAATAAGCGCCGACTTTAAAAGTCCGAAGGCTGCTCCAAGAGTCTTGTTTAAAAATCCTAAAGCCGCCAACTTAACAAACTTGCCGATAACCATACCGATAAAATGTATTGTTACTACAATTGTCACAAAAGTAATAATAAACGCGGCGATGCCGGTATATTGTCCGCTTATATCAAAAAAGTCGTAAAGTTTTTGAACGGTAAACGATGAAAACTTGACAGCTCCCAATACTCCAAACACAATTGCCGCAATAGACGATATTTCTTTCACGAAGCCGTTGCTAAAACCAAACAGCATTGACGTTCCGAGAATGATAATGATTGCAATGTCAATATAGTTCATAGGGAGCAAATATAACTCTTTTTATGGTTTTGTAATATGTTCGATAAAAAATCCACAATGGAATTATATCAGATTATCAATCCATATCATATATAACGCATAAACGCCGTAAGTTTAGCTAACTAACTCCACCTACTGTCAGTTTTTTAATTTTAACGGTGGGCAATCCCATTGATACGGGAACTCCCTGTCCGTCTTTGCCGCATGTCCATGTGCCGCAGTCTATCTTCTGGTCGTCTGCAACCATCGTAATATCGGCAAGAGCCTGAGGACCATTGCCTATAATGTTAATATCTTTTATGGGCTTGGCAAGTTTGCCGTTTTCAATAACATATCCATATTTCACAAAGAAAGTAAAATCGCCGGCGCCAATATTAACCTGTCCGTTGCTGAAATCTTCCACAAAGATGCCGTTTTTTACGCTTTCTATTATCTCTTCGCGCTTATGAGGTCCGTTTTCCATATACGTTGAACGCATTCTCGGAAGCGGCATGTTTCTGAAATCTTGCCTGCGTCCGTTGCCGGTGGGTTCTACGTTATAGAATTTTGCGCTTATCCTGTCGTGTATATAGCTTGTCAGAACGCCGTCATGCACCAAAACCGTTTTTTGAGCTTTAATCCCCTCATCGTCAATATTGAGCGAGCCTCTGTTGTTGGACAAAGTGCCATCGTCAACTACCGTTACAAAACTTTCGGCAATTTTCTTACCCATTTTATCGGAGAAAATAGAAGTCCCTTTTCTGTTGAAGTCAGCTTCAAACGAATGTCCCATAGCCTCGTGCAGTAATATTCCCGAGCTTCCCGCCGCCATCACAACCTCCATTTCGCCGGCTCTTGGCTTGTCGGCTTTAAACATGAGAGAGGTTTTCTCAACAGCCTCAGTGGCAAGCACATCTACAAGGTCTGAGGTAAGAAAATCAAATCCCTTTCTGAATGATCTGGAAACCGTTGAGTTTTCGATTCTGCCGTTTTCTTCCATTATCGTTCTTGCCGAAATAAAGGCGAGAGGTCTGTAATCCCACGAAATCAATCCTTCAGAATTGCAGAAAAGAATGTATGTAGTTGAGTCGGAAAGCGAAATATTTACTCTCGTAGCTCTGTTGTCGCCTGCAAAAATCTTTTCGTTCAACGAGGTTAAAAATGGTATTTTGTCTTTTATATGAGCATCTTCCCATGATGATGAAATGTCGTAATATGACGGCGGAGCCATCTCTTCTATCGCCGGATTTTTCCACGCCGAAGAGCTGTCGGCAATGCTCGCAGCCATTTTTGCGGCTCTAATCATTGATTCCATCGAAGTGTTTTCAGCGTAGGCAAATCCGGTTTGGTCGCCCTGCAAAACTCTTATCCCCACGCCAAACATGATGTTGGAAAAAGCGCTGTTCACCTCGTTATCCTGCAACGATGCGGAATTGTTCACGGTATGTTCAAAATAGAGGTCGGCATAATCGGCTCCTTTTTCAAGGGCGGCGGCAAGAACTCTTTGGAGCTGTCTGTGAGTAACCTCAAAATGTTCCATGTAACCGGCAACGCTGTCGGAAACGGTTGTGTTTTTGCATGAATTTAATAATGTTGGAATTACCATAGAGCCGACTGCCGTTATACCACCTAACCTGACGAAATCTCTTCTTTTAAGGTTCATGTGGTTTATTATTAATTAATTATACGAAACAAACTACTATTTGAATGATCAAATAAGCCGTCAAAAATAATGATTTTATTTATACAATAACTGTTTTACATTTGCACGGATTGTTTTTAACACTAACTTTGAAATTATTACGTTAAAAAAAATGTTATGTCCGACCTTTCGAAACTGATTATTGAAAAAGAAAAACTGGAAGCCCTTATTGCAAACGTGTTTCCAAAAAACATTGCAGATGAACTGACTACCAAAGGTAAAGTTGCAAAGGTTAAATATGATTTTGTAACGGTTATGTTTTCCGATATACAGGGTTTTACAAAAATAGCCGAAAAGATTGATATGGAAGTTCTTATTGACGAACTCGATAAATTCTTTTCCACATTCGATTCGGTGGTTGAGAAATATGATATTGAGAAGATTAAAACCATTGGAGACGCCTATATGTGCGCCGGCGGCATACCGGGAAAAGACAGGATAAATCCGATTATGGTAGTTCTTGCGGGATTAGAGATGATGGCTTATATGCGCAGGCTTGAAGAAGAAGGGATAAAACCATGGGATATAAAAATCGGAATACACACAGGTTCCGTTATTGCCGGAGTTGTGGGACGAAAAAAGTTGTCATACGATATTTGGGGCGATACGGTAAATACGGCAAACCATATAGAATGGGCGGGGGAAGCAGGGAAAATTAATATTTCAAAAACAACCTACGAGTTTGTAAAGGACTTTTTTGATTGCAGTTACATGGGTAAAGCGCAAGTAAAATACAAAGGAGAACTTGAAATCTATTTTGTAGATGGCATTAAACCGGAACTATGCGATGATAATGGAGTTCCAAATCATAAATTCTGGGAAAAGATAAATATTCTGAGGATTGAAAATCAATATTAAAAACCGAATGTCAATGTTGCAAAGGTTTATCTTTTAATCTATTTTTGCAATATTAAAATTTTAAAAGGTATAAGATGTTCAAAAAATATTGGAAGATTATAAAAACGATGGCTCTACTTGTCGTCATTCTTATTTGTATGCCCGGTTCTATTTCAATAATGCCGTCTGAATTAATGCTCATTGACGAGTATGTCAAACTTAACGATGCCGAAAGAAGACTGCCCGAATATAAAGATGATATTGAGGCGCTCAGATTGAAACTTGCTCAGGTTGATATTATAAACGCCAGCAGGAAAAAACACAGGGCAGACCCTGTAAAACTCGATATTTTAGCTTCGAGAGTTGCCAATAAAATATCGGTAGAGGCGGCGGAAAACGATTTTGCCGGTCATTGGAATCTTATCGGAGAGAAACCGTATCATCGCTGGGCGGCGGCAGGAGGGCATGACAATGTAACCGAAAACGCTTATGGCGAATGGACTACGGCAAAATACGAAATTTCGTCTGCCACAATAGCCGCCATGATGAAAAACGGACATGATGCATTTATGAAAGAAAGAGCGCCAAATGACGGTCATAAAAAAGCGACAATCAATAAATACCACAATTTTGTGGGACTTGGATTTGCTTTAACCGAAAACCGTTTCAGATATTATGAGGAGTTTATAAACAGATATATAGAATATAAAGATATACCCTCAAACGTTAAAACGGGCGAAGAGTTCAGAATAAATGTCAATCCGATTAACGGCGAGTTTCTTTTCTTTCTGGTGGTTTACCACGACAGACCTCTCGTTGCGATGTCGCCCGAACAGATAGGACGAAGAGCAAGCTATTCGGATTTCGGAGACGAGGAGGTAATAAGAATACCGGCGTGGGAACTTGCCGAATTTCGGTCGGAAGGGGGTTATTCAATTCCGTTAAAGTTTTCAAGAGAAGGCATTCATTACATTCAGATATATCTTGATAAAAAAGAGATAACAAATCCCGTCTCAATTAACACAAGAGGCAAAGAGCCTGCAAGCGGAATTGTTATCTTTGCAACCAATTAAAATTAACCGTTATGAAAATTGTTATAGCAGGAACCGGATATGTCGGTTTGGTTACAGGCGCATGTCTGTCGGAGGTTGGCATTGACGTTGTTTGCATTGATGTTGATCAGGCAAAAATTGATGATCTCAAAAACAGGCAGGTTCCGATTTTCGAGCCGGGATTGGAAGAGATACTTCATCGTAATATTAAGAAAAATCGTTTAAGTTTTTCCACAAACATAGCGGAAGCCATTATTGACGCCGAAGTAGTGTTCATTGCGGTAGGCACCCCGCCCGAAGAAGATGGCGGCGCCGACATCGGGCAGGTTTTGGAAGTGGCAAGAGATTGCGGCAAGTATATGAAATCATATCTGTTGGTTGTTACAAAAAGCACTGTTCCGGTAGGAACTTCTGAAAAAGTTAAAAACGCCATACAAAAAGAAATTGATAATCGCAGACTGAAAATTGATTTTGACGTAGCTTCAAACCCAGAGTTTCTAAAACAGGGAGCCGCAGTTGAAGATTTTCTTAAACCCGACCGCATAGTAATCGGAACCGACACAAAACGAGCCGAAGATATAATGAAGCGGCTTTATAAACCATTCACTATTAATGGACATCCGATATTTTTCATGGATATTGTTTCGGCTGAAATGACAAAATACGCAGCTAACTCCATGCTTGCCACAAAAATCAGTTTTATGAACGACATTGCAAACCTGTGCGAACTGACGGGCGCCGATATAAACATGGTGCGAAAAGGCATCGGCTCCGACCCGCGCATTGGCAGCAAATTTATCTATCCGGGCATCGGCTATGGAGGTTCTTGCTTTCCAAAAGACGTAAAAGCGCTCATTCACACTGCCGGCAAATATAACTACGACCTTCGTTTGCTGAAAGCCGTAGAAGCCATTAACAGTGACCAAAAATTAACGCTTTTCAAAAAAATAATGAAAAGTTTTTCCGGCGATATTTCGGGAAAAACCATAGCTCTTTGGGGTCTGTCGTACAAGCCGCAAACAGACGACATGAGAGAAGCCCCGGCGGTTGTTATAATAAAAAAACTGCTTGAGGCGGGAGCTAAAATTAAAGCATACGACCCTGCTGCCAAAAATGAAGCTTTTAAATATTTCGGCAACGATATTTCATACTGTGACGATCAATATGAAGCACTTCACGAAGCCGATTGTTTGGCTTTGATAACCGAATGGTCAGAATTCAGATCCCCGAAATTTGACCTTATCAAGAGTTTATTGAAAAATCCGTTGATATTTGACGGAAGAAACATCTACGACCGAAACGAACTGAAAAAACTTGGTTTCACCTACCATTGCATTGGCGTAAACTCTGATAGCGATTACATTTCTTTTTGAAAAGCGCAATAATTTTGACGAACGCATTTTTATTTGTATAAATTGTTTGAGAGAGTTCATTTAAAGATAGATAAAAAAATATTTTGGAAGACTTTATATCCGTTATACTCATTTAAATAACATGTTATTAATAATGAAATGTTTATCATCTCAATCGATTTTGAAACTACTTTAGTTTTGCGGGTCATTCTTCCCGGGTAATGCCTGACATTTGAGTTATTTTGTTCTATTACAATTGTATGTTTCTTGCCCTGTGTCAATTTTTCATTTGGAATGACTTTCCTGTAAATCTCCAAATCCTCTATGTAATAATGTTTCACATAAACTTTCAACTTCCCGTATAATCGTCTAAATGTTTTAGCATTACGATTGCCAATAACCCATCCGACGGTTTTGTTGTTATTACAGTCCACTGCCCGCCATATACGGATTTTTCGTTTTTTTTATTGATGAAATGCCACATCTCATCAATGCTAACTTCCGCTATTTCAGCATCAATAATGGGTTCAGGAAGAGTTAAACCCACGTTCCGAATCCAATATAA
>Ga0099364_10010888_pt1 | contig 12472 bp, 4 predicted proteins | sample TergutTh196P3_FD_73070 | JGI IMG/M metagenome (GOLD analysis project Ga0099364, IMG submission 73070) | Microcerotermes parvus P3 segment gut microbial communities from Pointe-Noire, Republic of the Congo - Th196 P3 | ecosystem: Host-associated > Arthropoda: Insects > Digestive system > Gut ... | reverse complement strand
ATGCCCTGTCCAAAAAATATCTGATGTTCCGGGGATTTATTCTGTCCCTGTGCATTATTACCCTGTTCTTCGGAGGCGGGCTTATACCGTCTGTGCTGAATATGCGCAGGCTTGGTTTTATGGATAACTTCCTGGTTTACATTATTCCGGGAGCCTACAGTGTTTTTAACATGATTGTCATGAAGGCGTTTTTTAATTCATTGCCGCCGTCACTCGAAGAATCCGCCAAGCTGGACGGCGCTAACGATTTACTCATCTTCTTTACCATAGTTATACCCTCGTCCATGCCGGTGGTTTCCTTCATTTCCCTTATGACAGCTGTGGGGCAGTGGAACTCCTGGTTTGATGCCTATCTTTTTATCAGGAACAATACATTCCTGGAACCACTGCAGATTATCCTCCAGCGGGTCATCATGAGCGCCCAGGCGGCGGCCCAGATTACCGGGGCAAATGTGGCCAGCGGCATGGCGATGAGCGCCATTACTCCCTATTCGGTTCAGCTTGCAACCCTGGTAGTAGCCATAGGGCCGATCATTTTTATTTACCCATTCTTTCAAAAATACTTTGTCAAAGGCTTCCTTATCGGGGCCATAAAAGGATAACAAGGAGGCTTTTTGTATGCTGTGGACACAAGACAATTACCGGCGGATATTCCTGGATATTCACATTGATGATTCCCAGGAGGTATACCTGTCAAAGCTGGATCCTGGAGCGATATTCAAGGTTCTTAAAGATGCCGGCGCTCAGTTGATCTGTGTTAAGGGCCGCCCTCATACGGGTCTTGCCCTTTACCCGACAAAGTACGGCAGGACTCACCGGGGACTTAAAGGTCTGGACTATGTCGGCGAAATGACCAAACTCTGTCATGAAAACGGCATTGCTGTAATGGGATATTTTTCCCAGATCTTTGATAACTGGGCCTACGAAAACCATCCATCCTGGCGCATGGTCAATGCCGAAGGCAAGTCTTCCAGGGAGTACGAAAATTATAACGATCCCGGCCTCTACCGGCGCGGCCGTTATGGTATTGTATGCCCCAACAATATGGAATACCGGGAATACCTCAAAAACTGCCTTACCGAGCAATGCTCCGCGTATAAAATGGAAAGCATCTTCCTGGATATGCCCTTTTGGCCGGAAGTGTGCCACTGCGCATCCTGCAAAGATCGTTATTATACAGAAACCGGCCTGGAACTGCCCACGATAGTTAACTGGGACGATCCGCAGTTCCTTGATTTCCAGGCAAGAAGGGAACAGTGGATGGCCGAATTTACCGCGTTTTCCAATGCCTGTGTAAAATCAGTCTCCCCCGAAACTACCCTGGAACAGAATGTCGGCGGCTCTCCCGGCGGTTTGTGGGTTGGGGCCATGACTGACCTTATCGCCGATCAGTGCGAATATGTCGGCGGCGACATGTATGGGGGCTTTCTTGAAGAATCGTTTATCTCAAAGTATATCAGGAATTTAAGTAACTCCCTGCCTTTTGCATACATTACCTCCCGCTGCGATCCGGCCCTCTTCTATCATACAACAACCCGATCAACCGAAGAATTTATCCTCTATGGCATAATTGCCCTGGTACATGGCGGCGCTTTTGAAATATGCGACGGCATCAACCCCGACGGGACTATTTCACCATCGGCCTATGTGCCGGTTAAACAGGCTTTTTCGGTTCTGGAAAAGTATCCCCAGTACATTAACGGTAATTATGAATCCAATGTGGAAATTTGGCTGCCGACTTTTTCCAAGTTTGACCGATCCCAGACAGGCATGCCGATAGAGAAGGCCTGTGTCTGGGCTCGAACTGAATACATGGAGGCAAAAGTAGCAGTAGCTTCAATACTGAGAACCGAGAATATTCCCTACGATGTTTTGCCCACAAAGAAACTGGGACAGGCCAAGGGCGACCTCCTGGTTATTTCCAGCGTAGCGCATATCCGTGATAACGAAATGGCCGATATAGAAGCTTATTTGCAAAAGGGCGGCAAGGTATACCTTACCGGCAGGCCCGGTCATAAACGGTTCCTGGAACTGCTCCAGGGGGAATACGAGGGTGAAACCGAACATGATGTCACCTATATGGCGCCTACCGCAGCAGGCCAGGAATTTTTTCCCGGGTTTACCGTCGATAATCCCTATGCACTTCCCTGCGGACAGACCCTCATGCAATTTTCCGGCGATGGGAAGGTTTTGGCTACCATGACACTGCCGTATACGATGACGGGAAAAAAAGAATTTTCATCCATTCATTCAAATCCTCCCGGTATTGCCACGGACCGGGTAAGTATGATTGTTAAAAAAGCAGGAGGCGGGACGATCTTGTGGAGCGCCGCTCCCATTGAACTTGCCCGTTCCTATATGAGCCGCAGGGTAACGGCAAACATTATCCGCTCCCTCTGCGGTCCCCTTAAATATGAGGCCCAGGCGCCTTCTTTTGTGGAAGTTATGACCTGGGAAAAAGACGGGAAGCGGTATTTTTCCGTTATTAACGAACAGGAAACCGCTCCCATTGTACCCATGTCAGGGATTACCATTCGTGTCCCATACGAACTTACCCAGGCAAGGATCATCGGATCCGCTGAAGCTGTTCCTATCCGCAAAGAGGACGGCTTTTCAATCCTTGATGTACCGGAAGTGGAGCTCTTCCACATCATAGAAGCTCAATAACAGAAGACCGGCGTTGCCGGGTTATCAACTGACTTAAAGACGAGGTAATTTATGAAAAAGACACGAATTGTCATTAATCGTGCTGAGGGGTTCGTCATTGCTGCGGCTGTTATTATCGCGGCGGGAGCAATTTTTGCATCCTGCGGTAATCGGGCATCCAGACCGATTGTTCTCCCGGAAACGTCAGAAGATAAAAGATTTCCGGAAAATTTTGACCGGCAGGTTGCCTGGGATGTATTGGATACAGTGGACGCCGGTTTCCCCTTTGATCAGTATATAGAGGATCAGCATGAGAAATGGTATCTGGGAAGGCAAGCCAGGCTGGACTGGTGGCATCAGTTTCCCTGGGTGTCTGTTGAAGATTCAATGAATAATTACGAAACCTTACAGCCCGTGGTTGCCATTACCGGTATTGACGCAGTCGCCCGAACCCCTGTGGGAAACGAAGTTGAATCTGTTACCCTCATGATGGCCACCGGTGATTTTCCGGACATGATAACCCTAGACCCCGAACATTTTCTGACCAAACAGCTTATCGAAGGCGGGTATGTGTATTCCATTAACGAACTGGCCGAACGTTTTGATCCGGGGTTTTATAATAACTTCCCCGAAAATGTCCGAAGGGCCGGAACTTACGATGACGGCAGTTGGTGGGGGGTAACGGGTATGACGGTAGCCGACTGGCAATACGAAGACCCCGATAACCCCTTTGGCCTGGGTAATATAGGCTATAATGTCAGGCTTGATATCTGGGATGCCCTGGGCCGGCCGAGCATTGCCACACCGGACGATCTATACAATACCCTGGTACGTTTTAAGCAGGAATACCCCACACTGGGCGGCCGTACTTCAGTGGGCATCGGCGGTTATGGAGACAACGGTAAAGCGGTTCTAATTACCATGCAGTACTCATTTGGCATACGGCAATGGGTAACGATTAATCCGGATACCAATGAAGTAACCATTTTTGCCCTGGATCCCAAATACCCGGAATTTGTAGCCTTCATGAACAGGCTGTACCGTGAAGGTTTGCTGGATCCGGAATTCTTTGTTAAGGACCTTACCCAGCAGGTGGAAACATTTGCCACTAATGCCTTTATGATGCCCTGGGTCTATCATGCCCTTGACAGCGCCAATAATACGCTGCGGGCCAGAGATCCCAATTCGGTGTTTGTAGCCATTCCGCCGATGACTGCTGTGGGAGACAGGTTTCAGTTCGGCAGTTCAGGTATTGGTTTTTCCCTGATGGGCGGGGCATCCATGACCATGATACCCCGAAGATCAAAGGATCCCGAAGCGGCCCTCAGGCTGATACGTTATGGTTTTTCTCCGGCGGGCAGCCTTCAGCTTCACTTTGGTAATCCGGGTACTTATTTCTATGTTGATGATAATATTGTCACCAGATCACCCATGGTATTGGAAGCCATGGAATCAGATTTCGGCAGGTTTGTACTTCAAACGGGGCTGCGCCAGTACTATGCCCTGGTTTTCCACCCCCTTCGTGAAGCTTTGAGCGCTACAGGCACCAGGCTTGAATTTGATATTCCCAACACATTCCCTTATGCCTATGACAGTACCATCGAAACCTATCACATGCAGCCCATGCCTTCTACCGATGAAGGGATAGCGTATAACATGAGTATCAGCATTGCGGACAGGGATACGGCCCTGGCAATTACCGCAGCTACAGCCGAAGAATCCGAAAGGATTGTATCCCGCATGCAGGACAGGATACGCTCGGTTCCCGATTATAACCAGATGGTACTGTTTCTCACCGATAAATACGCCGAAAACCTGGAACGATTTGGGGCACCCCGGTGGGGAAACCCGCATTTTAACCGGTAACAGGCGGATCCGATATGGGATGCAATCTGGACCTCTGTGAAGGCTGGCAGCTTGGCTGGTTTCCGGCAAAGGCTACTCAATGGAGATCGCTGTATAATTACTGGGAAGTCAAAGATGCCTGTCTGTGGGGGCGCAAGAGCGATACCGGTTACCAGGCCCGGATATACGCCAACTGCGCTCCGGAAGGGGATTATGATTTTTCCTGCGGCGTTTCGATTCCCGACGAAGCAGGGGAAGCGGCCATTTGCCTGTTGTTTTCCGCCCAGCGGCTTGCGTTTTACAGCGTACAGCTTAAACCCGGATCCCGGATACAAGTTCATTATATTTTTTCGGATCTTTTTGATCATACGGTACTGGAAAACTGCGGTCCAGAACTGGAAGCAGGAAAGAGATACGAATTCCGCGCTGAAATCCGTGGCAGTAAGGTTAAACTGTTTATTGATAATGAAGATGCCGGGGAATTTACCGCTTCTTCCCCCTGCGGGCGTTATACCATGTTATGCGTAAACAGCAGGGAAGCATCTTTTGGAAATGTTACCATTAATAATCCGGACGGACAGTCCTTGTATCAGGATGATTTCAGTGAGAATTCCCTGCCGGATTTTGTTAACGTTGAACTTGAAGACATTAAGGTTCATGAATGGATACCTGCTGTTGTTCCGGGAACAGTGCATACCGCCCTGGTCAGGGCTGGTACAATCGAGAATCCCTATTACGGTTTTTCCGGTTCAAAGCAGGTTTGGGTGGACGATCAGAATTGGGTATATACAAAACGTTTTTCTGTTCCTGCGGCAATGAAGGGAAAAACCCTCTACCTGGTTTTTGACGGCGTTGATTACCGGGCCCATTTTTGGCTCAATGGCAAAAAACTCTGCTACCACGAGGGAATGTTCGGCGGCCCGAATATAGACATTACCGATAGTGCCGATTATGAACATGAAAATGAACTGGTGGTCTGCATACAGCCCTGTCCTTGTCCGCCCCACAACAATGTACGGCCCTTCATTCTGCACCGATGGCATTTTAACATGGATATTATCACTGTCGGGCTGTGGCGCAAGGTGCAGCTGAGGGCCTATGACCGGATTCTTCTTGCAGACCCCCAGGTGATTACCACAAACCTGGAAGGTACCAAGGCTCTGGTTGAAGTAAACGTATCCCTGATAAACATGGCCATGTGGCCCTTTGAAGTGCAGGGGAGGGTAGTACTTCGTTCTCCGGTTGCAGGCGATCCGGAAATTACCACAACATTTGCGCCGGGCTTTTCGCAGGGCGCTCTTCGTGTATGCTGCATGCTTGAAGTCCCCGATGCAAGGCTGTGGTGGCCCAATGGCATGGGGGAACAGTACCTCTACGATGTGGAAATCAGCGCCGACCTGTTTGAACATGGCAAGCCCGCAGGGCATGATGAGATTCATTTTAAAACCGGTTTGCGTACCTTGAGGATGGAGGGCATCCCGGCGCCCGGCACTCCCGCCTACCCGGAAAAACCAGCCATTACCGATCCTTTTGGTTTATACAACTGGCGGCTGTGCATCAACGGCAGGCCATTTTTCGCCAAGGGTTCCAACTGGATGCCCATAGATCAAATGCTCGACATTTCCCGTGAACGTTATGCAATGCTGCTTGGCAGGGCACGGGACTGTAACATTAACATTCTGCGGCCCTGGGGTGCTGGCCTCCTGGAAACCGATGATTTTTACGAAGTTTGCGATGAGTTAGGCATATGCATCTGGCAGGATACGCTTATGGCAAATGGTTTTTACGATAAATCAGACATACGGGTCTGGCGTCAAACCATGCGGACCAATGTTGCCAGGATACGCAACCATCCCTCACTGGTGATATGGTGCGGCGGAAATGAATTTGATCCGGACTGTGCGGAAAACAAAGACATCATTGATGAAATTGAAAGTATCATTACAGAGCTTGACCCCACGAGGGAATTTCACCGGGCCTGTCCCTATGGCGGCGACAGTCATTCATACCTGGTCAACTGGATGGGCGGCATGGATTATACATTCTATACCAGGGATATTTCCATAGCGGTAACGGAATTTTCCATGGCCTCTCCCCCGTCCATGGAAACCCTCAAAAAAATGATACCCGAGGAGGAACTTAATTCATGGCCGCCGGATCTGCCGGACAATATTGATCGCTGGGGTTATGCGCAATGGGGTACCAATGTTCAAAGAAGGGAGAGTCATTTTTCCATTCATGACGCCCATCTTTCATCCATTACCAATGTGATGCTGCCGCCAATGTCGGACTGCGGTATTCCCCAAAGCTGGGAAGAATTTGTCCGTTATACCCAGACAGCACACGGCCTGTTAACCCAGTTTGGCAATGACTGCTGGCGTTCCCGCTGGCCTTACTGCACCATGAGCATGAGCTGGGTTTTTAATGTAATTTTCCCCGATACCATGAGCTGGTCCTATGTGGATTACTTTGGCCTTCCCAAACGTTCGTATTATTATAAAAAACGCTCCCTGGAACCTCTGCATGCCGGTGCTGTATTCGAAAAACTTTTTAATCCGCAGGGGAGTATTTTTAACGCGAAACTTTTTGTGATAAACGAAACATTGGAACATCTTCGGGATTGTTCCCTCAAGGTAAGGCTGTACGACTGCACTCTTGTACTTCTTGACTCATGGCAGAAGCCCGTCAATATACCGGGCGATGATGTTAAGCGCCCGGGTGTTTATGAGTGGAAGATTCCCGCAGATATGAAAGACGGTGTTCTTTTTCTGTGTATCGATCTTGTTGATAATGACGGAAACCTTCTTTCCAGGAGCCAGTACTGTCCCAGGGTTGGCAGCAATGAGGGAAGAATGCCCTGTCTGCACAACGGCCCCTGGATAAAAGATGTGGAGAAAATACGGACCGAACTTAAGGCCTCGGTACTGCCCGATGGATGTATCAGGATTACCAACACCGGGCAGGTACCCGCATTCGGGACATCCCTTGAAACACCGGTAAACGGAGAATACCTGACATTTTCTGATAATTATTTCTGGCTGGAAAGCGCAGAATCCCGTGATATTAGCATTATTAACAAGGGCCCGGCATTACAAGCCCTTGAAGTATCCGCATGGAACGCCGATACGTTCATGATATCGGAGCCGTTGGCTCTGAAAGGGGCATAGGCTCCACAGCAAAGTATACAGGACAGGTTTATGAAAGGAAATGAGTATGAAAAAAATTTCTTATCTGACGGCTGCAGCATTATGCTTAATGGTAGTAACGCTTATGAGTTGTAAAAATCCTATTGTCGACAATCAGGTTGATCCGGAAAATGGTTACGAAGATCCAATCATTACCTGGGACGGCGAAAAACCTGTCGAAGGCTGGGAACTTAATAACGGCGGGACTAGAACAAGGCTTCCGTCTTCGGTGGAAGCAACCGCCGCAACCAATAAATGGGGCGTCTGGTTAAATAACCATACCTTTGGACGCTCTCTTGATTTTTCCACGGAAGGATCCATGGCCTATGCCCCCAATACAGCAGCAAACATCAATGGGGATTTTACCGTTTCCCTGTGGCTCATGGCTCCGCCGAGGGAAGATCATGACCGGATGATTTTCATGCTGGGACCTGCAGGAGGGCCAAACCATGCCATTTTCCTTGAGTCTCAGAATAACTTTACACTTACGTACAGGGCCGCCGGCGTAACGGGAACGGAAAACAGCGGTGTTTCCATGGCGGACGGAAAATGGCGGCATATCGTTATAAGCCGTGAAGGAGATATTCTTACCTATTATGTTAACGGCGATACGGTAAAATCAACGATTGTCAGCGGATTTTCTGATTGTTCTTCCGGTGATGTATATATCGGCGCCGATTCCAACGGGAACTTAGGTTTTGACGGAACCATTGGTGAGGTGCGCATATACCACAAGGCCCTGCTTCCTGCCGAGGTAACGACAAAAACCCTGGACAGCCGGGATAACGAGCCTGGCCAACCGCGCCTGGACCTTCGCAAAGGCCTGAACATGGACAGGCGCCAGTATGAACAGCCTGAACCCTTGTCCTGGGAAAGGCAGACCGTCCTGGAACAGGACATCTATACCATAAAAATGATGGGCTTTGATCATGTCAAACTGCTGTTAACGCCGAATCATCTCATAGATAACAATACCGGGCGTTTCAGAAGTGAAAATATGTTTTATATTCAAAGGGTTGTTAATTATGTTATTAACAATAATTATCGTGCTGTCATCTGCCTGCATCCTGAGTACGGGCCTACCAGGGAATTTAAACGGTATTACCTGGGAAACCTTGACAATTTTGAAATTCTGGTAAACTGGTACGGCGAATTTGCCGAGTGGGTAGGCAATAACTGGAGTCCCGATGTAGTGGCTCTGCAGTTAATGACAGAGCCGGCGTATAATGATGAAACGGTCCGGGACTGGACATGGATGTCCGACAGGATGTGGGGAGCCGTGCGCAATGCTCTGCCCGATCATACCCTTATCACTTCCAGCGACCGCCACGGAAACCTGGAACGCCTCAAGCTCATGTCGCCGGCTAGCGACAGCAACCTGATTTATTCATTTACAACTTACGAGCCGTATACCATTGGCTGGTATTTTCATCCCATAGGGCAGGGGACACGCACCGACTGGAGTTATGTCAGAGATATTCCCTATCCGGTGGAAAGCGGTGTAAATTATTCCCAGGCCATTGAGCATGCTGTTGCAATGATTCCCGATGAAGAAGGTAAAGCCAGGGTAAGGACGGCCCTGGGCAGGTATATTGCCGGTACCCATGATGGTGTAAGGACCGATTTTCCCAACCATTATTATCCGAACCTGTACAATGCTCAATGGCACCGGCTGCGGGCCCAAAGCCTGGACGACTGGCGGCAAAAATACGGCGGAAACATCCACATTATTTGTTCTGAGTTTGGTTGCATGGACAGGCTGACGCCGATGCATCTGTGGAATACCACCGAGCCGGGATCGGGAATACCCGATGCCGACAGAATTCAATTTGTCCACGATACACGATCGGCTTTTGAAGAATTTGATATACGCTGGTCATATTGGTCATACAACGAAGCCTATACGGTTTTTCTGCCGGAAGACCGAATAAATTCCATGTATGCAAGTCCTATGTTTCTGGCCGCTGTTGATATGATCGATTGGGATATGCTGGAGACCGGCCTTGATGTCACTCCCCTTATTTCCAGGCCCACCCAACCCATAGCCAGGAGATTTATTTTTGACGGATCTGCCGGAGGATGGGGGGGGATTACACCGGGTATGAGTACGGCATCCACTCCCGCACCCCCGTCGGGTGGATCGTTTATCAGCATGTCCGGTTCGTCGGGTGCGATAGGTTTTGTGAATTTTGACATCAGAATGGATATCAGTTCCTTTACGGCAAACGGAATACTGCATCTGGAATTCTATGTTGATAACCCGGCACATATAACCGGTGGCGAATTTGAATTATCATCAGCCGGTACCGCCGATGTAAACGAAGCGCAGTTTACGGTAATGTCTTTCAGGAATAATCTGAGTGCCGGCTGGAATACATTGGAGCTGCCCCTGTCAACCATGGGAACCCAAGGAGGGGCCATTAATTGGTCTTCCGTTAATTTCTGCCGGTTCTTCGTACTGTTAAACGGCCAAACTACCATTGGGCTTGGACCGACCTGGATTCAAATGCCATCTCCTTGAGTTATGGAGGTTCAATGAAAAAAAAACGGTTGCATTTATACGGTATGTGTATGACTGTTATGATACTAGCAATTTCCTGCGCCGGCACACCCTCAAGACAATTACTGTCGGATCCGGATATTATGGAAATGTGGCCCCTGAACGACGGGGGAACCGGCGGCTCTGTTGCTTCCGGTATACGAAGGGGAACCCGGGGTCGGCATACATGGGGCATCTGGCTGCCCACAGATACATTTGGGTTTACCCTGGATTTTTCTGTTCAAGGTTCTTCCATGAAAACCGCAAGGACAAAGATCGATTTAAGCGGCGACTTTACCATTTCTGCCTTTATTCTGGCCCCTCCAAGGGGTGATGAAGATCGAACGATTCTTGCAGTGGGGGATAATGATCTTCTGTTATACCTCAAGGCGGATGAGAATACCCTGGCTATGCAGGCATACGGCTTGGAAGGAATGGCCGGCGGTCAAATAAACCTTGCCGATGGAATGTGGCATCATATTGTGGTGAGCAGGCAGGCAGATACGGTTACCTTTTATGTTGACGGTATGGAAGATGCACAGAGTACCGTCAACGGATCAATTATGCTTTCTTCCACGGCAGTAACCCTCGGCGCTGATGCTTTCGGCGACTGGGGTCTGGACGGTTCACTGGCCCAGGTAACATTTTTTAAGGGATCACGGATACCGTCAGATGCAACAGGGATTACCATACAGGAAAGCGATCAGATTCCCAAAGCACCCAGAATCAATATAAGCCGCGGAATCGTTATAGACAGACCCCAGTACTTTTCTCATTTAATACACCTGTCGTACACATTACAAAGTGATATTGCATTATGCAAAGAACTAGGTTTTGATCATGTTAAACTCCAGTTAGCGCCGGAATGGATGATCAGTGACTCGGGCGCCCTTATCAGATCCAATATGGAGTATATCCTGTCGGTGCTTGATATGGTTGTCGAACTGGATTATAAAGCCATACTGTGCATCTCTCCCTGTGCGGCGGATATTGATTATGATTTTAAGCACAGGTACCTGGGAGACCTGGACAATTTTGAGAAACTCGTCAGGTGGTACGGGGAATTGGGTGTATTGATCAGGGAGAAAGGTTATTCGCCGGATAATGTATGCATTCAGCTGATGACCGAGCCTTACGGCAATAACCAGTCGGTATCCTGGTCATGGATGTCCAACCGTAAGTACGGCGCGCTCAGGAATGTACTGCCCGATCATACCATTCTTACCAGTTCTGACCGTGCGGGAAATATGGAAACCCTCAAGGCAATGACCCCGGCGACTGACTGGAATCTTGTGTATACCTTCACAACCTACGAACCCTATGTTATCGGCTGGTCTTCGGCCAATACTGCCCAGATAGGCAACCATACTTTCTGGGATTACCTGAACAAAATTCCCTATCCCATTGAAGAGGGCGTTGATTATTCCCAAGACATTGAATTTGCCATTAAGGATGTACCGGACGATCAGAAAAATCAGGCGCGGACAGCCATTACCAATTATGTTAATGGTTCCAACGATTATCTTGGTGAAGGAGTCTGGATTAACCATTACAGGGATACGCTGTATAACCGGGATTGGCATTTCCAACGGGCTGTGAGTCTGGATCAGTGGCGGCAAAAGTACGGCGGTAATATTCACATCATGTGCGTAGAATTCGGCAGCTACCATTCCCGTTATGCAATGATTCGTTTTGGGGCACAAGGCCCCGGCACTCCCGACAGCTTACGGCTTGAATTTATCAGGGATACGCGCGAGTCTTTTGATGCCTATGGCATAGGCTGGTCATATTGGTCGTACAATGAAGGTTTTACCATTTTTAATACCGATTACCATATGAGGTATGTAGGGGGCAGCCCCGATCCGCAAACTGCCGCATCGCTGGTGGATTACGATCTCATCATACATTCATTGGGCCTCCATCCTGCGCTTATTTATGATGTACCTGAACATCTGCGCAGGGCTGCCGGCGCATGGAAAATGGGCGCACAAATGGAAAGCGCTCTGCCGGCAGGCATTGATGGATTACTGGTAAATGCTACGGCAGAACATGATCAAAGCCTGGGAACTGTTACTTTTTTTAACGGCAGTAGTTTCGGTATCGTAGATAACGCTTCTCTGAGGTTAGTTGATTCCATCAGCAGCGATACGCCTTTTACTGTATCCGCCTGGGTTAAAACTGAAGCACATAACGGTATTATTCTTTCATCCGGGGAACAGTTTTTACGGCAGACGGACGGAGTGTACAATAAACTGAT
>Ga0099364_10010887_pt1 | contig 12473 bp, 10 predicted proteins | sample TergutTh196P3_FD_73070 | JGI IMG/M metagenome (GOLD analysis project Ga0099364, IMG submission 73070) | Microcerotermes parvus P3 segment gut microbial communities from Pointe-Noire, Republic of the Congo - Th196 P3 | ecosystem: Host-associated > Arthropoda: Insects > Digestive system > Gut ... | reverse complement strand
TTCCTGCTGGATGTAAGACAGACGACTAAAGGTCCTAAGATAATAGTATCGCGCACTCATCCCGGGTTGCTCCGTAAGATGCTTGAACTTGAAGTTCCCGAGATAAAAGACGGAATAATTGAGATAAAGAATATTGTGCGCGAAGACGAAGGAAGGGCAAAAGTCGCCGTTTACTCTCTTGACCCAAACGTTGACCCTGTAGGCGCTTGCGTAGGGAATCAAGGCGCAAGGATCAAAGGAATAAGCAAAGAACTGATGGGAGAAAAAATTGACGTTATTGTCTGGAGTAGCGATCCCCTTGTTTATATAAGGAACTCTCTTGCTCCCGCTAAGATTTCAAAGATAGACCCTGCGCTTGATCAGGACAGGGCGGTTATGGTGCTTGTTCATCCTGATCAGCTTTCGTTAACCATTGGTAAATCTGGACAAAACGTTCGGCTTGCCGCCAGACTAACAGGGTGGAAAATAGATATAAGCGCGCTTGAAATTGATAGAATGCCAACTCTGCAAGATATTTTTCATGATATTAATATCGCGGATGAAGCGGCTAAATGAAAAATAGACCTCGCACCTGCCTTGGCTGCCGTGAAAAATTAGACAAAAAATCACTCTTGAGGGTTGTTAGAATAGTCGATGGCGATTGCGCAAAAATAATTAGGTTTGACCCGGAAGCTAAACTTCAGGGCAGAGGCGCTTGGGTTTGTAAAAAAAAGGAGTGCATCGAAAAAGTGAAAAAGAGCCGCGCATTTGAAAGAGCGTTAAAAACGCAAACAGAAGAAAATTTGTTTCTGGAATTGTCATGCACAATATAGAAAAAACTCTTTCACTTTTGGGCATGGCAAGACGCGCGGGGGCGCTTATAATTGGTCAAGATAGTGTAAAATTTAGATTGTCCCGCGCAGACGGGTTATTTTTACTTTTTCCCGAGGATGCTTTGCATAAGTCTCGGAAAACGTTTTTATCATTTACTAAGAATGCGCGTGATTATGCCGTGTTAGAGGGTATTTCAACAGAGCGACTTGCTCATGCAATCGGCGTAGGAAATGCTGTTGTCGTTGCATTACCTGAACAGAGTGGTTTTGTTTCAGGTATAAAAAGTAGTCTAAATCAATTGGGTAGTATTGAAGGGAGCGTTACCATTGAGCAAAGTGAGAATATACGAGCTTGCAAAAATATTGGAATTGAACAACAAGGAGATGATGAAAGTTCTCTCTGATCTTGACTTTAAGGTGAAATCACACATGAGCTCTTTGGATGATGAAGTAGTTGAGATTGTGAAGAAAAAAGTCACTAAAAAAGACGCCGGGGATTCCCAGAAAAAGACTAAAGCTGAAAGTAAAAAGTTTTACGAAGGCTCAACGGATAGAACTAGTGTTGACGCTCATGTTTCTGTATCAACTCCTGAACATATTACGCCTCCTACTAAAAGAGTCAAAAGAATAAAACCTTCGCCTTCAATTCGGGATGTAGCTGACGCAATTGGAATATCAGCGGCGGAAGCGGTAAAAACGCTTATTTCCAAAGGATTGATGTTAGCGGCTACGGCGCCTGCCGACGATAAGGTTCTCGATATTTTTTCTGATAAGTATTATGTGCAATTTGAAAAAGAAATCGTGGCAGAGCCGCGTAAAGAAATTACTCCGCAGCCTAAACGTCCTGACAAGAAAAAACATCAGCCAAAGGGCGCGCTTTTACCACGAGCGCCGGTTGTCGCTGTTATGGGTCATGTTGACCATGGTAAAACCACATTGCTTGATAGTATACGAAATACTAATGTTACAACGCGGGAAGTGGGCGGAATAACTCAACATATAGGAGCTTCAGTTGTAAGGCATGAGGGGAAGAAAATAGTTTTTCTGGATACGCCGGGACATGAGGCTTTTACTGCAATGCGCGCGCGGGGAGCGTTAGCTACAGACGTGGTAATCCTTGTAGTTGCGGCTGACGACGGAATAATGCCTCAGACAAGGGAAGCAATCGCGCATGTTAAGGCAGCTGGAGTCCCAATAGTGGTAGCAGTAAATAAGGTCGACAAACCTTCCGCAAAACCTGAAAGAGTGCGACAGCAGCTTTCTGACGCCGGGCTTGTGCCCGAAGAATGGGGCGGAGATGTGATAATGGTTGATGTTTCGGCTAAATTTGGCGATGGCTTGCCAAATTTGCTTGAAATGCTGCTTCTTGTAGCAGAAATGCAGGATCTTAAAGCAGACCCGACAGCGGCGCCTTCAGGGGTTGTCATTGAGGCTGAGCTTGACAAAGGAAAAGGTCCTGTAGCTACTGTTATCGTGCAAAATGGAACTTTACACCGAGGAGAAGTAGTTTTATTTGACAGTACTTGGGGTAAAATCCGCGCTCTCGTTGACGCTTCAGGTAAACCTACAGATAAGGCGGGTCCAAGTACTCCGGTTGAAATAATAGGGCTGACGGCCGTCCCAAAACCCGGCGAAAAATTTATAACCGCTGAAAATGAACGCGAGGCTCGTGAACTGCTTACAAGAAAGCAGCAGGATTTAAGTATGCAAAGCGTAAGTCGCAGAGCTTCTCTTGAAGGGATTTTTTCTCAACTGAAAGAAGGAGAAACGCCACATCTTAACCTTGTTATAAAATGCGACGTACAGGGTTCGGCTGAGGCTCTCAGCACTTCGCTTGAAAAATTGGCTACAAACGAAGTTGGCATTAATATTATTCATAAAGGCGTAGGCAGGATTTCTGAAGCGGACGTTACTTTGGCGGCCACTTCAAGCGCGGTCATCATTGGGTTTAATGTTCGCCCAGATGTTAACGCAAAAAGAATAGCAGAGGATAATGAAATTGAAATAAGGTTTTACGATATCATTTACAATGCGATAGAGGATATTAAATTCGCTCTTGAGGGACTGCTTAAGCCAACCCTTCGCGAAGAAGGTCTTGGAGAGGTTGAAATTCGCAAAGTGTTTAAAGTTCCAAAAATAGGTAAGATAGCCGGATGTTATGTAAAGTCGGGGATAATTCGCAGGACATCCAGAGTCAGGGTCGTTCGCGGAGGGATTGTCCTTTGGGACGGCGGAATTTCGAGCCTGAGGCGTATTAAAGATGAAGCAAAAGAAATCAGAGCAGGGCTTGAATGTGGGATAAACCTCGCAGGATTTCAAGATTTTGAAGAGGAAGATATCCTCGAAGTCTACGAAATCCTTGAGGAAAAGCGTCATTTACAATGAGCAGCTTCAGGATGGAGCGGATAAACAAGGAACTTGTAAGAGAAATTGTTTATCTGCTTGAGTTTTCTATAAAGGACGATGCTGTTAAAAACGCAGTCATTACTTCTGTTGATTGCTCCAGGGACCTTAAACACGCAAAAGTTTGGTTTACAACCCTTACTGAAGATACGCGCCTCTCAACATTTGAAGCGCTTAAAACTGCGTCTCATCAACTAAGAAAGCTAATGGGGGAACGAATGCATCTTCGCACAACCCCCGAGCTTGAGTTTTGTATAGATACAAGCCAGGAGTACGGGCGGCGAATAGACTTGTTGCTTGAGTCGCTTGTAAAGAAGACTGAAGAAGAGGATAATAATTCTGATGGATCGTGAAAATATTTATTCCGAGATGGAATCGATTCTTGACGCTCATGAGAATTGGTGTATCCTCTCCCATGTAAAGCCTGACGGCGATACTTTGGGCGCTGCGAGCGCGCTATTTGTAGCTGGAATTGATAGGGGAAAGCGCGTGTCCTGGATAGGAGAGAGCGAGATTCCTTTATCTTATAAGTTTTTACCATATATAGATCACTATAAAAAAAGCGGCTGGATTGACCTTGATCGTTACAAAGGTGAAGAACCGCTTTTTATTTGCCTTGATACATCAAAGTTGGAAAGAACTGTTGGTGGTCTGCACAACCAATGGAAGATCATAAATATTGATCATCATGTCGACAATACTAGGTTTGGAACATTCAATCTTATAGAAACGGAAGCATCCTCAGTTGGTGAAATTATCTGGAATTTTATGAAAGCGCGGAATTGGAGAATAACAAAAGAGATAGCAGTTGGATTATACACCGGGATAGCAACGGATACAGGAAACTTCTCTTTTAACAATACAAAAGTAAACACTCATTACGCAGCGGCGGATCTTCTGGAAAACGGTATAAATCCTGATTTTATAAATCTCGCAATACGAGGTAACAGATCCATAGAAGGATTCCGTCTTTGGGGAATAGCAATGTCAAAGATGCTTCTTATTGGAAAAAGGAAACAAATATGTTTTACATATCTTACTCTTGAAGATTTTCGTTCTTCTAATGCAAGCCAGTTTGAGACTGAGTATCTGGTTAACCAGATGTTACTGATTCATGGAGTCCAAACAGCGGCTTTAATAATCGAGGATGTAACGCAAGTGCGGGTTAGCTTGCGAAGCATTAGTGGCAGCGTTTCTGCTGGCAAAATAGCAAGAAAAATTGGCGGCGGAGGGCATGAGCTTGCTTCAGGCGCAGTTTGTCATGTATCAATTTATGAAGCTATTCCAATGGTATTAAAAACTATTGAGGAAGAATATGCCGAACGGGATTCTACTGTTAAATAAACCTGAAGGAACTAGAAGCACCGATTGCGTTACGCGCGTAAAGCGATATTTTAACGAAAAAGCGGGACATGCGGGAACGCTTGATTCAACGGCGCGCGGGTTGTTGGTCCTGCTTCTCGGTAACGCAACGAGGCTTTCTGATTACATTATGCTTTTGCCCAAGGTTTACACTGCGGTTGTATGCCTTGGCGCCGAGACTGACACTGCGGATTCGTCCGGAGAAATTATTTTCAGCTCGAATGCCGATAGTATAAATGAAGCTGACGTGGATTTGATTCTCGATAATTTTAAAGGTGAAATTATGCAGGCGCCACCTGAGATATCTGCAATAAAAGTTGGAGGAAAAGCAGCTCACCGAATAACGCGCTCAATTAAAAAAAGCAAAACTGCCGATAGTGAATTTTCTCTTTCCGCGCGTTCTGTTTACGTTCACAACATAATAAGGACGTCTCCTCTTCTGGGCGGCGAGTTTGAGATTGAAGTGCGCTGCGGTAAGGGAACATACATTCGCAGCATTGCCCGCGACATAGGGAGAATGCTTGGCTGCGGGGGGCATGTTAAAAAGCTGGAACGACTTTCCATCGGAGATTTTTCTCTTCATAACGCTTGCGATCTGGAGAAATTATCCCTTGAAAATTTGCTGCCAATAGAGTGCATTGGGACGTTTTATAACAGAATATTTCTCAAAGTTGAAGCCGAGACTCGCCTTTTAAACGGGCTTAGTGTTCCATTAAATGAGGCGGGAGAATATGTTAAGGGTGTAATTGATGCTAAACATGTTGCGGTAATTGGCGAGACCCTTTTTGGTTTTGCGGAAGTAAGGGATGACGGAGAAGCTTCATACTTGCATCCTCGCGTCAACATCAGGAGGTAATCAATAAAGAAATGATAGTGGCAATTGGCGCATTTGACGGGTTTCATACGGGACATCGTTACCTTTTGGATGAAACCGGAAAACTTGCGCGGGAGAATAAAACGGATTGGGCAGTAGTGACATTTTCTCCGCACCCTGACGTTTACTTTGACAGAGGCGCAAAACTTCTGCTATCCGAATATGAAAAATGCGGCGAAGCAAAATTTTTAAAAATACCCCAAATAATAAACTTGCCATTTGAAAAAATTTGTAATATGTCCCCGAAAGACTTTTTGGCAATGTTGCAAATGGAGTATTCGATAAACGGAATAGTTGTTGGAAAAGATTTCAGGTTTGGACGTGATGCCGGCGGAGATGGTTCTACTATCAGGAAGTTTTGTCTTGATAACGATATGTTGTGTTCAATAGTTGAATTGATAGAATACTCGGAGGGACCTGAAACTGGGAACAAAATATCCACGCGTCTTTTGCGGGAATGGCTCAAGAAAGGGAGAACGGATTTTTTACGCCGCGCTTTGCAGTTTCCCTGCCCAATCAGCGGGATTGTGGTGCATGGGCAAAGACGAGGAACAAGCCTGGGTTTTCCTACTATCAATATTTTAACTGCTGCGGAAAAAATGCTTCCCGCAGAAGGCGTTTATGTTGTATCCGCGTTGATTGACCAACAATGGCGCGCAGGAGCGCTATTCATAGGAAAGCCGTCTATGTTTCCCGATGTAGAGCAAACTCGGGTGGAGGTACATATTTCTGATTTCAGCGGAGATTTGTATGGCAGGATGGTAACTGTTTTTTTGGAGGAGTTTTTACGTCCGCCTATGGTATTCAGCGATGAATCTGAGCTTGCGAAAGACATTGAAATATGCGTTGAAAAGGCTGTAGAGGCGTTTAATAAGAATCATGGCTTACACAACAATCTTTATCATGAACTTCAAAACGCTTTTGGGAGTTAAATAAGACGTCGGAGCTAAACATTCTGTTATTGTTCTCCTCCGAATATGAGCAACTTTGTATTGAAGTGTAAAAAATATATCTTATGAAGGAGTGGATTTTGATGCGAGAACATGACTCTGCTACATATCGCAGCTCTTTGAGTTTTTTGCTTATCGTGGCTTGCAGGAGGTTACTTGGTCGCGATATAGCGCTCAGACATTCAATAAGCGACGCTTACTATTGGGAATTTAAGGACGGAGGCAGTATGTCTGACGATGAGATAGATTGTTTGTCCGGCTATATGAAAGACCTTATTAACAAGGATATGCCATTTGAAAGTAAAATGATGTCTTTGAAAGATGCGCGTTCTATATTTTTTGCTCAAGGACAGGATGAACTTGCAGACCTTCTGGGATTAGCTTTAGTTGATCCTATTGAAATATATTCGTTGGGAGATATGTACGGTTTCTTTTTCTCTCCGCTTGTAAAATCGACAAAAAACATCAGCCTGTTTAAAATTTTCCGTTTTGCTTCCGGTTTTTGTATGCAGTTTCCAGCTTATGAAGGAATGGAACTGCTTCCGTTCTATGCTTCAGAAAAAATGTCATCCTCGTTTCTGGATTACGCTAGTTGGCTTAGCGTTCTCGGCGTCAGTTACATGAACAGTTTACATAGAGCAATAAATGAAGGCGGCGAAAAACATCTGGTACTTGTTTCAGAAGCTTTTCACTCGCAGAAAATTGCCGAGATTGCCGATGATATTTCGAAAAGAGGGGCTAAAATTGTCACTATCGCAGGCCCTTCAAGTTCGGGTAAAACTACATTCTCGGAAAGATTGAAGATTCAGCTTTACGTTTGTGGAAAACGTCCGGTTACGCTTCCTATGGACAACTACTTTCACGATAGAGACAATACTCCAAAAGGTCAGGATGGAGAACCAAATTTTGAAGTGCCGGAGGCGCTAGATCTTGAGCTTCTAAAGAATAACCTGTCAAGTATGCTTAAAGGCGAAGAGGTCCAGACGCCAATATTTGATTTCATCGTGGGAAAAAAACGTCCCGGGAAGAAAATAAAGCTTGAAAATGATAATGTCTTAATAATGGAGGGTATTCATGGTCTTAATAATAAAATAATTGGACAGATTCCGTCTGAACATCTTTACACAATATTTGCCGCTCCAACAACAGGTATATGCCTCGATCCATATAACCGCACCAGCACCAGCGATAACAGACTGTTGCGCCGGATTATCAGAGACAACAGGACAAGAGGTTACAAGGCTGAAAATACTCTTGTCATATGGTCGAAGGTCGTTTCAGGGGCTTCAAAGTACATTTTCCCGTATCGGGACATGGCGGATAAAGTTTTTAATTCTTCGCTCCCCTATGAACTTGCGGTAATAAAAAGCTGCGTTACGCCTCTTTTGCACTCTGTTCCCGAGTCTTCGCCCATATTTTGCGAAGTTTTACGTTTACAGAGAATGCTTAAGTTTATTCCGTCAATGTGTGCCGATAATATACCTAATAACTCGGTACTTCGTGAATTTATAGGCGGAACATGCTTTGAAGAGGTGGAGAAATGACATTTAACACTTTATTTCAGCTTATCGGCGGAGTAGGACTTTTCATTTATGGTATAAAGATAATGAGCGAATCCCTGCAAGCCATAGCTGGGGACAGGATGCGCCAACTCATAGGCTCGCTGACCAACACGCCCATACGCGGAGTTTTAGTCGGCGCTGCGGTTACCGCGCTTATACAAAGCAGCAGCGCTACGACCGTAATGACCGTTAGTTTTGTAAACGCGGGGTTAATGCAGTTAAAACAAGCAATTGGCATTATTATGGGCGCCAATATCGGAACAACGCTTTCAGCGCAGATACTGGCGTTTAAAGTGAAGGACTTTGCTCTGCCAATACTGGCAATAGGCGTGTTCTTGTCGCTTTTTGGGAAAAATAATAAACATAAACATTTTGGGAATGGTATGGTTGGCTTTGGCTTGTTATTCCTCGGAATGCAAACCATGGAAAATTCAATGGAGTTCTTGAGGGACAGCAAGGAGTTTTTCCAACAATTCAGCGCCAATCCGCTGCTCGGAGTTATGGCGGGAACGCTGCTTACCATGGTTGTGCAGGCAAGCGCTGCAACTGTAGGTTTAACAATGGCAATGGCTGTTCAGGGACTGTTAACTTTTGAGGCGGCAATGCCGATTATCCTGGGCGATAATATAGGTACTACAATTACGGCAGTCCTGTCGTGTATAGGAACCAAAAGGTCGGCGAAACAAGCCGCCATGTCTCACGTATTATTTAATGTCATTGGGGTTGTTATATTTATGTCCATGTTACCTGTTTTTCGAAATTTAGTGCTTTTGACTTCTAATGATATCGCGCGGCAGGTAGCTAATACACACACGCTTTTTAACATGTTAAACACCCTTCTTTTCCTCCCGTTTACCGCGCCTTTTGCACGTTTTATTGAAAAGGTGCTTCCAAGCGACCATATGCTACAAATTAAGGACGTCGTATATCTGGACGAGAAGTTAATTAATGCGAGCCCCGCTGCGGCTGTCGTGGCAGTTCGCGACGAGATAATCCATATGGGAGATATCCTGTGCGAAATGCTGGATATCGTGTGGGCAGGTTTTGAAAACAGGAATTTTGAAGAAAAAAGTCGTTTTGAGTTGCAGGAAAACGCAATTGATGTGATTAATTTCTCAATAAGCCGTTACGCTGCAAAAGTATGGCGCAAAAACCTTTCGGAATCATTAGCGTCGGTACTCGCAAGTTATGTGAGCGTTTCGACGGATATGGAGCGAATAGGAGATCACCTCATCAATTTGTTTGAGCTTGCGGGGTATAAGTCGGAACAGCAGGTACGTTTTTCGGACGAAGCATACGCGGAATTTACGGATATGTATGCAAGCGTAAGACTATCTTATGACACGACGATAAAATCTTTTTTAATGGAGAACGCGAAAATTGCCGACGAGGTCATTACAAAACTGGAACTTGAAATAGACGCAAAGGAAAAAAAATATCGTAAAAACCACATCGAAAGGCTAAATCGGGGCGAATGCGACGCAAAACGCGGCGTGCTTTTCTGCGATATTCTAAGCAACCTTGAGCGAATAGGAGATCATTGCAATAATATCGCTGAAAGCGTTATGCAAATTAAAGAGGAAAAAACGGTAGCAACCAGATTCATGCAACACCACAATTAATTAATTACATACAAAAAACCGCGCTCAAAAAAGAGCGCGGTTTTTTTGTATGTTAAATTGTAAGTCTATGCCGCCCCCTACGGGCGCGTTCCGGTTATCAGACGGGCGGCGCCGCCCATACAACGTTCTCTACCGTTTTCTTGAAAGTGGCACGAGTGCAAAGATGGCGAATACAAGAATTCCAAAGCCAGCGTTGCATCCGTGTTCGTCAAGGATATGTTCAATTTTATCCTTTACCACATCCTTAATTTTATCCTTAATTTTATCCAAACATTTCTCGTCGCTTAATTCTTCGCGCGGGTTGTTCCCTTCGAAACGATAGTATGGATAGTTGTTGGTTAGTGAATCGTAGAATACCAAAGCCAAGCCTTCAGCATCGGGTAGGCTTTGAGCAATCGTTCCATTAAAGGCGTTACTATTGGCGACGTCGGGCTCAAATGTACACATTACGACCGAACCCGCAACCTGATCCATCGGGATAACGTATGCGCCGTCCTTCAAAGACACCACCTCTTCGGGGCGTAAGTCAGCCCTTAGGAAGTTGTTGTTAATAGTAGGATTATACGAACCCGACGCCGACCCGCTTCCCGATACGCGATAATACTGGCGAAGAGGCGCCGAAGTCTCAGGCGAAAGCTCATAATACTCTATCTTATTGGCTTGCAGCATTTCAAGAAGGAAAGCGTAGTTAATCGCGTAATCGCCAGCGTTAACAGTGGTATTGGTTAATCCTTTGGGGATGACGTACGCGGTTGGACGAATTCTGTTGAAATGCGACGTATCGTTTATAGCAAGAGATTTGTTAACCATGACGCCGATGTCTTCGCTTCTAAGATCGCCCGTCATAGTTGCTTGATATCTCTTCGTTTTAAAACTGCTGTATTTTGATCCCGGGTTCTCCGTTCCTAGACTCGAGTGAGCTGTTGTCGCGCCGGACGCATATTGATAGAGATAAATCTTTTCGTTCGGGTCATACTTCTTTCCTTTTGCTATTGTGTCGTCTCTACCTTTCTTGACGAGCGCCTTAATCGCCACATCATTGGCATAGAGGGTTTCCATCAGCGACTTCGCCGCTAAAACATGAGCCCACGCTCTTCTTGCCATTAAATGCGTTTGTCCGCCGCGGACTTCGACCAGGAAGGATACCGAACCCATTAAGCCGTAGTATGCGCGTGCGATAGCGTGATTGCACGTCCAACCGTCGCTGCCGTTTTGATAATGGTCGGAGCGGATGCCGCCCGCCGCTAAGTCGGCATGCAGTTTGCTCGCATAAACATTCATCGCAAAATCGTTTAGCTCCATCGACGGGTTGTTCATACTGGTAGAAGGAGTGGCTTCCAGATCGGTGATTCCGCCCGTTGCATACGCCGTTGCCTCGGCTGTATTGGTGGAAGTGGCGCCGAAATAACCAATTTCATGTCCGTCCATAACGACTTCCGGCATTATCTCTAAGTAGGCTTTATGTACCATCCGGATTTCTGGCGCTCTGGTTCTAAGGTGATCGCGGTTCATGTTGATGCTCGGCGTTACGCTGTTGCCTGTATTCCGCGCGGCGCCTTCAACGTTGAAACGCGGAATGATAACGACGTTGAGCTTATCAAGGAATTGCGCGCCATACCCGCCAGCCAGTTCCAGAATGAAAGCCATTGCGCCTTCACCGGACGAAACTTCGCTGCCGTGGATATTTGCTTCATAGAAGAAGGTAACCTTGTTGTTATCGCGTACTATCTTAGCCGCTTGCTCAAAGGTCGATCCTGCGGGGATGGCGGAGCTGGTGAAGATGAGGGCAGGTATATCGTAGCCGAATGTTGGCGTCTTGCCGAGGCTGAACAAGTGTAAATTCTGATTGCCTGCAGCAGCGTCGGTGACTAATTTCATCAAATCCGCCTGCGTGCTGTGCTGCCATAGTCCTTTAGCGGTTGTGAAAACGGGGGTTTGCAGCCCGCCTACGGGGAAGTCTTTAAGTCCAGCGGTCCCGAACAGTTTATCAAGAATCTGGTCGGTGAAGACGTTGACCGAAGTTCCGGCAAATGTCTCAGTGCCTGTAGGTCTGACGCCTGTCAGAATTTCCATCTCTATTAATACGTTGTTATCAATCTGAGGCTGTGTGAAGTGAAGCAGCTTGGTCACTCCATAGAAAAGAGTATTTGGACTTGAAGTTACGCGATAATTATACGTGCCCGGGTATGGGAGCATATAAAGACGCTCTGTTGCGCTGCTCGAATCCGCTGATATTGCGTTCTGATTCCCAGTTCCCTGGAAAACAGTAAGTGTCAAACCCGTAGCGTCAAGAGTTACGCCAGGCGGCGCCTTCAGCACAAGGTTGACATGCGCCAGTGCGCTCCCGGAAAACATCAGTAACGCGGCAATAACTACAAAAATTAAAATCCTTCTTGTTTTACTAAACAACACTCTCACCCTTTCAGTATTATAAAATGTTTACTGCTCAAGACTGAAAACTCTAATTCGTTTTTGACCCTGGCGCCTCCTTTCAATATTATTATTTCAAATTCTAATATTATAATTTATATAATACTTCCATTTAATTATAGTATATATGTATTATATATGTAAATATATTAAATTTTATTTTTTAGATAAAAATGAATTATAGTATATTTTTGATAATAGTGTATTTAAAAAACCGCGCTCTATTGTTGAGCGCGGTTTTTATGCGCGTTGTTAAATTATAGCCAGATGGGACGCCGTATACACGGAACGCCCGCGCGGTGAACTATCAAGCCCCACACGGTTTACAAAATGTCCACAGACACGATTTATCCACCGTTCCGTAAAACCTCGCACTTTAGGGCGAGGATATAAGGAACATCTGCCGAAGGCGGATCGCTTTTGATTTTAATCTTTGGAATTCGCTGCTATTCAATTAA
>Ga0099364_10010886_pt1 | contig 12475 bp, 6 predicted proteins | sample TergutTh196P3_FD_73070 | JGI IMG/M metagenome (GOLD analysis project Ga0099364, IMG submission 73070) | Microcerotermes parvus P3 segment gut microbial communities from Pointe-Noire, Republic of the Congo - Th196 P3 | ecosystem: Host-associated > Arthropoda: Insects > Digestive system > Gut ... | reverse complement strand
CATCACCGGCTTCCAGATCTCCGGCTCCGTTCTCCTCGGCGCCTTCTTCCTCTGCTTCTCCTATCTGGGTGTCTTCCTGGCCGTCTTCTTGATCGGTGCTTGGCCTGACTACTTGGTAAGTGTAACCGTTAGCGGCATGCATTACGTAATCATACGACCAGTGCGACCTTTCTATATCCGAAAATGTCGTATCGCTGTCGTAAAGCGTATGGTTTCTCTCCACTGCCCTACAAATAATCGTGACCGCCTCAGAGCGATTTACCGTGTTTTGCGGACGGAACGTCCCGTCAGGGTAACCCTCAACGATGCCAACGGAATACAGCGCTCCAATGTACCCCCTCGCCCAGTGGTCACCCACGTCATTGAACGGACTCTCGGGGTTTTGATCGGTATCAATTATCCTTGTGGCGGCGGTGCTCATTTCTGCCCTTGTTAGCATCTGTTCTGGCATGAAAGAACCATCTGGGTACCCAATCATATATCCTGTTTCCTGACAGAATGCAATTGCCCTGTACCCCCAGTACGACACCTCAATGTCTGTGTACGTTGCGACGGAACTATTTTGCCCCTCTGCGTAGAGGTTGTAGAATATCTGCGCAAGCTGTGCCCTCGTCAATGGGCCGTCCGGCTGAAACGTGCCGTCCGGGAAACCGCTTATAAACGGCGGTATAACAAACTCATCCACGCCAACACCGGGACCGCCGCTAGGGTCGCTAGGGCCGACAGGAACCTCATCTTCATCGCCAATCTGAACCGGCGGTGTTACTAGCGGCAGTATAGATGATGAAGGTCCACCGCTTGGCGCACCACCTCCGCCGCCGATACGACCAGGGGTCGGGATCGGGGTCTGGGTCGGGGTCGTCGGCGTAGGAGTCGGGCTTTGGCCTGGTTCCGGCGTAGCCGCTGGATTTCTCTCAATGATTATCTTAGCGCCACCACTAAAGGTTTCTTGTTTGGCTAACATCCCATCTGCCCGCGCAATAAAACCTTCCTTAATTATGATGGCTGCTTCATCCTCGCCATCAAATTCCACAAAAAGCGACCCTATAACCAACTTGTTGTTCGCTGGTTCAAATTCATTTGATCCAACTAAAAACGCGACCCTATACAATGGATCTGTAGGAGTTGGTGCCCTTGTAAAGAGCTCTACTGAATTGCCTTTGTTATCTGCCAGTACAAAAAACGGATCCTTTACCGTCAGCCCGTTCTCAATTTCGAATTTGAAATCGACGCCCGCAAAGTCGCCGTTTGTTGTTACAACCTCAATCGGGACTTCTATTGTAACAGGGTACGTGACAGGCAAACCGTCCCACTCTAGTGGCACAGTGAAAGTGATCACGTTGGTCGCATCCGTAATGTCAACCTCTGGATCAACCTCTGGGCTTGGTTGAGCCGTCAAAGCCACAGTTGCCATCGTAAAGAACATGGCAACACTTAAAAGTATGGAAATCGCTTTATAATGTTTTTTCAAGGTAACCTCCTTCGTGCTGCCGCCGCAAAAAAGCACCGCAACAACAACCAACAAAGTAATGATTTATGTATTTCTTTTTTGATTCATTAATACACATGGAAAAGCGGAACATGACGACACCTAATCTCTGAATAATACGACCCACAATAACAAGTACATGCTTGCAAAACCACACACGAAGCATTGAATTTCTATACAAAAAAACCAACTCGGTTGTAAAAAGTTTTTTATCACCAGCTTGCTCACTACTATATTCTACAGTTTTTATTTAGTTAAGTCAAGCTAATTTCTTGCTATTATTTAACTTGTTACTGGCTTCGGATCGACATTGGATTACTTGTCATGTCCCAGCTGCCCGTTGCGGCGCGGGCATGTCCAGTATTGCTTTGGTGGAGCTATATTTGCGTATTAGTAGACAATATTTTCGTACCGTTGGCTCAATATTTGCGCATTGTCAGCACTATACTTACTTAATGGTGATACAATATTTTCGCACTGTCGGTACTATATTTGCGCATTGTCGGCATAATACTTGCGCAATGGTTGCGTCATAATTGCGCAACGACCGCGTTACAAGGGGTAGGCTTCTAGTAGCCTGGCTTGCCTAGCAACTCGAACATATTTTTTTTGTACATTTCGACCCCAGGCTGATCAAACGGGTTTACCCCCAGCAGATATCCGCTGATCGCACATGCCTTCTCAAAAAAGTAAATCATCCTCCCTAGCGAGTCTGCGTCAAGCGACGGTATTTCTAAGACCAGATTTGGTGCACCGCCGTCCACGTGAGCGTTTATTGTGCCCTTAGCTGCCATTTTATTTATGTAGTCAAAATCCTTGCCAGTCAGAAAATTCAAACCGTCAATGTTGTCTTTGTCAGCTTTGACATAAAGATTCTTCCTTGGGTTCACTACCTGTAGCACCGTCTCAAAGAGGTTTCTTGCCCCATCTTGAATGTACTGCCCCATTGAGTGCAGATCTGTTGTAAAATCAACTGCCGCCGGAAATACCCCCATCTGCCCCTTGCCTTCGCTTTCGCCGTATAACTGCTTCCACCACTCGCCAAAGTAATGAAGGTTTGGTTCGTAGTTCACCAGTATTTCTGTTGTCTTACCTTTTCTATAAAGGATATTTCTGGCTGCCGCGTACATATAACAATCGTTTGATGCAATGCCAGTATTTTTATATTCTTCGCATGCCTGGCCTGCGCCGTCCATCAGCGCGTCAATGTCAATGCCGGCTGCAGCTATCGGTAAAAGCCCTACAGCAGTGAGCACGGAAAACCTCCCTCCCACATCGTCAGGAATAACAAAAGTTGGGTACCCCTCGCTGTCGGAGAGCTTTTTTAGAGCTCCCCTGCTCTTATCTGTCGTTGCGTATATTCTGTCAGCGGCGCCATGCTTGCCGTATTTCTTTTCCATGTGTTCCTTTAAAAGCCTGAACGCCAACGCAGGTTCGGTAGTTGTGCCCGACTTTGACACTACGTTTACTGATACGTCCTTACCCTCAATAATCTCAAGGACGTCCGCCACATATGCCGGGCTTATGCTGTTTCCCGCATATATTATTGCCGGGCTTTTTTGTTCGGATTTTGCAAGGTTGTTATAGAAATTATGCGAGAGGGCGTCTATCACCGCCCTTGCTCCCAGATACGAGCCACCGATCCCAACAACGATCAGTATATCAGAATCGCTCTTGATTTTTGCAGCGCATTCTTTTATCCTTCCAAACTCTCCCCTGTCATAACTGTTTGGCAAGCCAAGCCACCCGGTATAGTCGCTTCCGGCGCCAGTGCCTTCGTGCAGCATATTATGCGCAACACCGACATATGGCTCAATGTTCGTCATCTCCTGTTCCGAAATAAAACCTTTCGTATACGTGAGGTCTAGTTTTAGCTTTCCCATAATCTCAGCCTCCATTTAATCACAAATTATCACAAGCCCACCACGCTATTCGTGGATAAATTATGCCCCTAGGTATATATTTTACCATATTACGACATGTTATCCAATAATATGTTGTTGCCACTTACATAAGTATTTTGCTATTGTAATTTGCTATATTTGGTTACACGCTGCTAGACAGTAATGTATTCCTTTATTGCCTCAAATTTAGCCTGTTTTATCCCCGTCACTTTCATTATGTCCTCTATTTTGCTGAACCCGCCGTTTTTTTCCCGGTAGCCAATAATATTATTTGCAGTAGCGGCGCCAATGCCCGGCAGTAAAGACAATTCTTCCTTAGTCGAAGTGTTGATGTTTATAAGGACGGCGCTGGCACTGCCGTTGACTTTGGCACTTGCATTGGCATTGGCGTTGGCGTTATCGCCGCCAGTCTTGTATTCCGCGTCTTCGATCTCAATCAACTTCCCATCATAGCCATCGGATATTCTTATGCCGCTCCCGTACAGGCTGCCTTCCCCAGATGCTTCACTACCGCCTCCGCCTGAATTGCCATCTCCGGGTACTTCACCACCGCCCCCACCTGAGCCGCCTTCCCTGGGCACTCCGCTAGTCTCTGTTGCGCCCACCTTGCGCTTTATATTTAGCATGGCATTGTTTTCAAGCTTAAATACCATATTAATATTCTCTTCGTCAGCCTCATCCGTTAGGCCGCCCGCCATTTCAACCGCTTCAACAACCATTGACGATTTTTCCAATGCATACACGCCCGGCTTATTAACAGCGCCTGTAACGTATATATGTACTATGTTGCTGGGTGCCAACTCTTTGCCTTCCTCACCCATGCCGCCCCCCGACGGCCCTTTGCCACCGAAAGCCGCCGTGTTGCCGACGCCCCCGGCTTCACTTCCCAGTTGGGCTGCTTCCCTCACGCCCCCACTCGATCCACCTACATCTCCGTTCGCCTCCCCTTCTGCCATGGCTACAGCTTCGGCCGCCTCCCCGCCTGTGTCGGCTACAGTACTTGAGTGGGCCCCTTCTATGACAGAAATTGCTTTGGCGCCGCTGCCTTGCACAGTGAAAATATAGCACCCCGTCATTATCAATATTGCAGACACGCCGATCATAATCACCGATTTTGCATACTTTCCTACTAAAATAGTCCATTTAAAGAATGGTACCCTCATCACCCTTCCTCCTCCCTTATCATCTCAGGTTACATGTGGCGATGGCCTCCCCTGTACTGTCCCTGCCCACTCTCAAGGGTTATATATCTCACAGCCTCGGGTGAGCTTAGCCTCGGGCAACCGCACGCTCGGGCGAGCTCAGCCTCGGGCGACCACAGCCTCGGGCAACCACATGCTCGGGCGGCCCGCAAGCCGCCCCCAACATGTTGTTTTGACACTACTTTCATTTCGTATGTCTAGCTATAGCATATATTACCATTATATGCCATATATTGCAATTGTTATGTGGTGTTATTTTCTTTTTTTAATTTTAAATTTTTTAATTTTAAATAAGGTGTTTAATGGAAGATTATGTGTGGTAAATATTATTATTTTACACCCGGTGGCAGCTTAAACCCTTCAATTGAGTTTGAGACGCTTTCCCACAGTTCAAGGCATTCGTCAAGCTCTTCATTCAATTTTGCTTGTTCCAATGACAGGGAAGACAACCTAACGTGGTCGCAAATAACATCATCCAGAATCATTTCAGTTTCAATTTCTGACAGCCGTGTCTCTATTTTTTCAATTTTATCCTCGACCGTCCTAAGCTTGGACAAAAGCTTCTTGTGTGTTGAGCGAGCTTCTTTTACCCTGTAATATTCCAGCTTGGCACTGAAATGCCCCCCAGAGTCTTTGGGTACAGGGTCAAAGGTTCCAGCATCAATGGGTACGGAGTTAATTTCTCCAGAGCCAATGGCTCTAGAATCTACGGCTCCAGAGTCTATGGCTCCAAAGTCTATATCTTTAAAGTCTATGGGCCTAGAGTCAATGGGTTCAGAGTCTATAGCTTTAGAGTTTATGGCTCTTGCGTCAATGGGTCCAGAGTCTATTTCTCCAGAGCCAATGGATCCAGAATCAATTGCTCTAGAGCCAATGGATCCTGAGCCAATGGCTCTAAAGTCTATGGCTCCAGAATCAATTGCTCTGTTGTCTATGGCTCCGGAGTCTATGGCTCTAGAGTCTATTTCTCCAGAGCCAATGGCTCTCGAGTCAATGGCTCTCGAGTCAATGGCTCTCGAGTCAATGGTTCTAGGCGCGGCACCCTCCACCACGCCCCCACCGTTTCTTTCCCACCAAAGCAAATAACTCTCGTACCCGCCCTGATAGCTCTTAATCTCAGTGCCTTGGAAATAAAGTATCCGGGTTGCAAAACCTTTTATAAAGTACCTGTCATGGGATATTGCAATTACTGTCCCATCAAAGTCCCGGAGCGAAGCCTCAAACGCCTCCCTCGAATTTATGTCCAAATGATTTGTGGGCTCGTCGAGAAGCAACATGTTTGCGTCCGAAAGTATGAGCTTTGCCAGGGCGACTCGGCTCTTTTCGCCACCGCTCAACGCCTTAACTTTTTTTTGCACATCGTCGCCGCTAAAAAGGAACGCTCCCAGCAGGTTCCTGACCTCAGTAAACGTCGCCCCGCTATTTACGTCAAGAGTTTCATCCAGCACTGTATTGTTACTGTTCAATCCGGCAAGCCCCTGGTCATAGTATCCGATTTTCGTATTTCGTCCAAGCCCGACCATACCCTCGTTCTGTGCAAGTTCCCCTGCCAATATTCGCATGAACGTTGATTTCCCACAGCCGTTTGGCCCTATTACAAATATTCGCTCGTTCTTTTTTACCACTGAAGAAAACTCCCCAAAAATCAGCCTACTGCCGTAGCTCTTCGAAATGCCTTCGATATACAGCGCGTCATTTCCGCTTGACGTTGTTTTTCTGAACCTTACGTTTATTTTCTCCGGCAGGTTTTTTGGTTTTTCAATACGCTCCATCCGGTCTAATGCTTTTTGCCTGCTTTCTGCAGCTACTATGTTGCGCTCCCTGTTCCAGCGGCGCTGTTGCTCAATATATGCCTCCTGCCTGGCGATTTCTTTTTGCTGGTTAATAAAATGCCGCTGCTGGATTTCCCTGTCTTCGGATTTCTTTTTTAGAAAATACGAATAGTTGCCGTAATATGTGGTTAATGCGTGGTTTTCCAGTTCAATGACCTTTGCTGTGACCTTGTCAAGGAAATACCTGTCATGTGAGATTACGACAAAGCTCTTTTTATAGCTTACAAGGAATTCTTCAAGCCATTCAAGCGAGCGGATGTCCAAGTGGTTAGTCGGCTCGTCAAGGAGAAGTACGTCAGGTGGGCGTGCCAGAATCAACGCAAGGGAGAGCCTTGTCTTCTGCCCTCCGCTTAGGGTGGATATTAGCGTCTTGTCGTGTATTCCTTGCCCAATGTCCAACCCTTTCATTATACCGCGAATCCGGCTCTGGTACTCATAGCCCCCACCCATTTCATATGATGTGCGAAGGGCGTCGCATTTTCTGATCAGCTCGGACTGGCGCACACTGTTTTCTGTACGGCTTATTTCGTCTTCAAGCAGTCTAATGCGTTCTTCAGCGTCGATCAACGGCTTAAAAATATTCCTCACCGCCGTCCCAATGGTTTCGCCACTGCCATCGCTGTTGTATTCGCTACTTTGCCTGAAATAACCTAACGAGTAATTTCGGTTAATGTGCACGGACCCACCATCCGGAACGAGTTCGCCGCAAAGGAGTTTGAAAAGGGTGGATTTCCCGGAGCCGTTTACACCGATCAAGCCACATTTATCGTTTTCGCCAACAGAAAAACTAGCATTGTCCAGTATTTGCCTTGTGCCAAAAGAAAAGCTTAAATTGTTCACATTTACAATACCCATTCTCCCCGCCCATTGTTCACGATTTTCCGCGCCTATTGTTCATAATTATCCATGTCTATTGTTCACAATTTTCCATGCCTTTTGTTCGCGATTTTCTTCGCCTATTGTTCACAATTGTCCATGCCTATTGTTCACAATTTTCCACGCCTATTTGACCATACGCGATTAATATAATATATTAATCTATAATAATCAATGAAAAGGTATTCGGGCATGATATGAAAGTATTGCGTCCAATGCATGCTAGCCAGCAAAAATCAAAGAAAAGGTATACTAGCTTACTATGAAAGTATTGCATTTAATAGGCGGCGGGGACGTCGGCGGGGCGAAAACACATGTTTTGTCACTAGTCAAGGAGCTGGGGCGACATATCGGCGTTAAAATAATAAGCCTTCGCCCGGGCATGTTTGCCGACGAGGCAAAAGAACTGGACATTGATATAGAGATTGTTAAGTCGGGGAATATTTTCAAGGACATAAAACGGGTAGTCGCAGTCGTCAGGGGCGGCGACTTTCAGGTTATACACTCGCACGGCGCGAAGGCCAACATGATTGCCCTTGCGGTCAAATCGGTAACAAAGGCTCCGACACTTACCACCGTGCACAGCGACTATCAACTCGACTATATGCACAGCATATACAAGCGGCTTACTTTCGGCGCCATTAACACTATTGCGCTCAGGTATATCGACAATTACATTGGGGTCTCTAGCAATTTTAAAGATATGCTGATAGAAAGGGGCTTCAACCCGGAACGTATATTCGCCCTCTACAACGGCATGGACTTTAACAGATCGTCAAAGAATTACTCCCGTGAGGAATTCATAGAGGAGTTCGGCCTGCCTATAGGAAAAAACGACATCATCGTCGGCATAGCGGCGAGGCTCTACCCTGTTAAGGGCCTTGAAACGCTACTCAAGGCGGCCGACTCCGTCCATTCAAAGGACAAGTCGGTAAAATTCATAATCGGCGGCGACGGCGAAGACAGGCAGCATCTTGAGTCGATGAACAAATCCCTCGGTTTGGAAGAGGTCGTGTTTTTTGCCGGGTGGCTAAACGACCCGTACAAACTAATGAGCATCGTCGACATTAGCGTTTTGACGTCAATCAGCGAGAGTTTCCCATATTCAATCCTTGAGGGCGCCCGCTTTTCGAAAGCTACGATAAGCACCGGGGTTGGCGGGATCCCCGACCTTATCAGAGACGAGGTCGACGGCCTCCTGTTTGAACCAGGCGACTACGGTGCACTTTCCGGCCACATTTTGAAACTTGCCGGCGACAAAGCGTTGCGCCGTAACCTGGGCGAAAGCATCCATGCAAGGGCAAAGAAAATGTACTCGCTCGAAAGCATGTGCCGCGCACAATTGGATATCTACAAATCCGTATTGGATAGCCATGCCGAAAAACGCGGCAAAAACTCGTTTGATATGGTCATATCTGGGTATTATGGGTTTAACAACATTGGCGATGACGCGATGCTCGCAGGCATAATTCAAAGCATCAAAGCAATTAAACCCAATGCCCGCCTCGCAATACTGAGCAAAGCTCCGAAACAGTCAAGAAAAATATATAAGGTCAATGCGTTCAACAGGATGAATATCTTCAAAGTCATCAAAATAATGAGGAAGTCAAAACTATTTGTATACGGCGGCGGCAACCTTATCCAGGACAGCACCAGCACAAGGTCGCTTTTGTTTTACCTTACAATAACAATGATGGCCACATTTATGAAGACAAAGGTTATGTTTTACGCAAACGGCATCGGCCCTCTGATAAAGCCTTTTAATCGCAAAACGAGCGGGAAGGTCCTCAACCGGACAGACGTAATAACCGTCCGCGAAGAGCTGTCGCTAAATGAGTTGAGAAAAATGAACGTTACAAAGCCATATATAGAACTCACCGCAGACCCTGCGCTTACAGTGTCCGATGTCGCTGACAGCCAAACGATTGACAGGATATTGCGGACCGAGGGCGTCCCGGCTGACGGGACATTTGTTGGTTTTTCCGTCAGGGACTACCCTTTGGAAAGCGCCGCGTCCGACGGGTATTTGCGGGCGATAGCGGAAGCGGCTGACGAAATGGTACGAAAATATGGCATAACGCCTGTCTTTATACCTATGGAATACCCCCGCGACGTAAATACAATAAATATAGTCAAGAAGCTCATGAACAAAAAGGCCTATAGCCTTGAGCGTAAGTACAATGTAACGGAAATACTTGGCGTAATAGCCCGCATGAAAATGATGGTGGGCATGAGACTACACGCGCTGATATTTGCGGTAAACCTCAACATTCCGGTCGTGAGCATAGAGTACCAGCCAAAAATCGAGGGGTTCATAAAGTACATCGGTCAGACGTCTGCCGGTAAAATGGAAAACCTTGAATATAACAACTTGTTCAAAATAATGGAAGACGTTTGGAACAACCTTGACAGCGTCAAAGCTGTCCTCTCGTCAAAGGTGGAAAACCTAAAGGAAAAAGCCCGCCACGACGCCAGGATAGCAGTTAGCCTGATAGAAGGCCTGCCACTTAAAGCAGGCTTGCCACTTGAAGAAGGGTTGGCATTTGGAGAATGCCAGGCACTTGAGGAAGGCCAGGCACTTGAAGAAGGCCAGGCACTTGAAGAAGGCCTGCTAGCTAAAAAATGCTTGCCAATTGAAGAAAGCCTACTGTTTGAGGAAGACCGTCTGGCTAAAGAAGGCCTCCTGGTTGAAGAAGGCCTGGTTGAAGAAAGCCTTTCGGTTGAAGAAAGCCTTTCGGTTGAAGAAGGCTTGCCGGTTGAAGAAGGCCATCCGGCTGATAATAAATCGGGCGCATTGGGGCGGGCTAGCAATCAGACGGCGGGTATTGGAGGGAAACATGAATGACAGCAAAACCATAATTGAAGCCGACTCCAGTGACAACACCGATACTGGCGTTGACAGTGGCGTCAATGCCGATACTGGTGTTGGCAATAGTTCCAATACTGATGCTGGTGCTGACTATAGAGCCAATGTTGATACCCGAACCAACGATAAAATAAACATAACCGGAATATACGTCAACAGAACGGACATTAAAGGAGCGGCGTATGCTGTTTCCTCGTACGTCGCAAGGAAGTGCAGCAGCGGTAGTGGTGGCAGCAGCGGTAGCCGTAGCGGCGGTAGTGGTTGCAGCAGCGGTAGCCGTAGCGGCAACGGTAGCATTCATGCTTGTGGCGGAGCATATGCCTCAGTCAGTTCTTCTTCCAGCGCCCGCTTCCCTGCCATGGTATGCACCCCTAACGCCGAGATCATGATGGAAGCACAGAACGATAAGCTGCTGCACGACATTCTAAACGCAGCTGACCTTGTCATTGCCGATGGTGCGGGCGTGGTATTGGCATCAAAAATACTTGGGCACAAAAACCTTGAACGGGTGCCAGGCTTTGACTTGGTAAAAGAGCTTCTGACAAACCCAGCCAGGTACCCCTTCTCTTTCTTCTTTTTAGGCGGGAAACCTGGCGTCGCGGAATCGGCTGCCGCAAAGATTGCCGAATCGTCACCCAACACAAAAATATCCGGTTGCCGCGACGGGTACTTCAGCGAGCTTCAAGAGTCTGATATAATTGAGCAAGTCAATAAAAGCGGCACCGATATCTTATTGGTGGCGCTTGGCGCTCCGAGGCAAGAGAAGTGGATATTTAAAAACCGGAGCCGCTTAAACGTAACCGTGTGTATTGGCGTCGGTGGGAGCCTTGACGTTCTTGCTGGGTCGGCGTCTCTTGCACCAGCGTTTTTTCGCAATAATGGGCTGGAATGGCTTTACAGGCTATATAAGGAGCCGCGCCGCTTACGCCGTATGCTTCGCCTTCCCAAGTACATCCTTTTTGCATTTTATTGGCGATTGTTCCGCCAAGGAAAACAGGAGTGAACCAAAGAATGGATCAACACTTTGAAAAAGAGGAGTGAACCAAAGAATGGATCAACACTTTAAAAAAGAGGAGTAACCAAAGAATGGATCAACGCTTTGAAAAAGGGAGGCTGTCAGGCTTCTCCAGTAAGGAAAAATACAACTTTGAGGACTTCCTGATAATAATGGAAATGCTTAGAAGACAGTGTCCCTGGGACAAGGAACAAACCCATGACAGCCTGAAGAGGTATTTGATCGAGGAAGCATATGAAGTGCTTGAGGCAATAGACAGCAAGGACACGGCTTCAATGTGCGAAGAATTGGGCGATTTGCTCCTCCAGATTGTCTTTCACGCAAGTATTGCATCTGACCATCATGGCACCGGTACTGACAATGTTGTTGGCACTGGTACAGGCACTGGCAATGACATTGGCACAGGCACTAGCACTGGCACTGGCAATGACATTGGCACAGGCACTAGCACTGGCACTGGCACTAGCACTGGCACACATGTTGGCACCAGTACCAACACTGGCACTGGCACTAGTGCCGACTCTGACACTGGCACCGCGCTGACTTTCGACATGGGCGACGTGATAACATCGGTCTCGAAGAAAATGATATCCCGCCACCCTCACGTATTCGGGGACACCAAGGTCAACAGCTCTGCCGACGTATTGACAAATTGGGAACAGATAAAAAAGGAGGAAAAAGGCCTTTGCGGCGCGGGCGCTGTCCTCAGAAAAGTCCCGCCCAACCTGCCCGCCCTGATGCGGGCGTATAAAGTGCAACAAAAAGCCGCCGACGCCGGATTTGATTGGGACAATATTAGCGATGTGTTTGAAAAGGTAGCCGAAGAGTCAGACGAACTGCGGGAAGCGTGGGAATCGGGCGACCGCAAGGCAATAGAAAACGAAATGGGCGACATGTTTTTCGCGCTGGTTAACCTATCGCGTTTCATGGGCGTACACCCAGAACTTGCAACAGCTGCATCGACCGATAAGTTCATCACACGGTTTGAATGCATGGAATCCCTAATCGCCCAAGAAGGGCAAAAACTGGAGGGAATGAGCCTCCAAGAGATGGACAAATACTGGGAAGCCGCAAAATCTCGACTCAAGTAAGGACAAAAACGCAAGATGAAAACGCAAGGCAAGATGACAAGTTATTTACAAGTTATTTATCGACAGAGTGGCTATTCAAATACCCCTCGTCATTGCGAGCAAAGCGAAGCAATCCAGGCACCGAATTAACGGGAAAATACAGCAAAACAGAGATTTCACAGACTAGATTGCTTCGTCGCTACGCTCCTCGCAATGACAAA
>Ga0099364_10010885_pt1 | contig 12476 bp, 9 predicted proteins | sample TergutTh196P3_FD_73070 | JGI IMG/M metagenome (GOLD analysis project Ga0099364, IMG submission 73070) | Microcerotermes parvus P3 segment gut microbial communities from Pointe-Noire, Republic of the Congo - Th196 P3 | ecosystem: Host-associated > Arthropoda: Insects > Digestive system > Gut ... | reverse complement strand
AAAATCGAAAAATCTTCGTCAACGAATACCATTTCGGCGTATGTCAATGATTTGAACAAATTACAGGCTTACTTGCAGGCAATCGGTTCAACAGCCACGCCGCAGGAGATAACCCCGGCGATCTTATCCGATTTTCTTGTATGCGAAGGCGGACGTGGGTTGCAGGCGCGTTCGCAGGCGCGCATGTTGTCGTGTATTAGAGCGTTCTACAAGTATCTGCTGATGGACGATTTGATCGACGCTAACCCCACGCGATTGGTGGATCATCCGAAGATTGGGCGTAAACTGCCCGATGTACTCTCCGTGCAGGAAATAGACGCTTTGCTCAACGCCATCGACTTGAGCCTGCCCGCAGGACATCGCAACAAGGCAATGCTCGAAACGATGTACAGTTGCGGGTTGCGCGTATCGGAACTTGTTGGGTTGCGCCTTTCTGACCTGTTTTTTAAAGAAGGATTCATCAAAATAAAAGGCAAAGGTAATAAGGAGCGATTAGCGCCCATCAGCGACCGAGCTATCCACGAGATCAACCTGTACTTGCTACAACGCGCCAAATTATCTATTGCCAGGGGACACGAAGATTTTTTGTTTCTCAACCGTCGCGGTAAGGCGCTTTCGCGTGTGATGGTCTTTACCCTCATCAAAAATCTGGCTGCCGCCATCGGGTTGCAGAAAAAAATAAGCCCGCACACGTTCCGGCACTCGTTTGCCACGCATTTAGTAGAAGGAGGCGCCGATCTGCGCGCCGTGCAGGAAATGCTCGGACATGAATCCATCCTCACTACCGAAATCTATACCCATCTTGACCGCAGTTTCTTGAGGCAGACCATTGTAGAATACCATCCGAGAAGCAGAAAATAGCCATTAAAAATATTTTATCTATGAAAAAATATGATTTTTTTTGATTTTTCCATAGATAAAAGTATTTTTGCAGGAAATTTTGAGGACATGAAAAGGAAAATTTATGCCGAATTAGTCAAATGGAGAAACAAATCTAACCGGATGCCCCTGATTGTCAATGGAGCGCGACAAGTGGGTAAAAGTTATATATTGCAAAAATTTGGAAAACAGGAATTTGACAATTATATCATTGTGAATCTAGAAACAGACAGGGCTTTAGTTCAGCAGTTTGAAGAAAACATTACCCCAATTCCTGTCATTCAATATTTGGAATCAGCACATTCACAGCGAATTATACCCGGAAAGACCTTGATTGTCTTAGATGAAATTCAAGCCTGCGAAAAAGCGCTCACCTCGCTGAAGTACTTTTGCGAGCAAGCGCCCGAGTACCATATTGTAGCGGCAGGTTCTCTGCTTGGAGTGGCCATCAATCGTGATAAATATTCTTTTCCTGTTGGAAAAGTAGACGAAATGACCATGTTTCCCATGGATTTCGAAGAATTTTTATGGGCAATGGGCAGAGAGAACTTTACACATTCTATTCGAGAACATTACAGTTCAAATGAATCCTTAAATATACATTCCATTGTTTTAGTCCATTACAATCAGTATTTGATTACGGGAGGCATGCCTGCCGCTGTAAAGGAATTTACAAATACCGGAAGTTTTGTGGCGGTAGCCGATATTCAGAACAGAATTCTGAATGAATACATTGCCGATATGGCAAAATATACATTTCCTGCTACCGCAATTAAAATACGCGCCTGTTATGAATCAATTCCTGCACAATTGGCAAAAGAAAATCGGAAGTTTCAATACAGCGTAGTGCAAAAGGGCGGCAGCGCTACCGTCTTTGGCGAATCAATCGAATGGCTTAAATATGCCGGCGTGGTACTCAAATGCCAAAAAACCACACAGGGCGTCATGCCCATTAAGGTTTATATTGATTTAAGCGATTTCAAGTTGTACATGTCGGATGTCGGTATGCTTACTATGCAGTCGGGAATTGTAGCGCAAGCTATTCTTTCGCCTTTGGAAAACGGCAATACATTCATCGGCGCTATCACCGAAAATTATGTGGCACAGGCTTTTGCTGCCAACCTAATTCCTCTATTTTATTGGAAAAATGACAATACCGCCGAAGTGGATTTTGTCATCCAAAAAGAACTTGACGTGATTCCGGTTGAAGTTAAAAGCGGAATTCGGGTGCGTTCAAAAAGTTTGGGAATCTTCATGGAAAAATACAAATGCCCCTATGGTATCCGTATTTCCAAAAAAAACTTCGGATTTGAAAATGGCATCAAATCAGTACCTTTATATGCTGTGTTTTGTATTCAATAAATAAAATATCCATCATGCACCGTTCCGGTTTTGTAAATATCATTGGAAATCCCAACGTGGGAAAATCAACCCTGATGAACGCGCTTACGGGCGAACGTTTGTCGGTGGTTACTGCAAAGGCGCAAACCACGCGCCACCGTATCATGGGAATCGTCAACGGCGAAGATTACCAGATTGTTTTTTCGGATACGCCCGGCATCATCAAGCCCAAGTATAAAATGCAGGAAAGCATGATGGATTTTGTGCATACCGCCTTTACCGATGCCGATGTGATGGTGTATGTGACCGATGTGGTGGAAACGCCGGATAAAAATACCGGATACATCGAAAAAATATCGCGTTTGGATATTCCCGTTTTGGCGATCATCAACAAAATAGACCTGACCACGCCCGAAAAACTCGACAGGTTGAGCGATTTATGGAAGGAGTTGCTCCCTGCTGCGAAGGTCATTCCGACCTCGGCTAAAGAAAAATTCAATATCGACACAGTGGATAAGGCTATCAGGAGCGCTTTGCCCGAAGGTCCTGCTTACTTCCCGAAAGATGCAATGACCGACAAACCCGAACGGTTTTTTGTGTCGGAAATATTTCGCGGGAAAATTTTCGAGAACTACGAAAAAGAAATTCCGTACTGCACCGAAGTGGTGGTGGAATCATTCAAGGAAAGCAATGATATCATCCGCATCCAAGCATTGATTTTCGTAGAACGCGACACCCAAAAAGCGATACTGATTGGCAAAAAGGGAGCGGCGATGAAAAAAACAGCCACCGAAGCCCGAAAAGAAATGGAACGTTTTTTCCAAAAAAAAATCTTCATCGAAACCTTTGTCAAAGTAAGAAAAGACTGGAGAAATGACGAAAATCATCTTAAAAATCTAGGATATTTGAAGAATTGAGAATGGAGAATGGAAACCTCAAACTTGAAACCTCAAACCTCAAACTTAAATGACCGCCAAAGAAAAAGCCATGCAAGCGTGCAGCCGGAGGGAGTATTGCCGGCATGACATCTTCGATAAGATGTTGCAGTGGGGTTGTACGCTTACTGAAGCCCGCGAACTGCTTGATTTTTTAGTTGAACAAAAATTTGTGGACGAACGTCGCTACACAGAGGCGTTTGTGAAGGACAAACTGCGGTTCAACAAATGGGGACGGGTGAAAATGAAACACATGCTCCACGCTCAAAATGTTGATAGGGAAATAGTTAATGAGTCACTCTCAAAAATTGACGATGCTGAGTATCGTCAAATATTGATCGGCGAACTGCAAAAAAAGATCAAGACCATCCGGCAAGCCAAAACGAAGGAAAATTTCGTTGAAATCAAGGGAAAATTGTTCCGTTTTGCATCAAGTCGTGGTTTTGAATCGGAAACGATCAACAAAGCGCTTCTCCAAATACTTGATAAACAATGAAATAATTTTGTTTGTTTTTTTTTTTGAAAAACTGAATAAAATATTGTAATTTTACAGCAAATTTTTTCAAGCCAATAATTGAATAAGGATATGACAAAAAATGATACAATTTGCCAGCCGAACGATTTTCTAAAAGAACTGAAAACGGAGTGTAGCAAAGCAATAGCTTCGCAAACCAAGCGAATCATGTTTTTGCTCGACGAAAGGAATTTTATTCCGAACCTTAGCGTGCATTTGGATAAGGAAACGGTGAAGTCGATTTTTGAGATTTTGATCCATAATGCCATCAAGTATACCGACAAGGGGTACATAAAGGTGGGCTATCGCTTGTTGGAAAACAATGTATTGCAGTTCTTTGTTGAAGATACAGGTAATGGTTTTGATCCGGTTATTCTCGAAGAAATGACCAAGTTTTTTGCTTCTGCCGGAGATGATTCGGGAGAAACGGTAGAAAATCTGGCAGGCGTAAACCGTTCAGTAAAAGGTATGGGCGGCAAAATGCGTATTGATTCGCAGCAGGGCATGGGTACAACTGTTTATTTTGGTATTGATTACAAGCCGGTTAATGTGGAAGGCGCTGTTGAGGACATACAGTCCAAAGGCATATTGCAGCCGCTCAAAGAATCGCCCGTACAGTCAAAGACCACTTCGATCAACGACATATGGAAAGGGAAAACCATTCTGATTGCTGAAGACGAAATTGTAAACTACATGTTTCTCGAAGTGCTTTTTGAAGAAACCGGCGCCGTTCTCATCCATGCAGGCGACGGACGTCAAGCAATTGATGCGGTAAAATCCAATCCGGACATCAATATCGTCTTGATGGATATTAAAATGCCTAACATCAACGGTTTGGACGCAACGAAACAAATCAAAGCCATACGTCCGCAATTGCCGGTGATAGCCCAAACGGCATACGCCATGCAGGATGATGAATACAAAGCGTTGCAGGCAGGTTGTAATGATTATATATCAAAACCAATCGACGCCAACAAACTCATCAGCTTGATGAAAAAATATCTCTGGTGAAAAAATCGAAGAACTGCACGTTATCGGGACGTAAAGTCAATTTGCACGTAATATGTTCCGTAGTATCGGCGTTGGCGATTGCCGGTATGCCGTATATATTAATATGTATATCGTTTTAAAAAAGCAGTTGTATGGTAACAGTCCTCAATAAAAGTAACTCTCTGTTTAATACGTTTTTATCTGAAACGCGAGATGAACTGATCCAGAGAGACAGTTTCCGTTTCCGTCGGAATATGGAGCGTATGGGTTCAATCATGGCTTACGAGATCAGCAAACGTATGGAATTTTGTAAACTTCATGTACCCACCCCTTTTGGCATTGCCGAAGAACAAGTGGTTGCCAATCAGCCTGTAGTTATTTCCGTACTGCGCGCGGGGCTTCCGGTACACATGGGCGTACTCAATTTTTTTGATGGCGCCACAGGCGGATTCATTTCGATGCGTCGAGACCACGATAAGGAAGACCACTTCCATGTGAGCCTCGAATATTTTGCGTGTCCGTGCATCGACGACAAGGAAGTTATTCTCTGCGACGCCATGATTGCTTCCGGATCATCCATGTCTCTGGCATACAAACTATTGCTTTCAAAAGGCGCTCCGAAACATGTACACCTGATTGCCATCATCGCCAGCAAGGAAGGGCTCGACAACCTGCGGAAAAAACTGCCCTCAAAAGGCGTGTCGCTATGGCTTGGCGCGCTCGACGACGAACTCACCGCCAAATCCTATATTGTACCGGGATTGGGCGATGCCGGCGACCTCGCATTTGGCGCGAAAGATGCAGAATGAAAATGATCTTCGCCCAATGTTCAGCCGACTTTGCCATACCATTTTTACCGAAAGCATCGCCAAATACCATATCACGGACGATGTAGATACGGAAATTCAAAACCCTTACGCCACAAAAAGTATTGAGTATTACCTGTTTTTGAAAAACTGGATTGATACGGTGCAATGGCATCTTGAAGACATCATCCGCAATCCGGATATTGATCCCGTAGCGGCGTTGAAACTCAAACGCCGCATTGACCGTTCAAATCAGGAGCGCACCGATTTGGTGGAACTTATCGACAGTTACTTTCTGGATCGCTACAAGGATGTTGAGACGCTGCCCGCTGCCGCCATCAATACCGAAAGTCCGGCGTGGGCGATTGACCGCTTGTCGATACTGGCGCTCAAAATATACCATATGCAGCGGGAAGTAGACCGCACAGACGCTACGCCGGAACATAACGCGCAATGCCGACAAAAACTAAACATACTCCTCGAACAACAAAAAGACCTCTCGTCCGCCATTGACAGATTGCTTATTGATATTGCCAACGGCAAAAAATACATGAAAGTGTATCAACAGATGAAAATGTACAACGACCCTACCCTGAACCCCGTATTATACCAAAAAAAATAATTTTTCATTGTTAATTGTTCATTGTTAACTGCTTATGCTTCTTGTGATGCGTTTTTCGGCAATAGGGGATGTGGCGATGATGGTTCCGGCAGTAGATTCGTTGGCGCGGCAATATCCTGAAAATCATTATACAATACTTTCCCAGTCTTTTTTACAACCATTGTTTGCGCATTGCCCCGACAATGTTCGGTTTTTAGGTATAGACATCTACAACGACTACAAAGGCATCTTCGGAATGTACCGGCTTTACAGGGAATTGCTACAACATAATTTTGATGCGGTTGCCGATTTGCACGACGTGTTGCGTACCAAGCTGTTGCGGGTATTTTTCCGTTTCGGCGGGATAAAACTAAGGTGTATCGACAAAGGCAGGAAAGACAAGCGGCTTTTAACCGGAAAAAATAATAAAAAATTCCGGCAACTGAAACCGACAATCGAACGCTACGCAGACGTTTTCAGCGCTTTGGGACAGCCCCTTGCGCAACTTGATTTTCAGTCGATTTTTGGTTCGTCGCGTGGAGATTTCAACATGATTGAACCGTTAACAGGCAAAAAATCAAACAGATGGTTAGGCATTGCTCCATTTGCCAAGCACGAGGGAAAAATTTTTCCGTTAGACCGCATGGAACAGGTGGTGGCGCATTTTGCAAATAGAGACGATGTAACGGTATTTCTTTTTGGAGGCGGAGCAAGCGAAAAAAAGGTTTTAGACGAATGGTGCGCCAAATTCCCACGAACCGTATCCATTGTCGGGAAACTGAATCTGTCTGCTGAATTGGTATTGATGAGCTATTTGGATTTGATGCTTTCGATGGATTCGGCAAACATGCACCTTGCCTCGCTTACCGCAACGCCCGTTGTTTCGGTCTGGGGCGCTACCCATCCTTTTACGGGGTTTTATGGTTACAACCAGCCGCTTGAGCACATCGTGCAAGTCGAACTTTCCTGCCGTCCATGCTCGGTATATGGCAACAAAGCCTGTCACCGCAAAAATACTGAATGTATGACGAAAATTACCCCGCAGATGGTGATCGAAAAAATTGAAACAATACTGTTTGAAGTTAATTATGACGAACGATATATCTTCAAACCTATTGAATGATATGCTCGCTGATAATAGTGATTTGAATGATGTTAATGCCCAACGGGCAATGATCTGACGGCGACTTTCCTATACGCCCTCTTCCGGCGCTACCGCCGTCTGTTCCGCTAGACTGTCATCTACCGGCTTTTCAACTGCTTCTTCGTCGTCCTCGTCGCGAGGCACTTGCGTAACGGAAGCAATCGTGTCGCCATTTCGCAGATTGATGAGCCTTACGCCTTGCGTGGCGCGGGCTGCAACTCGAATATCCGACACGTGCATGCGGATGGTAAGCCCCGACTTGTTGATGATCATCAAATCATCGTCGTCGCCCGCTACCTTAACAGCAATCAGCTTACCGGTCTTTTCGGTGATGTTGATGGTCTTCACGCCTTTGCCGCCACGGTTGGTGATACGGTAATCCTCTATGTCCGAACGTTTTCCGTAACCTTTTTCGGATACGACCAATATTTGACGCGAGCTGTCGTCGGGTTCAAAACACACCATGCCAATCACGCGATCGTCGGGCATATTTTCGGATAAAGTGATCCCGCGAACGCCTGAAGCGGTACGCCCCATGTCGCGCACTTTTTCTTCAGGAAAACGAACAGCGCGTCCTGAATACAATCCCAGCATAATATCGCATTTTCCGTTGGTGAGTTTGGCTTCTATCAGGCTGTCGTCTTCGCGGATGGTGATAGCGATGATGCCTTTCTGACGCGGACGCGAATAATCTTCGAGCGAAGTTTTTTTCACCACGCCTTTGCGGGAACACATCACAATGTAATGATTTTTAATGTATTCTTCGTCGGTAATCGTTTTTACGTTGATATACGCCTTCACCTGATCATCGCCTTCAATATTGATGATGTTCTGAATGGCGCGCCCCTGCGAAGTCTTGGTTCCTTCGGGCAAATCGTATACCTTCACCCAAAAACAGCGTCCTTTTTCGGTGAACAATAATAATGTATTGTGCATCGAGGCATGGAAGAGATGCTCGAGGAAATCCTCGTCGCGACGGGTAGAACTACCCTTAGAGCCCATTCCTCCTCTGTTTTGCGTTCTGAACTCCGACAATGGCGTGCGCTTGATGTAACCCATATGCGAAATGGTGATCACCATATCGTCGTCAGCGTAGAAATCTTCGGGATTAAACTCCTCGGCGCTGGGTTTGATTTCAGTGCGGCGTTCGTCGCCATATTTTTGCTTGATGAGCAGTAATTCGTTCTTAATGATGTCCATCCGCATACTTTCGTTTGCTAATATTTCGCGCAGATGTTCCACCAATTTGGTCAGTTCTTCCTGCTCTGCCTGTAATTTGTCGCGTTCCAATCCGGTCAGCTGGCGCAGGCGCATATCTACGATGGCTTGCGCCTGTATTTCCGTGAGACCGAAACGCTCCATCAATCCCTTGATGGCATCCGCAGGGGTTGCCGATGCGCGTATGATGCGAATGACCTCGTCAATATTGTCCTGTGCAATCAGCAAACCTTCGATGATGTGCAAACGATCGAGCGCTTTCTTGAGGTCGAACTCTGTTCGGCGTACCACAACCTCATGGCGATGCTTCACATAGTAGTGAATCAAATCCTTCAGTCCAAGTTGTTTCGGACGACCGTCCACCAGCGCAATATTGTTGATGCTGAAAGAGGTTTGCAACTGCGTCAATTTGTACAGGTTGTTCAACACCACATTGGAGTTGGCGTCCTTCTTGAGTTTCACCACAATACGCATTCCTTCGCGGTCGGACTCGTCGTTGGTATACGAGATACCCTCGATTTTCTTTTCGTTCACCAAATTGCCGATGTAATCCAGCAACTGGGCTTTGTTGACCTGATAGGGTATTTCGTTGAATACCAAGACTTCCCGTCCGCTTGATGTTACTTCTATTTCCGAACGCGCGCGTATTACTACCCGTCCGCGCCCCGTTTCGTAGGCTTCACGGATGCCCTGTATGCCGTGAATGATGGCGCCCGTCGGAAAATCGGGACCCTTGATGTACTGCATCAACTCCCCTACCGTAATATCATTGTTATTGATATAGGCAATGATTCCGTTGATTACTTCGCTGAGGTTGTGCGGCGCCATGTTGGTAGCCATCCCAACGGCAATACCGGACGAACCGTTGACAATCAAATTGGGAAAACCGCTGGGCATCACTTTTGGTTCTTCCAGCGTATCGTCGAAATTGAGTTGATAATCGACCGTATTTTTGTCGATATCCGCCATCATCTCTTCGGCTATTTTTTTCAACCTGACCTCTGTGTAACGCATCGCTGCGGGCGGGTCATTGTCAATCGAACCAAAGTTACCCTGCCCGTCAATTAACGGGTAACGCAACGACCAGGGCTGCGCCATGCGCACCATGGCATCGTAAACCGAACTGTCGCCGTGTGGGTGATACTTACCCAGCACGTCGCCCACTATTCTAGCAGATTTTTTATGGGGCTTGCCTGCAGTAACCCCCAATTCGTTCATCCCGAACAACACCCGCCTGTGTACCGGCTTAAAACCGTCGCGCACGTCGGGCAACGCCCGCGATACAATGACCGACATAGAATAATCTATGTAGGACGTTTTCATCTCCTCCTCAATGTTGACCGGAATGATTCTTTCCTCGAATTCTTGCATCTTTTATTTTAAAATACCATTCAATATATTAGCTCTCAAAAAAGAAACAGCGAAGATACTGCTTTTTTTTGAATCTGCAAAATGAAAAAAATTTCAATCCAATATTTTTACTACTTTTGTGCAAGTAAATATCAAATCAATGACGTATCTCATCATTTTATTGTCTTTGTTTTTTAATTTTCAGATTTTGGGGCAGGACTTAGGAAGTGAGTTAAGCAAGTACGCCCCTTTCATCCAAACATTAGAAAATTTTTCAAACAATATTCCCCATGAAAAGGTTTATCTACATTTCGACAATACCAGTTATTATCAGGGCGATAACATCTGGTTCAACTGTTATGTTGTTACTTCCGGGCAGCATCAATTGAGCCCATGGAGCAAAACTTTGTATGTGGAACTTCTGAATCCGGGCGGGGAAATCGTCGACAAACGTATCTTGAAAATCGAAAACGGACAATGCCACGGCGATTTTACGTTGAATCGACTGCCGTTTTATTCAGGTTTTTACGAAATACGCGCCTATACCAAATACATGCTGAATTTTGGCGATGATGTTATTTTTTCCAGATTGTTGCCTGTTTTCGACAAACCCAAAACAGAAGGCGCCTTTGAAGAAAAAAATATGATGCGATATAATAGGTGGGGTACGGGCAATTTTCCGATGAAAAGAGAACGACCGCTCACGGGAAAAAAAGTCAATCTTCGCTTTTTTCCTGAAGGGGGCAATCTGATTCAGGGCATTGCATCTCGGGTTGCTTTCGAAGCCACTGACGAAAACGGTAATCCGATAGATGTTACAGGAGTTGTGATGGATGGCAACAAACAGGAACTACGCGCCATCAGTACCATGCACGAAGGGCGGGGAGCATTTACGTATATGCCCGCCGGCGCCGTCGGTAGACGGAGAGATATCGCCGAAGTGGAATATTCCGGAAGAAAATATCAATTTGATTTGCCGGTTGCCTTACCGCAGGGAATGGCGATGGAGGTGGACAATATAAGCCATCCCGACAGTATCGGTATTACTTTTCGTAAAAGCGGAGATATTCCTGCCGAACTGATAGGCATGGTTGTTTTGAGCGGCGGTAAGATGCAACACTATCGTTTTATATGGATGAAAGAGGAACGCATCTGCTTCAAAATGAATAAAACACAATTGCCTTCAGGTGTTTCGCAGATTGTGCTGTTCAACAGTGAGGGCGAAATTCTTTGCGACCGTTTGATATTTACCGATAACAACGATAAACGATTAGACATCAGTGCAAAAACCGGCAAACCGACTTATTATCCTCATGAATTGGTTGAAATGGAGTTCACCGTAACCGACTGGGAAACAAATCCTGTGAACGCAACATTTTCGTTGTCCGTGAGGGATGGCGCTAACGAGGTTGAGAGCGGACACAATATTTTGACCGACCTTTTATTGATGTCTGAAATCAAAGGTTATGTCCGCAATCCTTCTTATTATTTTGAAGATAATGACAGTACGCGGCAAGCCACTCTTGATTTGTTGTTGATGGTACAGGGTTGGCGGCGTTATTCGTGGAAACGGATGGCTGGCGTGGAGCCTTTTGAATTGAAATATTTTCCCGAACAGGGAATAGAAACCCATGGGCAGATTGTTGCTGTAAATTTTCGCAGCAGGCAGATTCCGAAACCAAATGTTGATGTGGGTTTATTATTGCAAAAAAGAAATGAAGGAGATGATACGTGGATTAGTATGATTGAAACCTTTTTGACAGACGATCAGGGACGTTTTTCTTTTGTTTCGGAAGTGGAGGACAGGTGGAACATGATATTGACGGTAAGCGAAAAGGGAAAGAAAAAAAATCACAGGATACTTTTAGACCGCGTTTTCAACCCGCAACCGGGAAGGTAAAGGTATGCAGACTTGCAAATAAACATTGCTGACAATAATAGCAGAAATGTGAATGAAGAAGAAACGCCCGACGATCTCGAAGAAGATGCGGATTCATTCATTGCCGCTTATGCGGATTCATTAGCCAAATTAGGCATTGATCAGAAAGTACACCACATCCCTGAAGTAACTATTCAAGCCAAAAGAAGAACCAAAGAACAGGAAGTTTTCCATAACCGTTCAACATCAGTAGCCTATTATGACGTGTCTTCGGAATACGATGACATTTATGACAAGGGTAAATATGTTGGTAAAGATATTCATGAACTGATCTTAAACATGAATAATGATTTCTCCATCAGAAGGATTGGAAATCACGAATTTTTATATTACAAGGGCAGAATGATGGTTGTTGTTGTCAATTATGAACAGACCATATGGGATGAGATGGGGTATTTCAAATACAAGACCATCAATCTTAGCGCCATCAAATCTATTTACATCAATGAAAATAATTCTGTTATATGCCAATATATAGTCCATCCAGATCCTCTAGTGAATCCATGCGATATAGCTTGGAATTTAAGTTGTGCCGTATTTATTGAGACTTATCCGGAAGGAGAGATACCTGTTGAAGGCGGCAAAGGAGTACGGAAAACATGGTTAGAAGGATATAGCCATGTAAGAGAATTTTACAGTCCCAACTATTCGGAATTGCTGCCTGAACCCGATTACCGCCGTACTCTATACTGGAATCCATTGGTAACTCCTGACGAGCACGGCAAGGCAAAAATAAACTTTTACAACAACAGCAGTTGC
>Ga0099364_10010884_pt1 | contig 12476 bp, 12 predicted proteins | sample TergutTh196P3_FD_73070 | JGI IMG/M metagenome (GOLD analysis project Ga0099364, IMG submission 73070) | Microcerotermes parvus P3 segment gut microbial communities from Pointe-Noire, Republic of the Congo - Th196 P3 | ecosystem: Host-associated > Arthropoda: Insects > Digestive system > Gut ... | reverse complement strand
AGAGGGTGCCGCCGCAGCGGCGGGTGTTTTTCCCCGTAGGGTATGCACCCCTGTGCATACCGCCCTATACAAACCCTGTGTGTCACCTTGGCTCTCCCTTTGGGAGAGCTGTCGGCGGCAACGCCGACTGAGAGGGCGGGTAGGGGCGGCAATCTGCCGCCCGTGGTTATCACGGGCGGGTGTTTTTCCCTTTTCGTGATTTTCGTGTATTTCGTGGTTTCGTTCCCCCTCACATCTCCTCAAACCCGAATTGGTCGTCTTGGTATACGAGTTTGTATTTTTTGCCCGCTTTTATCCTGCCCTCGAGAATCAGTTCTGAGAATGTATCCTCTATTTGTGAGGTTATCGCGCGTCTGAGCGGACGGGCTCCGTAGCTTTCGTCAAACCCCACTTGGGCGATCTTTTCAACGGCCGAATCATCGGTTGTCAGGTTGATCTCCAACTTCCCTGCCCTGTCGATAAATTCGGACAGCATCTTGACTGCGATCTTCTTTGTGTCGTCCTCGGTGAGTTTGCGGAAGACGATAATGTCGTCAACACGGTTGAGAAATTCGGGACGAAACTCCCTCTTGAGTTCCGACATGATTTCTGATTTGTCGGTCTCGTATTCTTTGGCTCTGTCCGGTTCACCCGATGCAAACCCCAGTGTCTTGCGGTCGCTGAGCAGTCTTGCTCCCGTGTTGGAGGTCATAATTATAACGGCGTTTTTAAAATCCACCTTTCCTCCGTGTGAATCGGTCAAGATTCCTTCATCGAGAATCTGGAGAAGAATGTTGAAAACATCGGGATGCGCCTTCTCGATTTCGTCAAACAAGACCACCGAGTATGGTTTGCGGCGGATTTTTTCCGAAAGCTGTCCCCCTTCATCAAACCCCACATATCCCGGCGGCGATCCGACAATGCGTGAAACCGAGTGCTTCTCCATATATTCAGACATATCCAGCCTCACGAGTGCGTTTTCGTCCGCAAACATCGCCTCTGCCAACGCTTTGCACAGTTCTGTTTTACCCACGCCTGTCGGCCCTAAGAAGATAAAGGAGCCGATCGGGCGCTTTTCGTCTTTGAGACCGACACGGGATCGCCGTATAGCCCTCGAAACGGCGCCGACTGCCTCATCTTGGCCGATGACCCTCTTGTGCAGTATCTTCTCAAGGTCGAGAAGACGCTGGCTTTCGCTCTTTGTTAGCTGGACGACCGGAATCCCTGTCCACATCGACACGATTTGGGCGATCTCGTTAGAGGTCACCTCCCCTGTTTTGCGGGCGTTTTTTTCATGCCATTCCTGACGTATCTTGTCAAATTTCAGCTTTGTTTCTCTGTCAAGGTCACGCAGTCTTGCGGCGTTTTCAAAATCCTGCGCATTTATGGCCGCAGATTTTTCTTCGCCGATGCGTTTCAACTCATCCTCCAGCTCCTTTATGTCGGCGGGAGCTGTAAAGGCTCTCAGCTTTACTCTTGATGAGGCTTCATCAATAAGATCTATCGCCTTGTCGGGCAGGAATCGGTCGGAAATATAGCGGGTAGACATTGTAACGGCGGCCTTGATGGCATCATCGGTGATCTTTATTTTATGATGGGCCTCATATTTATCCCGCAGTCCCAGCAGAATCTTGATTGTATCCTCCTGTGACGGTTGGTTGACCATTACAGGCTGAAACCTCCGCTCAAGCGCCGCATCCTTTTCGACATATTTGCGGTATTCATCCAGGGTGGTCGCTCCGATTACCTGCAGCTCACCCCGTGCAAGCTTGGGCTTGAGTATGTTTGCGGCATCGACTGCTCCCTCCGCCGCTCCCGCTCCGATAATGGTGTGCATTTCATCTATAAATATTATCACGTTGCCTGATTTTTGAGCTTCGTCTATAGTATCCTTGATGCGTTCTTCAAAATCTCCTCGGTATTTTGCACCCGCAAGCATGGCGGTAAGGTCGAGAGAGACGATCCTCTTGCCCTTGAGTATCTCAGGAACCTCGCCTGTGATTATTTTTTGTGCCAACCCCTCTGCTATAGCGGTCTTGCCGACACCCGGCTCTCCGATAAGGCAGGGATTGTTTTTTGTCCGCCGAGAAAGGATCTGTATCACCCTTTCTATCTCCTGACCCCGTCCGATAACCGGGTCTATAGCGTTGTTCTTAGCAAGATCGGTCAGATCCCTTGAATATTTATCGAGGGCGCCTTTGCCCTGCTTTGCTCCCATTGGATGATGACCCAGCCCGCCCATAGGCTGAACGCTCTGCGGTTTTATATTACCGCTCCCTATCTCGCCTGTTGTTTCGTTGATCAGGTCGCCCGGATTGATCCCAAGCTCCTGCAGGAATAGTATGCCGTAGCTGTCGGCTTCTTCTAAAAAAGCCAGCAGTATATGCTCGGTTCCGATATAGTTGTGTCCCATTCGCTGAGCCTGTATCGTAGATTTTTCTATAATACGTTTGCTGCGTGGGGTAAAGTCGTTGGCGCTGAGATTTACAGGCTCTCCCTTGCCTACAACATCTATCAGCTTTTTCTCGATAATATCGGGAGTCACCTTTCTTTTATGCAGCAGCGATGCCGCAACTCCGCCCGTCTCGGCCGACAGCCCGAACAGAATATGCTCGCTCCCTACACAGGTATGACCGAGTTTTGCGGCCACCTCTATCGATTTGTTTAAAACTCCGTTTGCTTTTTCTGTGAATCCGTTGAAAATATACATTTTATATTTTACCCTTTCCTAAAAACTCTCTTACTACATCAGCTCTTTTTTTATTTATCTCTTCGGGTGAGAGTATTGTATCCCCGCAGAGATGAGCAGGTGATGCCATAACGGTCAGCCTATCTATATCCCTCTCGGAGATTCCCATGATCGGAGCCCCCAATCTCAGCCATGAGGATAGCTCCATAAACTCATCGAGCGGCATTACCCTTGCGTATCTCATTATACCGTAGTTGCGGAAGATCTCGTCCTCATACCGATCGTTCTTTCTCATCCGTTCTCTTGCCGATTCTTCCCGCTCCATTATTTGATTCACGACCGTATCGAGCTTTGATACAGATTCGATTTCAGAGATACCGAGTGTTACCTGATTGGATATGCTGTACAATGCACCGCTGACCTTTGTGCCTTCACCATAGCTACCCCGAACGGTTAGCCCCAGCTTGCCGATAGATCCTGTGATAACGGGTATAAACTCCGCCTTTTCGAGAGCGGGCAGATGCAGAATGACCGATGCTCTCATGCCTGTTCCGAGATTTGTGGGGCAGTTGGTCAAAAATCCGAGATTCTCGTCAAAGGCATAATCCAGCCTCTGGTCAAGAATGTCGTCAATCTTATCGGCGGAAGAGAGCGTCTCACCCAGAGCCAACCCCGGCAGTATATTGCATATTCTCAGATGGTCCTCTTCACCGAGCATGATGCTCGATGTTCTGTCATGCGATATGGCAACAAACCCGCTATCCTTGTCAAGCTCATGGCTGATCAGCTTTTCTTCAACCAGCATGGCCGCTTTTATATCGCTCAACTCGTTCATGGGATAATATTCAAAAACCCCCGGCGCCGCTTTTTCAAGGGCGGTCTTGACAAGAGAGATCAGCTCTTCCCTCTGAGAAAGGTTCATGCAGCCGACAAATGGGTATCTCTTGAGATTGCGGGCAAATCTCACCCGTGTGCTGACAGCTATATTATTCATCACTTTGCAGCTCCTTTATTTCATCACGCAGCTTTGCAGCAGTCTCAAAATCCTGCTGTGATACACAATGGTCGAGTTTTTCTTGGAGTTCTGAGATTTTTCTCGACTTTCTTATCTCTTCCGAAGCTGTTTTGGGTATCTTGCCTGTATGCTTTACACTGCCGTGCATTTTTTTGATATACGGCTTTAGCTCGTATTCAAAACAGGAGTAGCACTCATCGCATCCCATCCTGCCCTGATCCTTTATATGATCGAGGGTGTATTTGCATTTGCCGCATTGCTTTTGTATCTTAGCAATCGGAGGAGCGGATGTGTCGAACATCTTTGCGAAAAAGTCCCCCATCCCAAACCCAAGCCCCTCTGCTATAGATGAAATCCCCATGTTTTCAGCACATTCTCCGCAAAGATAATATGACCCCGCCTTGCCGTTAATAATCTGCTTGTAATGGGTTGTTGCAATATTTTGTTTGCAATTTTCACATATCATTATATTTGCCTCCTCTGATGATTTTTTGCAACCCGTGTAACCACGGATGACCGGGGGCGGTCATCCCTACCGACCACCAAAATCCATATTCCTACGGAGTAGGAGGGCGTTTCGGGGAAGACCACCCCGTCAAACACTATCGCAACTTTGTTGCGAGTGTTTGCCACCCCTCCCCAGAGGGGAATGATGCCAATTAACAATGTACAATGAACAATGGACAGTTACGGGGGACTGAAATTATAGAAATCTAATTCTATTTTTGTCAGCAAATCTATATTTACAATAATTGTCAATTGTTCATTGTCAACTGTTAATTGTAATGGTAGGGGCGGCAACCTGCCGCCCGTGGTTATACGGGTTGTAGGGACGAACTTCGTTCGTCCGTGGTTATACGGGTTGCGGTAGGGTACGCACCCCCGTGCGTACCGTGGTGTTACCACAACCCCGTGTGTCACCTTGCCTCTCCCTTTGGGAGAGGTGTCACGCCGTGGCGTGACGGAGAGGGCATGTAGGGATGACCGCCCCCGGTCATCCGTGCGTACCGTGTTCATCATGGAATGACGGAGAGGGCATGACCTCTCTAAAACCCCTGTTTTTGTTTGTATAACAACCTGTTTTTTCAAAAAAATCTATCTTCCTTATATCCTTTAACACACCCTCGCTGGTTTACATAGTATGTGTTGTAATCTAAAAGAAGGAGGGTCAACAATATGTCATGTTGTAATGGTGGGTTCTTTGGCGGTAACAACAGTTGCTTGTGGATAATCATAATCTGCGTAGTTCTCTTCTGCTGCTGCGGAAATAGAGACGGATGCTGCAGAGATAACTGCTGCTAAAGACATCTAATGGCGTAACAGCCATCTTCACACTCCTGATTGAGACATAACACCCTTAAAAAACACAACTCCGGCATAGGGGTTGTGTTTTTTTACAGCGATAAACTACCCTATAGCTACGCTCCCGCCGTGGCTTTCTTTATATATGGTCTCGAATGTCTTTCCGTCTGTGGAAACACTGTAGAACAAGAGTGCGTAATTGTCCGATGATTGCAGGATGTAGAGCATATCCCCTGCTTTGTTTATGATCTGGCTCGTTATATGCGGATAGCTGTTGTTTACTAACATCTCGGTATCGGGGTCGTCAAGTCTCGCCTTGTATAATCCGTGGGCTCCGTCAAATTCGTTCTGCCTATTGAATTTTCCGTAATATATCCATCCGTCGCTGATGTTAAAACTCAGAATGTCGCTCTGCAGTCTTTGCAGCTCCATGGTCTCGATGTTGTATCGGTAAAATCTGTTTTCAAACTCTCCCTTTGCATTGTTGAGCAGTGTGCAGAAGTAGTAGAGATCCCCGTCATGGTAGGTAACATTGAATATCTCAGGATTGGTTTCGATGTCATTCAGGCTGCCTATCTGCTTTTTACCCGAGCCGCTCAGTCTCATTCTAAATATATTGTAGTTATCCCTGTCATAGAAATATATCCGTTTATTTTCCACGGCAAGCATGACAAAAAATCCGCTCTGTCTTGCCAGGGTTCTTACATCAGAGCCATCGAGCTTCATGCTGAATATATGAGAATCAGACCCCTGCTCCCCTACCGAATATACAACCGAATAATATATACGCTCTCCGTATATATAGTAGAGGCAGATTCTGGGGGCGCTTTCGTTTTTGTACACAAGCTGGGTGCCGCTTCCGTCGGATTTTACCCTCATCAGAGCGGAATGGGACACCTCTCCTGAATCGTCCTTGATGTTATTGATAAAGTATATATAATCTCCCGATACACTCAGCGATATTGCAGACATATCGCTGACCATGACCGCATCTTCAATGCCTTGTTGACCTGTTGTTTTGTATATATTTCCGTCTTCTCCCCCCGGCATGGGTTTTATAAAATATGTCGTGTCTTCACTCTGCACCGCAAACCCTGAGTTGATTATATTCGAGTTGGTGTTGCCGATATGCGGATCTTTATCCGCTCCCATCCACCAAAAAAACAGGACAGACACACCTGCGGTTATTATAATCTCTAAGAGTATTATCAGAAGTTTGTATTTTTTATTGCTGCTCTTCTCGGTCGTCTTCCTGCCCGCCGATTTCCTCCTGTGTTTCCCCTTTGCCATCATCCTCACCGTCCTCTATCTCTACCTCTATCTCACCCTCACCCTCATCGTCCTCTATCTCCGCTATGCCTTTCTTGCGGTTCTTCTTGTTCAGCGCTTTTCTGTCTATTTCTGCGTACATTTCGGCACATTCGGGTGTTTTGGCGTAGAGCATGAGATATTCGTCCGAGTGTTCGGCCTTGATCTTCATTCGTATGATCAGCATTATCAGCAAAGAGGTTATAACCAGCAATGCGGCAAGCATCTGCGATACACGCAGAGTGCCTGTACCGAGTATCAGACTATCCAGCCTCAGCCCCTCTATAAAGAACCGGCCCAATCCGTAAAATGCCAGGTATGACAAGAATATTTGCCCGTCATACCGTCTTTTTTTAGAAAGGAAATGCAGCAGGACAAAACCTAAAGCGCACCATAGCGATTCATACAAAAAGCATGGGTGGACAGGCTCTGTAAATCCCGGAGCCACTCCCCCGTTAAGCGCCATGATTTCACGAAAGTTTGCAGACAGATATTTAGTGATTGCTTGACCGGACATTCCCCACGGCAGAGTGGTGTTGCTCCCGAATGCCTCTACATTAAAGAAATTTCCCCATCTTCCTACAGATTGTCCTATCAAAAACCCTATTGCAACAATATCAAACATGGGCATTATCTTAATCTTATGTATCTTCAGCGCTATGATACCAAGGCCGAAAGCGCCGATTATAGCGCCGTATATAGCGATGCCGCCCTCCCAAATGCGGAAGACGCGTGTCCAGTCTCCCGAAAAATCGGATAGGTTGAATAGCACATAGTATGCCCTTGCTCCCACTACCGCTCCCACAAGTCCGAGACATATGGCGTCCATCGACTTGTCAAAGTTTATTCCGAATCGTCTGTGATTCTTGTAAAAGTAAAAAAACGCAAGAATAAAGCCAAGGGTTATGAGCAGGGTGTAGTATCTAAACTCATACCCAAAGATGGTAAAGGCTATCTTTGATACCTCGAATTGTATCCCAAGTCCCGGAAATTCTATTGTATTAACCATGTTTTTCTACCCCTCTATCGGTTTGATTATTGATATAGAGCTATACTCTGTATTGATCGCCCAAAAGAATTTGTTGACATCATCGATGTTTATATTTGCCGCTGTCTCTATCCTGTCGTATATCGATGTGTCTGAAAAATGCGCCAGAACAAGATTGTTGGCCACAGACTGTACGTTGTTAAAACTGCGGACCATATCGCCGTACATTCTGCGTTTTACGGGGCTGAGTTGGTCCTGAGTAATCTCTTTTATGCTGCCGATAGCCGTCTTTATGCGATCGTAAACCAGCTCAGGGTTTTTAGACTCCCCTCCGAATACCAGCATGAAATATCCGTCACCCCGCATTACATCGGCGGAAAATCCCGAATTTATCAGTCCCTCGTCATACAAGGCACGATAGAGAGGAGCGGACGGCCCGATCAGGATCTTGAGAATAGCCTCGTAACACAACTCTGCCTTTATTCCGTCAAGCCCGCCTATCGGAGCAAGTTTTATCCCTGCGGTAAATATAGGTATGGATACCTCGAGCCTTGCCTCAAGAATCGGAGTTTTTACATGGGGAGGCTCATCATATTCCGCTCTGGTTATAGTGATTTTTTCTGATTCGCTCAGCTTTTGGTCAACCGTCTTCATGGCAGAATCTATATCAAAATTCCCTGCTATGGCAAGAATCATATTACCCAGGTTATAGAATGTATTGTAACAGTCGAAGAGCAGTTCGGGGGTGATTTCGGCTATAGACTCCTCGGTACCCGCTATATCTGCGGCAATGGGATGGTTGACATACATAGCCGTAAGAAGCCCGAAGAAGGAACGCCACTCAGGGTCGTCCCTGTACATCTGTATCTCCTGCCCGATTATCCCCTGCTCCTTTTCTACCGTTTCTTTTGTAAAATACGGCGAACTCACAAAGGACAGCAGGTATCCCAGCGATTGCTCAAAATTGTCGGTGGTTGAAAAAAGATAGCAGGTGCGGTCAAAGGAGGTAAAGGCATTTGCAGATGCGCCCGTCTTGGCAAATAACGAAAAGGCATCCCCCTCTTCGTTTTCAAAGAGCTTATGCTCAAGAAAATGTGCTATACCATCCGGCACAATGGTAAAATCGTTGCTCTTGCCCGTCTTGAACGAGCGGTCAACAGAGCCGTATTTTGTCCCGAATAGCGCATATGCACTCGAGTACCCCTCCATCGGATAGAGAAGAACGGTTAGCCCCGACCTATGCTTTATCTGCCTATAACTCTCATTGATTCGGGTGTTTTCAATACGGGTATTAGTCATTTAAATACATTCCTTCCTGTGTGAGGACATATACGGTATCCTGTTTTATTGTGTTGGCGGCATCCACAATGTCGGCCCTGGAAACACCTGCGATATGTCTGACCATATCCTCGGGGGAATCCTGCAATCCTAATATAATCTGACCCAGATACCAGTTTTCGAGGCTCGCTACCGAATCTCCGATGGTGTTGAGGGAGTTTTTCAGACTGAGAGCCGCTTGGGACATTTCGTCATCCGTAAAGCTATCAGACTTTACAGATTCCAGCTGGTTGAGAATCTCTTCCCTTGCCCTGTCGATGTTGGCATCCTCAACGCCGCAATCTACCATCAGTATGCCTTTTGATATATCAAACCTTGCCGCACAGTAGTAGCAGAGACTGAGCTTTTCCCGAACATTTACGAAAAGCAGTGAGAATGGTGTGCCGCCGTATATAGCGGTCATAAGACGGAGCGCATACGACTGCGGTGACTTGGGTTCTACGCCTGTTCTGAATCCCAGTACCATCTTGGATTGGGTTACATTCATTCGGTCTGTGTGGCAGATTTCTTTTGTATCGCCGCTGACATGGCTTTGCGTAATGTCAACGGGATTCCGCAATACCGATTCAAAGGCCTGCTTGAATATGCCCTCAACCTTGGAGCTGTCTCCGCATCCGATAAAGAGTATCTCTATCTTGGCTGTTTCTATCGCCTTATGATATGCGGCGGTTACCTGCTCGGCCGTCAGGCTCTTGACCTCATCGGCATTGCCGTATTTGTTTATGCCATAGGGTTCCCCGCCGAACATTATCTCAACCATGCGGTTTATCGCATAACTTCTCTTGTCGTTTATCTCGCTCTCGATCAAATCTACAAGATTGTTTTTCTCCAGTTCAAGCTCCTTGGGGTCAAACCCGCCGTCCACAAATGCGGGACGCAGTAAAGCTCCCGACAAAATCGACGCCAGTTCCCCGGTAATCTTTTCACCCTCAAGGGTATAGGCATCATCGATACCGGTTGCGGCAAGGCTGAGTATCTGATTGTCGCCAACCTTACGCACATCACCCTCAAGCGCCGCGCCGTACAACTCGTCCAGCCTCCTTTGCAGCATGGAAAAGTCCGGATAATCCTCACAACTCTTTCTAAGCAGGAATGGAAGGATAGCATATACCGAAGCGGTCGATTGGTCAAGAGGAAGTATGAGATTCACGGTTATCCTGTTTACCTTAAATCTCGGTGAAACAACGGTACCCAGCGATATTCCGTTTGATATAACCTTTGATACGAGAGATGACTCCATAATAAAAACCCCCGATGTATTTTAATCTATTGTAACACGCATATAACCGATTATTGTTAATATTGTTTTAATTATGGGAATTTTACTCTAAAATATACACCCTCTTCATAACAATAGGTTCGGAGGGGAATCCGTTGTCGTCCCGCTCGATCTTGAGAAAATCGTCGACTACATTCATACCCTCTATAACCTCACCGAATGCGGCATAGTCGCCGTCGAGATGGGGACGGTGTTCATACATTATAAAAAACTGACTGCTTGCCGAATTTTTATCATCGGTTCGCGCCATCGAAACGATCCCCCGTCTATGCTTGAGAGCATTACTGCGGTATCCGTTTGTGGCAAACTCACCTACTATGCTGTCGGCTCTCTTTCTGCCCTCGACAAGGGCGGGATCCCCTCCCTGCGCCATAAAGTTACCGAATTGGTCATCGATAACACGATGGAACATAAGTCCGTCATAAAATCCGCTGTCAACAAGATTCAAGAAGTTTTGCACCGTTATCGGAGCATACTCAGGATAGAGTACCATTGTGATTTTGCCGCCGTTCTCCATCTCGATGCAGACCTTTTCGCCTACCGCATCCTCGCTCTTTTCACGGCATCCGGCAAATACCAACAGGCAGATCAAGATAATCGGGATAATTTTAATAACATTTTTCATTTTGGTTTTCTCTCCTTTAATATTTGTTTTCACCATATCCAAGATATATCGTATTTTTGAATGTGTTGATCCGCAGTGATTATAGGTATCTTTTCGATTACAGATGTTGCAATTATTATTCTATCGAAAGGATCCCTATGTATAAACGGCATACCAACAATCTTTTGTATATATTCTTTTTTTACAGGCAAAAATACAAATCCTGTATTTTCGGATTTTGTGATCAATTCTTCAAGATCCAGTTCTATTTTATTTATAGAAATTTTTATCGCTATTTCCCAAAGCGAAGCAATTGAAATGTATATAGCATTGCCGGGATTCAAGATTTCAAACTTAACCTCATCGGAAAACCTGTCTTTTTGCTTAAAATACCATATCAAGGTATGTGTGTCCATCAAATATTTCATTGCATATACTCCATCATATCTTCGAGAGGTTGGTCAAAATCATCAGCCATCCAAATTTTATTCTCCATGCTTCCGAATGATTCGATCCTTTTTCTTCTTATTTTTTCCTTTTCTTCTTCAATGTTAAACTTAACAATTTCTTTTACAATGATACTAATTGCTTGTAATGTGTGATTAGGAAGTAATTTTATATCACTAATCAATTGTTCTTTTACAGACATATCTAATCTCTCCCTTCGTAATAAAGATTCTCTCCTCGTTAATATTTATACAACGATGCTTTTAAGAATCCGTCGTCGTAATTGTCCATATAGTTAAAGGCATTCCCCGTTCCTATTGCAACACAGCGAACGGGATTATCCGCAACCTTTACGGAGGCATTTATTCGCTCGGACAAAAATTCAGGCAAGCCTCTGAGAAGCGCTCCCCCTCCGGTAAGTACAAGACCGTCCCTGTATATATCCCCCACAAGTTCCGGAGATGTACGCTCGATAACATCCTTTACCGCTCTGCATATAACCATGACAGGCTCAAACAATGCCTCAAAAACCTGAGTCTCATCAATAACAACACTTCCCGGCAGTCCCGCAACAAGGTTTCGTCCCTTTACCGTATATGTGTTTTCGGGTGACGGGTTGTACATATTCCCCAGTCTTATCTTGATTTCGGAGGCTGTCCTGTCCCCTATCATAAGTTTGTGATTTTGCAGTACATATTTTTTCAACGCCCCGTCAAGCGCATTGCCCGCTGACTTTACCGATGTTTCCGCAACAATCCCGCATAAAGATATAACCGCAACATCGGTAGTTCCGCCGCCAATGTCGGCTACGAATCTTCCTATCGGCTTTGAAATATCAAGACCCGCTCCGATTGCCGCTGCTATAGGCTCCTTGACAAGATAAACCTCACGGGCTCCTGCATAATTGACGGCATCTATCACCGCTCTTTTTTCAACCTCGGTATTAACGGAGGGTATGCAGACGGCAACCCTCGGCTTTAACAGCATACTGTCACAAACCCGCTTGAGTATGTCCTTTATCATTATCTCGGTAAGCCTGAGATTTGAAACAACCCCGTCTTTGAGGGGGTTAGTCGCAGTAATATACTCCGGAGTGCGTCCTATCATGCGATAGGCTCTGTCCCCGAATGCCACAACGGTATCGGTACGGTTGTTTACCGCCACAACAGACGGCTCCTCAAGCACAATACCTTTACCGTATACATATATAATTACCTTTGTGGTACCCAAATCGATACCTATGTCAAATTTAGCCATAACATCTTCCCTATTTTCATACAAGGTCAAGGAATCTCATCAATATTATAAAAAATATATTTAAGGCAATAATAAAACCTGTTTGTAAAATTTTTATTAATTCATTCTTATTCATAAGAATATTCTTTGCCGTTTCGCCGATATTATTTATTGTCGTTTTTTCGCACCCATGAAAAGGAAGACCACCCCGCCGCTGCGGCGGCACCCCCCCCCCGAGGGGGATAGGGGGGTGCATACTATTATTTTCCAATCCCCCCCCGGGGGGGGGGG
>Ga0099364_10010883_pt1 | contig 12477 bp, 11 predicted proteins | sample TergutTh196P3_FD_73070 | JGI IMG/M metagenome (GOLD analysis project Ga0099364, IMG submission 73070) | Microcerotermes parvus P3 segment gut microbial communities from Pointe-Noire, Republic of the Congo - Th196 P3 | ecosystem: Host-associated > Arthropoda: Insects > Digestive system > Gut ... | reverse complement strand
GAAGTTGAAGGCTCGGTTGCGAAAGGAGGCAATAAGGGATGTTGCAACGTTAAGAGAGTTTCTACTACATGCAGGAAAACTCTTCTCGAAAGAAGAGTGCACAAACTATATCAGACACGCCGGATATGGTACACAATAAAACGTGAAATGCTCTAATGGTTTATATCCTGGCGACAAAAAGTAGGCTATCCATTTTTTCTCCAAGTAGACAGTGTGGCAAAGATACTTGACTGCAAAAACGCCACTACATAGTTAGAAATGTGAAAAACAAGTTCATTTTTTGAAGCGAGATCAGCGCGGTTTTCACTTGTAACCATCAACACCAAACACGCCGTGAGTCCGCCGTGAGCTAGTAGTCTTATGAAGTAATTGACAATTTTTTGGTTTATAAAATTGTTTATAAAATTCATGAACCGATGAAGGATTGTCGCTCCAACAGTAGTTTTTCTTTCCATGAGAGATAAATGAAATAGCCCATACAGTATCAAGTTGCCAACAACACAAACCATAAACTCAGCGAAAAAGGACTCCCATGGACGGCAACCATAGTACCCAAACAGCACACCATAAGTCAGCACTAAAAAAAAGAACGTCACACCGATTGTCATCAGTTTACCGTGATCCCCAAGGAATCGCGATAAAATAGCCATGATCGTAATAACAGAAGTTGACACCAATACCCAAATTTCATTGTCGAGTGAAAAACCTACAATCATAAAAGATATGTAACATACCATGCACATTACCATTGATATTGTTACTATTGTGTCTTTTATGGTTCCAAAAAAATAACTTATGATTTTCATAAAACGTTCTTCTCGCGAAAAAGACCTTGAACAATTCATTGCTTCGTTGTCAACATTTCCGGTGATACCAATCATTCCTGCTAGACCGCAGTTTTTATGGTATCAGCGTGATTTTATGTCCAAAACGTACCCAAGTGACTTTTCTGACCCTTGCCATTTATTGTCTCACCACAAACGGACGGAACAACATTTGTTCATTACGTTGCAGATTGGAGAAAACCGCTTTGGTGGAATTATCCAATCCCTTGAACATTCCCGTAGAAGTGGCGACTAACCATTTGAAAGAATATCAAAAACGGCTGGATGGCTATTTCCGCGATCAAATGTCGGATGTCGATCCATCGGAAACCGAAGAGCAAGGCACCACTTTGTTGACTGAACTTGAGATTAATACGTTACTTGGATATATTTACAAAAAACAACACACTTATTTTTCATTTGGCAACCAGACAGTACCTTATGCTGCCCCTTTTGAACGTATTGGCGACTTGGCAAAAATCAGAACGGAAGATAATACCACATTCTACTATACATTCGGCGTTTTTCTTAAATTACGCCGTTTTCCCGAACCATTGATGCAGATTCTTGCCCAATTCCATGATACCCTTCTCCCGTTTACCCATATCATCGCTATGTATGATTTTACGCGAGACATAAGAGATACTTGTCAATATTTCCGCACACCAGAATCCCCCGGATCCGCTAAAATCCAAAAACAAAATACAACCTCGCAAGATGATCCATCTGTTGCAGTGGACGAAACATCGGCGAAGGAGTTGATTGCAACGTTGAGTAGAGGAAAAATTAACTATGATGAGGTTATTAGAGGTCTATTTGAACAGTTTCCCGAAGCAAAAACGTTCAATTCTTCCCGGTTGCTACGGTTCTTACAGGGTATTGCGAAGAAGCGAGACTTGGAAATCACAATAGGCGATAGCAGAATCAGGCAATTACCGGTCTGGAAGGAAAATGAAGTACATAGAAGGGGTGGTGATGCACAACACTGGGGTGAAATGGGTGATGTTGTTGACGAGGACGCGGCGGACGTGAATGATCCTGACTACGAAGTATCTTACTAATGATTAACACCGACTAACACCAAAAGAAAAAAATCTTACATCCATTTGAGTTCATATTTTATGGGCTTTTCTTGTTTTTAGCAGTGTCGTTGACACACTGTTAATTATCAATTCTGGGCTATATGAGGGACATCATTTTTCCTCACGCATCGGCAAGAATTGGTTTTGTCGAGCAACCATTATCAACTGGCAACACAATACCAATTTTGAACCACAAGTCCGCTAAACCATTGTGTTAGTTGCCGAAACAAAAGGAGAACTTTTATGAAAAGAGTTTTACGCATCGAAGACCTGCAAAAAATGGACAAAGAGGAAATGATTGATTATATCCTGTCCGAACTTGTGTGGGGCAAAAGAATTTATCTAATCGGAGACATGTTGAAGTTGTTCCCGGTAACGGTAACATTCAAGTCTCGGTGTTCATCGACCAACTGATTGAGGCTTCCAGCCATGTCGTTAGCGATAGGCTTCATTGAACCACTGGAATCGACCAGTATGTTCATGCTAATCAAACCTGCTTTCGTTGTCGTTGCCTTTTTCAAGGCGGTTTTCCTTGTAGTCTTTTTTGTTGCCTTTGCGGTTTTCGTTACTTTTTTCATGATGTTTCTCCATTCGTGGTTAATCAATTCTCACTGTATATTTACCACGCATTCTCTACCGTTTTAACCAACCCCGCCTAATCAAAAGTCGAGTAGGCAAGAGACAGCGTGATCGACGGCATAACTCTGTGTCTGGGTTTCCCCTTCTTTGCCTATATTTCCTTTGCCGACCCCAGAGCATCGGCATTGCTCTTACCTCTATTATTTACCACGCAAACCGGCAATTTTTAACCGCAATCAACGATGTCATGCTCCAAATAGACCACCTGCTCCATTCGACTTACCTGATTTTTGATTGGCATAGTACAACATTCGAGATGTCCTTCTTGAATTCCATGCCTCACAATAACGAAAGCCTCATTCTTCAATAAGTCAAGGTTGCGAGTTATCACGTCTACATAATCGGATACGCTGGACTCTTGTTTGGCACATTCATTGTTTCCGAATTTGAAGTCGATGATCCAAATGTCGATGATTTCCCGAAGGATTGAGAGGGGTTCCGGCGTTGACCACATTGCTGTATTCCAAACAACCGGCATATCTGACTTCGTATGTTGCAGTGTTTCTAAAATGCCCAAGACCGATTGGTCGGGATTACCACCGAGGAACATCCACGACCGACTTCCGTTCTCTGCCACATCATCAAGCAATGCCGCAAGATACTGGGGAGTAATCAGTGTTCCTACCCCGGTATTCCAATTTTCCGGTCGATAGCAGGTTCGGCAACGTAACGCACACCCCGAAAGGAATACTCCAAATGTTGGACTGCCAACATGTTTCCCTTCATTGTAAAGGTTAGAACTGGCGAACAATCGAATGCGGTAATCAAGACCGCAAAAACCGACCTCACCAGAAAGACGGTTAACGTTGCACCGACGCTCGCAAAGTTGACATGGCTCCATTCGTTGCTTAACTTCTCCAATCAATTCGCCCAACCGGTGCCGACTTCGTTTCAATTTCGGAGACTTGATGGCACAATCGGACTTTTCCCATAACCGAGGGTCGGCTCCGGCTTGTTGCAGTACCGGGAGCCAATGTTCGGTAAGGTCGGGAATCACAATTGTTCCATTCGGTCGGAGTAGAACTTTGAAATCCCCAAATGGAACGGTTGTATTACAAACGGTCTTCATGTTCCTGTTCTAAATCGGTTTCTGCTAAATAATACTCCGGTTTGAGTTCCCGATGTACACTCCCGTCATCGCCAGTATCTCCTGTCAGGAGTTTCTCGAAAAACTCGGACACTTCGGCACAGGAGGAACCGACAAACCCTTCGGTTTCCAGTTCCACATTGCCATCCGGTCGGATGCTGATTTTAATTTCTCTCGGTAGTTGCATAATGGTATTCCTCTACTTTTACAGTAGAACTACTTCACAAGTCGATTCTTCTTCCTCCGTAAGTGGATTTTCCTGTATCCGAAGGGGCAGATTCTTTTTCAATGATGGTCGGTGACTCGTCTTGGTCACTTCCCATCGACGCAGCAACGGCACATTCCCTTGCTTTGGCTCGAATCTTTTCAATACGGTCGCTCATTGTGTCAATTAACGGCACGGTCGAAGCCAATGACCGGGCAATATCGTGTGCGGTGAATCCACGTTTGCTATCTGCGAAGGCATCAATCATTGCACTCTTGACCGCTTCCTCAATTTCCGAACCGGTGTAGTCCTTGCTTAATTGTGCAAGCGTTCCCTTCAAAGTTTCGATACGTCCGTCTTTGTCGCTCTTCGTGATTTCGTGTACCTTGTCGAAGCCGAACGATGCAATAAATTCTTTCCGTTGTGAATCTGAAAGGGATGGTTTTTTACGTAACAGTGCTTTGTTGACGTGAATCTTGAAAATCTGTTCCCGTTCACCTCGGTGGGGAAAATCAACAAAAAAGATTTCGTCAAAGCGTCCTTTTCGTAACATTTCCGGGGGCAGTCGATCAAATTCATTCGCAGTTGCAACGACGAATACCTCTGCCGTCTTGTCATTCATCCACGATAAAAGCGTTCCGAAAACCCGTGAACCAGTTCCGCCATCTCCGCCTGAACTTGATGCTCCTGACAACCCCTTTTCAATTTCATCAATCATCAAGATACACGGAGCCATCGCCTCGGCACATCGAATCGCTTTGCGAATGTTTGCCTCTGATTGCCCCACAAGTCCGCCATAAACCGCTCCCATATCGAGACGCAGGATCGGAATGTTCCAAAAACTCGCCATTGCCTTGGCACAAAGACTCTTTCCGCAACCGGGAACACCCGTCAGTAGCACCCCTTTCGGTGGTAACAGTCCGTATTTTGCGGCTTCTTCACTGAAAATATTCCGGCGTTTTGCAAGCCAATGTTTCAGTTGTTCCAGACCGCCAACTTCACTCATCTCGCCCGGTGTCTCAAATGTCAGTATGCCGGTTTTGCGGACGATTTGCTTCTTTTCTTCAATGATAGACTGAATGTCGTTTAGGTCAAGTACCTTGTCTTCCGTAATCGCCTTGCCGAGAGCGAGTTCTGCTTCGCTCATTGTCAATCCCTTTGCCGCTCTTGCTAATTCCGTGATACCGGTATTTTCGTCAGGGATGCCACGCTCCATGTCAATGAGGTTGATGGTGATACCGCTTCGGTATTCGTTCACAATTTCAACAAATCGAGCGGTAAGTTCCTCGACTGTTGGAAATGCAAAGTCAACGATGACGATTTCCTTCTCAAGTTCGGCGGGAATTTCAAATTGCGGACCCGAAAGAAGGACAATGGTACTCAAAGTACGTTCAAGTTCATTGACCGTATCTTTCAATTTGCGATTTACGAACGCATTGCCAGTTCGCCCTGAAATGTTATGGTGCAGATCAATGAAAACATAAATCGCCGGTTTGCAATTTTTCTGTTCCCGGTCAGTAATCCACTGCATCGCCTTGTCCGGTTTGTCAGTTCCGGTGGCTCCCGATGCTTCTGCAAAATCGGCAGTCTTGAAACCATCGGTCATTTTCCAAAAGAAAATATCCCGTTCACGCTGTCCCTCTTTTGCAATTCGGATCAACTCTTGTCGGGAACGTTGCTCCTCTTGCGAACAGAAATGTATCAGTTTGTAACCCGCCCTCAACAGCAGATTTATTTCACTAAACGTCTTCTTCATGGTGGTGTAATAATGTTAAAATGGGAGTTTCCAACTTGAATAATCCCCTCCGTAGAAAAGGGAACCGATTGATCCGGGGCAAGCTCTGTCTGATTAGCGATAACGGTATCATTGCCGGTTCGTTTAATATGAATACCACCGTCCATCACAAAAATCGTAGCAGGGGTTCCTATATTGTGATCCTGCCCTATGTCCAATGTACGAGTATGCCCTCGGCGGGCAGAGGTTAATGCCAGTCGAAGTAGTGATGTTTCGCCTATATCAATAGTCCCTCGTTCGACCAGACAGATGTATTCCGTGCTGGAAAGGTTACTAACCCGACGAAACCGAACGGAAAGGATTTTATCGTTTTCCTTTTCAATTCGTACCAAAAGTTTCAAGCAATCCGCCACCGTGAGGAGTTCTCCATCACGAAGATCAAACGGCTTGTTTGGTTCGAGAGTTACCGAACCGACACTTGTACCACAAGCACTACCCAAATCGACAACCTGTACGACATCACCACCAACGGACACCCGAAAGTGTCGCCGACTGATTTTCAGTGTTGCATCTCTGTTTGCCCCAACTTCGACTGGTTCGACCCGCAAGCAAACATCGCATGTCGATTCCCGTCCGAACTCCAAGGTCTGCTTGGTATAGAAAAATGTTGTACGTTCCTCGCCATCGTAGTTCCATTGAACTACAACACAGTCAGGAGCGTTCGACGAGAACGCCTTTGTAACTGGTTGGTCGAGGTCAAGTTTTCGCATTGGTTAAAGTTTCAACAAAAATTGGTAGGCTTTTACCATCACTTCGGCTTACCGCAGGATTTACAAGTTTTTGTAAACAATCCGCCCATCTCTCCGCCACAGTGCATACATAAGCCTTGGGATTTCCAGTTTGCCCGCTCGATTAATGCCCGCTCTTTTGCATCTCGGCGTTTTTGATCCTCTGCCTCACGCCGCTTTTTCAGTGCTTGAAATTGTTTTTCGCACTGCTCTGCCAATTCAGTTGTGTTTTTGTAGCCATTCATCTGTCGAAAAGCAATGGAGAGACTTTGCCAACCTTCTTCACTTAGAGACTTTTGGACCATTTTAACCTGTTCTCCCAATCGTTGATACTGTAACGCTTGTAACTGTTTTTCACACTGTTCCGCCAATTCGGTTGTGTTTTTATAACCTTTCATAGCTCGAAAGGCGGTGGCAAGTCCCTGCCAACCTTTTTCACTTGGAGACTTTTGAACAGATTTATATTCTTCTTCCAACTGTTGATATTGCTTGATTTGCCGAGGATCAGATTCTCGCAAGATGCGTTCTTTTTCGTTCGTGTTGGCAACGTCTAACGGTCTCACGTTAACATATTTTCTCTTACCATCTTTCCGGGTTAATTTTGTGCCTGCCGCATCAACTTTGGCTCCACGAGAAATTAAATATTTCAAAATTTCCACATTGCAATCGCATTGAGCAGCCTCATGTAATGGTGTCATAATTTGCACCTCATCCCATCCAGCACCAAATTTGGTAGAAGCACGGTGATTGACATCGGCACCGGCGGAAACAAGAGATTTAATTATTTCCAAATTAGAGTTTTCTCGAATTGCATCGAACAATGGTGTTCGATTATCTACATCGCATTCGTTAACTGCGGCTCCTCTACCAATGAGATAATCAAGCATTTTCTTATTGCCGTTTTTTATCGCTGTAACAATTAGCGGTACCGGTCTGCCTAATGAGTTCTTTTCGTTGACGTTTGCACCCGCATCTATAAGACAAGCGGCTATCTCCATGTTATTTCTTTCAACCGCCATGAGGAGCGGAGTCTTTCCGTAATTTGTTTTTCCGTTGACATCCGCACCAAATTTAATAAGAGGTTCAATCATTCCTTTGTTCATAACAGCCAAATGGATGGGCATGCAAAACTCACTATCTTGTTCGTTAATCTTCGCTTTTGCTCTTGCAAGGATTTCCACAATTTCTGGTCTGGGACAATGTATTACAGCAAAATGAAGAAGAGGACGATTTTCCGTTGATGCGTTGTTTGTTTTGACCACAGCGGGGACTTCCTTCAACCACCAACGCACGGCATCAAGATCGCCTGCTTTAATTGCCTCGAAAATCGAAATGTCCGGCTCCGGTAGTTGTTCGGGAGCAGAAGGACTAGCCGGTTTTGACAGGAGTTCGACAATTTCCACACAGTTAGTGAATCGTTGTTTTGGGTCAAAAGAAACCGCCCTTGCAATGATACGGTCGAAGGTAGAAAAACCTGTTTTGGGGCAAGCATGTTTAGCGTCAAGATGCCATACAACGATGGCTTCTTTCGATTCCAACGAAAACGGCAATTCCCCTTTGAGGAGTTGATAAAAAATCAGACCGAGAGCGTAAATATCCGTCCGGCAATCGCAAAACGAACCATTCAACTGCTCCGGTGCCATAAAGCAGAGCGTCCCTCCCGACATTTCTCCACTTTTTGCATTGGCTTCGATTTGCTCTTTTATCGACGTTGAAATCCCGTAGTCCGTGATTTTCACTTCCCCATCCCTCGACACCATGATATTTTGCGGTTTCAAATCGAGATGCACCAGTCCTTTTTCATGGAAATAGTTAAGACCGTTCAGAATTTGCATGGCAATTCTTCGAACATCGTCTTCCGTAATTTTGCCCCCCTTTCGCAACCGATATTCTTCAAGGTTCTCGCCGTCTATCAGTTCCATGACGATATATTTAATCGAACCTGTATCGCCAAAGAATTTATAATTGAGAAGATTTTGATGCGTAAACTTTTGAGCCTTTGCCAGTTCGACACGCAGTTCTTTGAGTGCCACTGTATCTGCAATATATTCCGGCAGAACGACTTTGACGGCATATTCTACATCTAGGTCGTCAATTACTTTATAGACTGCCCCCATTCCGCCCTGCCCAAGTTTTTTGATGACGTGATACTTGCCATCAAGGACATCGCCACGTTTGAGTTCATCGGAAACGGATGATGAAGTTTGCGGACGCATCGTTACCTGTGTGTCGAGATCGTCTCTCCCGACAACACTGTGGTTTGGTTTCATCGTTGGCATAGAGTCAAAATCATCCCCAGTGGGGAAGTTTTGTCTCGGTTTCATAGTCGGCATTTGGTCTAAATTGTCGCTCATAATCATCCTCGTAGGGTTATTTCGATGGTTTCGTCTCCCAAAATTTCTTGGGAATGGAGGGATAGTCCTGTGTCTCGGTCAAGTGTTTCAAGCGATTCGAGAATCTTACGCAAGGCATTTTGTTGATGCAATTTTCCGATAACGGATGCCATTGATTCGGAAAATGGCGGCTCCGATGATGAGTCGATCAGCTCATTTCGTTCCTGTCGTTTTGCCGCTTTCTCCTCTTCCAACCGCCGAATAACATCTGCCGCTTGCTGTGTGAGTCCCTGCTGTCGCTGTTCCTGTTGTCGCAGATTCTCTTGCTCTTCTTCCGTCTTCCGTTTTTCCCGCATTCTTTTGGCTTCACGGCGTTGAAGGGCATCTGCTACTTGCAGTTGTATTCCAATTTGCCGCTGGCTTTCTCGTTCTTCTGCCGCTCTCCGCTTTTCTTCTGCCCGTCGTGCTCTTTCCGTTTCACGGAGCATTCGCCTTTCGTCCTCTTGCCAGCGTCGCTCTTCCTGTTTCTGCAATTGTTTCTGCTGCCGAAATTGTTCCTGCCCTTTTTCCGACGCAAATTCCCGAGTGTTGTATTGGTCGATAATATCGTTCTCCGAGTATGACCTAAACACGAAAGGTTTACCAGGTCTGTCTTGGAAAATCGTTACAGTTCCCCCGTTTATCGTTGCCTCAACCACATTGCTCGACGATTTCCGAGAAATTTTCCAACTGATACCCTTCCCATTCAGTGCGTGAGTGAGATCGTTTAGGTTGTGGATGTTCGATTCAATGGTAGTGTGGACTGACATAATACAATGCAATGGTGGAAACGAATACGGAAACATGCCAACAACCAATCCAAGACTCCGCTCAATCGGCGGAAACATAAGAAAAGGGCATCAGCACTCTGTTGCTTCAACCCGGTATCGTAGCAGAACCGTCTTTAACCCAACATGATCCGACACCCCATTACGCAAATGGGACGCTAATCAATTTGGTTAAAGCGACGGTATCAAAAGCACTACCGACAGCACGGTACAAAGACCATGCTATCCTGAATACCTCTTGTCTTAATGAGAATCCGCTACGATTTCGGCTGAAGACTTGATTTCGTCAACTAATTTTTATTCGATGTTCAGTTTATTCGATAATTTTCTCAAAGGTCAGCGGAGGGAAATCCCCCTTATTTCCAGACGAGTCTACAAATTTTTCTGCCAAATGCAAGCCCCCGGAAATTATTTTGAACCCCCTGACATCGAACCAGTCGGATCATGTTGGCTTTTCTAAATGCTCCATCGGCACCTCCTTTCGGGTTAAAGAGTCAAAATCATCGGCACAGCAACCTGTTCACCGTGCCTTTTCACCCTATATCTACCGCAAAGATTGCCGACTTTTTAGGGGACAATCAGAAAATCGCAACTTTTTCCGATTTTCCCCGCCCGCCGCCGACGCATTGTATCCGCCATTGGGTTATTTTTTTGGCAAACACAAAGGGGGCAAGCCGATAGTCAGTTCCACTGTCCCCCCGACAATATCAAACAATGCCAGAAAACTGATGCCGGTGTTCTCTCACTTCGTTATGGTCGCCAACGCTTGACGAGGCGTTCACGAATTTTGTACCATCTACGCCATCTACTCTACCTCCGTCGTCCGATAGACCGCCATCGGGGAGAGCGTAGGTAGAGTCGGGCAAGGTATAAACTCGAACCATTCGCCTGTTGACTGCTTTTTGTTCAGAAACAAGCAACTGTCCATTCCGAGTCATCGACTCCAATTTCTCCATCGCCCTGCCTGCACCCCCCACACCGGAAAATGCCGATACATACTGCGATACCAAACGTGCCGTCGTCTGTCCGCCCCGATTTTGGATGTGTTTGACGATTGCCGTTACCTCTCGGTCAACCGCAATACCACTGCCCGGCTTAATCTTGTGGAGTATTCTACCGGTCTCCCGACGATACCACTCTACCAATGTAATAGCATTACGCATCGTCTCCGCTGTGATTGAAGGAATACAGTCAGGGAAATTATCATCGGTACTCTTACCGGCAATTTCCGTGATGTGTAATACCAGTGCAATCCGAAGAGCATAGCCCGACATCTTTGATAGTATCGACTTCATCACACCGGCAGTCAACGAATTGCGGTCATCGGCAAGTGTGTTGTGAAAATCGGCAAACATTTCCCTTGCCTCCGGTGTCAGCGTTACCGGATAGGGTTCATCAGGCGTTGCACTTTCGTCCGTCCGCCAAGCAAAGAGTGTTTCTATCAATCGGCGGTACGCAGTTGATACCTCGTCAGGAATGGAGTCATCGGAAAAGTATCGTGGCACATCAGGCGGCATTGCCAGTAAGAATCGTGCAAGGAATCCACTGTAATAGAACTGCGGATTTTTCTGCAAGAGAGCATAGAGACTGTTCGGTTGTATCCCCCCCGTTACGCTGGTATGTGTATGGCTTGCCTCGATATAACGAGTGCCGGTCTTGCGGTTGACTTGTACAGTGGAACCATCGTACACGTCGTTGTATATCCCCTCGTCCTTGCCGTTGCTACTAAAACTGCCGAGCCACGTTGATGCCTCGTTGTAACTGGCACAGACTCCGTGTGGGTTGTCCGACAATATCGGTATCAATGCGGCAGTGGTACAATCGCTGATATGGCAAAACCGGTGCGTTGGTGCTTCCGGTTTCTCTCCGCCCGACTTTTTCCAATCGGAGAGTGCGACTTCGTAGGTTTTCATTGCCTCTTCATACTGTTTACTATACTCCCTCTGTTTCTGTATCAGAGGTTTCACGGCTAACTTCCAAGTGGGCGATTTACCGCTACCGCTATCGGCAACAAGTAATGACCACAGTATCGCCGGTACTTGCCAATCCTGCGTTGCTTGCAAAACGATGTGCGAACCTATGCTGCTGGACACCACTGGCAGGACGAAGGCGGCAGTGTATGCCGGGTCGGTACGTGTTGACCGGGATACTGCCATGCAATAGTCCCGCAATACCGGAGGGAAACAGTCTATCGGGAATGACTCCCATTGTAGGCTTGTTCCCTCGTTTTCCAGCGTATCGGTTTCGTTCACGATGGTCTTGTCTGAAAATGTACTCATGTTATTCTCCCTTGTTAAAAGATTTTGTCAATCTATGCAATCGCACCTTCCACGCAGAAGATTACAAAACGATTACACTATTATCGAAAATCCTATCCCATCGGTATCGACAGGATAGGATTAACTCTGCACTACGCTACCCCCTTCGTGAGAGCGGCAACGCACTCTCTAAAAGCATCGGGAGGTAAATCTTGCATTTTGTTAACGCCATACTTCCGCACTTCCTTTTGCACGTCCGCAAGTTGCAGGTCGCCGACTTCTAACAAATGCTTTACAGCGTCCACACCCGCTTGCCGATTTGCCGCTTGCACTTTGCAAGGTTTTTTATCCGGTCTTGCCTTATTGAGTGCCGCCCCATCGTCATCGGCAGTTGCCAGACCGAAAGCCAGTAGTAAGGAATACCGCCTTGCGTATGTCAATGCCGAGCCATAGTCTTGTGCCGGGTTCTTGCCCGACACTTTGACAACCTGACACCCCCGACACTGGCGGATTTCCTTGTCAGCATCGTCAAGGATATGCGTGATGATATAATCGTTTCCGTCCACCGTTTCGATTTCCTGATAATAGGAAAAGCCTACCTCTTCCATGTGCCGGTGGATTTCGGCAAGGTCGGTGTACTTGTAACCATAGCCCTGACTGTTCTTTCTGATTGTGTTCATGTCTTGTCCTTTCAATGTT
>Ga0099364_10010882_pt1 | contig 12477 bp, 7 predicted proteins | sample TergutTh196P3_FD_73070 | JGI IMG/M metagenome (GOLD analysis project Ga0099364, IMG submission 73070) | Microcerotermes parvus P3 segment gut microbial communities from Pointe-Noire, Republic of the Congo - Th196 P3 | ecosystem: Host-associated > Arthropoda: Insects > Digestive system > Gut ... | reverse complement strand
CGCGCGCGCGGCTTGCCGAAGGTGTGGAGACCGTCCTGTCGATTGGCGGCGGCATCATACATGTCATCGAAGCCAACGATGTGTTGCCGGAGCCGCAGTGGAAGCGGACGATTCATAGTCAGCATCTCTCGTGCAGTGAGTGCGGTCGCAGTTTTGAACGTCTTTCGCCGCACAATTTTTCGGCAAACTCGCCGCTCGGCTGGTGTCCCAACTGCGAAGGATTAGGTACGCAATGGGGAACGAATCCCGCATTGTTCTTGGAAGACCCGAAGTTAACGCTCATGCAAGGAGCGGTGCAACTTTTGCCCTCGTGGAACAATCCGCTGGGCAAAGCAATGTTAACGGCACTGGCAAAGCAAACGGAGATACCGTTGGATGTCCCGTTCGATCAACTGGATGCCCGGCATCGGCGAATCATTTTTCACGGTACAGGCAACACTTGGTATCGTGCAGAATTCAAAGAGCCGCAAGTGCAACGAGGTGTAACTTGCGGGTTCGAGTTTCAATACAAAGGTCTCTATCCCGCAATGGAGGAAATGATGCGGCTGGTGCCTTCATTACGGATGCAGAACATCGAATTGATCGGCGAGGTCGAATGTGGAACCTGTATGGGCAGTCGGCTTCGAGACGATGCTTCGGCGGTTCGGTTTATGGATCGTACGATTGACCAAATCTGCCGTATGCCGCTGGGAAAACTGTTGCCGTTCCTTAATACTTGGAAGCCTAGTGCAACGGAAAAACAGATTGCGGGCGATCTGTTGGAGGAAACGAAGAATCGTTTGCAATTTTTGGTGGATGTCGGCTTGGAGTATTTGACGCTTTCTCGTCCGGCTCCGAGTTTATCCGGCGGAGAGACGCAGCGGATTCGCTTGGCAGCGCAGATCGGCAGCGGTTTGGTCGGCGTGTTGTATGTGTTGGACGAACCGACGATTGGCTTGCATCCGCGGGACAATTCCCGGCTGACTTCGGCATTGCAAAAACTCCGGGACTTGGGCAACACGTTGTTGGTTGTGGAGCATGATCGTGATGTGATTTCCAGTGCGGATTATGTATTGGATTTCGGACCGAAGGCGGGGGTGCATGGCGGCGAGATTGTCGCACAGGGCACGCCGGAGGCGATTGGCAAAAAGCGTGGTTCGGTAACGGGACCTTATTTGAACGGCAAGAAATCAATACCGATTCCGAAGAATCGTCGGGTGTCTCAAGAGCAGGCGATGCGTTGTCCGACGAGACAAACAGAACCGCAACCGTAAATTGCAGAGGAAAACGTGTCTGTATCACGAAAGTTGCTATTTTTCCTCGCACAAAGGCACGAAGTACACAAAGGAGTTTAAATTACCAGACTTCCTTGGTGTTCTTTGTGCCTTTGTGCGCAACATAACAATTACACGGAGAAGGTGATGTAACCTGATAAATTGCAAAATGTTGCGACAAAGCGATACTACTTAGTTGTTACACTCTCGAGGAAAAAAGCAATCTTACGATTACTACTTGATTGCCGTCATCTTCCGTTTTCCTGCCACCGGCTCAAAAAAGCGACCTATCGGCGTGTTCAATATCGCCGCAAGGAACACCAAATTGCCGAGCGTCGCCGCCAGTAATATCGCTAACATCATAATGCCAAACATCTGCGTCGGAGTAAACGTACTCAACGCAAACGCCGCTAAACCAAAACCCGCTATCAACGTCGTCTGAGTCATCGCCGAAGCACAACGAGAATAAGCATATCGCGTCGCCTCCGCACGACCCTTGCCCTGCTCAATACCATGACGAAACCACGTCAAAAAATGAATCGTATCGTCCGTCGCAATGCCCAAAGCAACACTCGCCGTCATCATCGTACCTATGTCAATCAAAATGTTCCCATGACCCATAAAACCGAACACAATAAATATCGGAAACAAGTTCGGAATCATCGCCAAAAAGCCCGCCACCGGACTCTTGAGAATAATACTAATCGCAATACCAATGAGAAAAAACGAAGCAATAAAACTAGCAACAAGTCCACGATAAAGCTCATGCTGCGTTTTATAGACCACCGGTACCATACCGGTATAGACAGCAGTGATCGGCGGGTCAGTGCGCTCCGCAAGCGGAGCCGCTAAAAGCGGATCGGGTAACAATTTTTCGTTTGCCTCTTCGATAATCGGTTCAACGACTCGTTTTACATCTTCAATAAACTCGGCATAGTCAATGTCCTTTTTCAGCGACCAGACACGGAGACTGATACGCCAAAGGTCGATACCGTAATTCCTTTGCCATTGCATTGCCTTTTCCCGCAGTTCTTTCAATTCTTCGTAAGGGATGCCCGGCAGTTCAACCGCTGTCAAAACATTGGCTAACATGATAACGTCATCGATTCCCGCATTGACCAATCGGTCTGCTTCTTCTTCCGAAATGCCGAGCGGTTCAAGATTCTGCGTACGTCCCGTGCCGGGCTTGAAAGAGATATTTCCGTCAATCGCAATGAAGTCCCGAAGTTCACCCCGGGCATTGTCTAAAGTGCGGCTGAAGCCTCGTTCATAGACAATACGATTGGTACTTTTTCTTTGCCCTTCGGGATGAGGTATAGGCGGCGGAGTCATCGTTTCGGCAGACATCACTCCGCCGACATACTCCGCTAGGTCGCTCCGCAGCGCTTGGCAGATTTGTTCGACCAATCGCAAACGTTCTAATGTGATCATTCTATTCCGTCCGTCGTCGTCGGTCAGTTGTTCATTGTCAAATTGGACAACGACTTCCATCGGCACCAGCGGACCTAGCCGGTCTTCCAGCCAAGTGTAATGCGCAATGATTTCCGAATCACTCGAAAAGAACCGCATCATCTTGACCGAGGTTTGAATCTTGAACAATCCAAGTCCGAAAAGAATCATTAACACGGAACAAACCACTGCGACGCTCGCTGCATTGCGGATAATGAACCCGCTCCACACTCGCCAGATTTTTTGCATTGTGGAGTTCTCTTCGATTTTAACGCCTCTTTGGGCAGCGACTTTGTGCGAAGGATAAAAATGGAGCAGTGCCGGCAAATAGTAGAACAACAGAATGAGTTGCAACATAATACCGAGTGCGGAATAGAATCCGAACTTGGAAATCGGAATCAATCCGCTCATGCAGAGGGAAATCAATCCGAACGATGTCGTTATGTTGGCACAAAAACAGGGATACCAAGCGTATCGGACAGCACGTTCCGGTGCCATATCGAGACCATGTTCTCTGACGGCATCGTGGTAGTAATTGATCATGTGAATCCCGCCGGACATTGCTAACACATAGACCAGCGCAGGCATACTCAACAGGATGGCATCGCACGTTCCGAAGGATCCCCAACCGAAGGGGCGCAATAACAGACCGGAGTACGAAACGCTTGCCAGTGCAACGCCGGCACTGATAATCGCCAGCCAAAAGATGAACATTGTCAGCCGGAAGTCCCGAAAACAGAGCCAGGCGATCGTTAATCCGATGATTCCGCAGAGACCGGCGAGACGTTGAAGTGTCTCTTCTCCTTCTTTGGTGATCGCAACGTTATCGACCGGCGGACCGCCGAGAATAACGACGTTTTCGACTCTCGGATTGCGTCCGTAGATCATTTCGTTGATCGTTTGTGCTACGGCATCGAAGGCCTTTACCAGAAAGAATCGATTATCTTCAGGGACACGCGGATGGACATCACATTCCCGACCGATTTCCCTGATGGCTTCGAGTACGAGGGCAAGTTCTTTTCCTTGCGGTGCTTCGGTGGTCAGTGTAACGAGCAGGGCGGTGCTTACGCCGTCGGGACCGATGAGGATTCCTTCGAGTTTTTGCTGAATGAGTTCGTCGGTAAATCTGATACCGCCGAGACCTTCGCCGTCATATTTGTCTTGGAGGATACGTTTGAGGCGAGGTCCTGTGAGTACGGATTTGAAGTAGGGTACGGGTTGTCCATTGGCTTCTGGTTGATGTTGATTTGGTTGTACTGGCGGAGCGACGGGGACGACTTTCCCTGCTGTCTCTTCATCGAGGGCTAGTTCGGCTTGGTAGAGTGCTTCCGCCCATTGTCCGATGTTGTCGATGGTTTGTCCTGGTACGAGTTTTTGGGCGAACATTTCGATTTTGCCCTCTGGATCGTCCATAGTGCAGCCGTCCCAACTAACGATGACGAAACGTTCAAAGGGAAAGTGTTTGAGGAACCATTGATATTGGTGTGTTTCTTCGAAGGAGTCGGGCAGCCAGTCGGCGACGTTATTGGAGTTGCTCTGTACGGTTCGATTTGTTCCTTGTCCGATGAGTGGGAGCAGGAAGAATATGACGAGTAGGATACGGAATCCGTATCGGCTAAAAAAACCTTTTTTCATCATGACGCAGTCCAATTGCGAGAGCAACAGAGCAATTTGGGGTTATTTTACCAAAAAAGGGAGAGGATTCCTAGGATGGAGCACCAGTTCGGGCGTGTCAAAAATTTGTGGGTATTTTCAACATTGCGCAAGAGCGGGAACATTGCGCAAGCGAGCGGGGGGCGTTAGCCCCCCGTTGGATCCTCCATGCGTTTCGCAACTCAACGGGGGGCTAACGCCCCCCGCTCGCTTGCACTACACCCACTTTATCTTTACACACCCAACGTCAGTTAGGAGACCTTGCTTACACGTCGAACTCTGTGAACTACGTTACTCTCCGCACAAGCACAGCCGCTCCTCTTGACTCGGATCGAGACCATAACGCATTGCCAATGTCTCCTTCGATATAACGCCCAGATTAAAAAGAATCGCATCCGCCTTCGCCTCGTTCAAACGATCCCTCGCCGCTAACATCGGAGGTATCGCATGAATTGAAACCTTGGACAACGTCCGCTCCGGTAACAAGCCTTGATAAATCGCCTCACGAATTACCGACTTGAATAATTGACGATCCTCGCCGATGATTTCATGTTGCAATCTTTCAAACATTCTTACCGCCGGTCCTTCCGCAATCATCGTCGAAGCATAATTCGCATTCGACGCGTCGCTCGTCAACATAAACTCCGGCATCACCAACCGCGAAGCAATCGCCCGAAGTTCCGCCTGCAACACAAGAATATATCGACTCGCATCAATCGCCGACACCGGAAATTCATACTCCGTATTACTGCCGCTGTCGATAATCGTTCCCGGCGAAAAGTGCCGAAACGTTTGAACCTGTCCCGTCTCGGAATCGACCACCGTCTTCGTCGCCTGATTCTGCACGAATTGCCGAATCGCTTCCCGCTCCGTCGTTTGATGCTTGCGAATCAATGCGATTGCCGATTGAATCTCCGCCACGACGCTCATATTGCGAAGCAACTTTTCTGCCCGGCGAAGATTCTTACGTACCGGTGTCAACAACGGCAAACCGCGCTTCACATTGCTGTCCACGTTTGCCTTTCGATGTTGAATGGACTCCGCATCGACCCAAGTTCCGTCGATCCAATAACCGAGAATCGTTTCGGCATCGTGGGGATCAGTTTGGATTCCAAAATTCATGTTTGCATCACTGAAATATCTCGGCGGTGTAACGACCTGCTCCGGTTCGACGAAACGTATTTGCAACACTCCTTTTCGTGAAGGAAAGAGTCGACAGAAGACTTCGCCGTCTCGGTCTCTTCGCCGCATGATTTCTCTTTGCCTTCGAGTCCAATCGTTTTCTTCGCAGAAGGAATCTATAACATCTTGGACTTTAGCGGCGGTACTTGTATCGCCCGGCAATTTAGCGACGGCTTGATAGCGGTGTCCCTGTCCGATGACGTAGTTGATTCGGTTTTCGAGAGCATTGATAGCGAATTCATTGGAATAGGCAAGCGATCGGGATTCATTGCGGAGTACGTCGAGCGATTCGTAAGAGTGCATAATGTTAGTCGCCGCACTTGTGCGGCGCATTAGAGTGAGCAAAACGCTTGCCACTCTATCACATTATGCGTCAGCAAACGTCAGAAACTTTGTTGACATAAAGTTCACAGAGCCCGGTGCGTAAGCCCCGGTATTGCTCGCAAAAACGAAGCCGGCAGGTTTTGCAGGCAAAACCGCTAACATATGGATACGTGAACGCAGGGAACAATTTTGCTCTGGACTTATTATGCAAAAAAACATAGACTTCGTTTTGTATATTGTTGCATACGTTTGAAAAGATGGCAAAGAAAACAACGAAGACGCGCAAGACAAAAAGACCGAAAATAACGTGGAACAAGATTTTGCGTACCCGCCGTACTATTGCTTCCATCGTTCTTACTGTTCTGTTCTTACTCGGATTGATCAGTCCCGATGTTCGGAACAGTGTCGCAGAGGTTCTGCCGTTTGAGATTCTGGGCATTACTGATCCTTATAAACCGCTCACATCAAAGGTACAGGGTCCGCTCGAAGAAGGATTTTGGGACGTAGTGCATGTCGTTGATGGAGACACCATCGACGTTGCCGACGATAAAGGCAAATACCGGGTTCGCTTCATTGGAGCGGACACTCCTGAAGTCGTGAAACCGAATACGCCTGTGGAGCCTTTCGGACCTGAAGCCTCGGCATTTACCAAGCGGAAAATTGCAGAGGCGAATAATCGGGTTCGTCTCGCTTTTGACGGCGATCAAGTGGACAAGTACGGCAGAAATCTAGCGATGGTCTATCTGCCTATGCCGAATGGCACGGAGGTTTGGCTCAATGAATTGTTGATTCGTGAAGGATTGGCTCGTGCGCAAACGCAGTATCGTTTTTCTAACGGGGCGAAGGACGCTTTCCGACAAGCCGAAGCGGACGCGAAGAGTGCTAGGAGGAATCTGTGGCGGTAAACGTTCACAGAGTTTGGAGTGTCAGTTCCGGTGTAAAATCAGAAACACCGGGGCTAATGTCTTGGGGGGGGCAATGTTTATGTGGACTCACGACGTAAGCGAGCGGGGGCGTTAGTCCCCCGTTGGATCCCCAATACGTTTCGCAACCCAACGGGGGGCTAACGCCCCCAACTCGCTGGAAATCTCGCTGGAACGAAAACTCCACAAAATCTTTGACACACCCATGTCTTGGAAGTTGATTCTTTGCCCATTCTCAAGTACAATGCTTTCAGTACAATGCATTCGATTTTTTCTAACTTCGTAAAATACAACGATGAAACCATTCTATTTTATCTTTGCTGCACTTTTTACGGTCTCCAGCCTTTTTGCAGAGGAACCGATTCGGGTACTGTCGATCAACGTCCGCCTTTCCACTGCCAATGACGGCGTCAATAGTTGGGCAAATCGGAAAGATTTTATGACCGAAATTATCGTTCAAGGCAATTACGATTTCATCGGTACGCAAGAAACCGTAATGCATGGCAATCCTGACTTGAATCAGGTTACGTTCATCGCTTCGAAATTGCCGGAGCATGGTTTTCTAGGTCGGTCTCGTGAAGTTAATCCAGAGGTCGGCGAAGCTATGATGATTTATTACAAAAAGGCTCGCTGGAAAATAGACGACGCAGATCAGGCAACTTTCTGGCTCTCCGATACGCCGGACGTTGCCGGTTCGAAAACTGACCCCGAAGCAGGTTGTCCGCGTACCGTTACCGTTGCGCTTTTTCATGAGCTTAAAGACGGACACCTCACTGGACGAAAAATCTATATTTATAACACGCACCTCGATCATATGAGTGAAAATGCCCGGCAGCGCGGAGCAAAACAACTAATGGAACACGTTGCTGCTCGGAAAAATAGGGACGTACCCGTAGTGGTAATGGGCGACATGAACTGCGGCGAAAGAAGTCCAGCCATTCGGTTTATGAAAGGCGATTCGATGAAACTCGACGGCAAGGATTGGGATGCTCCCTACAAGTTGGTTGACACCTTTCGGATTGCTCATCCTGACGCAACAGAAGTGGGAACCTTCAACAGTTTTCGAACACCCGGTACGGCGAAAATCGACTACGTTTTTGTTTCGCCTAGCTTGAAAACGATCTCGGCGGAGATTATCCGCACACAACGTGAAGGATGTTATCCGACCGATCATTTCCCGATAGACGCAGTCATTGCATGGTAACTTTTTTGACAGTTTCTGCTCGTTACCGCCAGGACTGGAACAACGGATTAACCGCCTTGTCGTCTCGCACGCTGTCTTGCAGAAAATATCATTTTTAGTACAATCACTGAACGATGGATCGTCGCACATTTTGAATATCCGATGAAACATACCATTCGGTTTGAGCACGATGCCTTGCACTTTTCGGCTTCGCATTTCATCACGTTCGGTACACCGGAAAAAGTCGAAGCACTGCACGGACATAACTTTCGAATCAAAGCGGAAGTTGCCGGTCCGCTCAACACCAGAGAATATGTCGTCGATTTTCTGCTCGCTTTCGATGTACTCAAAAAAATCTGCGAAATGTTATCACACAAAGTCTTGTTGCCCCGCAATCATCCTTATATCACGATCAAACAACTCGACGATACTATTCATGTCTCCGTGCCTCCGCTCCAATGGTCGTTTCCGGCAGGCGATACGATTACCCTGCCCCTTCGCAATACGACAACAGAAGCATTGGCGGAATACATTGCGAGATTTTTCCGACAGCATCTCGAACAGGAATCGGCATTTGAAATGTCCTCTTTGCTCTATCAAATCACGATTGAACTAGAAGAGTCGCCCGGTATGTGGGCAAGCTTTCGGGATGGATGAATACCAGACCTAGGTTTTTACCAGAAACTCATATATCATTATTTCGTTGAGCAATCCTTTGCGTCCTTTGCGGTATAAACATAAGCGAGCGGTGGGCATTAGCCCTCCGATGGAAAACAAACATACCTCGCAACCCAACGGGGGGCTAACGCCCCCCGCTCGCTGGAAAAAGCTCGCTGGAAAAAGACTCCACAAAATCTTTGCCCCCCTCCGTCATTGTGCTGCGCTCTTTGTTACAGGGTTGGCGGGAAAAACTAGCACAGAACAAACAGAGCCCGGTGCGGTAGCACCGGAGCTTCCGCTCCGGGCTCTGTGAACTTTTTATCCGCCGGGACAGTAACGTTGAACAAAAGCCGGAATGTATTGTTATTAAAGGGGGCAGTGTAATGACGAAAGCTGGTATGAAACTTTCCGGCGGAAGCCTAACAACGTGTCCTTACTAATGCGGCTCTGCGGCGTTTGGCGTTTATACCGATTGTACCGAAAGAATTCTTGAAGAAAAATCTTATCTAATCCTTATTTTTTTGCCTTTTTACCTAATGTAACCTATGCTATGGCGTGAAGATTCTAATCGCAAGAGCGGGGCGGCGTCGGCCCCCGGTAAGTCCCGCCGAAAACCGGGGACTCACGCCGCCCCACTCATAAACATAATATAACTTAACACCAACCGTGAAACCGAATCAGCGTAACAACCGGACACCGCTTCTCCTGCTCATCACAGGACTCGGCTCCCTCTGCGCTTTCGCCGGTTGCCAATCACTCCCCCAAAGCGGATTCGATCCCAGCGGACGACGACTCTTCGAGTCCCGACCCCTTGCAGATTGTCCACTATTCAATAGAAATACATCTTCCTCACCAACAACCGTCAACGTTACGCCGACTCCGATTCCAGCACAACCGACCGATAGCACCAATACCGGAGCGAACATCTTCACTCCTCCGCCGACCGCTCTGCCAGGAAGTCTCGGTGCAGCACGAGTTAATCCTGCCGTACCGCAATACGGCACCACCGCAACGACCGTCCCGCCAGGTACACACGCCGTTACAACCGCACTGATTCACAGTCCCGACACCGGTACAAAACCGGTCTTTGCCGACACCGGAGGATACGCTCTGCCAACCGTCCCCGTTTCCGGTCCCGCTCTCATTATGACTCCGCGTGAACAAATCGCTCCGCTCGGAAGCGAAGTCGTTCTCATTGCCAGCCGACTCGGTGAAAGAGACCGGCTCGTTACCAACGAAAAGATCGAATGGGCTCTCGAAGGCGTCGGAACGATTGAAAAAATCGACACCAGTTCCTGCGCCGATTTCCTCTTTCTCGATTATGAGAAAGCAAGAAAAGTTACGGAACGTTACGCCATTACAAAAACGAGCAACCGTTACCAAACGCTGGATCGCGGTACGCCTGACACGACCGACGACGTGCATCTGCTCCGAGGACAAACTTGGGTGTCCGTCAATTCGATGAAGGAAGGAACGACTCACGTCACCGCTTTCGCCCCCAAAATGGCGGACTGGTCGAAACGTACCGATGTCGGCATTATCCATTGGGTCGATGCTCAATGGGTTATCCCGCGATTGGCAATCGCTCCGATTGGCGAAACACGGGTGTTGACCACGACGGTACTCAAAGCGACGAATGGACAACCTCGCAACGGTTGGATTGTGCGGTATGAAATTCTCAATGGTCCCGTTGCCGGACTTGGGGGTAGCGGTGCTCAAATTGAAGAAGTCGAGACCGATGCATCGGGACAGGCGACGACCGTGATTACTCCCGGCGAACAAAGGGCGGGAACGAACACGATTGGAATTCAAATCATTCGACCGGCAGGTTTCGACGGCACGCAACGGGTGACGGTCGGCAGCGAAATGATTCGGCAAACTTGGTCGGGCAGTCCGAACATCTTGTTGAACGTCCGAGGTCCGGGTGAAGCCCGGCTAGGACAGGATTTGCTTTACGAAATCACTGCCGAAAATAAGACTTCTTCGGCGGTGCAAGGCGTTGTGGCGTTGCCGATTCCGCCGCTCGCTTCCTATATCCGCAGTGAACCGGCAGGAATGTTGCAGGGTTCGACGGTGCTGTGGAACGTGGATATATTGCCGAACAGTACGGCGAGAATCAATGTTACGCTGCGTCAAGGTACGCCCGGCTCGCTTTGGTTGCGACCGGAGTTTCGACGGACGAGTGCGATAGTTGCTGCGCCGCCTCCAATACCCAGTCCGGTGGTCCCGAGTCCGCCGAGTCAACCGGTACAGCCGCCGGAGGCACCGTCGGTGTTTCAACCGAGTTCACCGACTCCACCGCCGACTCCACCGCCGACTCCGCCTGTACCTTCACCGACTCCTCCGCCGACTCCGTCGCCGACGATTTTTACACCGCAACCGGCGTTGGCTATCAAAATGGAGCCGTATCCGTTGGTTCCTGTGACGGCGGGAAATACCTTTGTGTTGCAGGTGCGTGTTACCAATACGGGACAGAGCAATGCTAGCAATGTAATGATTTTGGTTCCGTTGCCGGCGGCTTCTCGTGGTCAGATTATCGGAGCGGATTGGACAGCGTTATCGTCGGAGGGAACGCCTGAAGTACCGCAGCCGAGTGATTGGACGCAGGGCATTGATGAGGTCTATCATCAAGCGGTGTTACAGATTCCTTCATTGCCGTCGGGAAAGACTGCACAATTTCTGGTAGGTTTTCCGAGGATAGAACCGCAGGGCGTTAACGTAACTTGTACGGTTGTTGTCGAAGGACAGCGGGCGGCTCAAGAGACGCTGAGGATTGTGCCATAATCGTTGGACGTTCACAGATATGTGTTCGTAAGAACGTAGCACCGTAATTTTATGACAGCGGCTCCTCCAGTATTTGGTCTTTCTCAAAGAAGGTTCGATAGACTTTTCCTCCGTGTAATCGGGTTCGGCGTTCAAAATGTGTACGATAATTCATTTCGCTTCCCTCTGCTTGCTCTGGTACTTCGAATGGACCTTGCAGTGCTGTCGTCTTCGCTAAAAGTTTTAACGTTGATGTGAAATACTCGTCCACATCCGTCCAAAAGTGCAATTTCCCGCCAAGTTGGAGTTTGCTTTCGATAAGTTGTAACACTTCAGCACGCAGTACACGCCGTTTGCGGTGTGCCCGCTTCCACCAGGGATCGGGAAAATAAATGTGCACGGCAGTAAGAATACCGTTTGGGATAGAGTCCCGCAGAACCGACGCCGCATCGCCGCATACTATTACCGCGTTGGTCAGGTTTTCTCTAATGAGTTTAGCGGCAGAGTATCGGGCATATTTTACGCCGATTTCGACTCCGAGAAAATTATGATGTGGAAACTGTTTCGCTGCGTTGCATATGAACATTCCTTTACCGGAGCCGATTTCGAGTTCGAGTGGTGCGGAGCGTCCGAAAAGTGTTTCGCTGTTCCAAGGTGCGGGCAGATCATTTACCATTCGGAGAGTAGCGGAAAGGTCGGCATTCGGATCAATGGTCTTAACTGAACGGCGCGGCATTGCTATTGTTAGGTTTTTGTTTGAAAAGTTTCTGATTATGCCGCATTTAGGCTTTGTGCGCAAATAATCATTCCGAGGTTTCCCTTGCACGCACGCTGGGATTTTACTATACTTCAGAATGGACAAAGGCATGTTAGCAATCATTTCGGAAAAGTCAATATATCTTTTCGAGGTTGCAGTAGCATCGGGTGTGTCAAAAATTTGTGGGTATTTTTCAACATTGTGCAAGCGAGCGGGGGGCATTAGCCCTCGTTATACCCCACAAGTATTTGACTTTGGCATGCACAGGCAAGATACGCAAGATGCAAAGGCTAGGCAGTATTGTGATAGCGATGGCAGATGGGACAATGA
>Ga0099364_10010881_pt1 | contig 12478 bp, 8 predicted proteins | sample TergutTh196P3_FD_73070 | JGI IMG/M metagenome (GOLD analysis project Ga0099364, IMG submission 73070) | Microcerotermes parvus P3 segment gut microbial communities from Pointe-Noire, Republic of the Congo - Th196 P3 | ecosystem: Host-associated > Arthropoda: Insects > Digestive system > Gut ... | reverse complement strand
GAAAATTGAAAATGGACACTCCCGACATACGAAGGCTGGGAAACGGCAAAATGATCAGCCTTACCGGCGTGTCAGAGCATAACTTAAAAAATATAAATGTAAAAATTCCCCTGGGAGTCTTTACGTGTATCACCGGCGTTTCAGGATCAGGGAAATCCACTCTGCTCTCCTATGTACTTTTCCCCGCACTTTACAATAAACTCATCGGCTCAAATTATTATGTAGGGAAGCACCGGAAGCTTGAAGGTACAGGAAATATTGACAAGGTCATAGACATAGACCAAAGCCCTATCGGAAGGACACCGCGCTCCAACCCCATCACCTATGTTGGGGGCTTCACGGCAATAAGGGAGCTTTTCTCGAATCTGCCGGACTCAAAGATGCGGGGTTACAAACCGGGGCGATTCTCCTTCAACGTCCGGGGAGGCAGGTGTGAAAATTGCGAAGGAGATGGCACGATAAAAATCGAGATGAATTTTCTTCCCGATGTGTATATAATATGTGATGTATGCGGGGGAAAACGTTTCAACCGGGAAACACTGGACATACGCTACAAAGGAAAAAACATCGCCGATGTACTGGCAATGACCATAGAGGAGGCGGCAGAATTTTTCGGCCCTATCCCGCAGATTTCCCGGAAGATGGACACTCTCCTTTCTGTGGGTCTGGGTTATGTGAAACTTGGCCAGTCCGCCCTGACCCTTTCAGGCGGAGAAGCTCAGCGGGTCAAGCTCGCCCTGGAACTGTCAAAACGCTCCACCGGAAAGACGCTCTACCTCCTGGACGAACCGACAACGGGGCTTCACTTTGCTGATGTAAAACAGCTAATGGCGGTGATACAGCGTCTTGTGGATCAGGGCAATACGGTGATAATGATAGAGCATAATCTGGATGTGCTTCTCCAGGCGGATTATATAATTGACCTTGGACCCGAAGGCGGAGAACGAGGCGGAGAAGTTATTGCGACCGGAACTCCTGAGGAACTTGCCAAATGTCAGGCTTCATATACCGGGAATTATCTTAAAGCGTTAATGAAGGAGCGTAAGCGCATAAAATGAAGCGGCTGTACCTGCTTTTGATCTTTATTTTTCTCATTCCGGGAAATTACCTGGCAGGTAATGAAGATCAGAGCGGAGAGCAAAGCCTGGGATTTTCTTACATTGACATGGATATAAGAACATCTTCCCTGAGGGAGCTGGCTGCCTGGGCAAGGGAGCTGGGTCTTTCAGAAGGCGGAACCAGAGAAGACCTTGCTGCAAGATTGAGGGCATACTATGGCATTCCTTTCACTTCCAGCACAGATCATTCAGGACAGAGGATCATCACCATTGAATCGGCCAGCACCACAGAGTATTTTACCATTGATGAAGTTGATGAAGAGTACGCCCGTTTTACAGGCGATGTTGTTCTCAGCCTTAGAGACGGTAATTCCATACACAGAATAAAGGCATGGGAAGTACTTTTTAACCGCAGCCGCAATGTATTGTCAGCTTCGGGAGGGGTTGAATATATAAGAGAAGAGGGAGATACGGTTGAAACATTTCGCGGTGAGTCAATTGTTGTAAATCTTGATAACTGGGCCAGTGTTTTTATGGACGGAGCATCAGAAAGATCCTCACAGGGCGCAGGCTCGGCTTACCGCTTCTCCGGCACTATTATTTCGCGTAACGCCGACGGCGCTACTGTTCTTACCGATGCCGTGATAAGCAATCCTGCAAACGAAGATGCCCTATGGTCCCTTAACGCGCGAAGGCTCTGGCTCCTCCCGGGCAATGATTGGGCAATACTTCACGCCGTTCTCAGAGTCGGCAATATCCCTGTATTATACCTGCCGTTTTTCTATTATCCTACCGATGAGATCGTCTTCCATCCTGTTCTTGGAACCCGACCACGCGAAGGAACTTTTTTACAGACCACCACTTACATCCTGGGCCGTCCCACAGCCGCAACGATATCTGAAAATTCCATTACCAGAATTTTTGGTAATGCGGAGGATCACTCTGACAGAAGGCTTGAAGGGATCTTTCTTAGAAGCACAGGCGAAAGAAGCGTTTCACCCAGCAATACCAGGCTGTCTTTGATGTTTGATGCATATACAAACCTTGGTCTTTACCTTGGGGCAGACCTCACATTACCTTCACAGGGGATCATGAACCGCATGTCATTATCCGCCGGGCTGGGTTTAACCAGAGATATTTACAACATGGGCTCCGGTTATACGCCATTCAGGGATCTGGACGGCGTCAGCAACTGGAATTCGGGTTTATTTTTTTCCATGGAAGTGCCTTTTCGGTTCCATTTTGATCTAACAGGAGGATTGACTCTTGGGAGAGGATCATTCAACTGGGATGTCTCTTTCTATTCTGATCCTTTTGTTAGAAGGGACTTTACCAGCAACAGGTCAGAAGTACTGGACTGGTTGGCCATGATCCGTGAAGGATCCACAAACATCTCGTCTGGTTCATCAGGAGATTCAGGGCTCAGTAACTTCGATTGGAGACTCTACGGTTCATATAACTTTCAGCTTACTTCACTTTCTCCATATATCAGTTCCTTAAGCATTTCCAATTATTCCACCAGCCTTACTTTTAACAGACGTAATCTTTCTTCTCAGCCGGGAGCCGTCATACCAAATCCCGGGCAGGCCTTTTTTTTCCCAAACAGACTCTCGATTTTCTCTGCCAGTGCTGCTATGTCAGGAAATCTTTACAGAACCAGCACGTCTCCTGTTAGTGGCACTGCTCCTGCCGCTGGACAGACTCCCGGTGAAAGCATACTCCCAGGCACTCCAATCTCTCCATGGGATTCAGCCGCAGACACACAGTCAGTTGGAAGACCAGTAGAAATTATCGAAGGGGCTGTTGAACCCATATTAACACCTCCTGTTTTGACCCAGAGGTTTACTCTGCCTGTAAGCGGCGGCCCTTCAATAACAATAGGTTACAATCTTAGCCCTACTACAGCATCGGATTTGAATTTCCGTTCCTCGCAAAGCAACTGGAGTGTTCCTGAAGATATAAACTGGAGCGAAGTATCCACCGTTCTATACAGGTTAAGAGCTGATGGAAACATCAACATTAATATCAATCAAACCGGGGGCAATCTTTATTCCGCTTCTCTTCGTCTCTCAGGAACCGGATCATACCAGGATTACTGGTATTTAAATTCTGAATCGGAAGAATTTGCCGGCGCCGGAGGCACACCAAGTGATGCACTTATAAAAGCTGCATGGGACAGGATCCACAGGGATACCTATTTTACCACTTCATACAATCTGAGCAGTACCTTTAGACCCTTTCCTCAAACATCAATTTGGAACGCAAGCAGCTTAACATACAATTTGGCAGGTCTTTTGGGCAGAACTACAGTAGACACCAGCGGAAGCAGTCCTGTATGGGAATGGAATTATGGGGAATTTAGCAAAACCGATATAAACACCCACCGCCTGGGAGCAAGCTTTTCAGCAAATTACATGGGAAACACCCAGACATTAACCATCAACACAGTTCTTCCGCCAAATGATACTGCAGTTACAGCTACAGCGTCACTCCGATATTGGATAATGACAACATCAATCAGCGGAGGAATAAGGCATCCTCTGGACGGAGACTTACGTACGATCGATCAACTGACATTAAGAGCCGGATTTAACATTGGTCCATCAAGAACCTTTTCTCAGAACATCGTCTATAATCCCGAAATAGGTGAATTTACAACCTTTACATCAAATCTCGTACTGGGAAGCTTCAGTGCAAATTTTTCCGCTTCTTATGCCAGGCCTTATGAGTTTGTGGAAAATGCAACCGGCGGGAATATTTGGCAGCTCATGCCTGATTCAATATTTGCCGCTCGAAACTTGAATTTTAACTATAGCTACAACTTTACAAGAAGTAACCTCTGGGATAACCGTCTAACATACGGGTTCAACTTTAGTACAGGCCTTTTATTTGATTTACAGCGTTATACCAACTCCAGCTTGAACTTTAACATGGGCATAAGGGTAAATATCAACAATTTTCTTGGTCTGTCATTTTCTGCCACATCTGCGAATAATGTGATGTTTCAGTACTTCCAGAATCTGCCATTTTTCAACCTCCCGGAACAACTCTACCCCGGACAGGAAACAAATATCTTTGTGGATCTGTTCAACTCTTTCAGATTTGGCAGAGAGGATCTTAGAAGAAAATCAGGCTTCAAACTAAGATCAATGAGCATGACTTTAACTCACAACCTGGGGGACTGGAATGCGAACCTGACTATCACATCTTCTCCATTTTTGGATCAGAGTTATTCTCCTCCGGTTTACAGGTTTACCAGTGAGATTTCATTTATTATACAATGGGTTCCTATAAATGAAATTAGAACTGAAATAAACCGTACCAGAGATGGTATTACAATAAATTAACCCGTTTATCAAAATATTTTCCCGCCCCTATGGCAACACACTCAATGGGATTCGGAGCAATGATTACCGAGACGCCTGTTTCTCTGGAAATAAGTCTGGGAAAACCTTTAAGAAGAGAGCCTCCTCCTGTCATTACAATGCCCCGTTCAACAATATCAGCCGCTAGTTCCGGCGGAGTTTTCCCAAGAATGGATTTAATTTCGTCTACAATTCTAAATAGCGGAACTTTCAGGGCTTCTCTTATCTGCTCAGAGTCTATTTCCAGCCGTCTTGGCAGACCCGATCCTGAATCAGTTCCCTTAACTTCGGCTTTTTCAATTGCCTTATCCGGATAAGCATTACCGATTTCCATTTTAATCCTTTCTGCCGCACTGCCCCCGATTATGAGGTTGAGCTCACTCCTTACATATTTAATTATTGCTTCGTCAAAATCGTCCCCCGCCATACGAATAGCATTGCTGACTACCATGTCACCAAGACTGATAACAGAGATTTCTGTTGTACCTCCCCCTATGTCACAAACCATATTTCCTGCGGGTTCATTTATGGGAATATCCGCACCAATGGCCGCGGCAAGACTTTCAGGAATTATTACAACTTCCCTGGCTCCAACTTTGTAAGCACATTCTTCCACCGCACGACGTTCAACTTCGGTAATGGTTGAAGGAATCCCGATTACAATGCGTGGTTTAATAAATCTATACCTGGGAATGGCTTTTAAAAGAAAATATCGAATCATTTTTTCAGTTGAATCAATATCCGAAATTACCCCTCCCCTCAAGGGTCTAATGGCCTGAATTGAACCAGGGGTTTTGAAGAGCATTTGTTTAGCGTCAGTTCCAACTGCTTTAACTTTGCCGGTAGCCTGCTCTATTGCAACGACAGATGGCTCACTGATAATAATACCTTTCCCCGCAACATAGATCAGTGTATTGCAGGTTCCTAAATCTATCCCTAAAGCTGCCCGTTCAAACATGATTTTATATACCTCTCTGCATTGTTAATTGCTTCTCCAATTGCCGGTGCGGAGGGACCGCCGGTCAGTATTCTTGAGTTTACACATCTTTCCACGGTAACTGCCTCATAAAAAGAATCATCAAAAATAGCTGACTCTTTTTTTAGCTCTTCAATTGATAATTCGTCAAGCCGCACTTTTTTGCTTAAAGCATACAGCACAAGTTTTCCGGTAATTTCATGAGCTTCCCTGAATGCGACACCTTTTTTGACAAGCCAATCGGCGGCGTCAGTTGCATTCATGCATCCTTCAAGCGCACTTTTGTACATATTGTCTTTTTTGTAATGCAGGGATGTAAACATCCCGCAAAAAACAGACAAACTCATCTTTACCGTATCGCCTGCGTCAAACACCGCCTCTTTATCTTCCTGTATGTCTTTGTTATACGAAAGCGGTAAACCCTTCATTACAGTTAAAAGCCCTGTAAGACTGCCATATACACGGCCTGTCTTGCCTTTTATAAGCTCTGCCATGTCGGGATTCTTTTTTTGGGGCATCATTGACGATCCCGTAGCATAAGCATCAGAAATTTCAATAAAATCAACAGCATCGGTTGACCATAAAATAAGCTCTTCACAAAAGCGGCTAAGGTGCATCATGATAAAAGACAGACAGGAAACAAACTCTATACAGAAATCCCGGTCTGAAACTGCGTCGAGACTGTTAGCTGTAATCTCCGAAAAGCCCAGCTTTTCTTTAAGAAACTGCCTGTCCAGAGGATATGAAGTCGAGGCAAGAGCGCCGGAACCCAGGGGCATTACATCGGTTCTTTTACGGCAGTCCCGGAGTCTTTCATAATCACGTCTGAACATTTCAAAATACGCCATAACATGATGAGCGAGGGTAATGGGCTGAGCTTTCTGCATATGGGTAAAGCCGGGCATGATGGTTCCGGTATGTTCTCTGGCAGTATTCATCAATGCTGTCAAAAGATTGACTAGATGAACACATATCACGTCAATTTCTTCCTTTACATACATCCTCATATCCAGTGCAACCTGATCGTTTCTGCTCCTTCCTGTATGAAGTCTCTTACCGGCTTCTCCGATACGCGAAATAAGTTCTGTCTCTACAAATGAGTGAATATCTTCAGCATCCGTGTTATCAAGAGAAATAATTCCATTCTCAACATCAGACAGTATTTCTTTCAGGCCTTTTATTATAACCGCGGCATCGTCTTTTGAAATGATTCCCTGTTTCCCCAGCATCTCTGCATAGGCAAGGCTTCCGTTAATATCGTGTTTATATAGTCTTTTATCAAAAGAAAAGGAGGAATGAAATATATCTGCATTTCCGTCTATCTCTCCGGAAAATCGTCCTCCCCATAATTTCATATATGACTTTGCCGCATCAGCGCTCTAACGGTAACAGGAAGTCCAAGGAGTTTAATGAAGCCATCGGCATCCTTGTGGTCATACAAATTACCCGTGGTAAAACTGGAAATATTAATATTGTACAATGAATAAGGCGAAACGCATCCGGCAGGTACAATGTTTCCTTTATACAATTTTAGCTTAACTGTCCCTGTGACTGTCTCCTGGGTTTTGTCGACAAATGCCGACAGAGCTTCGCGCAGAGGTGTAAACCATTCTCCGCCGTAAATTAGTTCGGCAAGTTTTTGAGCGACAGTCTCCTTGAATGCGGTCGTCCTGCGATCGTGACAGAGCCGTTCCAGCTCCCTATGGGCGGTGTATAAAATTGACCCTCCCGGTGTTTCATACACGCCACGGGATTTCATGCCGACGACTCTGTTTTCCACAAGGTCAGCGATACCTACACCGTTTCTTCCTCCGGTTTTGTTAAGGACGTCCAGCATATCAACCGGCGGTAGCATTTCACCGTTAAGCTTCACCGGAACACCCCTGTCAAATTCTATCTCCACATATTCCGGTTTGTCGGGTGCATCCTCGGGTCTTACCGAGAGCTGTAATAAGCTGCTGTAATCCGGTTCATTGGCCGGATCTTCAAGCTCCAGCCCTTCGTGGCTTAAATGCCAGATATTTTCATCGCGGCTGTAATTTTGTTCTTTATTATTGGGTGTTTCTATGCCGCGTTTTTGAAGAAACTCCATCATTTCTTCCCGTGAACTGATCTGCCATAAACGCCAGGGGGCAATTATTTTCATGTTAGGAGCAAAAGCTCTTATGGTAATTTCAAAACGTATCTGGTCGTTACCCTTCCCCGTTGCTCCGTGGCAAATAGTATCCGCACCCTCGGCAAGTGCGGTATCCACAAGTTTTTTAGCTATCAAAGGCCGTGCAACGGCTGTACCAAGAAGGTATTTATCTTCGTAAACTGTGTTTGCCTTCAGCATCGGATAAATGTAATCCGTTAAAAATTCTTCTCTAGCGTCAATAACCAACGCTTTATCTGCCCCTGTCTTTAATGCTTTTTCTTTAAGTTTGTTATAATCCGAATTTTGCCCAAGATCGACACAGCAGGCTATTAGTTCATAATCGCCATAATTATCCCTAAGCCATGGTATAATCACCGAGGTGTCCAATCCGCCTGAATAAGCTAAAACTATCTTACTCTTCATACTCAGATGACTCCCTGCATCAGCATCGCCTCACAAACCCTGATAAAACCGCCGATATTGGCACCGGCGACAAGATCGTTCTTTACTCCGTAACGATTCGCTGTTTTGGAGACCTGCTTATAAATGCCCTTCATAATAACATGGAGTTTTTTATCGACTTCATCAAATGTCCAAAAAAATCTTGAGCTGTTTTGAGCCATCTCCAGAGCGGAAACAGCGACACCGCCTGCATTGGAAGCTTTACCGGGTGCGTATAATATACCACTTTCCTGAAGCAGTTTTACAGCTTCCAGTGTAGTAGACATATTGGAACCTTCGGCAACTACAAGACAGTTATTCTTCTTCAGAACTTTGGCGTCATCTTCGCCCAGCTCGTTTTGCGTAGCGCATGGCAGGGCAATATCACAGGGAACCTGCCAAACAACACCCTTATCCGAGTATTCTGCTCCCTTGTGATGTTTGACATATTCACTTATTCTGCCTCTTTGTTTTTCCTTGATAAGTTTCACAGTCTCGATATCTATTCCTTGAGGATCGTATATATAGCCGTCAGAATCGGAAACAGTAAGTACCTTTGCCCCTAATTGCACAGCTTTTTCGGCAGCGTAAATCGCTACATTACCTGCACCCGAGACGACAACTTTTTTTCCCTGAATTGTCGTTTTTAAAGAAGCAAGCATTTCTTCAGCAAAATACACCAGCCCATATCCGGTGGCCTCCTTACGGCCAAGGGAGCCTCCATAACTTGGCGCCTTGCCTGTAAGGGCTCCATTTACAAGCCCGGTTAATCTCTTGTAATGCCCGTATATGAAACCTATTTCTCTTGCACCGACACCAATATCACCTGCCGGCACATCCGTATCGGCGCCAATATATCGGTAGATCTCATCAACAAAACTTTGGCAAAAGATCATAACTTCGCGGTCTGATTTTCCTTTCGGATCAAAATCGGAGCCGCCTTTCCCGCCGCCTATGGGAAGCCCTGTCAGAGAATTCTTGAAGATCTGTTCAAAGCCCAAAAATTTAACTATATCCAGGCATACACTTGGATGAAACCTGAATCCCCCTTTATACGGCCCGATCGCACTGTTGAACTGTACACGGAATCCTCGATTCACATGCATTGCACCCGAATCGTCTACCCAGGGAACTCTGAAAATTATCTGCCGCTCAGGTTCTACCAAACGCTCTAAAATCCCGGCATTCTCGCATTCTTTATGCTCGTCCAAATAAGGCTGAAGAGTCGGCAGAATCTCGGTGAGTGCCTGATGAAAATCCGGTTGTCCCGGATTTTTTTCTATCGTTTCCTTCAATATCCTCGCTGAGTATGACATATATTTCCTCCAAAAAAAAAGCATTTACCGGCGGGCCCAGCTATAACCCCTGCCGGTAAACGCCATTGTTTACTACCATTTTCTATCATATTTCTGTAATATTAGTCAAGGGTCATCATTGGCCAAAAGTGATACTCCTGCATCTTGAATAAAGTAAGGAATAAATATAGTTTACTTATTATGAAAGTGGTCGTAAAATCTGATAAACTTGAAGATGTCTGTTATGACATTCGCGGCCCTATCTTTACAGAGGCAAAACGTCTGGAAGAAGAGGGGTTCAATGTCATTAAGCTTAATATCGGTAACCCCGGAGCATTTGGGTTCAATGCACCGGACGAGATAGTTCATGATATAATTTCCAATCTCAGGAACGCTCAAGGATATGGCGATTCTCAGGGACTTTTCGCCGCACGTAAAGCCATTATGCAGGATTTTCAGACCAAAGGCATTATGGATGTCGGAATCAATGACATCTTTATAGGCAACGGTGTCAGTGAACTCATAATGATTACAATGCAGGGTCTCCTCAACAATGGAGATGAGGTATTGGTTCCCATGCCGGATTATCCCCTGTGGACTGCGGCTGTAACCCTTTCCGGAGGTCGGGCGGTTCATTATATCTGCGATGAATCCAATGAATGGAACCCGGATTTGGATGATATAAAATCCAAGGTTACGAGCCGAACCAAGGCCATTGTATTGATAAATCCCAATAACCCTACAGGAGCTGTATATAACCGAGATATTCTGGAGAGTGTTGCGGAAGTTGCAAGGGAACATGATCTTATTGTTTGCGCAGATGAGATTTACTGCCGCATTACCTATGACGGAGCCGTACATATCCCAATGGCATCAATTGCACCGGATTTACTCACAATAAGTTTTGACGGGCTTTCAAAGACCTGGCGTTCGGCTGGTTTCCGTTCAGGCTGGATGGTGCTTTCGGGAAACAAGAAAGGTGCCGCCAGTTACATCGAAGGCCTGCAAATGCTTTCCAATATGAGGCTCTGCGCCAACATGCCGGCACAATTTGGTATTCAGACCGCCCTTGGGGGATTTCAGAGTATCAGGCAACTGATACTTCCCGGAGGCCGCCTCAAGGAGCAGTGTGATATTACGGTTGACATGATCAATACAATACCTGGTCTCTCTGTAGTGAGGCCAAAAGGTGCGCTTTATTGCTTCCCGAAAATTGACACTGAACGATTTAACATAAAGAACGATGAACAGTTCGTTATGGATCTGTTAAGAGAAAAACATCTCCTTTTAGTACATGGAACAGGCTTTAACTGGAAAGATCCCGATCATTTCCGTATAGTGTTTCTGCCGGATAAGGAAACACTTGCAGAAGCGGTAAGAAGACTGGGAGACTTCCTTAAGACTTACCGGCAGAGCTAGCTACTCTTCAAAGGGTCTTATGTTAACGCCGTTCTGTTCAAGGTAGTCTTTTAACTCGCGTACGCTGTAATTTCTCTCCGCTCTGGGCGAGTAGAGCATACTGCTTATTATTGCACCCTGTACCTGTGTGTTTATAAACAAATCCCTTAAATGCTCCGGTTTACCCGCCCCGCCAGAAGCAATAAGGGGGACTGAAACAGATTTTTCCGCAAGCTTCATGAGTTCAATGTCGTATCCTGTCATGGTGCCGTCGCAGTCAATGCTGTTGACGCATATTTCTCCTGCACCCAAATCCTGTCCTCGCCGTATCCACTCTATTGCATCTAACCCTGTTGCCAACCTCGCACCGTCAATAAACACTTCGTAAGCGCTTGGGGTTTTATCCGTTCGCTTTACCTGGGTAGAGAGCACAATACATTGGGAGCCGAATGCTCTAGCTCCTTCTGTTATAATTGACGGATTACGCACCGCCATAGAATCTACGCTTATTTTCTCCGCACCTGCTTTGAGCGTTTCGTACATATCATTCAGGTTTTTAATTCCTCCTCCCACTGTGAATGGAATGAACACACGACTGGCGGTTTTTCTTACTGTATCTATGTCTATCCCGCGTTTATCGGAACTTGCGGTAATGTCGTAAAAAATGATCTCATCTATCTGTGAGTCGTACATTAGCTCTGCAAGCTCATCTGCGGAAGCAACATCAATATTGTCCTGAAACTGTACTGCTTTTGTTACCCGACCTTTAATTATATCAAAGCAGGCTATCAGCCTTTTAGTCAGCATTGTGATATAAAACCTCTTAAAAGCCCAAGCCCCGCTTCCCCGCTTTTTTCAATGTGAAACTGAGTTCCGTATATATTGCCGTGCCTAACAGCAGCGGTAAATTCATCGCCGTACTGTGCAACTCCCCAAATATCATCCTGGTTATCGGGTTTTGCGTAATATGAATTTACAAAATAATAATATCCGCCACCTACAAATTGCAGTATAACATTCAACGGCGTATCTTTAACAAAAGAAACCCTGTTCCAGCCCATCTGTGGAACACGCAGCAACTCTGAATTAAATTTTTTAACCCGTCCCTTTAGCCATCCAAAGCAATACGCATCCTCCTCCTCGCTGTGTTCAAAGAGAATTTGCATCCCTACACAAACACCCAAAAAGGGTATTTTTTTATTCATAACATAGTCGGTTAAAGCTTCTTCCATACCGGAGTCTCGTAAAGATGCCATTGTTGCCCCGGCACTGCCTACACCCGGCAAAATAATACATGAGGCATTTTTCAAATCGCCAGGTTTTACGACGAAATCCCCCTGAAACCCCAGCCGTCGGACAGCGTGCATAACGCTTGGAGCATTTCCAGCTCTATAGTCAATTACTTTTATCACTTCTTGCTCCTTCACCCGGTACCTAAGTATTTAGGTGCTGGGCAAGCTCCCCACTCCCCACTTCTAAGCTTGCTTTCAACAAGCCTAAAAACAATGGATGAGGCCTGTTAGGGCGGCTCTTAAACTCAGGGTGAAACTGTACACCTATATAAAATCGCCTGTTTTCTATTTCAACCGCTTCAACTAGACTTCCGTCAGGTGATGTTCCCGATAGGATCAAGCCATTTTGTGATAATAAATCACGATAATTATTGTTAAGCTCAAAGCGGTGGCGATGCCTTTCGCTAATCTCATCCATGTTGTAAAGAGCTCTTAATTTAGTTCCCTTGGAGATAATGCATGGATATGCTCCAAGCCGCATGGTACCTCCGCTGTTAAGCTTATTCTCCTGACCTG
>Ga0099364_10010880_pt1 | contig 12478 bp, 6 predicted proteins | sample TergutTh196P3_FD_73070 | JGI IMG/M metagenome (GOLD analysis project Ga0099364, IMG submission 73070) | Microcerotermes parvus P3 segment gut microbial communities from Pointe-Noire, Republic of the Congo - Th196 P3 | ecosystem: Host-associated > Arthropoda: Insects > Digestive system > Gut ... | reverse complement strand
AGTGTTGCGGCAAGGCGGGAAGTTACTATCGGCGCCAGTCTTCAGGGATTGACGGAAATAAGGTCGGGGCTTACGGGAGGTGAAACGATCATTGTTCAGGGCCAGCAGACCTTGGGTGGAGGGGAATCCTTAAGGATTATAGGGGGCAGGTAGATGGGTGTAGCAAAAGCAGTTGTCAGCCGTCCTGTACTATGGCTGGTAGTTTTTTCCCTTATAACAATTACAGGTCTTTTTCTTGTATCTAATATCCCTATAGAAATGTACCCCGAAATTGAAGCACCCTACCTTGTTGTAGCGACAATTTATCCCGGCGCCGATCCCGAAACTGTGGAAAAATCGATAACGAATGTCTTGGAGCCGGCTATAGCCAACACAAGTGGCATTGTGAAAATGACATCAACGTCCAGCACGCAAATGAGTGTTATCATTCTGGAATTTGAATTCGGTACGGACATGGATATAAAAATAAACCGTGTGCGCGAATATATTGACAGGGTCGTCAGTGATCTGCCCGATGATGTTAATTCGCCAATGATCATGCAGCTGCGTCCCGATGATCAGCCCATTATGCGTATCGCTGTTACGGGAACCGCAGGCAGCGGTTTGACCCAGAATGATCTTAGGTTTATCGCGATAAATGAAATAGAAGACCAATTCAAGCAGGTAGAGGGCGTAGCTTCAACTACAGTCGAAGGCGGACAAGACCCCATTGTGCGCGTTGACCTTTCCCAGAACCGTCTGGAAGCTTACGGCATAACAATAAACGAAATTGCCCGCTCTCTTGCGGCCCAAAATTTGGAACTTGGCGCCGGTACCATAGAAGAAGGCTTGGTGGAATTTTCCATAAAGACAACAGGAGAATTCGCGAGCGTGGATGAAATTGCCAATTCGGTTGTTATGCAGAGAGGCGGCGCGGATATCCGCTTAAATGACATAGCGCTTGTTTCCATGAACTATGAAGAAGAAAAATCTTCTGTATTTATTAACGGCGAGCCTGGTGTTTACGTTTCCATTATGAAGCAGTCGGGGGCCAATACCATTCAGGTAGCGGATCAGATTTACCTTCTTTTGGAAAACATACAAAGAGTTCTTCCGGGAAATGTCGTACTTGAACTTATCCTGGATGATACAGTCCAGACGCGGGCAATGGTAGTTGAATTAATCAAGTCGATAATAATCGGAATGGCGCTTGCGGTGCTGGTTTTGGTTTACTTTCTTAGGAACGTTAACAGCTCTATCATTATCAGTTTATCCATCCCATTGTCGTTTGTCATCGTTCTGCTTGTCATGAGCCTTGGGGGGCTTTCGATTAACATGATGACGCTCGCCGGCCTTATCCTGGGGCTTGGCATGACAGTGGACTGTTCAATCGTGGTTATCGAGGCCGCAATATCGCAGCGCGAAAAGGGGCAAAAGCCCAGCATGGCTGCAATCCTCGCGGGGGACGAAGTGGTTTCCTCGCTTATTGCGGCAACGCTCACGCAGCTTTGCGTCTTCGTTCCTATAATTCTTTTTAAAAATCAACTGGAGCTTGTCGGCATTCTGGTTCAGGACATGGTATTTACCATCTGCGTTTCGGTTATAGCGTCTTTGGCTATCGGCATTTTTCTTGTCCCGATTTTGGTCAGCAAATGGCTGCCGGTTCACAGCCGCATTCAAAGGCCGCTCACCAACCCTAGCGTAAAAAAAATCGACACTGCAATTGACAATGGAATAAAAAGCATCACTAATTTTTATACTGGGATTTTGCAGACGGCATTGAAAAATCGCCCGGTTACAATTGTCCTGGTTCTTAGCGCCTTTTTGGGGGCAATGCTTGCGGCGGGAAGGCTGGAAACCTCGATTATGCCCACAATGTACGCTGATCAGGTTGTTCTGGAAATTGAAATGCCCCTTGGAACAAGGTATGACGATACAAAGGCCTTAATGACAGGGCTAAAAGAATTCGCCCTTGATGAAATCGTGGGCTACAAAAACATTATTGGCACTGTCGGAAACACAGGCAAGCTTCTTAGCACAGAAGGATCGCATTCAGCTTCGATCACCGTTATTCTGGATCTGGATGACCCGAATGCGGATAACGAAGAAGAGGCAAAAAACAAACTCCGTTCCCACTTCCATGATTTTCCGGACGCAAAATTCAATTTTGCCGCAACCGGCATTACGGCATTGATTGGCGCCAATGACATTGATATCATGTTTAACTTTGGCGAGATAGAAGAAGGTCTGGCAACAGCCAATGCCATTAAAGGTTTAATGGAAAGTTCTGTGCCGGAAGTACAGGACATAATGATCGACACTGACGAAGGCATTCCCCAGGTCAACGTGAGCATTGACCGCAACCGCGCATACAATATGGGGGTCAATATCGTAAACGTCGCCATGGAGATTAACGCCGCAATAAACGGCGTTACCGCGACCACATACCGGGAAGGCGGGGATGAATACGATGTTTTCCTGCAATTCGCAAGAGAAGACCGCCTTGATGTTGACGATCTCGGGAGAATTAACGTAAGGGCGTCAAACGGGATGCTCTTTCCGGTTTCCAACTTTGCGGCACTGGAAAGAACCTTGGGGCCCGTCAACATAAACCGCGAAAACCAAATGCGCACAATTCACGTTACAGCAGATGTAATAGAAGGATACTCCGCAAGGGGGGTCCAGGAAAAAATAGCAGGGCTTCTTGGCGACAATGACATTAGGGCTATTTTTACCGGCTCCCAGGAAGACACCCAAAACATGATGCGCACCTTCCTTATGGTAATTGTGCTTGCGCTTATACTTGTCTACGGCGTTATGGCTGGGCAGTACGAGTCCTTTAAAAATCCATTTATAAACTTCTGCACCATTCCGCTTATCATGATCGGCGTTGTGCTTATTCATATTCTTACCAACAGCATTATGAGCGCATTCACGATGATGGGCATAGTACTGCTCGCAGGTCTGGTAACGAGCAACGGCATCCTCCTGGTTGACTGCACAGGCCAGCAAAGGGAAAAAGGCATGGAGTTATTCGAAGCCTGCGTGGAAGCCGGCCGTATGCGTTTCCGCCCTGTCATTATGTCTTCGCTTACCACCATGCTCGCCCTTGTGCCAATGGCATTCTTCCCAGGCAAGTCGTCCACAATTACTGCCCCCATCGGGCTTGTGGTGTTCGGTGGCCTTGCTTCGTCAACTGTAATCACGCTGGTTTTCGTGCCTGTTTTGTATTCGATATTCCACGGCAAGAAAAAGGAGTTAATCAATGAAGAGTAAATTTTTAATCTGCCTCTGCGCCCTAATCGCCTCAAATGCCTGGGCGCAAGTTACCCTGGATATTGACAGCGCTGTAGCGATGGCTATTGAAAACAACCTTGCCCTTAGGCGCTCAGAGATGGACACCGCCTCGGCAAGGCGCAGGCAGGACCGCGCCTGGAACAGCCTTATCCCGTCCCTGGGCGTGAGCGGCTTGCTGCTTTCCAACCAGGCTGCCATTGTCGATCCGCTCAATCCGCAGCAGCCAAATGGCTGGGTGCCAGGTGTTTCCCTCTCCGCGTCTATGAATATTACCCCTGCGACTTTTGCGAATATCAATCAGACAAAGCTGGAGTACGAGGCAGGGCGCCTCAATTACGAGGCCGCCCGGCAGGAACTGGAATTCCAGGTGAGGCGACTGTACTACCAGATCCTCTTGCTCAAGGCAAACTGGGATCTGGCGCTGCTGAACATAGAAAGCGCTCAGAGCCGCCACGAGCAAACCCTCGCCCTGCAGCGCACCGGGCGGGCCTCAAGCATCGATGAGCTTTCCAGCCGGCTTGACGTGTCTATCCAGCAGACAAATGCCCAGAACACTCAGGCCGTCTACCATAATGCCCTTGACGGCTTTAAATATTTGCTGATGCTCCCTATGGATGAAACGGTTGTTTTGCAGGGGGATCTGCTGGGTTTTGCCGTGGGGGTTCATGCCCAAGACGGTTCCAGCGAATCGATGCAGATGGGCCTTATTCGGCAGTCGATTGCAGTGACTGAGGCCCAGCAAAGAACCGCACGGCTCCTTTCCTATTCGCCGGTCCTGACTTTTTCCTGGGATTCTGCCCCGCTTTACATAGGCGAGATTAGCGGGGTCCCCGTGCCGATAAACGATTGGAGAGATTCAAGCGGCCGGTTTACAATCGCCCTTTCGTTCATGCTGGATAATTATCTCCCCTGGTCATCATCAAAAGAGCAGGACGACACTCTGGGCGATGCCATTGCCAAACAGCAGAACATGTTAACAGAAGCCTCGATAAACCATCAGAATAACGTGCAGAAGCTTCTAAGGGACATTGCGCGGTCGGAAGAGACCATGGAAACCCTGCGCCTCAATATCACGCTGGCCGAGGAAACCCTTAGAATGCAAACGGATGCCCACAGGCAGGGCGCGGTGGAATTGCAGACCCTGAATAACACCCGCGATAATTTGCTTGCGGCTCAGAACAGGCTGCTGTCGGAGCAATATAACCTGCTGTCGGTAATACTGGAGCTGGAGAAAGAGCTTAATATTCCTTTTGGGAGCATTGCGCGGGAGTAATAGGGTAGTTTTTTTGAGTTTTGAATTAAAAGACCCTGAAAAATTGGAATTAGTAGACGGAAGCTCGAAATATATCCCATGTGAATTAATTGTTCTCGAAGGAGATGAAATCGAAAGGAAAGTGCATTCTTTTCAACTTTTACAAAAGGCAAAGATTCGTCAAGATGGCTTTGAATTGCGAAAAATCAACAGAGATACAATAACGATAAAAGAATTATCTATTTATAAATCAAGTTACGAAAAAATTGGAATGATGAATGATAAATTTATTTCTTTTAGATTTGTAATTCCTGCTTTTCAAAGAGGATATCGATGGGAAACAGAACAGGTACATGAGCTACTAGATGATATTTATTTCAATTACAAAAAGTATTATAATCCAGAATTGCAAAAATCACTTGGCTGTTATTGCATTCAACCCCTCGTATTAAAGCAATCAAATAGTTTTATTAATGAATTTAGGGTTATTGATGGCCAACAACGGCTTACAACAATTAACTTGTTGCTTGAAGCGCTTAACAATCAGGTTCCGGATGAGAAAACATTTCATGCATATATACCGATCTCTTATGAATCCAGAAAGGAAAGCGAGGAATTTTTATATGGCATTGGAGAATACTGTAAAATCGCTGTTAATAATGTTATAGCTAATTATGAATCTGATATTCAAATTAAAGAAAGAGTTGAAAAGACGATAAATTATATTGAACAATTACCAACGGATCTTAATTCACGTTATATGTTAAATACGTATCTTTATTCATATTGGTATTTTTATGAAATCATATCAGGCAAAGGTAATGGCAAGGACTATTTTGCATTTACAGAAAAATACTGGAATAAAGATGAGCAGTGGGAACCAAAACGTTATGCTGTTTTAGCAGAAATGTTGTTAGAAGCAACATCAGTCATTTGGTATAACATAAATAACAATGAGCAGGATGAACATAAAGTTTTTGAAGACTTTAATTCCGGGAAAATAAGCTTAACCGGATCCGAACTCATTAAAGGTATTTTTATGAATCCAGATAATTATGTTGAGAATTATAATTTAAATAATTCATTGTATAAACAACTTGGAATTAGACAAACAATGCTTGGGGGCCAATGGGATGATATGGAAAAGACCTTACACCATGATGAGTTCTGGTCTTTTGTTCCACATCAGGGTGATAAAGAAGGTGAAATAGATAAATCTACCCATATTGATGCAATTTTTAATATGTATGTCTATTTTAATATCCTAAAGGAAAATGAAGCTTTTAATATGGAAGATCCCTTGTTTTCTTTTAAAAAAATAAATGAATTGATTGTGGAGAGATTGGCATCCGGCTTGGCATTCGGTAAAGATAAATATATAAGCATGTGTGATATTTGGCTTGAAATAAAAACTATATATACAATTTTTTATGAATGGTTTACAGGTGATAATTTGTTAAAAAATATCAATAGTTTATACCATAGAATCTCACTTTTCAAAAGGATCATCACCGATAGACAAATGAGTTATAAAGAGCGTTATCGGACAGAATTACGTCACATGCGTCCATTGTTTAAGAAACTTATTGTATGCAATAAATTTGACCGTGAAAAGAAATTAAACCTTGAAATAAAAAAAGTGCTATTATCAAAAAAGCAACCCCCGAGCGATGATATTGAAAATTTTATAAAAACAATAAATTATTCTGAAAACCCTGATATGGTAGAAGTAATACTGTTAGCATTTAACCTTAGTACACTTGAAAAAGCGACGGCTTATGGTGGACGTTTTCCATTCTACGCATTTGATAAGCAAAAATGGCATAAAGATCATATATTTGCAACTAAAACAAAACTTTCTGGCGAGAATAATGAAGAAAAAGAATTATTGGAAGCGCTTATTTCTGAAAATGAACAAAAATCGTATGAAGGCTATTTGAATATGATCAATACACCAGTAAAAGAATATTATAAACAAACAATTAATGATATTAACACATTATTAAACGAGTCAATATCTTATATTGAAAAAGATAATCTGAGGGCAAAATTACTGAATAATGACGGTGATATACTGGAATATGTATTAAGGGATAATCACATGGGAAACATGGCACTTTTAACAGAAACGAACAATATCAGTGCTTCAAATGATTCCTTTAAAAATAAATCCAAAAAAATAAAAGAATGGTTTAAAAAAGGAAATTTTATACCAATATGTACTATGAATGTGTTTAGTGATTTCTATAGCAGCGATGAAAGTTACTCCGAGCATTGGCTTTATGAAAAGCGACTCTCTTATTTAAAACAAATGATTGGTTCTGTAAATGATTATCTTTCTTGTAGTAGCGAGGAATATGAAAATGGCTGAAAGTAAAACAAGTTTCTATAAATATGCTTCAAAATATGCAACTCATATTCCTATAATACAGCGTGACTATGCACAGGGACGGGAAGGGGAGAACGAAAAAGCGGTCTTGTCTCGTTTTTTGAATGATCTGTCTGGATCACTTGAAAACGATAAACCCCTTTCTCTAAATTTCATATACGGAATAGAAGAAAGTAATAATATTTTTCTTCCGATAGATGGACAGCAGCGTCTTACGACACTATTTCTTTTGCATTGGTTTGTTGCTTTGCGCACAAGAAAACTTGATGTATTTTTAAAGAATATAAAATTATTTACTTACCAAACCAGAAGTTCGGCAATAGATTTTTTTGCATCGATCCAGCCATCATTAGATGATGATGATGGGCAGGATAGAATAAATGAACTTTACTTGATTCAATCAGGAAATGACATTAAAAATTTTCCTTGGTTTAAAATTGATTGGTTTTATGATCAAACTGTTGTGGGTGTAATCAATGCACTTAACAGGATGTTTGAATTGTTTAGTTTAAAAGATCTAAATAACTGGTGGAAAAAGCTTATTTCTGAAGATAAATGCAGTATTACCTTTTTATTTATTGCTATAAACAAAATAGGAAATGATTCGGACAATCCACAAGAAAATGAAGCAAGGGCAGCTTTAACTTATATCAAGATGAATGCACGTGGAAAACATCTTAGTAATTTTGAAAATGCCAAGGCATTGATCCATAGTCTAAACGAATATGGCGAAAATTTTGCAATTGAATTTGATAGTGAATATATTAAAGCGATTGAAATAATAGCAAGCAAACCAGAAAAGATAAAAGATATCGGAAAAATAAGCCGCATTGTTGACGATATGATGATGCAGCTTATGATAAATTTATTCAACGATTTTCAATTTTTGATCGATGATCCGGCTCTTTGCGATTATACAGCTAATAATTATTTAAGCTATATGGACAGGTTAAGGGATTTTCAGGAAAATCCTGATAACAATAAAACTAATTTTTTCAAGCATTATTTTGATATTCTGGATATGATATTTAAATCAGAAATTATTAATACTGAGGAATTTTATAAATATGTTTCTGATGATAACAGGCCGGATCGTTTAAATTTTTGTTTGCTGTTTTCTTATTTTTGTCATAATGGTTATAATGTTCAATATATTAATGAATTGAAATATTTGCTTAACAATTTCCATTATAAAGACAGGGATAACACACGAACTATCGAAAATTATGTAAAAACAATAACTTCGTTATACAGTTTTTCAAGGGACATAAAAGAAGCGGGTGTTTCCGGCTCCCCAATATTTTATGTGTCACAAAAACCTGAATATCATACACTTGACAAAATCCCATCTGTAAAAGAAGGTGACTGGAAAGAAGAACATATAAAATCAAAAATACTTTCCGAATATCAGTTAAATTTTGATTATTTCAATATTATTGAAGATAATTTTAACAGAAGAATACGATCTTTTCTGTATATGGCGGGATTCTGGACTGAATCGGGAGATAAAGCATTATTAGATTCGTATATTGTATTATCAATTGCCTTGGAACTGAAATTCGATTATGAATTGCCTCTGGTATTAAAAAAGCTTTATTATCTTTTAGCTACAGGTTTTGACGGGACAACAAAAAGCGATTACAAACCAAATATTGACTTATCTTTGTTTAATTGGATTGAACCTGATGATACTGCAAAAGAAAAACTGAATATTCTGTCATCGGTATATAACTATTTGATTGAGCATTCATTAAATAGCCTTGAATTAATTGAAAGAAAAATAAAGGAACTGGCTCAATATCTATATAATGATTGCGATTGGCGCTCCTTTGCTTTATCTCGCAATAAAAATGAGTTATTTTTTCATTTAGACGGGGATAAGCTGCATAAATCAGATGATGAAATCCTAAATGTTTTTGAATATGTCAAACAACTGGACGTAGGAGGAAAATCCATAAAAGAAACTATACATTATCAGTGTAAAAACAATTTAGGTGCTATTGGTACAAACACTTCTTCAAAATACACAATTACATATGAGTATATGTTTTTTATTAATATTAAGTTAAGCGGCATAAATGATTCTGGTTATAATTTTTATGTAAATATTAATAATCTATTCCAAGTCTATCGATATATTGGAGATAAAAAAGGTGGGCATCAATTTGAAGTATTGGAATTCGATATTACTAAAGATTTGGAAAATTATATAAGTTTAACAAGAAAAATAAAAGAGAAATTCACTGATTTATCTGCGGAAATAAAAACCAAGCCAATCTACTCCAAGGATTATTCAGAACTTAAAAGATATTGTAAAGATATTTGCGGCGAAATTTGCGAAATTGAGGTTATGAGTTATTACAATACAATAATAACAAAGTTCGATATAAATATTATCGTTGATTTGTCGAGTAAAGATATAATAAGAAAAACTGAATTATTATGTTTATAGTGGATGATAATTCAGGCATACTGAGTAGATATTGTATCTGGTAGCGTTAGTGAGTATTCATAGGCCTTAAGCGCCACTGTAATTGTTATTCAGATAAACCTTGATGGCCTTTCCTTCCATGCCAAGCTTTATGCCTTCTACGATATTATCCAATGGCAGCCTGTGGGTTACGATCCGCTTTGAATCGATAAGGCCGTCCCTTATAATATCCAGGGCACGTTTCATGTGGATTGTGCCGGACGAGGATGCGCCGTAGATTGCCAGTTCCTTGTAGTGGATGGGCCGGCTGTCAAGGCTCACATTTGAATCCCCTTTTTTAAGGCTCCCGAAATAACTTATCCTGCCCCGGAATGCCGCTGTTTCCACTGCCTGTTCCATGGCCTCCCGGACCGGGGCTGTTACAATAGCCACATCGGCCCCCCGGCCCTTGGTCAGGCGCATGGCTTCGTCAACCAGGCTATGCTTTCCGGTGTCAATATAGCCGGCGTAGGAAAAAGCCCGGGCCATCTCCAAGCGGGGCGCGGATTTTTCCGCCATGATGACACGGGCGCCGCTGGACTTGGCAAGCTCCGCGTGCAGAATGCCGATGGGCCCCGCGCCGATAACCAGGACGGTCTCGCCGGGCTTGATATGCAGGAAATCCTGACCGTTGAGAACGCAGGCCAGAGACTCGGAAAGGCATACCTCTTCGTCGGAGAGATCCTCCGGTGCCTTTATCAAGTTCCCCATGTTCATGGCCTGTTCCGGAATAGCCGCATATTCGGCAAAGAGCCCGTTATGGTCCATGGAAATTATCATGATGTTTTCGCAAATGTTGAACCAGCCTTGGTGGCAGTTATGGCATTTGCCGCAGGGTATGCTGGTCTGAACAGTGACCCTGTCTCCAACCTTAAGGTTTCCTGACTGGGTTTTTAATTCTGCCACCTGGCCGCAGGATTCATGTCCAATTATGCGGGGAGGCTGAACCTTGGGATGCCCATTGTTGTAGATCTTGATATCCGTGCCGCAGATCATGCTGCCGGAAAGTTTTATCAGTGCCCCGCCTGGAGGGCATTCCGGAGCAGGCATCTCTTTAACCTGCATGTCGCCGGGACCGTAAAATACCACTGCTTTCATTAATTCATTCCTTTTCTAAAAACCTTTTCGCCAGTGCCTTTAAGCAGAGCCGCAGCAATGTCCAGGGCCTGGGTTTCTGTGTAGTACCCTTCGGCAATCTTCCGCCCAAGCACATCCGACATGATCCTTCTGATTAGAATTGATTTGCCATAAACCCAGTCAAGGCAGTAGCCATCGGTAAAAAAACCAATGTTTTTATTGATAGGCAAAAGTTCAAGCCGTTCTTCCATGATCCTTGAAATGTAGGAGGGGAAGAAGTTATGCCACCAGTAGCCAATCAGGTACAGATTGGGCAGTTCCCTGGAAAGGGTGCAAAAATGCTGGTTGTGGCCTGCGCTGGCGATAAAAGCTACAAAATCTATCTTTGGATGCCTGGCCACCATCCTGGCGTATTCAAACACCGACTCGTCTCTGAATTTGGTCCCGGACTCAAAGGGCAGCGGTTCCGCCGCAATGCCCATGGGAACCACTACCCGGCTCCGCCGTTTTCCAAGTTCTGCCAAAAGGTATTCTTGCAGATAGCAAATGTAAATATCCCGCTCTGTTCTGCCTGCCGCATCCCTGCGCTTAAGCGCATCGCTCATGTCATCTGCGCTGACGGGCCGGTAATGGACATCGGTGGAAAAATTCTGGTTTACGCACACTATATCGTCATAGGGAATGAGGTCGCAGTAGTGCTGCATGGCGTTGTGCACATCTTCCAGGGTCTTGATCCTCCGCTTAATCTCAATGCCCCCGGTGATGGTTACGGGCAGGGGAGAACCTGGGCTCGTCTTGTCCCAAGTTGCCTCCAATTCAACCAAGGCAATGTCGTGCTGTTCCTTCCACTGGCAGCGGTCAAAAAAGGCCCACTCCAGGGCATATTCCAAAATGCCATCGGCCCGGCCATCTTTCCGCCGCCAGTATTCGGTGGAAAGCTTTTTGATATTTGCCATGGCCATGATCGATCGGGGCCAAGCGGGATCGGCATATTTGTCTTGGATAATCCTATGCAGCTTCCGCCAGTTATCCAAGGTGATTTTTTCCTCCCAGCCGTAGAGGTCTTTCAAAATCCGCCTGCAAATCCAAAAACAACTGGTGTTTTCTATGTACGGAATATAGGGAATGGCCTTTTCTATGCGGGAAACTATTTCCGCCTCGGTCGGCTCTTCCGAAAGCCGCTCGCTGTCCGTACAGCCTGCGCTGTACAGTTCGGTAACGATCATGTGATACAGCAAAATATCATGAAGCCCCCGTGCAGCCAGGTGTTCGGCATCCACATGCGTATGGGCATCAAAAACAGGCAGTTTTAATGTTTCTTCGTAAAATTCCCGGTATTTTAATTCACTCATCACTCATACAAGCCCTTTAACAAAGCGATCATTATAATGAAGCATCATATCATGTTTGTTTGTTTTTTCAGTTTTGTCAATCAATAATAGCATCAATAATTTGCCGACGGGTGAACACCCGCCTTGCGGAGCCTTTTATTTCCGTGCTACACTGAAACCGGAGATTTCACTGTGCCCATTGCCCGGATTTTAAAACTAAGAGCCTGTTGCGCAGGCATTTTTCTTTTGCTTGTCGTCCTCTTTTCTGCCTCCTGTTCCCGCCGCCTGGGCTATGGGGTTCTCCTCTGGTCCGCCGATGATCCCCCGGTGCCTTCGGGAACCGTGCTGCCCGTGTATATCAGATCCAATATCAACCATGTCTGGGTGGTGGGGATACCCAAGGAATTCCGAGGCGAGGGCAGCCGTGTGGATAAATTCGAAATACCCCTGCCCAAGCTGGAATTGTCGGGCAGCAGAAGCAGGGCCCGGACGAGGGCAGAAAGCTTCGCCCCCTATGCCCTTATTTACGCGGAAACCTTGCAGGACGGCCTGCCAATCAGGGAAGCCCCGGACAATGGCGCAAGGCGGGTTTACCGGCTAAGGCAGGGGGAAATTATCAAGATTCTTGCGCCTGCCAGGGGAACAGTAGCGGTGGGCGCCACCGGGGACCCGCTTCCGGGGGA
>Ga0099364_10010879_pt1 | contig 12478 bp, 13 predicted proteins | sample TergutTh196P3_FD_73070 | JGI IMG/M metagenome (GOLD analysis project Ga0099364, IMG submission 73070) | Microcerotermes parvus P3 segment gut microbial communities from Pointe-Noire, Republic of the Congo - Th196 P3 | ecosystem: Host-associated > Arthropoda: Insects > Digestive system > Gut ... | reverse complement strand
AACGCGTCTTTTCTTGCCTCATGTCCATACCGTATACCGTATATCTTTAAACCCGGCAAACACTCGGTCAAGCGCGTCGGCTTCCACTTTTGTAAATGGAAGTCGCGAGATTTGTTCGCGCTCGCCGAAAGCGTCGTCGCCAGGCACGGCGTCGGCCTGTAAATCGTACAAAGGATCCGCGATGATCGCCGCGCTCGCATATCCTTCGATGGGTTTGCGCCAGTCCTCCGGGCGGGCAAGCTCCCTGCCTGACGAAAGATAGCTGACGGAATATTTATCGGACAGAGCCGCTCCTTTATCGTCGAGCAGCAGCTCAAATGGTAATTGAAACAACTCCCCGTCCGGGGATATGTATAGGTGTTGTATATCATGAAGCTTATCTTCAAAAGGAGCAATCAACAGCTTATATAATGACGACAGTTCATTGTCCGTATTTAAACCCAGGTGATCTCCCGTTTTGTCAGTTGCGTTGATTTTATCGCGGGTATCGAACAATTTTTCGTGAACGGAGCTTTCCGCTTCCAAAAATCGCAAGGTGATTTCGCCGTCGCGGAGCAGGAAGGCGAAATATCTTCCGCCGGACGCAATGCCGGCCGGCGCACCGGCTGGGGATTTTCTGTAGCGGAACCATCCGTACTCAAGCAGGGCGCTGCCGGAAGGCAGGCTGTTCAAGACCTTCTCTGCGGTCATATTTGCCATGTGCCGTTTGAAGTTTATTTCCCTGACATATGGAACAAGCTTAAACTCTAATCTTTGGATTTCTTTGCTTAGAGTTTCTATTTGCTCTTTCTGAGAAGGATCATTAAGCGAATTAAGATGATCCCTGTTTTGCTGCATTTCCTTCAAATTCGCAAGGTCATCCGCAAATCTGGAATAACGCTTCGGAAGGTTGAAAGCGCGTATCACGAGAGCGGCCTCCGCGCCGACGTCCTTTGTTTGCAGCAATACCTCATAAAGAGCCTTCTCGCCGATTCGCTCCGAAGCCGTATATGCGAGGGTGTAAATAAACGATAAACAATGGTTTACCGAACGCAGTTGGTTTGTTCTGATATGTTCGTTGTATGTTGCCATGATGTTTTGGTATATTGCCCGCAATCGGCCCATCAGCGCGAGAGCGATTTCCGCCGCTTTTTCATTGTCGCCCTGGACATAGTAGGTCCATCCAATCCATGGCAGCGCTTCGGCAAAAATCGGACTATCCGGCGGCAATGTTTTTTCTCTAATCTCCAGCGCTTTGAAATGATATTTTAACGCTTCTTTAAATTGCATCGTCTCGGAATATACCGCGCCGATATTACCAAGTGTCGTTGCAATATCCGGATGGTTCGGGGGTAACGCTTTTTCTTTGATTTCCAGCACGTTGAAATAGTATTTCAACGCTTCTTCATATTCCCCTGTCTCGCTGCATATGACGCCGATAACATTGAGCGCCGCAGTAATACCCGGATAATCCGACGGCGATGTTTTTTTAAAAATCGCCAGCGAGACGAAGAGGTAATCCAACGCTTTTTTCTGTTGTCCCATATCGTAATATATCTTGCCCACGCCGCTGAGCGCAAGAGCCATCTCCGGATGATGCGCCGGTAATGTTTTTTTGAAAATCGCGATAGTATCGAATATATACTTTAACGCTTCTTCATGTTGGCCCGTATTGGAGTACATTTTGCCGATAGTGCCGAGTATATGGGCTTTATTTGGGTGATCCGGCGGCAATGCTTTTTCGAAAATTTCCAGCGCGCGGAAAAGATACTCCAGAGCTCTCTCGTACTGACGCATTTTCGAATACGCAGTGGCTATGCCACAAAGCGCCGCAGTTAAATCCAGGCTTAATGTTTCTTCGAAAATTTCCAGCGCGCGGAAAATATACTCCAACGCTTTCTCATAACGCCCCATTATTAAATGTGCCGTGCCTATGCTGCGGTATGTAGCGGCAATATTCAGGTTTTCAAAGGGCAACGCTTTTTCGAAAACCTCCAATGCGCGGTGAAAAAACTCCAGCGCTTTTTCACACCGGTTCATTTCTAAATATATCGTGCCGATATTTTCGAGTGAAAAGCCGATACCCAAGTGCCTCGGCGATAAAACAGCGGTTTTGACTTCCAATATGCGATTTGCGCATGTCAAAGCGTATTCAAAGTCTTTAGCGGTCATACTCCTCTGCATAGCTTCCGTGAGCACTTGTACTTCCACTTCATGTTCGGGCAATACTTTTTCATCAGTCACATGCGCGCACCTCTGCTATTGCAGCCAGGTATTTACCAGCGTTTAATTTATCCGTCACAACCGCCATGCCCTTTTGCCGCGTCTCTTCCGCCGGATAAGAATATCTTGCGCCACACGCCGCGCTCCATAAACATAATTCATATTTGCGTTCGCTGTCGAGTTCCAGCGGCAGGTTAATCAGCACTCTGGTTTGTTTAAACAGTTCAAATTCGAAGAATGATTCATTTTGTTTTAATGTGACGGCGCCGGTTTGGTCGTCGCCGTTCCGGCCACACATAACCTCGGATGCGCTTCGGCTCGCGGCAATGCCTTTTCGAGCTGCGATGGGCGTCAGGACGGGCGCGGGCCACGTAACAATTGTGATGCCGCCGTGAACGAGTTTTACAATTCTTTCTCCCAATTCTTCCAAATATTTCCTGACCGGCTTGATTGATCCTTCGGCAGTTTCTTCTTTCGCCATGGCTTTTAGAAAAGCATATTCTATCGAGCAGTCGTTACAGCTCATAAGGTGCGCTAAAACCAAGTTCCTTTCTTGATCTTCCAACTCCTCGTTCAAGAGCCGGCGCATCATCTCCGGATTGGGGCATCCTTGCTCCGTGTCGTCATAAATCGAACTCTCAAAAGACATGGCTTTCAGTAAAGCGTATTCTGCCGCGCATTCTTCGCAATTATTAATGTGCTTCAAAAACGACATTTTTTCCGCGCCCAGTTGCCCTTTCAGCATGAGAGTCATTGTATCCGGCGTCGGACAGCTGCGTTTATGCGTCATAGTTTAATGTCTCCCTTACTCGTTCCAATAATTCCCTGTTTTCCCGTATCCTGGTTCTTGCCTGCGACAATTGAGCGTTTATATTGGAAATTGTGATTCCTAATTCCTTAGAGATATTTTCGGGAGTTTTATTAAGAACATACCGTAATTTGAATATAAGACATTGTTGCGGCGTCAGTCGGGGCAGGATGCTGTTTATTGTCGTTTGGCGGAGTTCTTTGATACAACTGTCCCGTTCCTGATAATCAAAAGCGCTGCGATGTCCTTCGCAGGAATATCGATCATCGTCCGCCAGGATATCCCCCACAGTCAGTTCGTCGTCGCCTTGTCCTGTTTTTCCGGACACGGGTTCATCTATAGATATGAATCGAAATCTTGCCTCAAAATCCCTCATTATTGAGTTCTGTGAACGAGCAAGCTCATCTCTGACTTCTTTTTCACTTATTCCCAGATAACGAGCCGCAGTTTCGAATGTTTCACCCATGATGCACATACTGCGAAACGCCTGTTGTTGTATTTGAGGCATGCCTCCCGGCTCCAGCGCTTTTAAGGTAATCCCCGCCAGCCTCATCGCTTTTGAGCCGTCGCTCGTCGCCTCGCTGCCTTTGCCCAATTCTTTTCGCAAAAAACCGGCCCCTTCTTCTGTGGCGCGCAAAACGGTGAGTAATTCGCGATTTTTCGGATTTGTTCCCGCTTCCGGATTTATCATGCGATTTTTTTCGTTAGATTGTCTCGTTAAAATACGGCCAGCGCTCGTTCTTACAAATCCTCCCAATTCACCAAGGGTTTTTCCTTTAAAAGTTCGCAACCCATGCCAATCGTTTTTTCCAAATTCCACATATAAATCATAAGCAAGTTCTCGAGCGTTATCTTCAGGAGTTCCTCCGTCCTGGTGCAGTTTGTTCCTATGTCTTAGGACATTGACGCAAATTTTAAATACAAAATCCTCGATAAAGCAGCATATGGCTTCTTCATTGGAATTGATCACAAGCGCTGCATACTTCTGTCCTTTATCGCTATACTCGTCGAATAATTCCCGGCACCGGTTCCCCATTTTTCAAAACCCCTCAAGGCAGTCTTTTCAATTGTCAAACATTCTAGCAAAAAATCACGAAAATTCGATGTTAACGGATTTTTCCGCAGACATTTTATTTTTTTAATATCAAGCTGTTTTCGGCGCTCTATGAGTTTGGAGTGAAAGAAAAGAATCTAAAACTCACATTTAGCGCCGCTTCAAGTGAGTTCGAAACTTGAAAATTAAATAGCAGGCAAGCAAAGGTTGCGCCCCGGCGCCCGTCTTGCGCCGTATCATGCTGTTATTCAAGAGTTTTCCAGTACCAGGAGGGGGACGGCAAGATGATATTTGATGTAATCATCACGGAAACACGATCAAAAGTAGTTCAAGTTGATGCTCTCTCAGAAAATGAAGCAATCGGCCAAGTCGAGAAAAAATACCTTAACGGGGAAATCGTTTTGAACAATGATGACTTCGAGGACGTTAAATACTCGACCTTGGAAGAGTGAGCAGGCCGAGGACACGGGGAAAATAAAGCGTCCTGTTTTATTCCGTTTTTTTCTCCGTCTTGCGTGAGCCGGAGGAGTCTTCCTCCAACCCGGGAATGCGCGAGAGGTCGAAACGCTCCCTGGCTTCTTCGTAGTTCTCTCTGATGAAAGTCTTGATCGAGTCATGCAGGAAGCCGGAGAGCGTCATGCCCTTCAATGTGAGAATTGCCGACAGGATGCGGTTCGTTTCCATATCAACCCGCACGGTGATGCCGACAGTCTTTTCTTTTTCGGATTCCTGTTTCTTCTTCATAAGGACGCCCCCACGTAAATATTTCCTTAATGATTTTATAGAATACGGTATCAAGGTCAACGCCGCCAAGCTAAATTTGATTTTCTATGGTTTAGCATAACATCATTATAATCCTAATAAATTATTGATTGCCTAATTGCTTTATTAGTGTTAGTATTTCCAAATTGTGCGCCGTAACAGTTGCAATACTCATTAAATTTATAGGAAGCGGAATGCATTCCAGGGCTGCCGCTGTATATATTGAAGGAAATTGGCGGTATTTATTTGAAACGATGGCTTTATTCGAAGTAATTGAGATTTTAGTCAAAATACTCAAATTACGAAATGAAAGGATTGAAAAGAATGGATGCCTTTGAAGAAATGCTTAACGCTCTGGAGCGAATAGCTGAAGAAGGCGAGAAGCAGGTTAGTGAGGGCGGAGGTCTAAGCGAAAGTAAAATTTTGGGAGGTCTTGGGGAAAATCCTGCGGCGGCAGGACAAGTGTACAGCCTTTTGAGTAAAGGTTATAAAGAAAACCTTGAAAGAGTTAAGTGGTTAGCCGAATGGCTGGAAAAGATTCCGGATGAGCCGCGTCTTCGTGAATTATGCATAAGATTTGGCGCGATTGGGTATCACTTAGCCGCAATAATGAACAAAATAGAAAATCTTTATTATAAAGAATATACGGAAGGGAATGCCGGCGATGAATGACTTGGATTTTATTGAGCTTTGCAGAGAAGGTTCCTTACAGCAAATCAACGACGCCATTAAAAACGGAGCAAACGTGAACGCGAAGAATGATGACGGAATAACGCCGCTGATGCGTGTTGCGGGAAATAACCCCGATCCGGAAGTGGCGGCGGCTCTTATAAAAGCAGGCGCGGACATTAACGCGAGGAATAATAAATACGGAGAAACGGTGCTCATGATAGCGGCGTCATATAATTCCAATCCGGAAATGATTAGAGTTCTTATTAAGGCAGGCGCGAACGTCAACGCCGAGGATAATGAAGGATTTACTACGATTAACGCGGCGTGCAGGAACCCCAATCCGGAAGTGATATTTGCTCTTGTTGAGGCCGGCGCTGATGTCAATGGGGGGTCAATGTCATCGCTGGGATCGGCAATATTCAACCCCAATCTGGAAGTGATAAAAGCTCTTATTAAAGCAGGCGCGGACGTCAATGTCAGGAGCAATGACGGCATAAGCATAACGCCGCTTATGAAAGTGGCGTCGTCTCTGGACACTCCTTCGGAAATTATGAACATCCTCATTAAGGCAGGCGCGGATGTCAACGCGAAGAGTGATGGAGGAATGACAGCCCTTATGTTTTTAGCGATGGCTCCGGACTATCTTCCGGAAAAGTTAAAAATCCTTATTGAAGCAGGCGCGGATGTCAATGCGAAGAGTGATGAAGGAATGACGGCCCTTATGCTTGCGGCGTCGTCTCAGGACTTTCCTCCGGAAATGATAAAAATCCTTATTAAGGCCGGCGCTGACGTCAATGCGGCGAATAATTACGGAATTACAGCCCTTCTGTATGCACATAAAATCAACAGGCCTGAAATTATCGCGATTCTTGTTAACGAAGGCGCAACGACAGGGCCCGCAGCGAATTTTTTTAAACTCTGTAGATACGGTACACCGGAGCAAATCAATGATGCCATTAAAAAAGGAGCAAAAGTAAACGAAAAAGATGAAAATGGTTTTACAGGGTTGATGGATGCAGTGCTCAACAAAAACTCCGGAGTCATTGCCACTTTGTCCAATGCCGGCGCGGACGTAAACGCAAAAAATAAAGACGGTTTCACAGCGTTGATTTACGCGGTGACACAAAACAACTTCGAAGCAATTACCGCCCTGCTGAATGCCGGCGCGGACGTAAACGCAAAAGACGATCAATACGGTGGCACAGCGTTGAAGTATGCGGTGATACAAAACAACTTCGAATCCGTTACCGCCCTGTTAAATGCCGGCGCGGACGTAAATGAAAAAGATACGAAATTTGGCAGTACAGCGTTGGAGATAGCGTGTAATACCAAAAACCCGGAAATAATTATCACCCTGCTCGATGCCGGCGCGGACGCAACGATGAGGAGCAACGACGGGAAGCGCGCGATTGACCTTGCCGACGGTCTGGAGGGCACGGAGGCTTACCGGATGCTTGAAGCCGCTTCCAAACAAGGTTCAACGACAACGCCCGCAACGAATGATTCTGATTTTATTGAACTTTGCAGAGAAGGTTCATTACAACAAATCAACGACGCCATTAAAAACGGAGCAAACGTGAACGCAAAGAATGATGACGAAAGAACGCCGCTGATGCGCGCGGCGCGTAATAACACTAATCCGGAAGTGGCGGCGGCTCTTATCGCGGCAGGCGCGAATGTCGACGCTAAGGATAAATACGGAGAAACGGCGCTGATGATGGCTGCGTCTTGTAACTCCAATCCGGAAATGATTAGAGTTCTTACTAAGGCAGGCGCGAACGTCAATGCCGAGGATAATGAAGAATTTACGGCGCTTAACGCGGCGGCGTGCAGGAACCCCAATCCGGAGGTGATGTTTGCTCTTGTTGGGGCCGGCGCGAATGTCAATGGGAGGAAAGGCGTGCAAAGATCACCGCTATTAACGGCGATTTACAACCCCAATCCGGAAATGGCAAAAGTTCAAGTAAAAGCTCTTATTAAGGCGGGCGCGGACGTCAATGCCAAGAATAATGACGGCATAACGATGCTTATGATTTTAGCGGCGACTAAGAATTCTACTCCGGAAATGATAAAAATTCTTATTAAAGAAGGCGCGGATGTCAATGCGAGGGATAATGACGGCATGACGCCGCTTATGTTTGCGCAGAAAACGAACAGGCCGGAAATTATCGCGGCTCTTGCTAATGAAAGCGGCGTGACAACGCGGACAAGCGAGGGCGATGGTGAAACCATTACAGCGCAAGGAGTGGAATCGCTTTACAAGCAGATTGCGCTGTTTTTGCAGGCCGGAGATTTTACTCAGGCACAGGAATATTGCGAGCTGATATTGGCCATCGACCCCGGGCACGCCCAGGCGGCGGCGATTAAAGAACGCATCGGCGGCATAATAGAGCGGAAACAGCCCGAGAGCCAAAATGGTATTCAAACGCCGGCAATGAGTGATATTGATTTTCTTGGGCTTTGCAGAGGAGGTTCTTTGCAGCAAATCAACGATGCCGTTAAAAAAGGCGCAAACGTAAACGCAAAAGATCAAAATGGTAATACGGCGTTGATTTACGCGGCGCATAACAGCGACCCCGAAGTCGTCGCCGCCCTGCTCGACGCCGGCGCGGACGCAAAGGCAAGGAACAACGCCGGGCATCGCGCGATTGATTACGCCGCCGGAAATGCAAATCTGGCGGGCACGGAGGCTTACGATATGCTTAAGGCCGCTTCCATAGAAGACGAGCCGCCAATGAGTGATTCCGATTTTCTGGGGCTTTGCAGAGCAGGTTCTCCACAGCAAATCAACGACGCCATAAAAAAAGGCGCAAACGTAAACGCAAAAGATCAAAAAGGTAATACAGCGTTGATTTATGCGGTGTATAACAGCAATCCCGGAGCCGTCGCCGCCTTGGTCAATGCCGGCCTTGACGTAAACGCAAAAAACGGCGAAGGTTTCACAGCGTTGATGTACACGGCGGGCAGCAGCAGCTCCGAAACCACTATCGCCCTGCTCGATGCCGGCGCGAACGCAATGGTAAGGAACAACGCCGGCCATCGTGCGATTGATTACGCCGCCGGAAATACAAATCTTGCCGGCACCGAGGGTTACAGGAGGCTTGAAATCGCTTCTGGCCCGCCGACACCGCCGCCGCTACCGCCAAAGGACATTGATGTTAGTAAATCCGCCGCCGGGCAACCGATTGATTTAGACAAAGAAAGTAAACCTATTGTTAAGAACAGTAAGAAATATGATGATTTGATGCAAAGAGTAATGTCCTTCGTCAATAAAGATGATTACGATGGGATGGTTAACTATATCCATGACTATGTTGATGAAAACCCGAATAGTTATGAAGGCTACCTCGTAAGAAGCGAATTTTATACAGAAGCGGGAGATTTTCAAAAAGCTCTTAACGACGCGGAAAGAGCCGTCGGGCTTAATCCCGGGGACGCCGCCGTATTCAATAATCGCGGTTGTGTTTATATCAGATTGAATGATATGAATAAGGCTGTCGCCGACTTTAATAAGTCTATTGCACTTTCGCCGGACGGATATGCGAATCCTTATTTCAACCGCGGGTTTGCGTATGCGAATGCCGGCGAAACGAGGAAAGCCCTTGGTGACTTTAATAAAGTCATCGACATAGATCCTAAAAATGCCGAAGCATACGCCAAGCGTGGCTTAATCAACTCACATTTAGGCAATACAGCGGAAGCAATCTCCGATTATGAGGAATTTCTCAGGCTTGATCCAAATAATAAAAATGCGGAACTGGTGAGGGATGAACTAAAGAAATTAAAACGCGGGAAACCCGGCGTGATGCCCCCCCGTCCTAATCCCGGCCCGCCCACAAGACCGAGGCCAACAGCCCATAACGGTATGGGTTGTTATCACCACCAATCACGGCAAGCGGTTGCGCAATGCGTGGAATGCGGAAAGGCTATCTGTAAAGAGTGTCATGATGATTACGGCGTTTCAGCCGGATACTACGCGGGAAAATCCCTTTGTTTCGATTGCACGGAGGGATTGGTTGCAGAAAATGCGGCTAGAATTGCGGCATTTAAAGATAAAGTCAAAATGGAACGTAATTTTATCATAGCCGGCTTCATCATCGGCGCCTTAATAGGTGGTGGTTATTTTGCCCCTAAGGTAGGTGTCTCTCGGATTTTTTTGGGACTTTTTTTGGGATCCATAGGAGGTTCTTTTATAACGATTTTTGATTTCATTGGCAAAACTGAAAAAGAGAGTGGTGATTTTTTTGGTACGATAGCAATGATCGCCACATGCGTTGCCGCACCTTTTATTACCATTTACCGATTCAGGAAAAGGATTAAACAAATAAAGCAGTGCGACGAAATAATCGAAAGCGAAGCGCGTACTCTCCAAGCGATGAGAGATTACTTCGCGTACACCCAGGTCATGGAGCAGCAAGTCGACACCGTTGATTTAGCAACGCTTGCCGAGCAAGGCAGCGAATTGTTCGACAATACTTACGCAAAAGCCGTTATGGATAAAGGCGAGAAAACAGCCCAGGCGGAACTGCGTCAAAGCGTGGTTCAAATCGCCGCCAACGGCGAAATTATCAGGAACTTTGACAAAAAACCGAAAGATAAGGCGGCGTAATAAATACGCGTACAATGTCTTTGCCGCAACATCATGATTTGTAAAGCTTTTTTCGAACAGTCCCTGATAGAGGGGAGGAATGATAGATTTTGGTATGAAGGTTTTAGAGGAAAACAAAAAAATAAAAAGGGGTGTAACATCATGCAAAAAGCCAAAGATTGGTACAGGAACGAAGGCGAAAGCGGCTACGATGAAATTTGCAGCAGTTTATACCAGAGATATAGCGGCAATAATTGCGAGTATTATTGTGAGAAATAAAAAACGACAATTAAAAAACCCGGCCCGATTTCAGGGATCGATCACATGATAATGGCGTCGTGTATGTTCTTTGAAAAAGATAATGAGGGCACTTGCTTCTATGAGCACTGGACAAAGACTGCCGGACAAAAATTTTGAAATAACGAACGGCATTTCAGCCGAAACAACACGCCCCCCGAACTAAACCGGTTCCGGGGGCGCCATACTGCTCGCCCGACCCGATGATTCAAGCAAGTCCGCCGCGCCGGCCCCCGCCGGAATGTTTTCGGAGTATTCGAGGATCATGGGCTTGCCTTGTTTTGCTCGGAGATGTAGTCGTTTATATCCTGCAAAATATAGGGAACGCCGTGGATATGGAGTATCTCGTAAAACTCCGTCACGTAATCGAACAGATTGTATCGCGAAAATAGTTCCAGAACCTGCGTGCCTGTTAAATTTTCCGCACGTTTGTATATCTCCATGCAATATATCAAAAATTTCGTTTTGCCGTCCACCGTTTACGCCTCCTCGGGGTAGGTGATTTCTCCAGTGGTCAGTTCTTCATCGAACATATCATACAACGTTTGGGCGCTCAGGCGCCATAACTTGGTTTCTTCCATGTCAAGCCGTTCGTAGAGTTCGGAAGCGTAAAGAAGTTCAATTGCCTCCCTCGCGGATATGCCGTTACGCTCCACAATCAGCGCCACAACCTGCGGGACAAGCATTTCCATCATAGCCGCGAATTTATTCCTATCCATGCATTTCACCCCCTACAACGCGAATTTTTCCAGGTATTTAAGCCATGACAGGGCTGCGGCGCTTTTCAATACAAACTGGTCGTAAAGTTTCTTGACTTTCAGCGCGACAATTGCCTGTTCCCGCGTCAATATCCCGGCTTCTAGCGCGCCTATAGTAAGATACACGTCGTCGTTCGCCACAGGTCCGAAAACAATATCGTAGAGCTGGCCGGCATAATATCCGCGTCGATGCTGCGTAACGTAGTCCAGCCAATTTTCGTCGGGCGAACTGAAGCGCAAAACTCGAAGTTCACTGCCAGCCGATTCGAAGTTCATTTCGTAAGCGGTGACGGTTGCCTCGCCGGTTTTTCTTCTTGCAAACACCTTTTGCGCGAATATTTCCGCCTGCTTTTTGTTCGTGGTGGTATAAAAGCCCACGCCAAAATCGAGGGTTCGCTGCGATCGTATAATCCTGGGATTCTCAACTGCCACGTTGCTTCCGTGATATAAGATTATATTTTGCCGCGAGGGTTCCATCTCAGTTCACCTAGATCTCGCCGCTTATTATTTTGGGCGGCATCGTGTCGCGGGCTTGTCGAAGTATATGAGATTGTTTACTCAAAAGCGCGATGTCTTCAAAAATCGGTCTCAATCTCTCCTCTGCCATAGCATTTTACCTCCGGCAAATCGTCGCAGCACGTATATGATTATACCTCCCATCATGGACTACACCACACGCTTTGTTGCAACGTTTCAAATATCAAACATTTTAGCTGACGATCAAGAAAATACGGCCTCAACGATTTTTTCCTGCGGTCATCGTTATTTTTTTAATATTGCTTCGCTTTCGGCGCTCTATGAATATGGAGGTACATAAAAGAATCCAAAACTCCAAGCAGGCAAGCGGGGCGCGCGTCCATTGCGGCCGATTTATATGGTTTAGCATAATATCATAAATTTTTTTAATTAAGTCCTTGCATAATTGCTTTAAGCGAGTTATTATTTGGAAATTGCGTACGCAGCACCCACTACACTAATAAAGAGGAAGAAAAAGGCATAAAGAGACCGTTTTTTGTAAGTATTGTAAGAAATTGGCAAATATGAAAAGCAATGAAGATTTTTATGGCTTGCATCAAAATTAATCAGTTTAAAATTTGAACGTACTTCCTTACGAGGTAATTGCTTATGGAAATCGTGATTCGAAACAACCAGGGTGAAATAATCGCTTATAACGATCGAACGGGCGAAATTTATACCATTGACGAAGTGCACAGTATGGCCTCAAGAGGCGACGCGGCGGCGCAAAAAGCCATGGGCGATTATTATCACGAAACAAGCGACATTGACGAAGCTGTGGCCTGGCACAGGAAAGCCGCTGAAAACGGACACGCAGAGGC
>Ga0099364_10010878_pt1 | contig 12479 bp, 11 predicted proteins | sample TergutTh196P3_FD_73070 | JGI IMG/M metagenome (GOLD analysis project Ga0099364, IMG submission 73070) | Microcerotermes parvus P3 segment gut microbial communities from Pointe-Noire, Republic of the Congo - Th196 P3 | ecosystem: Host-associated > Arthropoda: Insects > Digestive system > Gut ... | reverse complement strand
GATGCCTGATCGAACCGTGCTCAGACTAAGTAAAATTTCTAATGAAGCATTGGATAAATATCTCAGTGAAAACTATAGATTGGGAAAAAAAGTGGAGAATATTGTTCCCGACATGATGATAGTTTGCAACCGCGAATATATAAGGCGCAAAGGCATATACGGAACACCGGATTTAGTTGCGGAAGTCACATCGGCAAGCACAGAGCAGGATGACAGATATTTTAAAAAGCGAATTTACGAAATACTGGGCGTAAAAGAATATTGGCTGATAAATCCCAAATCTAAAAATGTTGAAGTGTTTCATTTAAAAGAGAACCGCTACGAAGACGGCTTGATATACCACAGCTACAGCGATGATGAAAAAAGCGTTTTGTACACAAATGAGTTGGCCGAGGTTCTTGAAGATATAAAAGTATCAATTTTTAAAGACTTAATCATAAAACCTCATGATATATTCGTAAACACAGATTTACCAGAATAAAATAACTTAAAACCCAATTGACCCGACCGCATACGCTTTTGCTGTTGTGTTTAAGTGGATTACGGCGTTTTTCGATTTGGCTTTTTCGGCGTTAAGGGTGCAGGTAACGGTTATTTCACCCCGCGCTCCGCGTTTTACCGCTTCTCTGCGCGCTCCTTGCTCGGCTTCAAACACGGCGTATTCTTCAGCGTCCGCAAGGCTCCCGAAAGTTTTCACTTCGCCGCTGTACACAGTATAACCCGTGATACCTTCCGCTTTGTGGTCAGGCTTGATTTCCACGGTGTAAACCGCGCTTATATTGCCCGATAGCGCGCCCAGCGCGTTTGCCACGCCGGAATATTCCGGCACGACCGCTTTTGTGCCGAGCAGTTTTGCCGTATCACTCAAAAATATATGAATGGGCGCGCCGATACCTACAAGCGAAAAATCAGACTTAAACGCCGTCGAAACAAGCCCGCTTCTTTTCCCCGATTTTGCCGGTTTCGCCGCTTTATAGCTGTCATTTATAACCTTTTCGACCTCGCTGCTTATGCCGTGCTTCATATAATACGGATCGTCGTTTTCAAGCAATACTTTAACCACATTCAAATATATCTTGCGCTTTATTTCATCGTAGACCAGCTCGCACAGTTCTTCAATGCTGACGTCCAAATTAAACGCGGCAAATTTCGCTCCAAGCCTCGACGCTTCCGCGTTATACCGGTCAAAATCCCCTTTTATGTGCATTATATCGGTAGGCGTAAGCCCGCACATCTGCACAATGCCCTCTTTAAGCAGCCGTGAAACGTTCAGCGTATATATATCACGCCCGGCAGCGGCGGCGGCTTCTTTTAAAATCAACGGATTATCTTTAAGCGCGCGGCAAAAGGCTTTTTCTTCGTCCGTGTAACGCTGGCTGTGCGCTATATCTTTGATTAAAACATAATGTTCGTGCAGATATTTTTGGTGTTTCTGCCCGGTTTCAGCGATTAATTTTTTAAGGTTATCTATAATAACCGGGTATTTTTCGGCGGCGATACACAGCGGTATTATGCGGTATTCCTCCAAAACCAAGCTGTCCGAAACGTAATGCACCGCGCTGTCGCCGCCCAGTCCGATTGTTTTCACATACAGCCCGCTCACAAACGTTTTCCATTTGCCTATGCTCACGCCGTCAACCGCCGTGACAGGTACGCCGTTTTTCACAAGCGCAATATCGGTCGTTGTCCCGCCCATGTCCACCACAACGCAGTTTGACTCACCCGCCAGCCGTACCCCGCCTATTACGCTCGCCGCGGGTCCGCAGAGCAGCGTTTCAACAGGGCGAACCGAAGCGAATCCCTCCGACATCAGGCTGCCGTCACTCCGCACAATCACCACCGAAGCCTTTATTCCGCGCTCTTTTACAGCGGTTTTTATTGCGCTGAGAAACTCCTTGATGACCGGAAACAATCCGGCGTTGAGCAGCGTGCTTGAGCCGCGCTGCAAGCAATTGAGCTCAGAAAAAAGCTCGTGGCTGCAAATAACGGGGATATCATGCTTTTCCGTAAAAATTTCTTTAGCCTTTTTCTCGACAATTGCGCCGTTTCTCATGGCGTTAATCTCGATTATGCCCGCGCCGTCCAAATTATCGAACCCGGTTTCTATATTAGCAGAAAAAAGCTCCCAGTCGGGTTCGCGCTCCATTCCGCCGTAGAAATCCGTGTAACTTTCTTGAACATATATCTCGTCAACATGGGGCAGACCGTATTTACCGCCGTTTTCGGCTATAACTTTTTTGTCCCCGCCGAAAAAGATAAGTTTTGCCTTGCCGCCCTTATCCTCAACACAAGCGTTTGTAGCAAGCGTTGTCGAAAGCGATACAAGCTCCGCCTGCCGCAGTAAATCACCGGAAATCCCGTCAAGCGCGCCCAGTATTCCAACGCTTAAATCGTGTTTTGTGGTGAGCGACTTTGCACTCTCCAGTATTTTTCCGCTTTCAAAATCATAAACAACAGCGTCCGTGTATGTACCGCCTGTATCTATGCCGATTCCTATTTTCATATTTGCTCCTGACCGCTTTTATTGTTTTTGTTTCTTCACAAATATTATACTTTAAAAATATAATTTTGTCAATATGACTCCGAATAAAAAAAAGACTGCCAAAACGCGGCAGCCTCTTTTTTTTTGTTTTTAATATTAGATGCGTCCGAGAACCCTATTTATTGTAGGGTGCGGCTTCCATGCCGCACCGTTGAACCCTCATTATTCCGTGGTCACGGTCGGGCATGGAAGCCCGACCCTACAGTTTTCGGACAGGTCTAATATACAACAATTCTATCATGAAAATTCGAAAAAATCAAGCTTTGATTTTAACAGCATATTTCATCACCAAAACAACAACGCCGCTCATACGCGGTGCGCGAACAGTTCAAGCGCGGTTTTGCGGAACTGCCCGAATGTGCCGGCTTCGATGTTTTCGCGTATTTTTTGCATGAGTTCGTTGTAAAAATATAAATTATGTATAACGCTCAGCCTCATTCCCAGTATTTCGTTTACTTTCAGCAGATGCCGGATATACGCGCGGGAAAAATATCTGCAGGCGTGGCAGCCGCAGTCGGGGTCAATGGCGGAGGCGTCCTGTTTGAATTTTTGGTTTAAAAGATTCACATACCCTTTCCAGGTAAAAACATTGCCGTGACGCGCGTTTCTTGTCGGCATAACGCAGTCAAAAAAATCAATGCCGCGCCATACCGCTTCAATCAAATCGGACGGAGTGCCGACGCCCATCAAATATCTGGGTTTATCCGCCGGCATAAACGGTTCGACGGTATCAATAATATCGTACATAACCTGTATTTCTTCGCCTACGGCAAGCCCCCCCACCGCATAACCAGGCAGCTCAAGCTCCGCGATCCTCTGCATATTTTCAATACGCAGCTCTTTGTAAATACCGCCTTGATTAATCCCGAACAGCAGCTGAGCGGGGTTGATCGCCCCGCCCGAATTGTTCAGCCGGTCAAGTTCGGTCATGCAGCGCTTAAGCCAGCGCACCGTGCGCTCATGGCTTTCTTTTACATATTTATATGTCGCGGGATTTTCAACGCACTCGTCGAACGCCATCGCGATCGTTGAAGCGAGGTTGGACTGGATCCGCATACTCTCCTCAGGCCCCATAAATATTTTCATGCCGTCTAAATGCGAGCTGAAATATACGCCTTCTTCTTTTATTTTTCTCAATTTAGCCAGAGAAAACACCTGGAAACCGCCGCTGTCGGTTAAAATCGGTTTATTCCAGTTTATAAATTTGTGCAGCCCGCCCATATTTTTTATCAGCTCATCGCCCGGCCTGATATGCAGGTGATAAGTGTTGCACAGCTCAACCTGACAATTCACATCAAGCAAATCAACCGAGGATAACCCGCCGCGGATAGCGCCGGTTGTCCCCACATTCATAAACACCGGCGTTTCGATAACGCCGTGGACGGTGGTAAACCTTCCTCGGCGCGCTTTATTTTCGGTTTTAAGCAATTCAAAATATTGTTTCATAATGATTTATTATATATCAATGGTGCAATAAATTCAACAGATTATTTGTTAATATTTATCTTCAAAATCAAAATAACGGGCTTGCAATTATTTTTGTTTTATGATATAATTACGATACTGTATAAACCAATAAATTTTTAAAAGGGGGTAACAATGCACAATTTTAATAATGTATACGAACAGTTATTGAATTACGCGGACAGCATGAAAATTATTGACACGCACGAGCATTTAGACCCGCACAAAACCCATACCGGGGATATTCCCGATGTTTTATGCGATTATTTCAGCCATTATATCAGCACCGATTTAATGTCGGCGGGAATGAGCGGCGCTGAGCTGGACAAAGTCCGGGACTTTAAAATTGATATTACCGAGCGTTATAATATACTTGAGCCGTATCTTGAGTGCGTGAGAAACACCTCTTACTGCCGCTCGCTTGAGATCGCCGCGCGCAAAATCCATAAGATTGATGAAATAAACGGCAAAACGATAGCAGAACTCAACGAAAAATTTAAAAAAGCCGCAAGCCGGGCGGATTACGGCAAGTTTATCATGAAAGATTTATGCAATATCGAAGTGTCAATAAATGATAACTGGTCGGGCGATATGCGCGGCTCAACGACCGATTTGTTTGTGCCCGCGTGGCAGCCGGTCGCTTATATGAACCCCGGCTCGGAATATTCCATCCTTAACCCCGACGGGGATTTTGGCGCCGCGACCGAGCTGTCGCTTGACGAATACTGCGAGCGGTACCGGCGGCATTTTTTGAAACAGAAAGCCGAAGGTATGAAAACGCTTAAATCACCCGCGGCATACTGGCGCACGCTTTATTTTGAAGAAGTGAAATATAAAAAAGCCGCGGAATTATTTGATAAAACTGTTAAAAAATATGCTAAGGCAAAAAAAGATAATCCCGATGCAGGGCTGAATTTTCCTAAAAAACTGCAGGATTACATGATGCACCATATATTAAAAGCCGCAGATGAAAGCAATTTTGTTATACAGATACACACGGGTCTGCAGGAAGGCATGGGCAATAATCTTGAAAACAGCAATCCCATGCTGTTAAAAAATTTATTTGATAAATACCCGAATGTAAAATTCGACCTGTTTCACACGGGATACCCGTATGAGCGCGAGCTTTCAGTGCTGGCTAAAACTCACGCGAACGTTTATATAGACTTTTGCTGGACGCATTTGATTTCACCGTTTGCCGCAAGGGCCGCGTTCTATGAAATGCTTGATGTCGTACCTCATACAAAGATATTCGGGTTCGGAGGGGATTATATATTTTTTGACGGTGTTGTCGGGCATTTAACGCTGGCAAAGCAAAACATCTGCACGGTGCTGGCTCAAAAAGTCTGCGGCGGCGAATGCGGTATAACCTCAGCCGAAAAAATTCTGCAGGCTGTGCTGTACGGCAACGCCAAACGCGTTTTTGAACTCTAAGGATTATATAAGGATTGCAGAGGAAACCGATGAAAATTAAAATAGGACACGGATACGATGCGCACCGTTTTGAAAATAACAGAAAACTGATTTTAGGCGGCGTGGAAATAGACTATAAATATGGACTTTCGGGAAATTCGGACGCCGATGTTCTGACGCATGCAGTGATCGACGCCTTGCTTGGCGCGGCCGGACTTGACGATATCGGGGTGCTGTTTCCCGACAGCGACGAAAAATATAAAAACATAAGCAGTTTAATTTTGCTCAGCCAAACCGCGGAGCTTATAAAAAAAGATTATATAATTTCCAATATAGACTGCACGGTCGTCGCGGAGGAGCCTAAGCTCGCACCGTATAAACAGGCCATGAAAAATAAACTGGGCGGGGTGCCGGGTCTTTGCGGCACTGATATCAATATAAAAGCCACAACGGAAGAAGGATTGGGATTCACGGGCAGACGCGAGGGGATCGCGGCTTATGCCGTGTGTATTCTTGTGCGGGATTTTTAAAGCAATAAATCCTCTTGCAATTCATATCGGTTTATGATATACTATTAATAAATTAACAGATTCGGAGGAAAAAACATGAGCTTGAATAATAACGCAGGCCCCTTAAGTTTCAGCGGTTCGGAAGCTGTGAGGTTTTTAAAAGACAACCTTTTCGGGTATTTCGAAAAATCCGGATTGAACCCCTATCTGACAGCCGAATGGAAAAAAGGCATATTTCAGCTATTCGGCATTGAAATCGTAAATCCGCCTGATTTAAATAAAAACAATTATCTTCTGCTCTCAAACCATATAAGCGATTTTGACGCAATTATTTTGGGGCTGATCCACCCGAATATAAGGATTATATCAAAAATAGGCTGGGCGGCGAATGAAGAATTGATGGGGTTTTTGAGGCTTCATTATGATATTGCCGGTATTTACAGGGATTTTGAAATTGAAAAACTGGACGAAACCGAAAAAAAAGCCGCAAAAGAACACAATTTTAAAATAAACAAAGATTCGCTGAAATATTTAAAAACACCCGCCGAAGAAGCGCGTCATCTGTTGATTTTCCCGCAGGGAACCATATCCGATATAAACAAAAACAGCAAAGAACGGATAAACCCGAGTTTTGCCAGAGCGGCGTCGATAACCAAAACAAGTATAATAAATATATTCACAGAATACCCCGGCACAGACGGCAGCACAAGAATTATATGCGGCGCGCCGTATACCGCGGCTGACCTTAATACCGATTACAGGCAGATTTGGCTGGATGATATGCTCAGCCTTCAAAATCAGCTTGATAACGTCCGGGCTCCGGTATTGAGTGAAAAACATTCGCTGAACAACAATCCCGGAGAACCGTTTTTTTAAATTAAAAAAGAGAGGGTGATAACTATGAAAATAACAAATATGAGTTTATACAAAATACCGCCGAGGTGGCTGTTTTTAAAGATAGAAACCGATAAGGGTATAACCGGCTGGGGTGAACCGATTGTTGAAGGCAGAGCGGACACCGTGAAAGCGGCGGTGGAGGAATACAGAGAATATCTTGTTGGCAGGGACCCTATGCCCATAGAGGATCACTGGCAGGTCATGTACCGCGGCGGGTTTTACAGAGGGGGCCCCGAGGTTATGAGCGCAATTTCAGGTATCGACCAGGCGCTTTGGGATATAAAAGGCAAATATTATAACGCCCCGATATATGAGCTGCTCGGCGGAGCGTGCCGTGACAGATTAAAAATATACAGATGGATAGGCGGCGACAGACCGGATGACGTTAAAAATGCCGCGATTGAAGCTCTTGGTCAGGGATATACTGCGGTTAAAATGAATGCGACGGAGGAACTGCACTATATCGACAGTTTTGCCAAAATTGACGCCGTATGCGAAAGGCTCGCGGCTGTCCGCGATGCTTTGGGGTATAAACTCGATATAGCCGTGGATTTTCACGGGCGGGTGCATAAACCTATGGCTAAGCTGCTCGCAAAAGAGCTCGACCGGTTTAAGCTGATGTTTATAGAGGAGCCGGTGCTCCCGGAAAACAACGAAGCCCTGCGTGAAATCGCCAACCATACAGCGACGCCGATCGCCACGGGTGAGCGTATGTTTTCGCGCTGGGACTTCAAAAAAATATTACAGGACGGTTATGTCGATATAATACAGCCGGATCTTTCGCATGCGGGGGGGATCAGCGAATGTAAAAAAATCGCGTCTATGGCTGAGGCTTATGATGTCGCCGTTGCGCCGCACTGCCCGCTCGGTCCTGTCGCGCTCGCCGCCTGCGTACAGCTCGGTATATGCACTCCAAACGTGTTTATTCAGGAGCAGAGCCTTGGCATACATTATAATAAAGGCGGGGATTTGCTCGATTATCTCGAAGATGCTTCGGTTTACAGCTATAAAGACGGGTTTATCGATATTTTAAAGGCTCCCGGGCTCGGTATAAAAATCAACGAGGAAACCGTAACCCGCGCGGCGGCGAACCCGCACAACTGGAAGAATCCGGTCTGGCGCAATTATGACGGTACGGTTGCGGAATGGTAACCAAAAAAATATTTGCAAAAAACTTTATAGTGTTTTACAGCCGCATAAAAATCTGATAGCGCGCTCAACCGCGTCTTTGGCTCCATCCCACGGTTCGTCTTTGTATCTGTAATCAAATTTTTTAACGAACCACGAAACGTCCGCAAGCAGTTTTTCGCTGTAAGAGACCATGACTTTACGGCAGGCGTCCGCGTAATCGGGATAAATTTTTTTATTCAGGGTATATTCGCCGGTTATAAGCAGGGAATGATAGTGCTGCAAGCAAAAATACGGCTGGGCTGCGAGCTTTGTTTTAAATTCGTTTTCCCGTTCCCATAACAGCGCCGTTGTTTCGAGCATTTTTGTGAGCTTATATTCAATTCTTGAGCAGACATAACAGCCGGTTTGATTTTTTTCCAGTTTTTTATTGTTGATTTTGCCGGTAAATCCGCCTTTTAAGGTTTTGTTTATGTTTTCAGACAGATGCGACTCGATCATTAATGCCAGTCCCAGCCTGTTTTTCAGATTGAACATCAGCTCAAAATGCTTGCCGCAGAACCCTTCGGCATTTGTTTTAATACGCGTGTCCGGCTCCATCATCGCAGCGCCGAGAATTATATCGAGCTCATCGTCTTCCAGCTTTTTATATAATGCGCAGTGCGGGCAGCCGGAATATAAATCAAACGCTTCGTTTACGGGTATTGTGTATATTTTTTCGACCATAAATAAAAACCTCGCAAAAAAAAGTAATATAATAATTATAGAACAAAAATTAAAGATATTCAAGGGTTAATTTATGAAAATTTTAAAAAACACAGAAAATTTTAATTTGACCGATATTTTTGAATGCGGGCAGTGTTTCAGATTCAAAAAAACCGAAAACGGGGGCTATGAGGGTGCGGCATATGGAAAATATCTGCGGGTATACCAAGAGAATGATAAAATATGCTTTGATACGACCGCGGAGGATTTTGATAATGTTTGGTATGATTATTTTGATTTGGGCAGGGATTATAAACAAATATACAACCTGCTCCGGCGCGATGAAGTGCTGAAAAAAGCCTCGGATTTCTGTCCGGGTTTAAGGATATTAAAACAGGAGCCGTTCGAGTGTCTTATATCATATATTATCAGCCAAAACAACAATATTCCCCGTATAAAAAAAATAATAGAGCGTCTGTGCGGGTTTTTCGGCGAAAAAATAAATGATGAGATATATGCGTTCCCCTCAGCCGAAAAACTCGCGGGTCTGACCGTTTCGGATTTGGGGGTTATAAAATCGGGGTTCAGAGCAAAATATATTCTCGATGCGGCGAAAAAAATACATTCGGGTGAAATAGACCTTGATTTGATCTATGGGTTAAACACAGCGGATGGCGCCGCTTACTTGAAAAAAATCAACGGCGTGGGCGATAAGGTTTCGGGCTGCGTTATGCTTTTCGGTTATAATAAACTCGATGCGTTTCCCGTCGATGTCTGGATAAAAAAAGTGCTTGAAAAATATTATCCCGATTATCCTGCAAACTGTGATTTCGGGGATTACAGCGGGGTTGCTAACGCTTATTTATTTTATTATGAGAGAAACAATAAATTAAAAGTAAAGGATATATGATAATGATACAGGATAAAAATACAACCATCGCTTATCACTGTCCGCAGTGCGGTATGCCGGTTTCAAGCTCGGTGAATATATTCGCGTTTTCTGCTGAAAATAATTTGGTCAAGCTGAAATGTCCGTGCGGAGCGAGCGAGCTTACAATCAGCATAACCAAAGGAAAAAAAATCAGATTGAATATTCCGTGTATTGTATGCCCGAATTCCCATACATACACCATATCGCCGGACTTGTTTTTTGAGCGCGGACTTTTTTCGTTCTCGTGTAAATTCACTGCGCTGAATATCTGTTTTACAGGCAAAAGCCAGAATGTAATAGATGCGATAAGAAAAAACGAACAGGAACTGCTGGAGATGTTTGCGGAATTTAATGAAGATTTTGATGCGGATAACAGCGAGTTAAGCGATATTTTTGCTTGGGATGATGATGAGGATTTTGAGGATGACGAATGGGATGACGAATTTTACGGGGCTTTTAACAATCTTGATGCTATGGGCCTTGATTCTTTGGACGCGGAAAACGGACTGAATTTTGAACTGTATGAAAACAAGAATTTTGACGCCGATACGGACGGGAGTCTTGATTTATCGTTTTATTCCGGTTTTTCGACCAACAAAGGGCAGCCTTTTGAAATGGATCTCGATGATATTATAAAAACGACTAAAATTAAAATACAGCAGTATCCGATAATAATGCGGATACTGCGCGAGGTTTCACAGTTTATAAAAGATAAAAAAGTGACCTGCAAGTGCCGTGATTTTGAAGGGAATATAATTCTGCTTGAAAACCGCATACGGATCGAATGTAAAAAATGCGGTTCAACGCGGGAAATAAAATCCGCGGATATTGAAGATGCTGAATATATCGCCGAAATGGACGAACTTGTTCTGGATTTCGATGATTGAGTTTGAATATTAAAATTCGGGAGCATACTGTATGGGATTCGGTTTACTGGTTTTGGGATACATGACGGTTTTGTCCGCCGTTTATATATATGTATGGTATGCGGTTTTAATCCCCGTCATAGGCGCTTTTGTTATTTTTGCGGCGTTTTGCAAGCTGCAGGAATATAATATATATTTTAAAATCAGCAAATATATTTCAATTTTATATGTTTTAGTATTGATCGGTCTGATTCCGTTTTATATAATGGAACAAGATATAGATTATATATCTAAAATAATCAGAATACTGGTGTTGTTTGTATTCCATTATTTTATGCTTTCGGGCATTCACAAGCTGGCATCCGGCGTGGATAACCAAAAAATTTCAAAGAACGCAAAACTCAATATCTATTTTACTTATATATACTTCGGCACGGGTATATTCGGTATTTCCGGATTTGGGGGTATATATTTTGCGCTGCTGGAGTTCGCCATGGGCTTGGTATACTTTTTTTGCAATCTGCTGTGTATTTACCGGTGTTTTTTACAGATAACATATGAGGGTCACGATGAAAATTAAATATATCGGCACAGCGCTTATATTTTTGATCGATTTTAATATCAATAATATAGATATTCTGCCGGATTTTATAGCCGTCCTGCTGATTTTAAAAGCGTTGGGCAAAACCTGTTTTATAAACGAAAACCTTATGGAAGCGCGCAGCCTGCTTAAAATTTTATTTGCGGTTTCTTTTATTAAATTTACGGCAGGTATGATTTATTTTTTCGTTTTAAGGGGCTCGTATTCGGATTATTACAGCATGATTATGACGATGGTATTTATATTCTCGCTGTCTGAGTTTATACTTTCCGCGCTTATTTTCAAAAAAATATTAAAAGGGCTTGAGCTGTTTTCTTTTATGAGCGGCAGTTTCCGTTATTTTAAAAACGCTCAAACCTGTATAAATATTTTATATATTTTTTTCATCGCTAAATTTGTTCTGACTTTCGCGGTGCAGTCGCCGTTTCTTTTATCCGATTCGGATCTGGAAGCGCTGAGTATACCGTTTAATGTTTTTTTAACCGCTGATTTACTGAACAGTTTATTAACGCCGCCGTGTGTGGTTATACATACGTTTCTCGGCATTTTTATGCTTTCGGTTGCCTTACCGTTTTTTTCCGGCATATCAAAAGACGCCGTATTAAACGAGTTTATAACCGATAAAATAACCGTTATACTGACAGAGGATTTTTTCTTTAAGTTGAGACTTAATCTAAAATCGGCGTTCGCGTTTTTTTCTGCGGGCTGTATATTTTTTATAGATTTAAGGCTTGAGCAGATAATTATTTTACCGGATTTTATTATCTGCCCTCTGTTTATTTTAGGCATTATGCGAATTACCGGCAGTGACAAGGATATGATAAACAAAAAATTAAACGTATACCTTATAATAAATTTTTTCGTCAGCCTCGGTTCGTATATTTTAAATTCGGTTTACAGCGTGCGTGTTTTCCATGCGTTTGCCGATGAACTGCAAGATTTATATAATTTAAGGCTGTTCGGCGCTGTGTTTTATCATATATCGGTTATATTGTTTTTTCTGATTTTTACGGAGATGTATTATTTTATAAAAACCCTGCAATATAAACACATGGAATTTTCAGCCGGATATTTAAAAAAATATTTCACGGCAGACGAAAAGGCGTTATATAAAAACAAAAACTTGATTTTAAGAGGAGCGGCGGCGGTTTTCTGCATGAAAACACTCGCGGCGGTTCTGCCCGGAAACAACGGGCTGTTGATGTTTTTATACGTGAGTGCGCTTGTTGCTTTTGTTGTTTGGGCGATAAAATCGCTGGTTTCGGCAAGGGATGATATTTATAATTATTACGGTTGATTTTTGCCCGGGTTTATTTTTTTGAATCTCCAGAGCCCGATTATACTCGAACCCATTTTAAATAATTCGGTTATCATAGCTGTGTAAACTTCGGTATTAAAAGCGTATACCGACCATAAAACTGCG
>Ga0099364_10010877_pt1 | contig 12480 bp, 14 predicted proteins | sample TergutTh196P3_FD_73070 | JGI IMG/M metagenome (GOLD analysis project Ga0099364, IMG submission 73070) | Microcerotermes parvus P3 segment gut microbial communities from Pointe-Noire, Republic of the Congo - Th196 P3 | ecosystem: Host-associated > Arthropoda: Insects > Digestive system > Gut ... | reverse complement strand
CAGAGAGTGAGAGGTTTATGCTTAAAGTTATGGCCGATCATAGTATGCAACCCCCAGCTAAAGAAAGAGTGGTTAATTTTTGGACTGGCTATGACAGATGGCAGTTCCTTGCGTTTCAGCGGTGGAGGGCCGTAACGCCGCGCAACAAAAGGTATGGGCGCGGCATTGCCAAAAACAGGGTCAACCAGAAAACGTTTGCCTTCCAGCTCAATGATGAGGGAGGCATGCCCCAGCCAGTACACCGCCAATTCCTCCGGCTTTTCCATAAAGGCCTCTTTGTCAAGCCTGACCATTGGCAAAGGAGCCTTGGGGACATTGGGATTGGGCATGAGGTAGCGGAGCATGCCGGCCTTGCCGCCGGTTATACGATCCGGGAAATATGGCGTCTCCACCGGGCTGGTGAACTTCCCATCCACAAAATAAGGCAGGTCTTTGTAGGATGAAACATCTTTCGGCGTCTGCCCGAATTCGCGCATTGCGCACCCCGCCAATAAAGCCGCGATGGCCAGCGGGACAGCAATGACAGCCGCTAGGATTTTTATGTGATTTTTTATGCGCGTTTTCGTTTTTTTCGCAATCAATGTAATCAGTGCACCTCATTCATAAGCTTGGCTCTGAGTTGTTCCAGAATGCCCGAGCTCATTTAACGCTGTGCCCCGCCCTTATCATTTAGTCTTCCTATATGAAAGCCGTCAATCAGCCCGTTGGGAGGCCGCCCCTATAATATATTGATTAGGGAATAGCTGGCAAGTCCATCTGATAGGTCCCGCTGATCGCTTTCTTGACGTTGCCAAGCTTTAGTCCATGCAGGCGTTCTCGACCGTGTCCCTGATTACGAACATGCCGGTGAAACCGGAGATTTCAAAAATTTCCTTCACCATGCCGGACAGGCCGCAGAAATGGAGCCGACCCTGGCCCGCTCTAAGCTTTTTGGCCAGGGTCAAAAAGCTGCGCAGCCCGGCCGAGCTGATGTAGGCCAGGTTTTCGCAGTTCAAGGCCAGCTTCAGGTCCCCGTTGCCGGTCAGGGCTTCCAGGGCCGCATCGAAAACCGGCGCGGAGCCGGCATCCAGGCGGCCTTCCAGATGAAGCGCCAGCCAGCCTTCACGTTGTTCTTCTCTAAATTCCATATATCCTCTCCTAGTTTTATTTCTCTCTATAATTCTATCCGGGCCAAGGGCTGGACCACGATTTCCCTGGTCAGTTCCTGGTAGGACAAGACTGGCAGTTCATAATAGTCGACCTCAATCATCTTCCTGACATAGCGGCGGATATCCATGCTGGTCAGAAGCACCGGCCGGGGCGGGGTCGGGCTCAGTTCCCCCACGGCCTCCTTGAGCCGGGCGGCAATGTTCTGAACGGTCTCCGGGGCCAGGGCCATAAAGGAACCGGAATTGGTCTGCCGTATGGACCCGCGGATGGTTTCCTCCAGGGCCGGGTCCAGGATGTAGGCGGACAAGACGTTCAGGCCCCCGCTGTATTGGTAGCTTATCTGGCGCTTGAGGTTGGTGCGGATGTATTCGGTGAGGAGCACGCTGTCTTTTTCCTTCTGCCCCCAGTCGATTAGGGATTCGAAAACGGCGCGCAGGTTGCGGATGGAGACGTGTTCCTGCACCAGGCGCTGTAGAATCTCGGATATTTTCTGCAGCGGCATGATGCGCTGGATTTCCTTGACCAGTTCCCCGTAGCGGGCTTCCAGGCGGGTCAGAAGGTAGCGGGTCTCCTGGAGACCTATGAATTCGTCGGCGTGCTTTTTGAGCACGAAGGAGAGGTGGAAGGTCAGGGCCTGTTGCAGGGTGAAATAAGATAGGCCGGCTTTTTCCAGGCGGGGGGCGTATTCTTCGGGCGTCCACAGGCTTGGCCCGCCCGGCAGAAAGTCCCGGCCCTGTTCGTAGGCGAATCCCATCATTTCCAGGCGCTCGGCCGGCTCCCGCACCAGCACCTGGCCGGGCCTTATCCAGCCCTGGCTCATGGGCACTTCCTGGAGGAGAATGGAGTAGGAATTCGCTTCCAAATCCGGCCGGAAGCGCAGATGAATGCCCGGGAAAGGCACGCCCAGGTCGTAGTATAGAGCCCGGCGCACCCGGATTATCTCCTCGTTGAGCTTGCCTGGCTTGATGAATTGGCGGATGTTTTCGTCCAGGTCCAGGATCAGGGGGACGGTGATGGAGAACTCGTCCATATCCCGGCCGGCCGCGGACGGGGCGGGGTTCTGGTCGTCCGTGGCCGCGGCCAGAGCCCGGTTCAGGCGGTCATCGTCATCTTCGGCAGTTGTGGCCGCCCGCTTCCGGGCGGCCACTTGGAGGGTGTGGCCCAAAAAGGCCGCGCCCGCGGCCAGGGCGAAAAACTGGGGCTTGGGGAAACCGGGTATGAGCCCGAAGAGGAACAAGAGCCCGCCGCCGATCATAAGGGCCTTGGGCTGGGAGAGCAGCTGGGTGCTGAGTTCCCCGCCCAGATGCTGCTGGCTTCCCTCGTCCGCCGATACCCTGGTGACCACTATGCCCGCGGTGATGCATATGAGAAGGGCCGGTATCTGGCTGACCAGACCATCGCCGATGGTCAGGATGGAGTAAACCTGGAGGGCTTCCGCGGCCGTCATTTCCAGTTGCAGGATGCCGATGGAGAGGCCGCCGACGATGTTGACGGCGGTGATTATGAGCCCGGCTATGGCATCGCCCTTGACGAACTTCATGGCCCCGTCCATGGCCCCGTAGAGCTGGCTTTCCTTGGAGACCAAGGCCCGGCGCTGGCGGGCCTCCTCCATGTCCAGAACCCCGGCCCGCATGTCGGCGTCGATGCTCATCTGCTTGCCGGGCATGGCGTCGAGGGTGAAGCGGGCCGCCACTTCAGCCACCCTTTCGGAGCCCTTGGCGATGACCAGGAACTGAACTATGGTCAGTATGAGGAAGACCACCCCGCCGACCACGATATTCCCCCCCACCACGAAATTGCCAAAGGTCTGGATTATGTGCCCGGCATCGGCGTGGAGGAGGATGAGCCTCGTGGTGGCTATGCTCAAGGCCAGGCGGAAAAGGGTGGTGAAGAGGAGAAGGGAGGGAAAGGCCGAAAAGGACAGGGCCGAGGGGATATAGGTGGCCAGCATCAGGATGATCACGGACAGGGCCAGGTTCAAGGCCAAAAGGGCGTCAATGATGGGTGTGGGCATGGGCAGGATCATGAGCCCGATGATGGCCACGACCAGGACGGCCAGGCCTATGTCCGCATAACGGTTCACCGATTGATCCTCCCGGTTTCTTCGGTCAGACTGAGGTAGGCGGCCAGGCTGGCGTCCAGCTCCGCCTTGAGGTCTTCGCCTTCCTTGATCAGCCCCCAGAGGGCCTGGGCCCGCAAAAGTTCCGCCATCCTCTTCTCCCCCGGGTCGAGGCCGGCGGCGGAAAGGCCGGCCGCAACTTCCAGGGCCTGTCGGTATTTGCCCTGTTTAAGGAGGCAGTCGGCCAGAAGGCGCGGCCCCTGGCCGTCCTGGGGGAAGGCCTCGGCCAGGGCCGCCAGGAGCGTGGCGGCCTTTTCCAGGCGGCCGCTCTGGGCAAACAAGTAGGCCAGTAGGATCAGCGCCTCGCGTTCAGCTTCGCCCATGACTTCATCCCTTTTGCAAAAGCCCGCGATACATAGCCAGAAGGTCTTTCAGCTCCTCGTCCTCCTCCAGAAGATCGGCCGCCCGGGCCAGGGCCCGAGATCCGCCCCGGCGGGCCAAGGCCCGCAGCTTCTTACGCGCCTGGTTAAGGCGGGAGTTCAATACCCCGGGCAGAAGAAGGTCCCGGGCCGCGAGGTCCGGCTTGACGAAGGCCCTGAGTTCTTCTTCCAGCCTGGAGCCGTAGAGGGTATCCAGGGCCGCCTGGCTGACCAGGTCTCCGCTGGGCAGGACGGTCGTCCCCACGGGCAGGCTTACTTCGTTCCTCCTCCAGCTTATGCCTTCAATGCCGATATTGCCGGCAAAGGGCGAGTGGGTGATGGGCATGACGGTTTGGTCCTCCTTTAAGCGCCAAGGCTTGTTTCTTCCATTATTTCCTTTAAAAGTTCCAGGCGGCTGTCAAGGTTGGCCAAGGTGAAGTCTCCGTCCGTGAAGCGGACGGCCAGAACCAGCGTGTTCTCGTCATAGAGCCCGGCCCGCACCCCCACCAGGCGGGGCCGGGCCAGGATTTTCAAAACTCTCTCCGGCATATCCTCGTCATGGGCCGGGAAGGCCCGGGCCAGACAGAGACAGATCATTTCCCCCAGGCGCTCGAAGCGCAGCTGCCCCAGCCGCTCTATCTCCAGAACGCATACGCCCTTATCGCTGAAGGCCAGGCCGGGAATGCCCAGGGAATCGCCGAAGCGGCGTAAGGTTTCCGCGTACATGTCAGGCCTCCATTTCCTCTTCGCGTTCGATGGCTTCGTCGGCCAGTTCCTGGATGGCGTCCAGGAGGGCCTGGCGTTTTGCCTGGCTCTCGAAGATCCGGTGGGGCAGAGCCCGGGCCAGGCCTTTAACCCCCTGAGTGAGACGTACATCGCAGAGCGGGTCTTCGTTGCCGCGGATGAAAGGCATGAGAGCGCGGACCTGGGAGGACAGGAGCGCGGCTTCGTCCTTGAGGCGGAATAGGGGCCGCATGAGGTCTTCGGCCCGGGCCAAGGCCAGGGGAACGCCGGGGGGGGGCGGATGGGCGGTCCTAGTCTTGTCGAGGAGAGCCGCACAGTCACGGTAGGTGTTGCCCAGCACTTCCAGCTGGTACATGTCGTCCATCATGACCTTCAGTCTGACCCGGTCCAAAGAGGGTTTAGAGGCGCTGATATCGGCGGAGAGGGCCTTGAACAATGTCTTCACGGCCCCGGGGAAATTCTCGGCGCCGTAGCGTTCCACCAGGGTCTGCATGGCCTGGGTCAGGCTTTCGCAGTCGAGGACGGTTTCGGCGTAGAGGGTCCGCAGTTCCGCCTGGCCGCCGGCCAGGCCCCGGGCGGAGACTTCGGCCAGGTTGTAGCCGGCCCTGATCTCCGGGCCGTGGGCCGCTTCCAGTTCTTTCAAAAACCCTTCCAGCTCGGCGGCCAGTTCCGGGTTTTCCCGGCCGAGTTCCTCCTGGGCACGGGTCAGGGCCGCGTGCCGATGGAAGGGTTCCCGAAAAGCGAGGGTCAGGCGGTTGTTGATCTCCCCTGTTCCGGTCGTTTTTTCCCGGCGCAGAAAGCTGATGAACTTCCCCAGCTCCTCTTCGTTTAAATCACCCAGGGCGTAGGAGGCCTCAGTTTTCCGCCTGGAGCTCCTCTGGTCCCGGGCCGACTTGCGGTCTTCGATGCTCAATTCTTCATATTCACTGGCCAAAAGGCTCAGTTCCTCGGCCATGTCCGCTAGGAGCGACATGGGGTCGACCTGCTGAATGACGGCCAGGCCCCGAAACTGGCCGCGAACCTGGCCGGCCGCCGCGGACCCGGCCTGGCTCCCGCCGGGGCCGGACGAGCGGGGCAGGGCGCCGTCGAGGCGCGTATCCATGGTCACACGCTTTCTCCTTCCTGGCCGGACATTTCCCGTAGCCAGCGAATGACTTCAGCCGCCGGTTCGATGAATTCACTTGGTATATAGTTGTCCGCCCGGCCCGAGGCGAATAGGCCCCGGGCCAGGGACACGCTGCGCATTATGGGCACGCCCGCCTCTTCCGCGGCCCTCATCATGCGCCGTGCCTGAGCTCCTTCGCCCTTGGCCGTAACAATTGGCAGAGGCGTCTTGCCCTCCTCGTAGTAAAGGGCCACGGCCACATGAGTGGGGTTGGTTACGAGGACGGAAGACTTGCGCACCTTGCCCAAGTCGTCGTTCATGGCCATTTCCTGGTGCAATTGCCGGCGCTGGCCCTTGATCTGCGGGTCGCCTTCCATTTCCTTGTATTCGCGTTTCACCTCGTCCTTGGTCATCATCTGGTCCTTCATGTACATTTTTTTTTGCAGGATGTAATCCAAGGCGGCCACGGCCGCAAAAGCGCCGCCGCAGTATAGATACAAGCTCCAAAAGATGTCGCCCAGCATGGCCAGTTGGGGGGCCAGGCCGCCGGCCGGGGCCTTGGTCAGGCCGTCAATTGATTCCAGGACGATTTTTTGCACCATCCAGGCCAGAAGAAGGGTTTTCAAGACGGACTTGGCAAGTTCCAGAAAATTCTTGCGGGCAAAGACCTTGCTGAACCATTGCTTGGGGTTGACCTTGTTCAGGTTGGGCTGGGCGGCCTTCAGGCTGAACATAAAGCCCACCTGCCCCAGGTTGGCGACCAGGGCCGAGACCATGACCAGTACCAGAACGGGGACGACCAGGAGCAAAAAAACGTGTGCGCCCCCGGCCAGAAGCTGGGGCAGGGCCTCGCGAAAAGGGAGGCCCAAGAGGGAAAAAGAGAGGCCGAAAAGTTCCTTTAGGTTTTTTTCCCAAAAATCCCAAGCTATTATCAGGAACCCGAAAACCGTAATCACCCCGGCCGCCGAGGTCACTTCCTGGCTTTTGCAGACTTGTCCCCGCTCCCGGGCATCTCGCAGTTTTTTAGGTGTAGGTTGTTCGGTTTTTTCGCTCATGGGGACTCTTCAGCTACGGTACGGCCTGAATAAGACCGGACCAGATAAAATCCAGACTGGCCAGCCGCCCGGAAAAGGCGGAGAGAAGGCCCGCCGCATAGACGATGAGCACGAAGATGGCAAAGGCGCTCTTGATGGGCATGGCCAGAAAAAACACGTTGAGCTGCGGGGCGAAGCGATTGACCAGGCCCAGGCCGAAATCCGTCAAAAGGCAGGCGATGAGGGCCGGGCCGGCCAGGGCGACCATGCTGACCACTAGAAAGACGAACTGGGCGCAAACGGCCTCTATGCCCCGGGGGCCTAAATCCGGCCAAAAGGAAAATAAAGGCCAGGAGACGTAGCTCTGGAGGAGAAAGCCGATGAGGAGCAAAAGGGCCCCGGAGCCCAGGAAGATCATGACCGAACACTGGAACAGCAGGCTCCCCAGGGGGGATGTTTCGTCTTCGGAGAGGGGGTCCGGCCCTATGGCCTGGGCCGCGCCCCGCTGGTGGTCAATGATGAGCCCCACGCTTTCGGGAATCCAGAACAGGATGTTGAAGGCGTAGGCCAGGATATAGCCCAGAAAAATCTCCTTGCCTAAAAGGCCCAGCCAGGAAAAGCCGAAGGCCAGGCCGGGCGGGGCCTCCCCGGTCAGGGGCAGGGCCAGGAGGGCGAAGACGAGCATCAGGCAGTTGCGCATCTGCCAGGGCATGACGGAGGAGCCGAAAATGAGGGAGTAGGAAAAAAAAGTCCCCATCCGGGCCATGGCCAGGAGTAGCAGGAGGGCCGAATCAAGGGTAAATGAGGTCAGTTCCGTCATATCAGCAGAATATTTTTACCTGGTCAGGTAGGGGAACTTTTCAAAGAGCCCCTGGGCATAAATGAACAAAGAGCCGCCGAGCCAACCCCCGATGAGGGCGATGGTGACTATGACGCTGATGAGCTTGATGGCGAAGGAGAGGGTCTGCTCCTGTATCTGGGTCACGGCCTGAATGAAGCTGACCAAAAGGCCGGTGAAGGTGGCCACTATGATGGGGGGCAATGACAGGGTCAGGACCAGGATCAGGGCTTGCAGGGTGAAATCCAGGACCAGGCTCTCGTTCATGGCGCATCCTTCGCCTTTCAGGCGTAGCTTAAAACCAGCCCCTCCAGAAGTTTCGTCCAACCGTCCAGAAGGACGAAGAGAAGCAGCTTGAAGGGCAGGGAAATGGTCATGGGTGAAACCATCATCATGCCCATGGCCAGGAGAATGTTGGAAATGACCAGGTCGATGACGATGAAGGGCAGATACAAGAGGAAGCCTATTTCAAAGGCCCTGGTCAGTTCGGTTATGGCGAAGGCCGGAATGAGAACGAGGAGGCTTTCCCTATCCAGCTTTTCCGCGAATTTTTTGGGCCATAGCTTGTGGGCCGTGCGCACGAAGAACTCGGCCGAGTTCTGGTTGGCGTGGCGGGCCAGGAAGGCTTGGAGGGGCCCCTTGACCAGGTCCGCCGTTTCCAGGGCGCTTTCCAGGGTCATGGGCGAAGAGGGGGGGTTTTGCTGGACCAGTTCCCATGTTTCAAAGGCCACGGGGGCCATGATGTAGAAGGTGAGAATCAGGGCCAGGCCGTTTAGGGCCATGTTGGGCGGAGCCTGCTGCACGCCCATGGCGTTGCGCACCAGGTTCAGCACCACCACCAGCTTGATGAAGGAAGTGGTCATCATGAGAATGAAGGGGGCCAGGGCCAGTAAGGCCATGCCCGCGATCATGGCGATGGGGTCAACCATGCCGGCTCCAATCAGGAAAAATTAAATTTTTTGATGCGCACGCCCACGCGGCCGGCCACATCCAGGAGCTCGCCCGTGCCCACCACCCGGCCTGCGGCCCGAATGGTCACCGGGCTGTCCAGGCCCTTCTTTGTTTCCAGCACATAGCCGGGCTTAAGGGCCCGGATATCGGCCAGGGAGAGGGCCATGGAATCAAGTTCCAGGAGCACCGGCACGGCCAGGCCGTCTACCACTTCATCCGGCAGGGTCTCGCCCGACTCGGAGGTTTCAGCCCCTTCCGTTGTCTCGGCCGGGTTTTCCGGGTTATCAAAATCATTTTCAAGGTCGTTCATTATCCGCCACCCTCCCAAGGTGAGGGCCCGGCCCCGGGCCCGGCCTGAAAACAAGAGCCGGCCGCCGCCGGCCAAATCAAGGCCCAGGCGCGGGCCGCCCAGGTTTTGGGGGAAGTAATCATCCGGGAACAGGATGTCGCCGGGGCCAAGAGACCTCAATTCCGCCGGCGTCAAGGCCATGGCCCCGATTTCCAGGCGGGCCGTCAGGAGGCAGTCATCGGCCTCAGCGGCCTGGGCCGGGGCTATGTCAGCGGTTAGGGCGGCGGCCAGGGTCTCCAACATGGGAGCCGCTTCCAGGCTGAAGGCCAAGACCCCGCGCAAGGCCGCGCTCTCCCCGGCCCGGCTCAGAATAAAGCCCGGCCGGTCTCCGGTGCGGTCCGCGGCCTTTTCGCCCACGCCGACCTCTTCCAGGACCAGGGGCGGCAGGGCCGCGCCGCGGCCGAAGCCTTCCAGGAACCGCCCAAGCCAGGCCTCCAGCCCGGCGGCCAAGAGGACCGGGGGCAGGCTGCCAAAGAGTTCGGGGGCCACCCCGGGCAGAAAATTCGGCGGCAGACCGTCGGCCAGGGCCAGGACAGTGGCCGAGCCCCAGCGGAATTCCGCCCAGGCCCGCCAATATTCCGGCCACTCGGGCGGCCCCAGCCAAAGGCGCCACTCCCCGTCGCTCTCCCGCCAGGCGGTTTCCCCCAGCATCAGGGCGTTCTGGGCCTCGATGAGCCGCTTTTCGGCGTAGGGCAAAAAGAGGCGCTCCAAGCTCAATCCTTCTGGTTCGACAATTCAGCGTAAAGATCGCGCTGGCCTCGGGAACGGCCGTCGCCGCCTTCGGAATTCTCCCGGTTGACCTGGACATCGGCCGGCCCGCCCAGGCGGTTTTCCAGCCGCCGCTCCAAGTCAGCCCGGTGCCGCTCCAGAAATAGGGCGGACTGTTCATTCTGGCAGACGAAACTCACCCCCACCGAGCCCTCCTTGAGGGTCAGGCGGACCTCGGCCCCCGGAAGCACGCTTTCCTTGATCAGGATACGGATTTCCTTGTCCGCGCTTCCCGGCTCGGAGACCAGGAGGCGGTCGGCGATTTCGGACAGGGCTTCCAGGCGGCCCTCCACGTCTCCCGGCCCCGTAAGGCCCCCGGCCGCCTCGGCCACCGGGCCCTGGAGCCCCCGCAGTATGGCCGCCCCGGAGAGGGGCCCGGCCTCCCGCTCGGAACCTTTCGATTGGCCTTCCCTTTCCTGGTTTTTCCTTTCCCCCCTGTCTTCAGGTTTCCTCAAGGCCCGCTCCAGCCGTTCCACGGAATCCCGGTCCAAGTTTCCCCGGCCCGCCGGACCCGGGGCCGGCCCGCCGGGGCCGCCTATGTCGCGTATGTTCATAAGTCATCCTCCAATGGCGGCCTCGGGTTCGTCCGAATCCGCCTCTGTCTCTTGTTCAAAACGCCCCGAAAACTCTTCCAGTTCCGCCTCGGCCAGACGTTCCAGGCGCTGGTTTTCGCTTAAAGACCAGAGGCGGCCGTGTTCGGTTATTTTCATCTTTTCCCTGGCCGCCCTGAGCGCCGCCTCCCGGGCTTCTTCCACGGCCTCTTGGGCCGCGGCCAGGGCCTTTTCGGCCAGAGCCACGGCTTCATCCAATTCCGTCTCCCTGGCCCTCAAGGCCAGGACGCTCTGTTTGAAATCATCCACTTCAGTCAGGGGAACCTGGCGGTTCTGGATGCGGGCAAAGAGGGCCCGCTCCTCCCCGGGCCGCCAAGCGGCGTAGTCGTCGCGCTCCTGCCTTTTTTCCCCAAGAAACTTCTCCGCCTGCCGGACCGCCTCCCGCCGGGCCTCAACTTCCCGCTTGGCCTCCTCCTCGCGCCAGGACCGGATGGTCAGGAGCCGGGCCAGGGGGTAGCCCTTCACGAGGTCAGCGCGGCCAATGCTTCCACGGTTTCCTGGAACCCGGAACGCTCATCTAAGCCCTGCCTCAGAAAGGCATTCAGATCGTTGATCCTGTCAATGGCCTGGTCGGCTTCCGCGTCGGCCCCCTTCTTGTATTCGCCTATCTGCACCAGCATTTCCACTTCCTGATACTTGGCCAGTAAACTCCGAAAGCGGGCGGCCGCCTTCCTGTGCTCCGGGGCGGTGACCGCGTTCATGACCCGGCTGACACTGGCCAGGATGTCGATGGCCGGGTAGTGGTTGGCCGAGGCCAGCTTGCGGGACAGGACGATGTGCCCGTCCAGGATGGACCGGGTCTCATCGGCGATGGGCTCGGTCATGTCGTCGCCTTCCACCAGGACGGTGTAGAGGGCTGTGATGCTGCCCGACTCCGAGTTGCCCGCCCGTTCCATGAGCCGGGGCAGGCTGGAAAAAACCGAAGGGGGGAAGCCCCGCCGGGTGGGCGGCTCCCCGGCGGCCAGGCCTATTTCCCTTAGTGCCCGGCCGAAACGGGTGACCGAATCCATAAGGAGGAGGACGCTTTTACCCTGGTCCCTAAAATACTCGGCTATGGCCGTGGCCACATAGGCGGCCTTCAGCCGCTCCATGGAGGAACGGTCCGAGGTGGAGACCACGAGGACTGATTTTTTCAAGCCTTCCGGCCCCAGGTCGTGCTCTATGAATTCTCGCACCTCCCGGCCCCGCTCTCCGATTAAGGCCAGGACCGTCACGTCCACGGCCGCGCCCTTGACCAAAGAGGACAAGAGGGTGGACTTGCCGCCGCCGGCGGCGGCGAAAATGCCCATGCGCTGCCCTTCCCCGCAGGTCAAGAGGCCGTCCAGGGCCCGGAGGCCCAGGCTCACCGGGCTCTTAATGACCTTACGGGTCATGGGGTTGGGCGGGTCGGCGTAGACCGGGTAATGGGCCGGGACCATGGGGGGCGGGCCGCCGTCGATGGGCCGGCCCAGCCCGTCGATGACCCGGCCCAGAAGGGCGGGGCCGACGGGGACCATGTGCACCTGGCCCGAAGGGATGACCTCCGTGGTGCTGGAAACGCCCTGGATATCCCCCAGGGGCGTGAGGAGGGCGGCCTCCCGGGAAAAACCCACCACCTCGGCCTGGAGTTCCCAACTGTCCCACGGGTTTTTCAGGGTGCACATTTCCCCAATCTTCACCCCGGGAACCACCGCCCGGATTATGGTCCCCACCACCTGGACCACCCGGCCCCTGGTCTCCACCGGCAGGTCGCTTCTTAGGGCGTCGGCAAATACCTCCGACAGATAGGTGTCATGGGGCATGAGTTTCTCCCATCAGGCCTGGCGGGTAAGGCGGCGCAGAAAGGAGCGGCGGATGGCCTCGATCTGGGTTTCCAGGGAGGCGTCGATGACCCCGATCTCGCTCTCCAGGGTGCAGCTCCCCTTGGCCAGGCGGGCATCCGGCGCCACTTCCACCAGGCCCAGCCCGGGGTAGTCCCGCAGTATCTCCCCCAGCCTCCCGTTCACCATTTCCGCCTCCTGGGGGTTTAAGCGCAGGAGCACTTTCTTCTGGGCCCGCACATAGGAAAGGGCCTTCCTCACCACGGCGGCGGCGCGCTCCTCCTCGCCCATGTCGCCCAAAATTTTCCGAAGAGCCCCGATGACCGCCTCCACCAGGACGCTTTCCTGGCGTTCCACGTATTCCACCCCGGAAATGAGCTGTTCCATCATGCGCTCGGCCATTTCCATCTTGCCGGCCATGAGGCCCTCTTCGTAACCCTCCCTCTTTTTCTCCTCGTAGGCTTCCTCGGCCTGGCGCGCCTTTTGTTCGGCCAAGGCGGAGGCCGCGGCCAGAACTTCCGAGGCTTCCAGCAGTTCGCCGTATTCGGCGGCCTTGAGGATCCGGGTTTCCGGGGGGGCCGCGAGGCGCCCGTCCTTCATGATAAGGCGGCCCACGGCTTCAACTCCGCTTCCCTGGCCAGGAGCTTTTTCAAG
>Ga0099364_10010876_pt1 | contig 12482 bp, 14 predicted proteins | sample TergutTh196P3_FD_73070 | JGI IMG/M metagenome (GOLD analysis project Ga0099364, IMG submission 73070) | Microcerotermes parvus P3 segment gut microbial communities from Pointe-Noire, Republic of the Congo - Th196 P3 | ecosystem: Host-associated > Arthropoda: Insects > Digestive system > Gut ... | reverse complement strand
GCTCACTGGAGTATTGAACACGGGTCTCGCGCTTGTCTCCGCCATTTATGGCGGAGACAAGCGCGACAAAGCGTAACAGGGAGCCGAAGGCTCCCCTGTACCGTATCGAGGAATCCCCTGCCTTCAGGCAGGGGTGACTCAAAACCGACTGCACTGGTGCATGGATGTTGCCTTCGCCGACGATCAGATGCGCGCCCGCACCGGACATGCCGCCCACAACCTCGCCGTGCTCAGGCACATCACCCTGAACCTCGTCCGCCTTGACCCTATACCACGAAAGGGCGGCATCAAAGCACGCCGCCTCATCGCAGCGACTTCCGATTCCTATCGCGCTCAATTGCTCGGGCTGACATGACTTTCATGCGATTGCCCTGTGCGATTGCACTGGCTCACTCGCAAACCTCTTGCCAACCCGGTGTTTCTTGCATAAAATATATGTTTTTCCTTTTTTCAGGATTATCACATGGCCAACAGCGCACAAGCTCGTAAGCGCGCCCGTCAAACCGTCAAGCAACGCGCGCACAACTTCAGCCTGCGTTCCACGCTGCGTACCGCCATCAAGCGGACGCGGACGGCTATTGCCGCCGGCGACAAGGCAGCCGCCGAAATCATTTTCCGCCAGTCAATGTCAGTCATTGACCGTATCGCAAACAAAAAAATCATCCACAAGAACAAGGCTGCTCGTCACAAGAGCCGCCTTGCCGCCCAGATCAAGGCTATTCCTGCGGCTCCTGCGGCATGACCCCGGCTTTTCCCCCAAAAAGCGGCGCATAATGCGCCGTTTTTTATGTGCTCTCGTCTGGTTGACCCGATTTATATTTGGTATTAAGATTCATTCTCATTTACAAGCTGATTTTACATGCGGAGCAAGCGCCATGAATATTCCATTCAAGGATTTACAGGTAGGGCAGACTGCCTGCGTGACCGGCTTTGCCAAAGAGCTGACAGACCGTTCCTATTTGCGAAAACTCCTGGCCATGGGTTTTACACGCGGCACTGAATTTCAGGTTGTGCGGGTTGCGCCAATGGGTGATCCGGTAGAAATCAGGCTGCGCGGTTTTTCCCTGAGCCTGAGGAAAGACGAAGCCGCCGCGCTGAAAATCGAACTTAAATAACCCCTTCACCTCCTCCTGGAGAGCGCCATGACCTCCGCTTTTACCATCGCCCTGCTTGGCAACCCGAACTGCGGTAAAACCACGCTCTTCAATGCCTTGACCGGTTCCAGGCAGCGGGTCGGCAACTGGCCGGGCGTCACAGTCGAGAAAAAAAGCGGCTTCCTCTCCCACAAAGAACGCGAGATCGAAGTCATTGATCTGCCCGGCACTTACGCGCTGGGCGCGCTCCAGAATGCCGCGCCCGATGAGCAAATCACGCGCGATTTTATTCTTTCCGGCGCGGCTTCCCTGATCGTAAACATCGTCGACGCCTCCAATCTGGAGCGTAACCTTTATCTCACCTGTCAATTGCTGGAAATGCGGGTTCCGATGATTCTGGCGCTCAACATGTGCGACACGGCGAAAGAAAAAGGAATAAAGATAGATGTTCTGGCGCTTTCTGCAGCCCTGGGTTGCCCGGTCATACCGCTGGTTGCGACGAAAAACCGGGACATCGAAGCCCTGAAAGACTGGCTCGCGGGCGCAAATCCAAAAACTTTCACGCCGCCCGCAAATGCCCCCGCTTTCCCGGAAACAATGACAAAGGCAGTAGATCGCCTGGAGGCCATCATCGCCCCTGCCCTTCCTGCCTCTATCCCACCATCCTGGGCTGCTATGCAGGCGCTTGAAGGCGACGGCTGCATTCTGCGCATGCTCGCGTTGGATCAGTCCGGCCAGGAGACCATCGTGCGGGAACGCCGGGAAGTAGAAGAGGCGCTGAATGAAGAAGTCGACATCGTGACGGCGGACGCGCGCTATGCCTTCATCCACCGCCTGATTGCCGACTCGGTAATGCTCGAGCGCCGCGCCTTTCGCAACGCTTCCGACCGAATTGACCGGATTGTCCTGAATCGCGCGCTGGGGATTCCCGTCTTCCTCGCCATTATGTACCTGATGTTCATGTTCACCATCAACCTGGGCGGCGCGTTCATAGGTTTTTTCGAGGGTCTGGCAGAACTTTTGTTTGTCAAGGGCGTAGGGCATTTGCTTCTTAGCGTCGACGCGCCGGAATGGTTAAGCATACTTCTGGCCGATTGCGTCGGCGGCGGTATCCAGACTGTCGCCGGCTTCATCCCGATCATCGGCGCTCTTTTCCTCTTTCTCTCCTTTCTGGAATATTCCGGCTATATGGCGCGCGCCGCTTTTGTCATGGATCGCTTCATGCGCTTCATCGGCCTGCCGGGAAAATCCTTTGTGCCGATGATTGTCGGTTTCGGTTGCAATGTGCCGGCGGTCATGGCCAGCCGAACTCTGGAGAGCGAACGCGGACGGTTGATGACCATAGCAATGACCCCATTCATGTCCTGCGGCGCGCGTCTGCCGGTTTATGCTCTCTTTGCGGTTGCCTTTTTCCCGCAAAGCGGGCAAAACGTAGTCTTTGCCCTGTACCTTATCGGCATAACAGCCGCCGTGCTCACCGGCCTTCTGATCCGGCATACCCTGCTGCCGGGGCAGAGCACGCCTTTCATCATGGAATTGCCGCCTTACCATTTCCCAACCCTGAAAAGCATAGTTATTCTCACCTGGCATCGCCTTTCCGGCTTCATCGTCAAAGCCGGCAAGATCATCGTGCCTATGGTGATGGTATTGAACCTTCTGAGCGTAACCGGCACGGACGGAAGTTTCGGGCGGGAAAATAGCGAGGACTCCCTGCTCGTAACCATGAGCCGGGGAATTTCTCCGATCTTTGCGCCATTCGGCCTGACGGAAGAAAACTGGCCGGCGGCAGTCGGTATCATCACCGGGGTATTGGCAAAAGAAGCCGTGGTCGGCACATTGAGCGCTCTTTACGGTCAGATAGCTGCTGCCGAAAACGATGTTGACGATCAGGAGGAAGATTTCGATTTCTGGCAATCATTGCGGGAAGTTGCCGCCACCGTGCCGGAGGCTTTGGGGCAGCTTGGCCTCAACCCGCCTGGCATCAGCGCCGAAGAAGAAAAGCAGATTGCGGCAACCAATCTTAGCACCATGCATGCCCTGTTTGGCTCCACCGCCGCTGCCTTTTCCTATATGCTGTTGATTTTGCTATATTTTCCCTGCGTTGCCGTCTTGGGCGTCATCCGGCAGGAGGCAGGCGCGCGCTGGATGCTGTTTGTCGCCATGTGGAACACGGCTCTGGGCTTTGGCGTCGCCACCTTCTGTTATCAGGCGTTGACCTTTGCCGAGCATCCGTTTACGTCAGGTCTCTGGCTTGTCGGCATTATCGCCTTTTTCTGCGTTGTCCTGCTTGGCATGGCGCGTTACGGCAAAAGGAACGTGTCGTACACAATGGAAAAATCAGCGTGAATATGGCCATGCTAACTCCCGGCGCCTTGCGCGCTTATCTGCGACAACAGAGTGAGGCAAGCCCTGCCGAGCTTGCCGCCCACTTTTCAGCGCCCGTCAAAATGGTAGAGGGCGTGCTTGCCTATTGGCAGCATCGGGGCAATATCGAAGCGCGGAACAGCGGGGCAGACGAGCATGTCCCGGAAAAATCAGCGCTCCCTTGCGGCAGCGGTTGTCCGGGCTGTTCTTCTACCTGTGCTGATCGCGGCGCCATTTCCGTCTATTCTTCTGTTTTTCGCTGGAAGGAATAGAGTGAGCGACCATGACCTCGCCGCCTGGCGGCATTCCCACAATTTTCTCGATTCGCGCGACGATAAACGGCAGCAACGCACTATCTGGGTCGTCTGGCTCGCTTTTTTCACCATGCTGGCGGAAATTGTATGCGGCTATCTTTTCGGCTCGATGGCGCTGCTCGCCGACGGCTGGCATATGGCTTCCCACGTTGCCGCCCTGGGGCTTGCGGTATTTGCCTATCGCTATGCCCGCCAGCAGGCAGGCAATGCGCGTTTCACCTTCGGCGCGGGCAAGGTGAGCGCGCTGGGCGGCTATTCCAGCGCCATCCTGCTTGCTCTCGTGGCGTTCATGATGTTGGGCGAATCGCTGTTCCGCCTCTATCAACCCGTCCAGATAGCTTACAACGAGGCGCTCCTGGTCGCCGTCATTGGCTTGCTGGTCAATCTAATTTCCGCCTGGCTGCTGCGCGATGACCACGACCATAGCCATGAACCGGGGCATACGCATATCCACCACTCCCGGCAGGATCACAATTTTCAGAGCGCGTTCATGCACGTGCTTGCTGACCTGATGACTTCGGCGCTCGCCATTGTCGCCTTGCTCGCGGGCTCCTATCTTGGCTGGATCAGCCTTGATCCGTTGATGGGAATCGTGGGCGCGTGCGTAATCCTGTATTGGGCCATCGGCCTGATTCGCGCTTCCGCCCGCACTCTCATGGATGCCGAAGACCACGCGCCGCTTGCCCGTGCCATTACGGAAACCATTGAATCCCGTCCCGATCACAAGGTAGTTGACCTGCATATCTGGCGGATTGGCCCCGCCACCTGCGGCTGTATTGTTTCCCTCGTCAGTCACCAGCCTGACAGTACGGAAAACTACAAACGCCAGATTGCGGAGCTTGGACAACTCGCTCACATTACCGTGGAAATCAACCGCTGCGACTGCCCGGATACGCTCTGAATGCCGTAAAATTTGTCTTTTCGATTGGAATTGCGGTCATGCGCTATTTCTCAACCCGTGGACGCGCGCCCGCGCTTCCTTTCTGTGACATTCTGTTAGCCGGCCTTGCGCCGGATGGTGGTCTTTATCTGCCGGAATCCTACCCCAAAGTCAGCCCCGAAGAACTCGCCTCCTGGCGCGGACTTCCCTACGCCGAGCTTGCCTTTGCCATTCTCTCGAAATACATTGACGACATTCCGCCTGCTGACCTGAAAGCGTTGGTGGATAAAACTTACACTGCCGAGACTTACCGCTTCGCCCGCCAGCCGGAACGCGCCCAGGAGATTACCCCCCTCGTCTGGCTGGTTCCGGAAAAGTTGGGACTGCTTGAACTCTCCAACGGCCCGACGCTTGCGTTCAAGGATATGGCGATGCAATTGCTCGGCAACTTCTTTGCATACGCGCTGGAAAAACGCAACGACTCGCTAAATATTTTGGGCGCAACCTCCGGCGATACCGGCTCCGCCGCTGAATACGCCATGCGCGGCAAACAGCGGCTCAGCGTATTCATGCTCTCCCCGCAAGGCAAAATGAGCGACTTCCAGCGGGCGCAGATGTATTCGTTGCAGGACGCCAATATCCACAACATTGCGATCAATGGGATGTTCGACGACGCGCAGGACATGGTAAAAGCCGTATCGAACGATACCGCGTTCAAGGCCAGATACAAAATCGGCGCGGTCAACTCCATCAACTGGGCGCGGGTGCTGGCGCAAATCGTCTATTACTTCAAGGCTTATTTTGCCGCTACCCGCCATGATGGGCAAAAGGTTTCCTTCTCTGTGCCTGTCGGCAATTTCGGCAACATCTGTGCCGGTCACATCGCCCGCCAGATGGGACTGCCTATAAGAAGGCTCATCCTTGCCACCAACGAAAACGATGTTCTGGACGAATTCTTCAAAACCGGCTGTTACCGACCACGGAGCGCGGCGGAAACTTTCGTCACCTCCAGCCCCTCGATGGACATCTCAAAAGCCTCCAATTTTGAGCGTTTCATCTTCGATCTTGTCGGACACAACGCGGAGGTGGTGCGCGATCTGTGGAAGCAAATTGAAAGCGGCGAAGCGTTCGATCTCTCCGCCTCTCCCTACTTTGCGCGGCTATCAGATTTCGCCTTTGTCTCCGGCAAAAGCCTGCATAATGACCGGATTGCCACCATCAAAATGGCGCATGAGCGTTATGGCATAATAATCGATCCGCATACCGCCGACAGCCTCAAAGTGGCGCTGGAAGTGACCGAAGACGGCAGGGACGAAGAACCGGTCATCGTGCTGGAAACCGCCCAGGCCGCGAAATTCTCCGCCACGCTGGAAGAGGCTCTGGGGCATTCTCCATCCCGCCCCGCCGAACTTGCCGGGTTGGAAGCTCTCCCGCAAAAAGTGACCCTTATGGCTGCGGATATTGAGGCAATCAAAGCCTTTATTGCCGCCGCAGTTGACGGCAGCCCACCCGCCCAGATTTGACAGTATGGAAGGACTGGCAATGAAATTGCTTTTCCTGATTGTTGTGCCTGCGCTCGCTTAATAGACAAAAACCGCTATAGAATATTCACTTCTGCGTATCTCTTTTTTCATCGCATGCATAAGCGCATTATCAGTCTGGAAACGACCATCGCCCTGACCGGCTTTTCCCGCCGCACCGTCTGGCGACGCCTTGCGGAAGGCGCATTGCGGAAAATCGAACTGCCGGAAACAGGCAGAGGCGGCGCGGCGCGCACCTGGCTGGACATGGATGAGGTATTGCGCTTTGCCAATCTCGAACTGGATGCGGCGCAAATTGATCTTATCGAACGCTCAGACTATGGAGACGCGGACGCGCAACTGGCGCTGGGACAGTTTTTTTACGAACAGGGGCGGCTTGATGTGGCCTTCTACTGGTTTTCGCTCGCTGCCGACCGCAACAACGCCGACGCCATGGCCCTGCTGGGACGCTGCTACGCCGAAGGAATCGGAACCGAAAAAGAAGAAGAACTGGCGCTAATGTGGATCGCCAAAGCCGCAGCGCGTGGCAACGCTATCGCACAAAAACAGATGCAGGGCTTACGCAGTCGTTGAACCGCCCTGCTGCCTGAATTCTGACCTAAATTTTGGCAAGGCTTTTCAATGCCTGCCGGATACCCTCAGCGGTGGAAAGCCCTTCCGGCAGCGCCTTTTGCGCCGCGACCGCTTCTTTTTCGGAATAACCCAGCGCCACGAGCGCATTCAACACATCATTCTTCACACTCGCCGCAGGGCCGACTCCAACACTGACTCCATCCGGCAGAGATAGTTTGCCCTTCAGTTCCAGCAGCAACCTTTCCGCCGTCTTTTTGCCGATACCGGGAACGCGGGTAAGCCAGCCGGTTTCCTGTTGCGTTACCGCAAGCCGCAGATCCGCCACCGAAAGCCCGGAGAGCACGGCAAGCGCGGTACGCGCGCCAATCCCGGAAATCCTGAGAAGCTGGCGGAAGGCGTCCCTCTCTTCCGCCGTCAGAAAGCCGTAGAGAAACTGGCCGTCCTCCCTTGTCACCTGATGAATCAGCAGGGTGACAGTTTCATCCTGCCCCGCAAGGTTGTAAAAAGTGCTCATCGGCACGTCGACTTCGTAGCCGACCCCACCGACATCTATCAAAAGACGCGGCGGGGTTTTTTCAGCGAGGTTGCCTTGTAAACGTCCAATCATGACCGAAAAACAATCAGGCAGCCGCCCAAAGCCCCAATACCGTCGCCAGACCGCTCACATTGGCGGCAAGAATCGTGCGTTTGATCGCATTGGTAAGACGGGCGGGCGTATCGGCATACGCCAGCAAATCGCGGGCTGCCGAAAAGGAAAGAGGCAACGCAAAAGCGCCCGCAGCAGCATAAACAGGCAGCTTATTCAAAGCTACCGCGCACAACAAAAAGCCATAGGCAAAAACGGCAATCAACAAATAAAGCCAACGCGCCCGCTCAGTCCCCAAACGCACAATCAGCGTGCGCTTGCCCGCTGCCGCATCGCCCTTTCTGTCCGGAAACTGGTTGATGTAGAGGATATTGACTACCAGCAACGCGAAGGGCGTGCCGGCAAACCAGGGCTGCGCGGAAAAATCACCGCGCATGACAAAATCGGCCCCAATCGCAATGACCGCCCAACCTACATAAATGGCCGGCTCGCCAATCCCCCGGCACATGAAGCGAAACGGTGGCGCGGAATAAGCCCATCCCGCAAAAAGTCCGGCCAGGCCAATCCAGAACAAGCCGTCCGCAGAAACGTGCATGAGCCAAAAACCTGCCGGAATGACAGAAAGCAAAAGCAGGTAGCCAAAAATCATGGCTTCTTTCGCGCTCAACACGCCGTTCACAATAAAGCGGCTCCCGCCGGTAAAAGGGAAAATGCGCTCAAGGTTTTTCGCGTCGCTGCCCATCCGGTAATCGTAATAATCGTTGATGACATTCACCCCTGCATGTGCCACCAAAGCAAAAAACAGGGTTATCAAGGCTTTACCCGCCTGGAACGGAATACCGCTCACATGCGCGCTGGCAAGCCCGATCAGGCAGGCAACCAGAGTGATGCTCAGAAAAGCCGGGCGGGTAGCGGCAAGGTAACGCAGGAGCGGATTGGGGTATTTGGCAAGCGTTGGTTCTAGTGTGCGCATGGGTTCGCTGTCGGAAAAAAGTTGGTAAATGCGTAAACGCAAAAAGGCGGCATTCTAACATCATTCCGCAGAAAACAGGGCGCGACTATGCGCGTGACAAATGGCGCAGGCCAGCGCGTCTGCGGCGTCCGCCCTGGGCTGCTCGGAAAGACAGAGCAAACGCGCCACCATGTGCTGCACCTGTTCCTTGGCTGCCTTGCCATACCCCACAACCGCCTGCTTTATTTGCAGGGCCGTATATTCCGCCACCGGCAGGTTGCCGACAGCCAGCGCCGCAATCGCCGCGCCTCTCGCCTGCCCTAAAAGCAGCGTGGATTGGGGATTGATGTTGACGAACACTTTTTCAATCCCGGCCTCATCGGGGCGATAGGTCGCAATCACTTCGGAAACGCCGGAGAAAAGTGTGGCAATACGTTCCGGCAGGCTCTGCCCGGAATTGGAACGCACGCAACCGCTGGCAATATAGCGTAAATTTTGCCCGTGTTTTTCAATGACGCCGAATCCCGTCACCCGCAAACCGGGATCAATGCCAAGTATCCGAAGCCCCGAAACCACAAGCGCCTTAGCCTTCCATTTCCCCGAATCCCGCCGTCTTGACGGCACGATCCAGACTGACCAGAGCAGCCAGCAGACGTTCCATACGAGCGAGCGGCCAACTGTTGGGGCCGTCGGAAAAGGCTTTTTCAGGATCGGGATGGGTCTCAATGAAAAGACCTGCTACTCCCGCCGCTATCGCCGCGCGCGCCAAAACCGGCACGAATTCCCGTTGTCCGCCGGAGGATGCGCCTTGTCCGCCGGGCAACTGCACGGAATGGGTCGCGTCAAAGACCACCGGGCAGCCGGTTTCGCGCAGAATCGCCAAGGCGCGCATGTCGGACACCAGATTGTTATAGCCAAAAGACGCGCCGCGCTCGCAAACCATGAGATTATCCGCGCCGCCGTTTGCCTCCCGCGCCTTGGCGACCACATGCTTCATGTCACCGGGCGCGAGGAACTGCCCTTTCTTTAAGTTGACCGCCTTGCCTGTCGCCGCAACCGCCTGAATAAAATCGGTCTGACGACAGAGAAAAGCCGGGGTTTGCAATACATCCGCCACCTCGGCCACGGCAGGAATATCCGCCTCCGCATGCACGTCGGTCAATACCGGCACGCCGACCTGGCTACGCACCTCGGCAAGCATCGCCAGACCGGCCTCAAGGCCCGGCCCGCGCGGCGAACGCGCGGAACTGCGATTGGCCTTGTCGTAGGACGCCTTGAAAATATAGGGTATGCCCAGGCGTTTGCACACCGCCTGCAAATGTCCCGCCACCTCTACGCAAAGTTCAGTCGACTCTGCCGCGCACGGGCCGGCAATCAGAAAAAACGGTCGGTCAAGACCGACGGAAAAACCACAAAGTTCCATGCAAAAACCACCACAAAAAAGTCAGAAGATGACTGTAAACCAGACCGCCGCATTATCGCAGGAAAATTCTCCCGGATATGGGCGCTTCCGCCAAACTTGCAGGGCAATCGCATTTGCTCCTTGATGACCGAGCCGATACCCGGCTGGAAGCGCAGTTGCCGGGAGTGCCTGACGTTAGAGCGGTTTGGGTTTATAGTGCTTTTCCTAAATAATCTTACTCTATCAACCTTCAGACATCCTATCCTGCAAGCGAGAAAGAGTAAAAATAATTACGAGAAGCACTATAATTTCTCTGTAAGTGTTGCGGCACAAGGGCAAAAGGTGGTACACCCTTAAGTGCCAACTTAATTCGCCGAGGCGCCGCAACATGTTCCCAATAAGCCGATTTCACGAAATTTTGAAGCATCTTCCTCGTCCCGTGTTTGAGAGACTGGTCAAGAAGCATCGCAGCGACAAATATTGCAAAGGTTTCGGAAGCTGGTCACAGTTAGTGGTGATGCTTTATGGGCAGCTTGGTGGAGCCAGCAGTCTGCGTACCTTGGAGACGGGCTTTAACAGTCAGTATCCGTATTACCACCCTGGGGTACGCGCATTGCGCCGCTCCACTCTTCGTTACGCCAACGCGCAGCGCAACCCGGTGGTGTTTGCCGAGGCCCTGGAATTATTAATGACCCAACTTCGGCGAAATATTCGTCGTCAGGTGAAGGAGGCTCTGAGTTTGCTTGATTCCAGCAGTCTTACGCTGAAGGGCAGAGGATTTGATGCCTGGACATTATCCAATCGTACCCGCAATACTCAGGGCGTCAAGCTGCATTTGCTCTTTGAGGTGCATACGGCTTTGTGGCATTACGGCGGCCAATGTGAGTCACCCCTGCCTGTGGCAGGGCCTTTCTCGCCACAATATGGGGGAGCCTTCGGCTCCATAAACGACTGTCTCGCTAACTTCGCCATTTATAGCGAAGTTAGCGAGATGCGTGGTCAATGATCGTGACGAAGGGGTGCGACTGCAAATTGAGCCTGAAGCCATCTACGTCTTCGACAAAGGCTACTGCGACTACAACTGGTGGCACGACATTGATAAGGCCGGAGCAATATTTGTGACGCGCTTCAAGAAGAACGCGCGTCTGTCTCTGGTAGAGGAACGTACGCTTATAGACGAGCAGGGCGTAATATTGAAGGACGAGGTAGTTATTTTCTCCAATCCCTGGCCGGGCGGCGGGCGCAGGAACTCCTACCGCGCGCCGCTACGCAGAGTGACTGTGGATCGCCCTGATAAGCCCGCTTGTATTGGCAACCAATGATCTGGATAGTCCGGCCAGCGTCATTGCGGAACGCTACAAAGCGCGCTGGCAGATTGAACTGTTCTTCAAATGGGTCAAGCAACACCTGAACATCAAGACTTTTTTGGGGCGCAACGAGAACGCGATGAGGATACAGATACTTATTGCCATGATTGCTTATGCCTTGCTGCTGATTCACCGCGCTGCTTCCAATTTCAAGGGTAGCCTGTGGATGTTTCTTGCGGAATTACGCCCTGGTCTCTTTACGCGCCCGCAGACACAAGCTGCCATGCGACGACGAAGACAGGAACAGGAGCGGGAAATCGCGCGCATTCAACCGGGGCTATTCGCATGAAAAATTATTCCGGACAGCAGTGCGCGAAGGCGGTAATGGCGGTAAGTATTCTTGTCGTCTTTAGTAAAAATGGGATTAATATTTATCCCTCGTTTCGAGTGAGGCGGTAAAAAAAGTTGTAATATTTTGTAAGAGTTACTTGAAAAGTTGAAGATGGTCGGCACCATTTTTTTAGCCGCAAGCCATATATCATGCCTATGCGTGAGCATTTTGCGTCGCGCGTCAATTTTGTACAAGTCGAAGTTTTCTCCCGGGATTACGCTACCGATGTCGGTTCCGCATTCTGCGGAGCGTTATCGGGAGAAAAATGATGCAAACCATACAGGAAGCCGGAAAAACCTTGTTTGCAGCCTTTGAGCGGGGCGAATTGGCCTTGCCGGGCAGGCGGACGCTGTTCAGGGAACGGGATTGGCAACCGCATTCCCAATTTGCTGGTGTTGCCCTGAAGCACTTGTTGACCGCTGCCGATACGGGCGGGGCGTTCAGCTATCACCTCGTGCGTGTCGAGCCGGGATGCGCGATTGGCGAACACATACACGCGACGCAGCAGGAAACCCATGAAGTTATCGCGGGAGCCGGGGTATGCCGGAATCAGAATGCAGACATCGTATATCGGGCAGGTGTGATTTCTCTCATCGAACCCGGTGCGCGTCATGCAGTAACGGCGGGCGAAGAAGGGCTTTTGCTGTTCGCTAAATTTATCCCGTCGCTGCTATGAGGCTCTAAAGCGGGTTTGGGTTAATCGCGTACACTTTTTCTCAAAACGCATAGCAACCACGACGCGGTCAGCCCTCTCCCCCGTCCCCTCTCCCAAAAATGGGAGAGGGTGGCGCGTAGCGCCGGAAAATGTATTCACTTGAGCCGAAAAAAACTCTAGAGCATGCTTCATTTAGACAGAACCGTATCCGGCATGTCGTAGATAGTTGGCACATTCGTCATGGGAGACGATATCCAATATTTCACCGACGCGCCGCCAAGTGCTTTCATGATCACGCTTTTGGGCCTCTCGCATCCAGTGCTTGAGCTTGGAGAAGAGTTGTTCGATCGGATTGAGATCAGGGCTGTAGGGAGGTAGGAAGATCAGATGCGCGCCGCGTGCGCGGATGGCCGCTCGCGCGCA
>Ga0099364_10010875_pt1 | contig 12482 bp, 13 predicted proteins | sample TergutTh196P3_FD_73070 | JGI IMG/M metagenome (GOLD analysis project Ga0099364, IMG submission 73070) | Microcerotermes parvus P3 segment gut microbial communities from Pointe-Noire, Republic of the Congo - Th196 P3 | ecosystem: Host-associated > Arthropoda: Insects > Digestive system > Gut ... | reverse complement strand
AAGTTCGGCGACGAGGACATCGCAACCGCTATCTCGGAGATTTTGTGCGTGAGCGTGTCCTTGCGAGCCGTAGCCGAGGATGGCAATTTTTTTACCTTTAAGCAGGGCGAGGTCGGCATCTTTTTCGTAATATATTTTTGCGGTCATTGGGGGGATTGGAAAATTTTGATGGTGTTGATCTAGTTGTGTTGATTTTACCATATTTTCGGGAAAAGTTGCCGGCCGGGCGAAGTCAATCAAAAACCTCTTTGAAGTAAGTATTGAACGTCGTAAAGCCAATTTGCTCATACAAGCATACCGCCGGATGATTCTCGGTCGTTACCTCGAGCGATACCCGCTGAATGCCCGATTCCCGAAAACCCTGCAAGGCTTGCAAAACAAGCGTCGTTGCAAGCCCCCGACGCCGATATTCCGGCAAAACCGCAACGTTTTGAATCGCTCCGATTTCGTCCGACAATTTCAAGCCCTGAATGTTCGCAACATACTCAAACATTCCCTCGGGATTGCCAAATGCAATCAGCAACGTCGCCTTCGGCAGAAATAAATGACTCTCTGCAATCGTTTCAATCAAGAGCCGACAGAGACCGTATTGGCGAAAGGTTGGAAAAACCGCCCCGTCGGAATCGTCCCGAAAACTTCGGTGCAACACCTCCGCATGGGCTTCAATCAGGACATTCGACCAGTCGGCAAACCAAAATCCCGTCGGCAAGACCGGCGGGGTAAGATGGGTTTTGTCAAAGTCGAAAACCATTTGATTGCGTTTTACAAGTCGGGATTGGGACATGGCAAGAGGAGAGGAGGCAGGGCAACCCAAATACCAGGGGCAAGGCACATGGCCATTGTACTGCGCATTTTGGGTGTCTCCAACTCCATCAGGTTATGCCGGTTTTATGGAGAAAAACTGCGCCGTCTAAAAATGGCTGATGCAAGTATACAAAAAAGTCTCACCAAAACGAAGAGAACATGCCGATAGCATGGAAATAGTGCCGAATTTCTATTGACTCCGGTCTGAAAATTCGCTAAAATTACCATCAGGATAGTGCGGAATCGGCGAATTTCGCCGAAAAGTAGAGGGAATTATGAATTTGCTGGGAAAATTGCTCATCGTTCTGATTTTGGTCGGGAGCGTTATGCTCGCGTCGTTCGCCGTCGTTTTGTATGCAACCCATACCAACTGGCGGGAACAACACAACCTCGTGAGCCAACGGTTGGCGGAAAGCACCCAAAGACTGGCCGAAGCGGAAAGGGACCGTGACTCTATGGTTACGGCACTGAATCTCGAAATCCGCAATCAGGCAAGCCGAAATGTTGCCTTATCCGAAACCGTCCGCCAGTTAACCCAAGATATTGAACTTGCGAGAAATGAGGAAGCCCAGTTACGGGAAGAACGCGATTTGGCCAAAACGATTGCGGAATCCTCCCTCATTGAAGTTCAAGCCCTCCGTGTCCGGTTCGACGGGGCCAGTCAAGCACTGAGCGAATCCACCCAGCAATGGATGGAAATGTCGACGGAACTCACCAAAAAAATGGATGAATCGCACGGTTTGGGAATCCAACTTGCGAATTATCAAGCGATTGCGGCGCAACTGGCCAAGGACTATCGTGATGCGATGGAAGTATTGCGGAAACACGGTCTTTCGGCGGATCCGGCTCTCTATACCCAACTGCCTCCGGCGGGAATTCACGGGGCTGTAACCGAAGTTCGGCAAGGGGGAAATGTTGAAATTTCAATCGGACAGGATTCCGGTTTGGTACGGGGACATCAACTCGACGTCGTTCGCAGCCGCGATGGCCGAAGCATCTACGTCGGCAAAATCGAAATCATGAACACTGCGCCGGACCGGTCGGCCGCTCGGGTGATGCCGGAGTTCCGTCGGGGTGTCGTCCAGCCAGGCGACGAGGTGATGTATATTGATGTGCAAACGCTCATCGCTCATTAGGTCATAAACAACAAAAGGAATTTCGCAATGGCTTTATTCGGAAAAAAGGGAAAGAAGGCAAACAAGAAAGCCGCAAAGGAGGCGAAGTCTAAAAAGGTTGGGATGTCGTATGAACCGGCAAAAGAGACTGTTTCGCCGGACATTTATACGTTGTTTCTCGGCTTGGCGGCACTGTCTCTCATCACGGCGGCGTTGGTGTTGGGCTTGAATTATTATTGGTATCAGGCAATAGCCGACCCGGCCGTCTTGCCGATGAATACTTGGGCCAGATAGGCCAGGGCATATTCAGAGGCATATCCAGAATGGGGCTGGCCGTCCCTCCGTCATCCCGGTCCCTCCGTCATCCCGGCGCACGCCGGGAACCAGGGAAACGGAAGTCGGTCAATCACTTCAACACCACGGTAATCTTATTCACCTTGCCGTCGCGGAAGACGTCCAGCACAATGCTGTCCTCCGGCTTGCGTTCGTCGATGATCGCCGTGAAATCGTCCGCCTTTCGGATGAGTACGCCCTCAACCGCAATGATGATGTCCGCATCCGAAAAACCGACATCACGCCGAAATAGCCCGCTCCGCTCGCGAGTGATTCGGCCCGTACGAAGACCCGCATTGGCCGCCGCTCCGTTTTCCGCGAGTTCCAAAACCAGCAATCCCTGCACTTTGCCCACGCCGGGTATGTCCCGCGAAATTTCCAATACCGCATCAATCCCAATCTCGCCGCGCATCACCTTGCCATTAACGATGAGTTGCGGCACGATTTTTGCAATCGTTTTCGTCGGAATCGCAAAGCCGACCCCATGGCTTCCGCCGCTTCGGCTTGCGATGGCCGTATTGATGCCAATCAGCCGTCCCTGCGTGTCCAACAAGGCTCCGCCGGAGTTGCCCGGATTGATGGCTGCATCAATTTGAATGAGTTCCCGAATACTCCGCCCTTCCACGCGGCTCGGCATCGACCGATTCAAACTCGAAATCAAGCCGCCGGTCATCGTCCGTTCCAATCCGAAGGGATTGCCGATTGCGAAAATCTGTTGCCCGACGAGCAATTTTGAGGAATCGCCGAAGTGAATGGGAAACAAAACTTCCGGCGGTGCTGGAATGTGGATTACGGCCAAATCGGTAATATGGTCATATCCGACCAATTTGGCATCGTAAGCCTCGCCGTTGAAGAGCGTAATGGTCGCAGCATCGACGTTGGCGATGACGTGATGGTTGGTGAGGATATGGCCTTCTTTATCGAGGATAATTCCGCTGCCGGCACCGGGCTCGTCGAATCGACCGAGCAGGAAAACGGCGTGTGTTTTTTTCGTGTCGATATTGACAACGCTTTTATTGCATTGTTCGTAAACCTGAATAGAAACGCGTTCGGCTGGCTGCAGTTCGGCATAGCGTTCGATAAACAGGGGACTTTCGTTGGATTTGGGCAACGAGGAGAGGGTTTCGGGAACCTGAGCGAGCAGATTTTGTCCCATCAGAGCGAACGGGAGCAGGGCAAAGAGGGCGGCGTGTTTCATCGGCGGAGTGTAGAGAAATAAGCGGTGCGAGTCAAGCGCACTTTTGCGAAATGCGAAGTGTAGGATGCGAAGTGTCAGTGGATGTTTGGAATCATTATGGCGGTTGTGGAAAATGTTAACAGCGTTCGTGACGTAAGATGGGCTAGGCGACTGGCCCTGCCTCCGCCCCCGGCTCTTGCGTGACTCTCTTGCAGGGCCTTTGCGATCATGATACAATGCACTACGAGATTCCGCTAACGGTCATTTCCCAAAAAACACCATCATGCACATTCCCGATATGATGCTCCAAGGAGCCATTTGTCCCGCTACCGCTGGACTTGCCGCCGTCGGTTTGGCCAGCGTCGGCTACGCCGCCTATAAAACCGCCGCAAAACCCACCGCCGCCTTTTTCGCCAGCGTGACCGCCCTGATCTTTGCCGCCCAAATGGCAGATTTCCCCATCCCGCTCGGGACATCAGGACACCTCATCGGAGCAACGCTTGCCGTCGCTCTGCTCGGCTCCGCCTTCGGAATCATTGCCATGTCCCTCGTCGTCATCACGCAATGCCTTGTCTTTGCAGACGGCGGAATCAGCGTGCTCGGTGCCAATTTGCTCAATTTGGCACTGATAGCGGCACTGCCTGCCGTCATCATTCGCGAATACTTTTCGGCAACATCATTTAAGCATACCGCCTACTTTGCGGCGGCATTCATTTCGACGATCGCGGCCGCTGCGGCCTGTGCGGTACAACTCGCCATTGCGGGCGTCGTGCCGATCCAAAGCGTTCTGCCTGCGATGTTTTCCGCTCACGCGCTGCTCGGGCTGGCTGAAGGCGGTTTGACCGTTGCTGCACTCGTTGTGTTGTCGTATGCAACGACGAAACTGGGCACGGCCCGCGCTTGGATGCTGCCGCTTGGCATCGCGGTCGCGATCCCGGTGATCATCAGTCCATTTGTGGTCATGTTGCCGGTCACGTCGCCGATTGGCTTGGAATGGGTTGCTGGCGAACTTGGTTTTGCACATTTAGCGGCAACATTTTTCGCAGCACCGTTTGCGGAGTATGCCGTACCGTTTGTGCCGGAGATTTTTTCAACGGCACTGGCCGGTATCATCGGCATCGCCCTGATTTTCGCATCGGCCTATGGAATGCGACAAGTGCTCACGCAACGGTAGAGCGTGAGCAAGAGAGAGCGCGCAAGAGCCGGGGGCGTCAGCCCCCGGGTTCGGCATATGATATTCTTCGATAGATCAACCCGGGGGCTAACGCCCCCGGCTCTTGTGCTTGCCCCCGGCTCGTGTGCGTGTTTTTGCTCTTTGCGCTCTGCTCGTACACTCAATGGCGATCCAATTTGGCGATCAGGCTCCACCAGTCATGCAGGCGGGGCCGCCAGCCCAACAAATTGCACATGTACTGATTGGCCAATCGGCGAATCTCCCCCTGCATCTGCGAACTCATCGGCAAATGCTTCCAACGCTCCGACCGGTCAAGCGGACTCGTTAAGGCTTCCCACGCATCCAACGTTTCCGGCTTTACCGCGACCGTTTGCCGGTGTCCCTGCACGCATTCCCCACACAACACGCCGCCATCAAGCATCCCGAAGGTAATGTAAATCTCGGGGCGGGCTTCGGGAACCCTCGCGATCGCGGTGCCGCATTGCACGCATTGCCGAAACGAAGGCGAATGGCCCAGAATATGCAGCAGTCGGCCTTCATACCGGATGAGCGTTCGCATCACCAGCGTCCCGGTTTCGAGTTGTTGCAGCACTTTTACGGTCATATCGAACAGCGTCGGCATCGGATCGCTGGGTGCGGTGAGTGCATTGATGAGTTCCGCGACGTAAAACCCGCCGAACGTGCCCGCAAGATTCGAAGAATGCACGTGAAACCGGCGGATTAACTTGGATTCCGTCAAAAGGTCGAGCACATCGTCTCGCTTTTGGATGAAGGCAATCGAATTTAGGGCAAGCATATCGAGGGATAACTCGAATGAACTTTTGAGGCGTCGTGCTCCTTTGGCGAGTGCTTCGACCTTGCCGAATTGCCGAGTGTAGAGCGTAACGATCAGGCTCGTTTCGCTAAAATCGACGGTTCGCAAAACCAAGGCATCGGCAGAGGGCATGATGGATCCGAAAACGGCACGTGTTGGGAACATTTTACCTGATTTTGCGAGGTAACGGCGCCCGAGCCGGGGGCGTTAGCCCCCGGGTTTTTCGATGTAGATTCACCCGGGGGCTAACGCCCCCGGCTCTTGCGCGCCCTCTCTTGCGCTCCCACCCCTTCTTTTTATTCCTTTTCGTAATAGAATAGGGGGGCAACCCGTTCGGGTATCCGAGCAGCACTTTTCACGATGATCGAAGAACTCAAAGACGAAGATTTAGTCAGCAAAGTCGGCGGCCGATTCAGCCTTTCGGCCCTCATCCAAAAGAGACTCGTTGCCCTGAATGAAGGGACGCCGTCTGCGATCGACAGCGGCCGGGCGGGCTCTTTGGCAACCCGAGACCGACTCAATACCGTCATCCAGGAAATCCTGCAGGACAAGGTGTATCTTAATGCCGAAGATCACTCCAAAGTCCGCTACGGCGACGGCGTCAGTATGGTATTGGATACGGAATTCACCGAAGGGTATTAGACTTGTTCGGAAACCCTCAAAATCGCCATCCCGGCCTCGATTCGTCATCCCGGCGCAAGCCGGGAACCACGGTAGGCAGTCGACCGCCGGGCGACTGCGTCGGCGATAGCCGACTTAAAACGTGTTTGATTGGAAGTGCGGAGTACCGCACGATGCCGCCCGGCGGTCGGCATCCTACCCTGGAGGGGGACGTGCTGCAGGCACCTCGTGATGAAAGCAAATTATGACAAGAAAAGGGATCTTTATCGCATTTGAAGGCCTGGATGGTTCGGGAAAGACAACGCAACTCAAAGCGTTGCGGGACTACATGCTCGAAGGGAAAAATACCAAGTGCCGGGAAGAACGCGAACCCAGCGATGGACTCTTAGGATTGATGGCCCGCGGTGCGATCAAGAAAAAAATCTCTTTTGCACCGCAAACGATGGCCTTATTGTTCGCGGCAGACCGATACGAACACATCATCAATGATATAAAACCCTATCTCGAGCAGGGCATTCACGTGCTGACGGACCGCTTTGTTTTTTCCAACTTTGCCTATCAGGGAGCGGTATGCGATTTTGATACCATCTACCGTTACAACAAGGCTTCGATGGATTTGCTGATGCCGGATTTGACGATTTTTATTGACACGGGCTACGAAAAAAGCATCGAGCGAATTGGCGAAACGAGAATCGGGAAGGAACTTTACGACAGTGACGGCTCCGTCATCAGCAAAAATTTTCACAAGGCCATCGGGTGGCTGGCCGAAAAAGGGATAGTTGAAATTGTCAATGCACCGCAGCCGATCGGCGAAAATGTGCGTAATCAGGCATCAAAAGTGTTGATTATTGAGGGCAATCAGCCTGAAATCGTCATTTCGCACGAAATCATCAAAAATGTCGAACCGCTTCTATGGCCGAAGTGCGAATAGACTTGCTTTCATCCAACTCTTATAACGTTGATTCCGCCTCGACGCAGAATTTCGCCGACAATGCCCTCCTTATCGCAAGAAGGACTGCCGCCTTTCAAATACGCTCGCTTTGCACCGACAATTTGAGCAACTTCAAGCGAATACTCGCCGCCTCGAACATGAAAATCCGTAACATCTTTGCCGGTTTCAGACGCGATCAACCGCACGCCTCCGTCCAACACATCAGCACCGGTTGTTCCGTGCGGAAGCACTTCGCTGGTTCGCGGTGTTGACATTCCGCCCAGTTGTTCGGGACAAATAGGCACAATAACATATTTTTCCTTGAGTTTGTCCAAGAGTTCGTCTCGTCGTTTGGCACGCCGCCCGTGCCAACGGCACGGTATGCCGAGAAAACAGGCACTTACCAGTACCGGCTCCTTCGCAGTTGCGAAAAATTGGGGTTGACGATTACTGGATGCCGTGGACATATCTATTTTTCGACGACTATTCGCCGCCAAAAACGGTGTTTCCAACCTTTGCAGAATTTCAGGTTAATGCATTGTCCGCATTTCAAGCATTTTGTCAACTCAAGTTTTTTGCTTTCTCGATTGAAGTGCCTACTTGGAAAGCATTGAACCATACAGAATCCGCTCGCGACGGGGTTGCCGGATACGAATGTTTGCGCATTCACTCTCCGAAGACGATCTTATGCTTCATCATCCGCTCGCGCGTTTCGATCTTCAATCGCAAGTATTCCATCGGCCGATCGCCCTTAATGCGATTGCAATTGCCGCAAAGCAGTTGATAATTCTCATAATAATCGCCGCCGCCCTTCGATTTCGGTATAATGTGATCTACTTCCAAATTGCGAACCTGAAAATCTTCTCCGCAAGCATTGCACTTGCCTTTCTGCTCCTTATAAAGTTGCTGTTTTACCGACTCCGTTGGCTGTACTACTTGCACATCGCTTCGCTTCGGAATCTGATCGGTTGCGATAAAATCTTGGAAGAGGCGGCCAGAAGCATCTTTTAGCCGCTGCACTAAAATGTCGACGACGGAACGTCCAAGATCAATTCCTATCCAGTTTCTGCCCAGTTGCTGCGAGGCAACACATGTTGTCGCACAACCGCAGAATGGGTCCAAAACAATATCGCCCTCGTTGGACGATGCTTTTATGATGCGGTACAAAATGGCAAGTGGTTTTTGAGTGGGATAACCGGTTTTTTCTTTACTACCACCCGTAATATGCGGAATATACCAAACATCTCTTGGAATACCGTAATTTATATTAAACCCTTTCGTCTCATCCGAAGTATTGATGATTGTTGTCCTGCTTCCAGCAAAATGTTTATTACTTACAAAACCTTCTTCGTTTGCATATTTTGACCACCTTTTTAAGGTATTATCACTGACGGGGTAGTCCGTTCTGTCAGGTGAAATCGTATGTAAGTTACTCTTTGCGTAATGAAAAATAGTGTCATGATCTCTTCCTAAATGGTGCGAAGACACTTTGAGCGTTGTTTTGTAATGCCACACAATTTCATTGCGAAAGTTGCTTTTCCCGAAGATGCCGTCAAGAAGATGTTTCAAGTAATGGCTTGCCGTCGTGTCGCAATGCAGATACAACGAACCGGTATCTTTGAGAACACGGTGCATTTCGATAATCCGTTGCACCATATAAGTCAAATACGCCATCATCGGTTTGCTGTGAACTTCGCCTACACTGGCAATGTACTTTGTCAAAGCGGGAAACTTATTGGCAAGCGAATCGAGATAATACTCATCGACATCTTTCCATGTCCACATATCTTTGAAGCTCGCTCCGGTGGCTTTGCTGCCGATGGGGGCGGAAAACATCTGATTCTTATTGAACGGTGGATCAAGATAGATCAGATCAACCGATGCGTTGTTCAAACCCGATAAGACGTACAAATTGTCATTTGTGTAAAGTGTATTTTTCATTTTTCATTTCCCAACATCCTAATAGACCAAAAAACATAACCCAAACCAGAGGCCGGCGAGGGCGGCGGTGAGCATCAGGTATACGAAAAGCGAGACGCAATACTTCACGAAAAAGGGACGCCTGCGTGACAGGTTGAAATGGAACAGTTTCCAGGCCGCCCAAAGGTACGCCGGGATCGCAAGGATAAGTACCGGAACCCAGCAGACCGGCTCAAACAGTGAGGGAGGAAACGCATGGAAAAACGGTGCCAGCATTCTTGACCGAATCGGTGCTGGTTGCATAGGCAGCATGAGGAAGCTCCAGAGGGGTAGAAAACAGACCGGAACCACAAAACAACGATGAACACCGGTTCTAGCGGCGGCGGCTATGGGCATCACGAGAGCGGTAACAAAGTATCCGGTAAGCAGGCTGAGAAGCGGGTAGAGCAGCACGTATTCCAACGAAACCCAGCGCAGCGTGTAACAATAGGAGTACGTTAACACGACATAGCACCAGGCACCGAACCCTTGAAAAAGTCCGGTTAAATAGAAACCAAGCCAAACGCTCCGGTCGGAAAGCGGTGTCGATAAAAGCAGCGGGTCGCTTTTTTGTACGGAATAACTGTGGATTGTTGCTGTGGTAGAAGCCATAAACGGAAACCAAAGGAGGAGGTGAAGATAGATTTCTCCAAAGAGAGCCGCCTCCGGCCAGGTGCGTGCCAACTGTTCACCGCCGCACACGATGAAGAGCAAAATGACATGAGTTCCGAGAGTGACCGGAAGCCATCCGCGCCAGAGCTGTTGTTTCCGCAACAGCAAGACGGCAATCGGATGAACACGGTCGCCGAGAGCGTCAATGATGGCGGTCAGGTTTCGGATCATGTTTAGGGCATAGAGCATTGGGAATCGGTTTTTTGGGTTCCATGACCGATTCCCGAAGTCCTTTAAATTTTCTCCAACGCCGCTCGCATTTCGGTGACATGTTGAAAACGTTTTTCGGGTTTCGTTTGCGTCGCCTTCATGACGATCTCAAACAGCTTTCCGCCGCTTTGGTCGTCGTCTTTGTCGGGAATCCCCGTAACGTCGCCGGTGTGCATGTACCAAAGGACTTTCCCGATCTGGTAAAGGTCGGATCGCTGATCAACCTGGAGCGTTTTGTTTTCCGCATACTTGAACAGTTCAGGCGACATCCACGGGATCGAGCCGATCCGCTCGTCGGTTTCGGTCAGATCGCCCCGCCAGAAACGGTCCGCTCCTTCTTCCGTATTCGTTTTCGCAAGACCGAAATCGCCGACGACGAGCCGGTTCCCTTCGATCAAAAAATTACTCGGCTTGATGTCTCGGTGTACGATCCCCTGCGAATGAATATAGCCAAACGCTTCACAGATTTGTTTGCCGTACTTTTTGATTTCATCAATGGAAAATATCCCCTGTTTGCTGACTCTTCGATCAATATTGGCGGAAAAATACTCCAAGACGATAAATGGGATAGGATACTGAAAAGTCGTTTGGACGAGTCCCGAATCGCGGATGGGGAGGATGTTTGGGTGATCCAAATCGTATAATACCAGGCTTTCAAATTCGAAGCGTTCCCGGCGTGCCTTGTCGAGAACGCGGAGGAATTTTACCGCTAATTGCTCATTGGTTTGCGCGTGATAACAGCGGAAAACCGCCCCATTGCCTCCTTTGGCAATGAATCCATTGAGGCGATATGTGGTTTTCTCATCACTGGTAAACGAGTCTTCCACAAAGTACGCGCTTTCCGATTGCCTCCTGCCAGCAGCGTCAATGAACACACAATCTAAACGTCTTGGTCTTGTCATGATTCCTGGGGCATAGGGCATGGGTAACCAGGAATCTGGCATGGAACCCAAAAAGCCGATTCCCTATGCCCGATTGCTCGATTACTTCCGTTTTGCGTAATTATACTGCTTTGATCCCGGATTGCCGTTATGGGAGTATTTTTGCGTCAATTCCTCGTCTTTCTCGGTGCCTGTGTTTCGATCAGTGCCGGGTTCGGCGGTTTTCTCCTGATTCACCGAAAAATTTCCGCCGCCTGCTGCACCAAGTTTTTTCGTTGTGTATTCGTACCGCCCGAAGATCATCCGACCGGCACTGGTCTGGAGAACACTTGTAACCGTTACAATTGCCCGTTCGGAAAGGTGCGCACGCCCGTTGTCCACCACAACCATCGTTCCGTCGTCGAGGTATCCGATCCCTTGGTTGATTTCTTCGCCGCTTTTGACGATTTCCACATCCAATTTTTCACCCGGCAGGAAAACCGGCTTGAGGGCGGTTGCCAAATCATTCAAATTGATCACCTCGACCCCCTGAAGTTTCGCAACCTTGTTGAGGTTGTAGTCGTTGGTTACGAGTTTTCCCTCAATGTGCTTCGCCAGGGCAACCAACTTGAGATCGACCGGTTGCCCCTTGAATTCCGGCAAATCGGTATCGTCGATTTGTAAATCAACCCCCTTCATTTTTTGCAATCGGTTTAAAATATCCAAGCCGCGCCGTCCGCGTGTCCTTCTTCCCCGGTCGGAGCTGTCGGCGATCCGTTGCAACTCAACAATCGCAAACCTTGGCATAATCAGGCGGCTGTCGATAATCATTGTCTCCACGACATCGGCAATTCGACCGTCAATCACGACGCTCGTGTCAAGAATGAGCGGACGGTTGCCCCGGAGATTTTTCTGGAACTCGACATACGGAATGATAAACCGAAAGTCGTTGCGGGTCTGAAATAACACGCTTACGCAGAGGTAACAGACTGGCAAACCGACCACGAGCATAATTGCCCGGCGGATGACCACCTGTTCGGCATCGTCTTGCAATTCGAACAGCGGAAAAAACGCCAAACTCAACGCATAAGTCAAGGCCAAACCGACGAGGAGCCCGAAGTAGACCGAGGAAATCCAATCGACCTTTTTGTTCGGGATTAACGCATCCAGCCCGATAATGGCTAGAACAAGTGCCAGTACGCCAAAAAAACCGGGAAGTCCCGCCGGAGTGTTCCCGGCAATGTAAACACCCACGCCGCTTGCCGCGAGGATGAAAAAACAACGTAAAATCAGTAAACTCATAGTAAAATGAAAAATGAAAAAAGGAGACCGTCTACCGTCTTTTTCCCACGCTCTTGGAGAATTGTACCAGAGAAACAGTGAATCAAAACCCCCGAAACGGGCGAAAAAATTTTTGAGGCTTGAAATTGCCAAAACATTTCAATAGAATGGGGGTTATACTATACGGCGTTGATACTTTTTTGGCTGGTACTCCGTGCTTCAGTTCAATCAAGTTAATTTTCATCAAATTTCAGGAGCTTTTTATGAGAAAAAATGTAAGTTTAGTGGTTTTGTCACTGGTACTGATTGTGTCTGCCGGTTTTGCGTTTGCCCAAGGTCCAGGCGGACGTGGACAGTTGCAGGGCGGACAGGGACGCGGTCCCGGCGGTCCCGGCGGCGGACCTGGTATGATGGGAGGTCCCATGGGCGGTATGGGCGGTGGACCAGGCATGATGATGGGCGGGCCAGGTATGGGAGCTCTTTTCAGTGATGAAGCCCGGCGAGACATCGGATTAACCGATCAGCTGATCC
>Ga0099364_10010874_pt1 | contig 12482 bp, 7 predicted proteins | sample TergutTh196P3_FD_73070 | JGI IMG/M metagenome (GOLD analysis project Ga0099364, IMG submission 73070) | Microcerotermes parvus P3 segment gut microbial communities from Pointe-Noire, Republic of the Congo - Th196 P3 | ecosystem: Host-associated > Arthropoda: Insects > Digestive system > Gut ... | reverse complement strand
GCAAATCCTCTTAACTGTCCTGTCAGCAATCCAAAACTGTTACTAAGCCCTGGCCTAAAAGCAGCAGTGGCACTGCGGTTTGAACTGAAAAACAGATTAAACCCTGCCCAGTAGTAAAGCTCATCCAAAAACCATCTATCTCCTGTTATTATATAGGGAACATAAACCAGTGAAGGCTGATGCGACCTGTCTATGGACCAGCCTGTGCCGCCCAAGGAGCCTATAGCCTGACGATCAAAAGAGTCATTATTAAGCGTGAAAAAGTTAATCCTGTCATCTATGGAAACAGTGTGCCCATAAAAACTATAGGCAGTATTATCTTCCCGAAAATGCATGGGAGCTGATCCGGACATTTCCCCGTTACTGAGCATAATTTCACGCATGCGGTTATCCATGGTCAGAAGATACAAGGCAGTCCATGTGGGCAATACCCCTATATCATCCCGCCCTGCACCCTCCGGAAAGCTCTTATGTATTGTTCCGTTTCCCATAATATCACTGTTGGAATTCCGCCATTTGTTATGGTAGCTATTGATGGCACTTTGATTTATTTCCAGGGCAGTATCATATGGCAGGATCATGCCGGTGGAGATCATATAGGGAAGATCAAAGTGGATCTCAACCTCCGGCGGTTCTTCCCCCAGCCAAAATACCTTCCTCCACCTGGAGGAATGGTTATGCTGAAAGTAAGGTTTACTATATACTTCGGCAGGGTTTGCATTTCCCTGTTTAATAGTTAAGGCATAGTGTACATTGCCGCGGGTGCTATAATTTATATTTTCTATGGTGTGGGATATACGGATATAGGGAGTGTCGCCTTCGGCCAAGTCACCTTCGGCCGAGTCACCTCCGAAGGCGGTGGGGTAGAACCTCACTTCCCAGAGGGCATTTAATTGACCATTACTTTCGGGTAGTTCCTGGCGAACAAGAATCTCGGTGCAGACATTCCCCCTAAGCCAATAGTCAAGCTGGGCCGATTCCTCTATGGCCTTGCGGAGGTCAGCAGTCAAATTGCCTGATTGCCCCGAGCCGCTCAGGCCTATAAGTTCCAGAGTTGCCCCTATGTCCGTGGCAAGAATTGCGCTTTTATCAAGGCCCGGCCCGTTTGCAGCCCGGCTTCTTGCAAGAGATAAAGTCATATGCGACAGGGCCGGCAGATTGGGGATACGAACACTCACAACCCCATGCCGGACAGAGCCATCGGCATACCTTGACTTTACATCAAACTGACTCGGCAGAGAATTGCCGCCCGAACTCACACCTACAGAGTAGCCTGAGGGGACATCCCCCCTTTTGAAAACATGGCCGAAGCTTAGGGGATAGTCAAAGCTTGTTGTACCCGATTTTTCCCTTATAACAAGCCGCGTGATTTCTACCCCGGCAGCCTCTTCTTCAACCCCGGTGAAGGGATTCCCGCAGGCGGCGTAGAGAGAGGCAATAAGTATTATGGCAAGAGTAAATAGAAAAAATGACGCCGGCTTAGTGAATCTACTCATCGAACTCCCTGCGGAAACTATTTGTTTATATATAAATTATAATGCCAACTTTTATAATAATCAACAATCTCGCCGAATAAGCTCACGCCAAGACGCTAAGCCACCAAGCTAAGATTTCCATCGTTCTTTTTTCTTTGCGCCTTTCCGGCTTTGCGTGAGGTCTTCTCCCTGGCCTATCTGGGCGCAAAGGCCCAGGTGGGGTCGCTCCGTGCATCTCTATTATAACTGACATTATTTCTTATGAAGTTATAAACATTCCTGCCGTTAGGCAAATGGGAAACCACCGCACTTGCACCCATCGCAATATACGCATAGGAAAATGGATAATTCTGGCTGTCAAAAACCTGTTTTGGATCGGCATTGTTGGTATATTCGAGAATATCCGCGGCAAACCGTGCCCAGTCGCCATCGGTGTAAAAATCGCCTGATCTATCAGACAATGGCAAAACGTACGCTACCCCGCGGAATGGGGGAAGTTCAAGAAATCTATTAACTGTGAAGCTCCCGGCTAATTCACGCAAGGCGGCAGCATCACTTATATCAGGATGTTTACGCACCATATCCGACAGTACCAGAACCATAAAATCATGCTGCCAGGGGGCAAAAATACGAGCCGTTGACCAATCTCCGGAACCGCTGGGTATACTGGGCCACAGGAAGGCATGGAGACCATGCCCTGTCGTTGAAGGATCATTTCTCCACATGAACCATTCCATATTGTTTAATATTTTTTGCCTAAAGTAGTCTTTCTCAGGGTCAGTGTTAGGTGCTATTGCCGCAGCATCGGAAACAGTCCTTAAACCCCAGGCACAGGCTCTTAGATCCCCTTCTACCAATCCAAAACTTCCATCCAGCCCGGGCTTGAATCCCCATCCGGCGCGATGGTATGCAGTAAAAAATAAATTGAACCCCGCCCAATAGTAAAGCTCATCCAGGAACCACCTTTCCCCTGTGATTAAATAGGGAATATAAGCCAGCGATGGCTGGTGGGCCCTGTCCGTAGACCAGCCGTGGCCGCCCGTATCTCCAATCGACGGGTTATTTGGATTATTAAGCCAGTAAAAATTGGGCCGGTCATCTATGGAAATAATTCTTCCGTAGAAACTATTTCCCGGATTATCTTCACGGTAATGCATGGGAATGTGCCCGGACATTTCTCCGTTACCAAGCATAACTTCCCGCATACGGTTATCCATGGTCAATAGATACATTGCAGTCCATCTGGGAAGCACGCCTATATCCGGCCTGCCAGCTGCATCCGGCATGTACTTGTGTATGCTACCATTTCCCATTATGTCCCTGTCAGCATTCAGCCATGTATTATAATTGGAAACAATCGCGCTTTCGTTTATTTCCAGGGCAGTATCGTAGGGCAGAATCATTCCGGTGGAGATCATGTAGGGGAGATCAAAGTGGATCTCCACTTCCGGAGGTTCATCCCCCAGCCAGAAAACCCGCCTCCACCTGGAAGATTGGTTGTGTTGAAAGTAATCTTTCTGGTATACCTGAACAGGACTTTCGTACCCCTGTTTAATGGACAATGCGTAGTTTACATTGCCGCGGGTGCTATAGTTAATGTTTTCTATTGTGTGGCTTATTCTTATATTGGGCGTATCAGCTCCAATGGAAGTGGGATAGAAGCGGACTTCCCAAAGCGCGTTCAATTGGTGATTAAGCTCCTGCCTTACAATAATTTCAGTGCATATATCGCCCTTAAGCCAATAGTTTAGTTGCTCTGATTCCTCTATGGCCCTGCGGAGGTCGGCTGTCAGGCCAGGCCCTGTAAGTTCCAGTGTTGCCCCGATGTCGGTGGCAAGGATTGCGCTTTTATCAAGGCCCGGCCCATTGGCCCCCTGGCTTCTTGCAAGGGATAAAGTCATATACGACAGGGCCGGCAGATTAGGGATACGAACACTCACAACTCCATGCCGGACAGAGCCATCGGCATACCTTGACTTTACATCAAACTGACTTGGCAGTGCTGTGCCGCCCGAACTCACACCTACAGAGTAGCCTGAGGGGACATCCCCCCTTTTAAAAACGTGGCCGAAGCTTAGGGGATAGTCAAAGCTTGTTGTACCCGATTTCTCCCTTATAACAAGCCGCGTGATTTCTGCCCCGGCATCCTCGTCTTCTACCCCGGTGAAGGGATTCCCGCAAGAGGTGTAGAGAGAGAAAACAAGGATTATAGCAAGAGTAGACAGAAAAAAAGACGCCAGCCTGGTAAATTTATCCATTGAACCCCCAGCGGAAACTATTTGTATATATATAAATTATAATGCCATCTTTTATAATAATCAACAATCTGGTCTTTGCGTGAGGTCTTTTCCTAGTGACTGCCTATCTGGGCGCAAAGGCCCATGTGGGATCATCGCGTGCCCAGGTGTTATACGAAAGATGGTCTTTAATAAAGTTATATACAGTCCGGCCATTTGGCAGATGGGACACCGCTGCACTGGCACCCAGGGCAATAGCCGCGTAAGAATATGAATAATTCGATCCGTTAAAATAGCTTACAGGATTGGCATTGCGGGTCAGTTCAAGAATATCAGCGGCATAACGCGCCCAATCTCCGTCTGTATAAAAATTGTCTTGTAAATCAGACAATGGCATTCGGTATGCGACGCCCCGGAATGGGGGAAGCTCGGTGAACCTGTTAACGGTAAACTTCCCTATAGTATCACGCAAGAGGGCGGCATTAGGTATATCAGCATGCTGGCGGGCTATATGGGATACGGAGAGAACCATAAAATCATGTTGCCAGGGGCTAAGAATTAATCCAGCCCAGTTGTCGCCGGTCAGAGTGCCTGTGCTCATACCGCTCCACAACACCGCGTTTAAGCCATGCCCCCTCGTTGCGGGATCATTGTTCCATGCGAACCAATCCATGTTATTGATTAACTTTGACTTAAAGTAATTTTTTTCCAGGTCTCCATCATACGCCATTGCCGCGGCATCGGAGATGGTTCTTAAAGCCCAGGCACAGCCCCTTAACTGCCCGGTGATCCTTCCGAAACTTCCGTTCAGCCCCGGTCTAAAATCGGTTCCCGGGGCGCGATACTGGGAGAAGTACAAGTTAAACCCTGCCCAGTAATAAAGCTCGTCCAGAAACCACCGCTCCCCGGTGATTAAATAAGGAATATAAACCAAAGAGGGCTGATGGGCCTGATCCGGAGACCAGCCAGTGCTGCTTAAAGAGCCTATAGCCTGATTCTGAAAAGCATAATTATTAAGCCATAAAAAAGTGGGTCTGTCATCTATGGAAACAGTGTGTCCGTAGAAACTGTTCGCAGGATTATCTTCACGAATATGGATGGGAGCGGATCCGGACATTTCTCCATTGCTCAGCATTATTTCTCTCATCCGGTTATCCATAGTCAAGAGGTACATGGCAGTCCATTTGGGGAGCATGCCTATGTCCGGCCGTCCCGCCCCCTCCGGAAAATTCCTGTGTATGGTTCCATTTCCCATTATATCTCTGCTGGAATTCCGCCAGGTAGTATGGTAGGCGGCTATAGCGTTTTCGTTTATTTGCAAAGAAGTATCGTATGGCAGAATCATTCCGGTAGAGATCATGTAGGGGAGATCGTAACGAATCTCCACTTCCGGTGGTGCCTCTCCCAGATAGAAAACCTTACGCCACCTCGATGAGTGATTGTGTCGAAATTCAGATTTCTCGTAAACCTTAACAGGGCTTTCATTCCCCTGTTTAATTGACAAAGTGTAGTTTATGTTGCCACGGGAATTCATGTTAACGTTTTCTATTGTATGAGATATTCTGATATACGGCGTTCCGGGATATATACGTACTTCCCAGAGAGCGTTCAGGCTGCGGCTGAGGTCCTGCCTGACAATAATCTCCGTACATACATCTCCCCTGAGCCAATAGTCCAACTGATCAGACTCGGGAATGACATTTCGCAGATTGGCAGTCAGATCGCCTGTATGCAATGAGCCGTTTAATCCTGTTAGCTCCAGTATCGCTCCGATGTCTGTTTCAAGAATTGCTGCCCTGTCCATGCCCTGTCCATTACTTCCTGAGCTTCTTACAAGGGATAAAGCAATATCCGCATTGGCCGTTACCTGAGGAATAAGCACAGAAATAACCCCATGTCTTACAGAGCCGTCGGGATAAGTGGATTTTATATCAAACTGGCTTGGCAGATCAGTGCCGCCGGCAGTTACACCTACAGAGCGGCCGGCAGGGACATCTCCTTTTCTGAAAACATGGCCAAATGTCAGCGGGTAGTCATTGGTCGTTTTCCCTTCTTTCTCTCTAATGACGATCCGGGTGATTTCCACACCGGAAGCACTGTTGCCCCCGAAGGGGTCTTTGCAGCCGACACATACAAAGACAAGAAGCGTGAACAGAATAATTGATACTGGAAAAAAGGCTTTTTTCATACTTTTACAATAATTATACACAGGCTTCTTAACTAAAACAATTGATCCAGTTAAGCAGCAGATTATGATCTGGGGAGCAGGGAAAAAATCTGGCAATTTTTATCAACCGGTTGATAAAAAGTTATAAAAAAGTATACACTAAAATAATATGTTAAATATCTTTACAATCTCCAATAAAAGTATTATATTATATTTATGAACAATTTAACCAATGAAAATCTAAAATACCTTGACTATGTAAAGTCTACGGATCCTGTTGTTATTGATCAGGGTATAAGGGATATAATCAGAGGCGTCAATTTATCCATAATGGCTATGGGTATAGGGCTGGCAAGGATTAAATCCGAACGCCTTTATCTGAAACTGGGTTTCAAAAATATGTTCTCTTACATAAAACATATCTGTGAAGAGACTAAGGCTGAATTTGGCACAATGTATAACTATTTAAATATAGGCGTTACATATCTAAAACATAAAGACGATTTGGAAAAGATAGGTTTCTGTGAAAACGACGGCCCTACAAAGCTGCCCTATTTAAAACGCGCCCTGACATTTGAGCCAAAAGAAGTAGTCTTTGAAAATATTAAAAACATGTCAAAAAATGAATTTGCAGATTATGCCAAGTCAGGGAATCCGGGGAAAAACGGAAACATGGAGTTATCAGAAATTCGGGGAAACACAGTTTACTTCGATGGCATAAAGGCAATCATAGTGAATAAAAATTTGAGCAAATGGGAAACCAACTTTATAATGAAGGCAGCCAATGTTCTCTTCAAAGCCAGAAAAAGAAGGGGTGTTATTGTTGCGGTTCACCTTCGCAATTCAAAAGAAGCCAATCTTTTCGCAATAGAAGCCGAACGTATCAGAGCTGAGATTCAGGGCCGTAGAGAGTAGGGAGTGGATAGAATGAAGAATTTTAACCGCAGAGGGCGCAAGTACGCAGAGTTATTTCTGAAGCAATAATTTTATTTGCGTTCTTGGCGGTCTTGCGGTTAATAAACTTTCTGTCATAAGATTAAGGGAATGGGGACTAGGGGAAATAAAAACAAACCCTTCAACCCATGACCCATTCCCGCTCCCTAATCAAAACTAATGTTAGCCTGCACAGGAAAGCCATTTTGCGCTCCCGTGCCGCCCTGAACCGTCCAGCCTGACAAGTTCCAGCCTGTGGCCGCGCCCCGAATCGTAATACTACCCGTTGACCCAATGCCGTTGCCGCCCGCGCCGTTTGGATTATTGCCGCCGGTAATGGTGGTAAAAGTGGGGTTCTCGATAACAATGCTGTCATAGGACCCAATGCCAAAGCCGCCGGACTGCCCTGCCACCGAAGCATTGCCGCCTTTAATGGGACCGAAGCGCGCGCCGGTGTGTATGGTAATAGTACCCTGCGACCCAATGCCGTGACCGCCGCCAATGGGATAAGGATAAACACCGACGCTACCATCACTGTTGCCGCCTGAGATGCTCGCGATATTGGCAGTGCCGGTAATGGTGATACTGCCCGCGGCGCCTATAGCATCTCCGCCCAGAAAGTGGGCTGAATTACCGCCGCTAATAGCTCCCGTTCTGCCGGAAATGGTAATGTCGCCGCCAATGCTTATACCGCTTCCACCCGCCGAATTCTCATCACTTCCGCTTCCCTGGGAGCTTGCGCCGCTAATACTGCCGGTCCTGCCGGAAATAACAAGGTTGCCGTCTACAATGATACCGGCGCCGCCGCCAAACACAGACGCGCCAGGATCATAAGCGGCAGCTATGTCGCCGGTTGTACCCGAAATCGTAATATCGCCACCCGCATTGATAGCATCTTTGCTTCCCTGAGCATGGAAACCGCTCTTAATATCGCCGGTTCTGCCTGCAATAATAAGATTGCCGCCAACCTCTATACCATATCCCCTAGGGGATTGCTCTTCAGGGAAGTCGCCGCCCTGAACCGTTCCTATCGTACCTGCTATGGTCAGATTGCCCTCTGCCTCTATGCCATTACCACTCACCTCGATATTACTGATGCCATTGCCGCCGGTAATGGTAATGCCGGAGCCGCGCCCGTGCAGGGTAACATCAGCAGCGTTTAGCTTCAGGGCGGTTACACCAGCCGCACCGGTAATCGTGGTGTAGTTATTGATGTACACATTCTGCGCCGCCGCTATTTCAATCGAATAGCCTGCGCTGCCGTTGCCCCTTATAAGCACATCGTCGCCTGCCCCGGCATTTGCCGCCGATATGGTTATGACATTGTCTGTTACTGTATAACTGCCTTTGGTATCAGCATTGCCGTCGGTAACAAGATTACTCAAGTCGATGGTTACAGCGTAGTGCAGCTCCGTTTCTGTGCTGCCGTTGGAACAGGATGCAAATACAATGGCAATAATCAATACTGCCAAAACCGCCGCTGTTTTATAGCTGTTCTTTTTCATGTGTTCCTCCCATTGTCAATCATTAACTTACTCACTATACCAAATTTCAAGGTTAATGAAAACAGGGAATCACAGGGTTAAACGGGCATAATCTACATGCATTCTCGCAGCACTGACATTGAGAAGCTTTTTCTGCGCGGTAAAAAAAGCACGGCTCATTGGAAGAAACCCCTCTGCGGGAAAATCCCTGAGGCGGAGACTGTCATATTTTATATCTCCCTGGGGGACACCCTGAACCATAAACAGGGACACAGGCCGCCCCTGCCGGGTCAGGAGGAAGGCAGGAAGACCCGCATCGCAGGCAGTGGAGAAAACGCAGATCTCCCCTGCCCCCCTGGCCTGCTCCTGTGAAGAAGCTCCGCTTCCGGCTGGAGCGAAGGGAATGGCGGATAGCTCATCCAGAAACGCGTCAATTTCCCCCTGATCGCCTAACTCCCAGTTCCTGTCAGCCGAATGAACATCAAACACAAAAGAGCCGTTTTCTTCCCTGACGCTCCTTAAAAACCATCCCAACCGGGCCTTGGCCCTGTCCAGTAACCATAAATCACCCAGAGAAGGCCGGGAAGGCCCGTAGTTTCTGAAGTGTATTTCTATACGGGTGATTTTCTCCTGATTGTCAGGCGAAATTCGGGTGATAAGCGTGTCAATACGCCCCGAACTTTTCCAGTTTATATCCCGCAGCCTGTCCCCCGGAGCATATTCCCGCATATAGTAGCGTTCCTCGTCACTGGAACTGCGGGTACGCCTGTCCTCCGCTCCCGACCTTGCGTCAATACGCAGGGGCATAAAATCACAGGATGCACTCCTGACATTAAAAAGCTGACTTACCCTGACACCGCAGTTAAAAGAGAACAGCCCAAAAACATCCCTCAGCCTGAGTGCGCCTTCCCCCTGAAAAGCCCCGCCCAGAGGGAATGTCAGCCGCAAGTTGGACGTATCCTCTTTTCGGGGAAAGGAAGCTTCGGCGAAAACAGCCGATCTGATCCCCGCTCCCTGGGGATGAAAAAAGCCCCGGACAAGAAAATGAAGGCGAAAAAAAGCCGGAAGCTTCACAACAGGACAGCCCAACAACCATTCCTCATCCGATGCGGCAGCCAGAGGATAAGGAGCTTTCCACATAGGCTCCAGTGTTTTTAAGCGCCTGACAGACCAGCCTCCAACAAAACCCAGAACAATCAAAAAGAGCAGTGCCGCACCCGACAAAAGAATCTCGTACAGGTTCCTGGCAGACAGCGAGCGAATCAGTATGACAAGAGATATGATGAAAACAGCAAGCCCGGGTAATGTTATTGGAAGTGGATTGTGGGTCATAGGTCGAAGGTTATGGGTTGTGGGTTGTGGGTTATAAGGTTTATTTTTCATTCTACCTGACATATTAGGTTTAATTCAAAATGATCCAGCGCTGGACCATTTCTTATGGCAACATCCATGACCTATCACCTACGACCCATGATCTACTCCCCAACAGCCACAGTGTCCAAAATCTTTTCAAGTACCGTTTCAGGCGAAATAGACGGGTCACGTGTGATGATTCTGTGAGCCATTGCGGGGATAAAGGTTTCCTTGACGAAGTCTATAGGCACATAGTCCAGACCCCGGCAGAGGGCAAGAGAGCGAACGAGGCGTGAGATGCGCACCCCCGCTCGGGGGCTAGCGGGGCTTTCTATGTCAGGGTGGCTGCGGGTTTGACGGACACAGGAGACTATATATGAATTCACATCAGGATGAATCTGAACAAGGTCAACCATTTTCTTCCAGCCTATGAGATCGCCGCTCTCAATGACGCTTCCAAAACCTTCCCATGCATTACTCTTTCCGTGCATTGACACTATGGCCCTTTCTTCAATTTCCGAGGGATAACCGAGGGAGAGACGAATCATAAAGCGGTCGAGCTGGGGGGTGGGAAGCGGGAAAAGATGTGCCCCCCGGAGATTCATTGTCGCAATGATGAAGAAGGGATCCTGCAGGGGATAGTGTTTCCCTTCGATGGTAACACCCTGTTCTTCCATTACCTGGAGGAAACTTCCCTGCGTTTTGGGGGTTAAGAGGTTTATTTCATCACATAGGACAAAGTGCGCAAAAATCGGCCCCCTGTTAAAAATCAGCTCCCCGGTGCTGCCCAAAAAGCGGTTATAACCAAGGATGTCTTGCGGAAGAAGATCCACCGTGCATTGGATGCGGCTGAATCCGTCCATGACGCTTTCCCCGGCCTGCATATCTTTTTTTTGCCAGTGTATGGACTGAGCTAAAGCCCTCGCCAAAGAGGTCTTCCCCACCCCGTGCGAGTCCGCAAGAATTACATGCCCTCCGGCGATCCAGGAGGCAATTATATACTCCAGTTTTTTTTCATCAACAGAGATTATTTTTCGAATATTATCGCTTAAACTTTTTATTGACTGCTTTACTTGTTCATTCATGGTTCATTCTATGTGTATTTGGAAGGGCTGACAAGATCTCAAAGTTAGCTAATTTCACACAGAGGCACGAAGACGCAAAGAAAATCAAATAGGCTTCAAACAACGATTTTTCTCCGTGCCTTGGTGCCTTGGTGTGAATTACATTTCGATATATTTAAAAAGTTAGTTTACCTATGCTTAAACTCTGTAAACTTGCACTCGCTGGTCAAAGTGAGGTATAATTAAAGCATGGATACAGAGGTTCAGGCAGAACAGTTACCGCTATCAAAGAATTGTCGATTTTTACAACGACAGCGCGAACACCCTGTTCATTCCTGAATCGTCCGGTTTTGTAAATAATGCGGCTAACATGTTTTATGCAATTTCAAAAGGAGCGGCGGGCTGTGCAATCTTTGGCGCAGAAAATTACATAGACAGCGAAGGCAAGGTAGTGGAAGCTGCTCTTGCCGTCAGAGACAGCCACCTTGCTATACGGGAAGCTATGCCCCTGATCATAAAACATAGAAACACCGGGAAAATGTATCCTGTGATCCCTCATGCGGGAATAACAGATGAAGGATATGAGTTTGAAGAATATATCGGGAATGTGATATTCGGCTCCAACCGTTACCTTCCCGGCCGCCCCCTGTACATCGATTACATTAACCGCCGAATGAACATGAATGAGGATCAGCAGACACCCCGGGGGCTTATAATCGAAGATGAGCCAAAACTCTTTTACCTGACGGGATTTTTCCACCTGCGGCTAATGCCTAAAAAAAGCCCCGCTATTTCCAGAATCAACGACTATCTCCCTGTCGCTGATTTCCTCTCTGTAGAAGAAGGACATTTCAACGAGCAGGGGGAATTTACCGTTAGCCGTACACGTAACGGCGATCAGGTAATGTTCGGCGGCTTCTGGGTTACCCCCTCCTGCGGCCTTGTCAGGGTCAAACTGCTGTAACATTCATTATCTGTTTTTTTTTATTGTTATTTATAATTTAACATTCATCCACGTCAGCTCATGCTTGTTATGCCAAAGATGAACCAGTTTTGAGCCGCTTATTTCCGCAAAGCGACGGGGCGTTTCAAAGTCTGCTGTTCGCGATTCGGTTTCTTGCAGAGAAGCAGACTCGTCTTCCGCCCTGCCCTGCATTTTGATCGTACAGATAAAGTTATCACATAAGCCGGAGGCCAGCCATTTTTCTATCCATGTAAAAAGCCTGGGCGGATAGCAGGCGACGTCACAGAAAAGCCAGTCCAGCCTTCCTATGTCTTCCGGCTTCAGGGTAAAGGCGTCGTGCTTCATGAATGACACTCCTTCCATGCCGGCTACTTTGTGTTCCAGGGGGGAACGATCCACAGAAAGCACCCCGGCTCCGAGCCTGGACAGTGCCCATGTCCAGCCGCCGGGGCTTGCACCTGCGTCCAGACACCTGTCTCCTGCGCGGGGCCATTTCCGGCAGAGGGTAAGAGCTTCCCACAGTTTCAGGTAGGCCCTGCTGGGCGGCCCTTCCTTGTCTTCTTCAAATTCGATGATCCCTCCGGGGAAGGGGCTGGAACATTTCGCTGAGGCAATAATGGTGTTCGCATTCAGCAGGGTATATGCTCCCATGGGTGTTTCGGGGAGCAGCCAGGGAAAGGTGCGTTTTTTCCCGGGCAGGGGCGGCAATTTTTCCTGAATCAGGCTCCCCCGCCTGAACTGGGTAAAAAGAGAGGGCGCCCAGTTCCGCCCCAGACTGCGCAGGGCCGAGGCGGCCTGACCTATT